>Ga0326728_10001517_pt1 | contig 81391 bp, 56 predicted proteins | sample MB3enrmetagenome_FD_207602 | JGI IMG/M metagenome (GOLD analysis project Ga0326728, IMG submission 207602) | Lab enriched peat soil microbial communities from McLean, Ithaca, NY, United States - MB31MN | ecosystem: Environmental > Terrestrial > Soil > Wetlands > Peat | place: USA: New York...
CCAGAAAGTCGCTCGGATGGAAAGCCCCGGCAGAACTGTTCCTGCCCCAAGGCGCTTTCAACTTCCAGAAGTTCTGGTCAGCTAAAATCAACAATGTTGCACTTGGAACTTGAAAGCGCCTAGCCCGCATTTTTCACAGGCCGCCGAAAATCGTACCGCTGGTCTCCTGACCGGCTGTACTGAGGGCCTCCCGGCCCTCAGAGACTTGGTGGCGCGTTCCTAACAAAACGCCGCCTGTTTCCAGGCGGCGTTTCCTTCCCTTCCCAAAACAAAAATCAGTTGCTTGCTTTGGACTCGATCCTCATTCCGTAGAACGATCTCCACACGAACGTCACCGACACCAGGAAGAAGACAACTGCCAGCACCTCTGCGAGCCGTGGGTTGCTCGCAGTGAGCGTCACCGCAAGCTCGACAGCAAGCAGTCCGAACAAGGTCGTGAATTTGATCACCGGGTTCAGGGCCACCGACGAGGTATCCTTGAACGGATCGCCGACGGTGTCTCCGATCACGGTTGCGTCGTGCAAAGGCGTCCCTTTCTGTTTCAGGACGACCTCAACAATCTTCTTCGCATTGTCCCATGCGCCGCCGGCATTGGCCATGAAGATGGCCTGGTACAAGCCGAAGGTCGCAATCGAGATCAGATAGCCGATAAAGAAGAACGGCTCAGCGAACGCGAACGCGAGGGTAGCGAAGAAGACGGCGAGAAAGATGTTGAACATTCCCTTCTGCGCGTACTTGGTGCAGATTTCGACCACCTTCTTCGAGTCCGCGACCGAGGCCTTCTCCACACCTTCCAGTTTAATGTTCCTCTTGATGAACTCGACCGCGCGGTACGCGCCGGTGGTGACCGCCTGCGTCGAAGCTCCGGTGAACCAATAGATCATCGCCCCGCCGGTGATCAACCCGAGCAGGAAGGGCGCGTGCAGCAGAGAGAGGTTCGCTACGTCATGGCTCAGTCCGCCGGTCAGGGCCATGATGATGGAGAAAATCATCGTGGTTGCGCCGACTACGGCGGTGCCGATCAGCACCGGCTTGGCCGAAGCCTTGAAGGTGTTGCCGGCCCCATCGTTGGCTTCCAGCAGTTCCTTGGCGCGTTCGAACTTCACGTCGATGTTGTAGTCCTTCTTCAACTCAGCTTCGATGTTGGGAACATTTTCGATCAGCGACAACTCGTAGATGGATTGAGCATTGTCGGTTACCGGCCCGTAGGAATCTACGGCAATCGTTACCGGACCCATGCCCAGGAAGCCGAACGCGACGAGACCGAAGGCAAAGACGGCTGGAGCCAGCATCATTCCCGCCGGATCAGTTTGCAAATTCGGTATGCCGGTGCTGAAGAAATAACCCATGGACATGAGCGCGACCATGCTGAGTCCCAGCCAGTAGGCCGAGAAATTGCCGGCCACGAATCCCGACAGGATACCCAGGGAAGCTCCGCCTTCCTGCGCCGATTTTACGACCTCTTTCACATGGCTGGAGTTGGTGGAAGTGAAGACCTTGACCAACTCGGGTATGATCGCGCCCGCCAGGGTTCCGCAGGAGATGATGGAAGCCAGCTTCCACCAGAGCGTTCCGTCGCCGAGATCGGGAATCATGTAGTAGGAGACAATGAAGGTCAGGATGATGGAAATAATGGACGTGATCCAGACCAGCGAGGTCAAGGGCGTCTCAAAGTCCATCTCGTCTGCAGTTCCGTATTTTGCGCGGGCTATTGCGCCGTTAAGAAAATAGGCGCCCGAACTGGAGACCAGCATGGCCACGCGCATGACGAAGATCCATACCAGCAACTGCACTTGAATGGTGGGATCCTTGACGGCCAGCAAAATGAAGGTGATCAAGGCCACGCCGGTCACGCCGTAGGTCTCGAAGCCGTCGGCGCTGGGGCCCACGGAGTCGCCCGCGTTGTCACCCGTACAGTCCGCGATGACGCCCGGGTTGCGCGCATCGTCTTCCTTGATCTTGAAGACGATCTTCATGAGGTCGGCGCCAATGTCGGCAATCTTGGTGAAAATGCCGCCGGCAATACGCAGGGCCGCGGCGCCCAGCGATTCGCCGATCGCAAAGCCGATGAAGCATGGGCCCGCATAATCGCGCGGGATGAACAAAAGGATGATGAGCATCATGAGCAGCTCGACCGAGATCAGCATCATGCCCACGCTCATGCCGGCCTTCAGCGGAATCGCATAGACGGGATACGGTTTGCCGCGCAATCCTGCGAAAGCCGTCCGCGAGTTGGCAAAGGTATTGACGCGAATCCCGAACCATGCCACCCCGTAGCTGCCTCCCATGCCGATAAGGGAGAACAACAAAATGACCGGCAGCGTAACGGCAATCGGTTTTCCCTCGACCGGCGCCAGAACGCCGAAGTACAGTGCGATAATGACCGCGATGAAAGCCCAGAGCAGAAGAAGGAACTTACCCTGCGTCACAAGATACGTCTTGCACGTCTCATAGATCATTTCCGAGATTTCGCGCATCGAGCGATGAACCGGCAGGTTCTTCAACTGCATGTAAATCGTGAGGCCGAACAACAGGCCGCCGACGCAGAACAGCATTCCCCACATCAGCAGGGAATGTCCGTTCATGCCGAGAAAATTAACGGTCGACAAATCCGGGAGCGTCAGGTTGGCTTCTCCTCCGCCCGCGTGTCCCGAATCCGCGTAGGCGAATGTGGGAAGCAGCAGGCCCAAAACCGCCGCCACGGTCTTGTACTTGCGCTTGAAGAATGCCATGATGAGCGGTCCTATGCTCACAACCAGAAAAAAACACACCCAATAGTTTGCAGTCACAAATCCTCCCGATTCAATGTTTGAAGCCGAATGAAGGAGACTCCAATACGGACTTCGATAAAATGCAGGGAAATGCCTTGAGAAGCCTATCATCCGGAAAACAGCGCTGTCGAGTGATTAGTGTCACTATGCAGAAGGCTGAGATGGCCTTTTTCGCCTCGTTGCCTGGATGCAACCCGTCGCAGGGAGCGTAAAGTACTCGTCAGGGAGGAATTCGAGCGATTCTATGACCTCTCCAACGCTCCTTACCCCACGCCAGGCGGCAGACAGGCTCGGCATGAGCTACGCCGCCCTCAAGCACTGGATTCTGGCCGGCCGCATTCAAACCGTCAAAACGCCGGGCGGCCACCACCGCATTCCGCCCGAGGCCCTGGACGAGTTTCTCCCCGCACCGCAGCGTCCCGGCCCCACGCCCACTGGCACTGGTCGCATCAGCGGCCGTAATCAGTTGCGGGGCACGGTCGCCGAAATCGTCATCGACGGCCTCATGGCAAAGGTCGTTCTCTCCATCGGCGACCAGCGCGTCACGGCCATCATCACCGCCGACGCTGTGCGCGAGCTCGACCTCAAGCCCGGTGACACCGCCGCCGCCCTTATCAAATCCACTGAGGTCATGATTATTCGACCGTAAAGTAGCGCCGGACCCCAGTCCGGCCGCAGCGCCGCTCATTACTGTTCGCCGCGCCTACCGGCCGTGACGACGGACCTTCCAGGTCCTATTCCCTTGCTCCTCCTCCTCCCGCCCCCTTGCTCTCGCTCCCTCGTTTTCGCATCTTGCTCGATTCAATGCGATTCGTGTGTTAGAATCGATCTCAAGTCGTTCTTTCCCCGGAAGAATAGGTTCTATTCTCATTTCAAGAGGAGATTTGTTGAATATTCCGAGGCTCGCTTTTCCCGTTACCCTTTTGTTATTAGCCGCAACCCAGCTCACCGCCCAAAACCCCGCGCACAACCCGCCGACAGCTGCACACACCCCCGACCCCTGCGCCAGCGGCCATGAGGTCGCCGCCACCGATTGCGCGCTGACCTGGCACGGCATCACCGTGTACGGTACCTACGACGTCGGCGCCGGCTGGGTCAGCCATGGCATGCCGACAAGCCCGTACAACTACGAGGGCGAATCGCTGGTGAACCGGAACGGCAGCACACCGCGATTCATCGTCGCACCGAATAACCTGTCGCAGACGGGTTTCGGCGTCAGGGGCAGGATAAAGATTGCGCATGACTGGTTCGCTGTGTTCAACGCTTCGACGGGTATCAATCCGCAGTCCGGCCAGCTCGCCAATGCGTCCCGCACCCAAATCGATGACAACGGCCTGGACCGGAGCGAGTATTCCATGGCCATCGACGGCGCGCGTGCGGGCCAACCCTTCAATGACGAATACTATGGCGGTGTATCGTCGGAGAAATTCGGCACGCTGACCTTCGGCCGGCAACGCGCTCTCGGCACCGATGTGATGCTCCAATACGATCCTGCCGGCGGCAGCTATGCCTTTTCGTACATTGGCTATAACGGCACCATGGCCGGCGGCGGCGACACCGAGGACACCCGTTGGGACGACGCCGTGAAGTATCGCATCATCCATGGCCGAGTCCATTTCGCCGCGATGGGCAAATTCGCCGACGGTACTGCCGGCTGCTATTCGGCCGCTGCAGCCGCAGGAAACACCTGGACTGCCGCCTCTTGCGAGCCGCTAAAGCCGCACAACACCGCCTATGGATTTGACATCGGCGCAGGCAACAAAAGGGTCTCCGGCGATGTCGTCTACCAACGCTATAGTGACGCGATCAGCGTATTGAACCCCTTGCTCGGGCCCACGAGTCGGAGTTCGCCTCTGTCCTCGGGCTATGAGTACACCACCGACAGCATCGATCAAACCTCCATCACCGGACCCAATGTGATCGATCCCCAAAACACCGTATATGGCATCGTGACCGACAACAGAGCCATTATGGGCGTTGCCAAGTATACGGGGGAACAGTTCAAGTTCTATCTCGGCTATGAATTCATCCGGCAGGCTAACCCCGACAACCCGTTGGGCGTTGGCGCCACTGACCAGGGCGGTTATCTCATGAGCGGCGTGGAAAACACCAACCTCGATTCCACCAAGCTCGTGAATATCTGGTGGTCGGGCGTGAAGTACTCTTACGACCCCAAGGACGACATCACTCTCTCCTTTTATGAGCAGGTGCAGAACGACTTCCGTCGTCCATCGACCTGCTCGACCAACCCCGCTATCGGTAACATGCGCGCGTCCTGCGCGGGCACCCTCAATGAGGGGTCGCTCTATGAGAATCATCACTTCACCAAGCGTTTCGACGGTTTTGCAGGAGTTGCGTATTCCTGGGTAACCGGCGGTCTGGCCATCGCCATTCCTCACGGCCCCGGCGTCCGTTACCTCCACAACAGCAACTGGGCTCCGACAGTCGGCGGTCGTTTCACCTTCTGATCGTTTCCGCGAGAGATCCAGAGCGGGCAGCCGCGCTGGATCTCGCCAGTGGCCGCCCCCCGGCTTGAAGAAGATGTGCGCTACGGCCAGGACTGGCTGCAGCATGCCGACGAATAAGCTATATTTTTCCGGGTATAGCGAGGCGGATGGAGCCGTTCGCGGCGCATGCCGTTCTGAGCGCATCGTGCCGACGCTACTCGATCGGAATCTCCATCTTGTCGCCGGGCTGCGCGAGCACACTGCGGATCCGCCACAGCATGCCCGCCAGCGCGGCAACCGCGACGCCCCACACAAGGAACGTAGTGTATACGACCCACACAGGCGCCTGGCCCTCCTGTTTCAGCCGCCAGGGCAAAAAATTCCAGGTCGTGGTCTGGATATAGTCCCATGGATCGTCGGTCATGAGGCGATTCCCCAGACCCCAGTCGCCCGCTCTCCCCAATGCGAAAGTGACGATGTTCTTCATGCGCAGGGCGATGACGAAGGTTGGACGACCCAGTGTCTCCAACTGGTACATCTCAAGCGGCACCCAGAAAGCGAGCGATGCCGTCTGGATGATCGTGCTGATTCCCAGCAGCAGGACTCCCACCGTCCAAACCAGCCTGCCCACCTCGCGGCGAAAACGCAGCAGCAGCGGAACGGCGAGCAGCGCCGCCAGTTCGACAGTCGTGGAAACGTAGCGGTCGCCCCACGCGAAGTCGCCGCTCCACACGGTATATCGAGCGTAAAAGCAGATGTAGGCAAGGAGCATGACGCCGGTCGCGATGGCGTAGGCGCGGACCGCCGGGCTGAACCGGCTCCATGCGACGGCGGCGAGCAGGATGGCCAGGATCAGCAAAGGATCAAAGAGAAAGATCGATTTCTCCGGTGCGAAAAGTGCGCCGAAAAAGCCAACGTGGAATGGAGTCTCGAAGGGAAAATTGGCAGGCAGAGAAGGATCGCGCAGTCGGACCTCGCGCGCTCCCACGCTCACGTAGGTGTTGAAGAACGACCCAAAGCGATAGTACTGATACAGGCGATCGATGAGGCCAAAGCAGGCGTAAACGGGAAGGGCCGTCACGGCATGGGTACGGCATCGACTCCAAAGACTGTGGCCGCGAACCTTCTCGAACCACAGGACAAGCAGCACAAAGAGGGCGCCGGCCAGCAGATCTATGCCGGTGGTCAGGCGAGTGAGCAGGTTGAGCCCGAACGCCCCCGACCCATACAGAAGGGCGCGCCGCTCGCCGGTGCGCGCCCACTCATATTGACAGGAGAAGCCTGTGAGTGTCAGGAGAAAAATATAGTTGTTCTCCATCATGTTCTGCGTGTAATGCAGATGCGTGGTGGCGAGCAGCAGGGCAAGAACGCCGGCGGCGGCTTGACCCACCCCAAAGCCGAATTGTCGCAGAAACCGGAAGCAGACCAGCGCGGTGAGCATGGCGATAAAAATGTTGGTGAAGTAACTGACGATGATGACGCGCACGCTAAGATCGTCGCTGCTGTAGCCGGCGAAGACAGGAAGCTTTTCAACGTAGGTCGCAACAATATCCTGGGGCAGCATGAGCAGCGATTGACCTATGCCATACCAGCTCTGCAATCTGCCTCCGCGTCCGTGCACGCCGAATTCGGGATACTCCTCGGGAAACACGGGCGGTTGCGAGGTCCATAGAGCGTGGGTGGACTGGAGGCGATGTTGCGTGTCGGAGCTGCCCAGTTCCCCGGCTTGCACCACGAATGCGATGAGGCCCGCTGCAAGGGCGAGAAGGAAAAGGGGATCGCGGAACCAGAGGCGAAGTCGGCGGATCATCATGATTAGGTATTCAGCCGGAGATTCCATTCTGGCATCCCTGGCGCCCAAGAGGCTACCCCCTGCCTGATTCATGTTTCCCTCCGCCCTGCCGATGAAACTTGTGTCGGTTCGCCACAGCGACCGGCCGCATCACCGGTTTGCCGCCAAGCCGCGGTGGCCGGAAGCAGTCCCGCCGCAGCAATCAGAAGCGGTGGCAGGGAATGAAACAAACGCAGGTTCAGCTGCTCCGGCTTTGCCGCAGCCACGGAGGCGAGGGAAGTTGAGATCCATGCAGAACTCCGCTCCATTGCATCCGCGCCCCTCCGCTTCAGGCCTCACGCTGGTGGAGTTGGATCCCTCTCCCGCGGCCTTCCAGGTGGTCGGCATCAGCGCGGCATGGCACAAGCTGCTCATGCAAGCCGATATGGCTGCCCCCCATATGCAAATAGCAGCCATTGAAGGAGAGTCAGGCAGCGGCAAGCAAACGCTGGCGCGCTATCTCTTCAGCCGGTCTCCGCTGTCCGGCTCCAGCTTTCAGCGCCGCGACGCCCGCGAGTGGCTGGCCACCGACGCCGATCCAGTCACCCTCGCCGGCTTTACCTATCTCGATCGCGTCGACCTGCTCGCCCCTCCCGGCCAGGGACTTTTGCTGGGTGTTCTGAAGACCCTTCAGGACCGTCCGCCCGGCCGCGCCGTCCTATTGGCCTCCTCGCAAACGCCGCTGCGCCAGATGGCCGGCCAGGGACTTCTGCTCCCCGACCTCGCCTTCCGGCTCACCGCCATCCGCTTTGCCATCCCTCCGCTGCGCCAGCGCCGCGAAGACATTGCCCCGCTCGCCCAGTTCCTGCTCGACCGCATTTGCAGCCGCTATCAGCAGCGCCCTGTCGTTTTGGGCCCTGGCTCGCTGGCACGAATCCTGCAGCACAACTGGCCGGGCAACGTGCGCGAACTCGCCAGCGTGCTTGAAACCGCTCTGCTCGAAGCCGACAACGGCGTCATCCGTCCCGTTGACCTCGCCCTGCCCGACGGCCTCCCGGCGCACTTCGATACCTCCTTCGCCGCGCGGCTCGGCGCAAGCTCTCCAGTGAATCCCTGGGCAAACCCCGCGGCCGGTCCCGGCGGGATGCTCGACCCGCAATCCGCCGCCCGCTCTGCCAACCTGTCTCTGGATGCCATCATCCACCAGCATGTCCAGTACGTGCTCGACCTCAACCGCGGCAACAAGCTCCGCGCCGCCCGCCAACTCGCCATCAGCCGGTCCACTCTCTATCGCATCCTCGCCAACGAAGCTCTGCTGGCCAGGTGAATTCGTCACCGTTCACTTGTGCGGCGTCTGATCCGGCAACTTCTCTACTGACTCGGGCGCTGACGCATTTTCACAGTTGCTGTAAGCCGAAGCCGCAACACTCAAGTGGCGTTTTCGGCAGGAAAACGCCATCTTGCACGGCAACCAAAATGCCTCATAGTAACCGTGAAAATGCCGTAACAGAAAAGGCCCCGCCGAGGGGCCTTTTCGCTGACTCGCTGACTGGCTGGCTTGCTGACTCGAAATTGGGACGCGCCTGATGCGCGCATGTTGCTACTTCTTCGGATAGCCCACGGTCTGCGCCAGCGTAATTTTTTGGTCGGGACGAAGTTTCATCACCTTGGCGAGCGCCTCACGGTCCACCATCCCGCGCACCACAACCGCGAGTCCTTCTGAGGCGCAGAACAGGTAGACGTTTTCCGCGATGAAGCCTGTGCCCGCGGCGGTGAAAAGGTCCCGATATTCGGCGGAGACTTTTCCCGCTTTGGCAAGGTCCGCGACGTAAATCAAATTCACCGGCGCATCTTTCACAAATGGCTGCATGCCGGTCATGCCGCGCACATCCCCGGCCAGAACGGGATCCAGTTTGTTCCCTTTGGCGTCGTAGATGTAGAGCCCATCCGCCATAGCGACGTACACATCGGTTTCCTGCCAATTTATGGCGGAGGGCGCCGTACGTTTTCCCTCGCCTGGCCGATTGATGCCGAAAGCCGCCCAAAGCAGGTTCGAGAGCACCTGCGTGGGCAGCTTATCCGAGCTGAATTCGCGTGTGGTGTGCCGGTCTCTGAGCGCCTGCATCAACGGCTTGCCACCGTCGGTCTGAGGAGCAGGAAGAATGAGAGGTTTAAGTTCTTGCCCAAGTGCGAAGCTCGCACAAAGGAACATCGCAATGACAAGGAAGCGAACAGAAAATGACAAATGCGCTTTCATCGGAGTCTCCTAGGAATACTTGTCTACTCATTGGTTGGTTTGGCCTCCATTAGGAGGCCAGAACGAAGTTGGGGAAGTCCTCGAACACCCAGTCGTTCTTGAAGGTGTGGTAGATGACTCCCGGGAATTTGCGCGCCAAGGCGAGGTTGGCTTTGCCTCCACCCCGCCGGCGTCGAATACGTTGATAGAAATTCTCTTTGACGGGAATTTCCAATCTGATCTCTGGCACACTGGCAGCATAATGCTAATCGCCTCTGCAGGCAATTGTCCTGCCGTATTTTTCAGCGCTCAATGCGTCCAGCGGCCACGGAGGCGTCTATAGCGGTTCTCCAATTGGTGTAGAGCGGAACCGATGCGGTCAAGTGGCGTTTTCCCTTAAGAAAACGCCACATTGCTCGATCCAAAGACTCCACAGGAACTGGAGAACCGCCGTAACGGTGCCTCTGTCGAGAATCCCAAAGTCCGGCGTTCAAATCGTCTCATCCGTTCAAGGCCGAATCAGTAAGAGGCCGGGATCCGCGAACCGGACGGTGTGGAAGGGGAAAGTTTCATGCGACCGGAGAGCCATTCCAGGCATCTTAATCGGGGGTTGTTTGAAATGTAATGGGTAGAGCAGTCCGAGGACGGCTCGCGAGGGGAAATAAAAGTGAAGAGCCTTGAGGATTTTATTCAGTTAGCCGGTGGTCCAATTAAGATGTTGCGAAGCCGTAAGGACGACTGCGGGGGTCCCGCCTCTATGGATCCTCCGTTGATCGTTCCGCAGATTCCATATCAATTCTCCTCCTGGGAGCGGGAGATACGCTCTTGGCGTGAGACGGTCGCGCTCTTCGACCAGACGCACCACATGGAGGGAGTGTTCGTCTCGGGGCCGGATGCTCTGAAGTTTCTGAGCCAGTTGGCGTGCAACAAGCTAGCGGACTCCACCCCCAACCGCGCGCATCAGATCGTTTGCTGCGGTGAAGACGGTTACCTGATCGGCGATGCGATACTCTTTCATCTCGATGTAAACCAGCTCTCCATCTATGGCGCTCCGTACATTCATGACTGGATCGAATATCAGGCGGCGAACTCCAAGCTCGACGTGAAAGTGAAGCGGGACGAACGCTCTCCGGTCTATTCCAATGGATACGGCAATACGCGTCCCGATTGCCGCTATCAGATCCAGGGACCGAACGCTGGCAAGCTTATCGAGAAGCTGAATGGCGGCCCGATCAGCGTCAAGTTCTTTCACATAACCGATATGACCATCGGCGGGCACAAGGTACGCGCCCTGCGCCACGGCATGGCAGGAGCGCCCGGTCTGGAGGTCTGGGGTCCATGGGAGCTGCGCACCCAGATTCGCGACGCGATCATCGAGGCCGGCGAAGAATTTGGAATGGTGAAGGTGGGCGCCCACGCCTACCTGACTGCCACCACCGAATCGGGCTGGATTCCCAGCATTGTACCGGCGATCTATAACAGCGATTCGATGAAGGACTATCGCAAATGGCTACCGTGGAACCATCAGGAAGGTGTGTCGCGGCTCAGTGGGAGCTATTACTCCGACAACGTTGAGGATTACTACCGAACGCCCTTTGACCAGGGATACGGCCACATCGTGAACTTCGAGCATGACTTTATCGGCCGCGATGCGCTGCGCAAATTATCCGAGACTTCCTCCCTCAAGAAGGTCACCATCGCCTGGAACATCGAAGACTCCAGCAAACTCTTTGCCGAGATGCTTACTCCTGGCGGCTCCAACTGCAAGATGATCCATTTACCCCACATGGAAGAAGCCGAATACCACTACGACAAACTGACGATCGACGATACCATGGTCGGAACCACCCATTGCACGGCATATAACCCGAACGAGCGCTCGATCCTCTCGCTGGCTATGGTCGATAAACGGGTGGAAATAGGCGAGGAGGTCGTGCTGCACTGGGGCGAAGCCGGCGGCGGGTATGGAAATCGGATCTTTCCGGCGACGGATATTTTCAAGATTCGGGGGATTGTGAGCCCCGTTCCATACTCCAGGGTTGCCCGCGAAGAGTACGCTGGTGCGGGCGGATGGCGCGCGGCAGCGAAGTAGCGGACAGAACAGTTCTTGGGCGGGCTCCGGAGGTTTCCGGAGCCTTTGCCTTTGGTGGGGCAAATCTTCCCGCCGGTCGAAGCGCACACCAGCCACCGCCTCGGCTCCGCAGCACCCGAAAGCGGCTGTGCATGGTACGCGGGAATCTGATGCGCCCGCCGACTCGCTGACTTGCTGCGTCAGTTGGCCGGACTCACGCCCTCAATGCTGCAGTTCACACTGCTCGCGTTGGTCGTGCCCGTTGAGCTCTGAATTGTGTTGAAGTTTATCGTGGCCCCAGGTTGAACGGGAGCGTTGTTGGGTCCGGAGAGCGTAAAGGGCATCTGCCCGAGAGTGGTTCCGTTGGCATCGTACACTACGCACTCCAGTGTCGCCGACCGGATGGCGACGTTTGAGTTATTGGTCCATCGCGCATTCGTGATCTGGACGGTACCTGACACAATGGTCGCCTGACCGCTGAACGACTGCTCGCTCGCCAGCGCCGCGTTGTTTCCCCCCTGCCCCGAGCCGCCTGGCTGTTGTCCTGGATTGCCTCCCGGCTGTCCCTGAGGCTGCTGCGCCGGTTGTTGCGTCGGATTCGTTCCCGGTTGCGTCTTCTGATCGTGCGTCCCGATGTAGTACAGCCCATACAACACCGCAACTATGACCACCGCCCATATCCATCCGTTGTGCTTGGACTGCACCGGCGGCGCGCCCATGACAATGGGAATCGGCGGCTGCCCTGGAAAGGCCGGAGGCGCAGCATAACCCTGGGGAGGAGGAGCCACATAACCCTGAGGAGGAGGAGCCACAACTTGAGGCGCCCCAGCCGGCATACTCCCAGCCGCAACCAGCACGCTTGCCACGGCCGGCGCCGCGGCCCCATTTGCCTTAACGTCGCTTCCGCATTTCCCGCAGAAGCGTTCGTTGCCTTCCAGCTGTGCGCCACACCTGCTGCAGAATGCCATACGCTTTCAAGCTCCCCGCATTATCCATTACAAATCAACGCGGAATTCCCAACCCCCGCTGCAGCATGGAGAGGAGATGCCGGCTCACTGACCCGCGCACTCCTGTCTAGCCCGCTGGAACCACAGCCACAATGCCGCAGCTCGCCCTCGTCGCGCCTGGCACGACAGTACCCCCCGCGAATGGGTCGAAGGTGATGGTGTGCTGCGGGGGTACGGCCGCATTATTGGGACCACCTATAGTAATTTGGTCCTGCGTCAGCTGCTGGCCGCTGTTGGCGTACTGGATGCACTCCAAGGTCGCCGATTGAATGGCAACGGTCGAGTTATTCGTCCATTGCCCATTTAAGATCTCGACGTCTCCACTGTCCACGGTTATCTGCGCGGTGAACGACTGCATATGCACCACCTGTGCGTTGATTCCCCCCTGCCCTTGGCCGCCCGGCTGCCCTTCCGGCGCCGGCTGGCTTTGCGGTGGATTCCCGGGCGTCTGGCCCTGCGGATGCATAGAGTGCGTGTAGTAGTAGTACCCTCCCGCAGCGACGATAATGATCCCTAGCCACATCAACCCGCTCTTCCTCGCCGGGGCCTGTGGCGGCATCGCCACCGACATGGGAACCTGCCCTGGTGCCACATAGGGCATATGAGTGGGCGCAGCCAGGCGAGGCGCCCCAAGGGGCGGAGGAACTGGAGCCGGCGCGCCTCCCGCCTTTGCCGTCTGGTCGGCTCCGCACTTCCCGCAAAAGCGTTCGCCGTCCCCTAACTGTGCGCCACATCTGCTGCAGAATGCCATACGCCTTCAAGCTCCTCGCATTGCCCATTACAAATCAACACGGAATTCCCAACGCCCCACTGCAGCATGAATAGGAGATGCCGGCTCACTGACCCGCTCACTCCGGTCTAGCCTGCTGGAACCACAGCCACAATACGGCATTTCACCTGGCTTACGCCCTGCGCAAGCTGTCCCATCCGGATTTGAGAGAACGTCAGGATCTGCCCAGGAGCCGCCGGCCCGTTCAGCGTGGTCTGCATCTGCGCAATGGCCTGGTTGTTGGCATTAAACTCCACGCAGTCCAGAGTCGCCGACTGGATGGTCACATTCGAGCCGTTCTTCCATGCTGCCTGCGTAATCTCTGCATACCCACCCTCGGGCGCACCCTTCCAAGCGAATTGCTGCTGTTGCACCAGAGCTTGGTTGTTTCCGCCCGGCTGCCCCTGGCCTCCCGGCTGTTGCCCTGGATAGCTCGCCGGCTGCTGTCCCGGGGCGCCCGGCTGTTGTCCCGGAATTCCCGGCTGCCCTTGCGGCGGCGTTTGCCCTTGTGGCCCCGGCTGGCTTTGCGGCCCCGGCTGGTTTTGCGGCGCCGGCTGGCTTTGCGGTGGATTCCCGGGCGTCTGGCCCTGCGGATGCATATAGTGCGTGTAGTAGTAGTACCCTCCCGCAGCGACGATAATGATCCCTAGCCACATCATCCCGCTCTTCCTCGCCGGAACCTGCGGCGGCATCGCCACCGACATGGGAATCTGCGCTGGCGCTACAAAGGGCATCTGTGGGGGTGCAGCCAGCGGAGGCGCCCCAACGGGCTGAGGAATCGCATCCGGCGCGCCTCCCGCATTTGCCGTCTGGTCGGCTCCGCACTTCCTGCAAAAGCGTTCGCCGTCCCCTAACTGTGCGCCACAACTGCTGCAGAATGCCATACGCTTTCAAGCTCCTCGCATTGTTGATGACAACTCAACCCTGGATTGCATACCCCGACGGCGCCTGCTGTACCGGCGGCCTCTTCGTTCCCAGTCCCAGCGTCGATTCCACGTGAGCCAATGTGCTCTGCAATTGCGCCTTCTGCATGTCCCTCACCTGGTGCAGGCCCTGCTGAATCATGGTGAACAGCACGTACCACCCGAGCACGGACACGATACCCATGATGCAGTAATCCAGAATGGCGGGAATATTCGGGATAATGATCCCTATGTCCCAAGCCGTGTGCATCAGCACGGGAATGATGAACGCTTTCAGGAACCGCCCATCCAGCAGCATGCTTGCGCTTGCCTGTCTATCCCCTTTCACCCGCCAGAACGCGCCGGCAGTGATCGCCGTCCACGGAATGTGGCAGAACGGGGACAGGATCCCGCGGAAGTTCAGCCCGGCAAGCGTGGGTTTCAGCACGCCCGTCAGGACGTCCGCCAAACCTAAATTCGGATTTGCGGCGGCAAGCTGTTTGAGCCCGCCACCCACTATGAACTGCAAAACGGAATCCAGCCCGTAGCCGAGCGTCTCAGAGCACGCATAACCTGCGCCCACTGCCGCCCCAAACAGGATTCCGTTCAGTTGGTACGGGTAGCGCGCGCCGCGCGCAGTGTACGTCACAATGATCACCGCCAGCAGCTTTGATGTCTCCTCCACGACGCCTGGCATGTTACCGAAAATGGGAATCAAATACCACAGAGTAATCATGATCACCGAGATTCCGCCGCCGATAACGAACACTTCCAGCACCTTGGCAATCGAAATGTTGCGCGGCGTGTTCATCTCCCAGATGAGCATCAGCGTCGCAACTGGCGCCGCAAACGTTGCCAGGACAATGATCGTTACCATTACCTTTTCATTCAGGGTGTACATAAAGACCGCGTAGGTAGCCGCGTAGGCCATGATCAAGGCCGCCAGCACGCGGAAGAACATCCACGGCTTGGGCCAGTTCGTGTTCACCAGCTCAAGCGGCGGCGTCGTCTGCGACGAGCCCGCAGCCATGTAGTCTTCCACCACATCGGACCCCTGCTTCTTGAATGTCTCTTTGAAAAGCTCTCCCAGACTGAATCCCTCCAGCTTGTCTGTAGCGGCCAGCTCTCGGATCTTTGATCCCAAGCCCTCCATCAAACCCTCATGTGGGTGCGCTGCTCCTTGCGCAGGCACGTAATACACCTGTTGCGGGCCGCCCGGGTACGCCTGGTACAACATTGCGACCATCCCCGGAGGCGGCCCTTGCGGGGGCGCCTGTCCGTACGGCGGCGGCGCGCCTGCTGCCGCGTTTGGGTAGTACCCCGGGGGCGGCGCCTGCGGAACGGCTTGCGCCGCCGGTCCGGCAGGGCCGACCGCAACGCTCTGCGCGGCGCCCGAATTTCCTATTGCGGTTCCGCAACGATTACAGAATTTGTTCTGGGGTGAGTTCTCGGTTCCACATCGAGGACAGAACATTGGGAATCTCCGATCATGGGGAAGATCCGGGGGATGCTAAGCAAATTAGCATCTCCTTGTCTGTGATGTAAAGACAAATTCCGCTCAAGAAATCGTTCGGCCGCTTGGCGCCGGCGCTTCCCTCCCGTAGACGGGTCTGAAGCTGCCCGGGGACGGAACCAGCCGCGCGTCCAAGGCAATTCCATGGCCGGTCGCAGGGTTTCGGGGGTTAACCGGCACGGCACGGGGCCATCTCTCCAAAGGTAAGGTATATGGCCCAAAATGGGTATCGCAAACTCTCAGGATCTCATGGAATCCTATTCGAATGAGCCTCGTCATGCCCAGGTTGCCTGATCGAGGGCCGATGCCCGTGGAGCGGGAGTCGCCCGACTACACCGCGGCGCACTTGCACGCTTTGATCGAGAGCACCCGGGACATGATCTGGTCGGTGGACCTCAACTACCGTCTGGTCACCTTCAACAAAGCCCTTTCAGACGAGTTCAAGTACAACCACGGAATCGGGGCAAAGGCGGGAATGGGTCCGTTCGATCTGCTCACGCCCGACAGGGCCGCACTCTGGCCTCCTTTGTACGAGCGCGCCCTCAAGGAAGGCCCGTTCCAAACCGAGTTCCGCATGGCCGACGGACGGTATCTTGAGCTGGGGCTCAATCCAATCGTCGAGAACGGTAAAAATAAGGGCGTCTGGGTCCTTTCGAAGGACATTACCGAGCGAAAGGCCGCCCGGCAGAGCCTGGCAAGCGCCATCGAAGCTCTCAGGGCAACGGAAGAGCGCTACCACGCCGCATTCGAGACGTGCACTGACTCCATCACCATCAGCCGCATGAGCGATGGGATGATTCTCGATGTCAACAAGGCGTTCCTCGACTTCTTTGGATTTTCGCGCGAAGAAATCGTAGGCCGAACCGCGCCAGAACTGGGCATGTGGGTTGAACCTCGCGAGCGCGACATCCTGTTGGAAACCGTGCGCCGCGAGGGCAAATGCCGGAACCTGGAAGTTCATACCAGATTGAAAAGCGGAGAGATCACCTGGACCCTCCTTTCGGCATCAACCATTGAACTGGACGGTACGACCTGCTTGCTGAGCGTGGGGCGGGATATCACCGAGCGTAAGCGGGCGGAAATGGCACTGCGCGAGAGCAACGACCTGATGCAACTCTTCGTCGAGCAAGCACCGGTCTCAATTGCTATGTTCGATCGTGAGATGCGTTATCTGGCTGCCAGCCGCCAGCATCAGACTGGACTCGGTTTGGCTGCACGAGAGATCATTGGGCACTCTCACTATGAGTTTTTTCCCACTCTTCCCGAACACTTTAGAGAGGCACACCGCCGCGCCATGGCGGGAGAGGCAGTGAGCGGCGAAGATCTATGCCCCAAAGGTCTGCTCGGCGTCGAAATCTGGGGCCGATGGTCAGTGCATCCCTGGTACACGGGCGCAGGGGCCGTGGGAGGGATCGTTCTCTTCACTGAGGATCTCACCAAGCGCAAGCAAGCGGAAGCAGCGCTCATCGAGAGCCGCGCCAAGCTGGAGGCGGCACTGGCCAGCATGACCGATGCCGTATTCATTTGCGATGCCGGCGAAAGGCTCCTCGAGTTCAACGAGGCCTATGCCAAGTTCCACAAATTCAAGAACAAAGCCGAATGCGGGACGACGATTGAAGAAAGCCGGAAGCTTGTTGAGTTACTTGGGGCCGGCGGAGAACCGGAGCCGATCGAAACACGGCCCGCGCTGCGGGCCCTGCGCGGCGAAAGCGGCACGGATGCCGAGTACACCCTCCGCCGCAAAGACACCGGCGAAAGCTGGATCGGCAGCTATAGCTATGCACCCATTCGCGATAAAGACGGCGTAATTACTGGAGCCGTGGCGATCGCACGCGACGTAACGGAAAAGAAACGGGTCGAAGCCGCGCTGCGTGAAAGCAAGGAACTCCTGCAACTGTTCATTGAGCAGGCGCCGGTTGCGCTGGCCATGTTTGACCGCGAGATGCGTTGCCTGGCCGTGAGCCGGCGTTGGCTGGGGCAGTACGGCCTTCTGGGCCAGGAGATCATCGGGCGATCCCACTACGAAATCAACCCTGGCGTCCCGGAGCGCTTGAAGGAGGCGCACCGGCGCGGGCTTGCGGGCGAAACGGTCAAATCAGACGAGGATCGATTCAATCACCCCGACGGTAAGGAGCGATGGGTCCGGTGGCAGGTTGTGCCATGGCGTGCAGGCGACGGCTCGGTGGGCGGCATCCTCATCTTCACTGAGGACATTACAGAGCGCAAGCTAGAGCAGACCGCGCTGCGCGATAGCAGGCAACTGCTTGAACTCTTTATTAAGCAATCGCCGGCTGCCCTGGTCATGTTGGACCGTGAGATGCGCCACGTGGCTGCCAGCCTGCGCTGGCTCGAAACCTTTTCACTCAAGGAGGAGGAGATTATCGGGCGTTCGCACTATGAGGTCATTCCCTACATCCCCGAACACTGGAAAGAGGCGCATCTCCGTGGAATGGCGGGCGAAGTAGTAAGGGTTGATGCGGAGCTCAATGAAATGCCTGACGGCACACGGGTTTGGACTCGGTATGAGGTTATGCCTTGGCGAAAGGGGAACGGCGATGTGGGCGGCATCATCATCTGTGGCGAAGACATCACCGAGCGTATAGCCGCGCAGGAGGCTCTGGAGAGAGCCGAAGAAAAGTACCGCGAAATCTTCGAGGATGCGCCGGAAGGCATCTTCCAGATAAGCCCGGAAGGAAGAGCCCTGACGTTGAATCCGGCAGCGGCGGAAATGCTGGGGTACGAATCCGCGGATGAAGCGGTCGCAGCAATTCAGGATGCAACCCACGACCTGTGGTTCTACCCCGAGGACCGCGCTCGCTTCTTAGCTCTCCTCGATCAGCAGGGAACACTTCGCGACTTCCAGTGCCAGCTGAAGCGCAAAGATGGCAAGCCAATATGGGTCGCCGCCACCGAAAAAAAGGTCACCGGGCCCGATGGAAAAACCATTTGCTACCAGGGCTTCAACCAGGACATAACGGAGCAAAAGCGCCTTGAAGCTGCTCTCCGGGCCAACTCCCGCGAGTTTGAACTGCTCAGCGAAATTAACAACGCCCTGGTTCATTCAAAAACCGAGAAGGGCCTGCTTAGAAACTGCTGCCGCATCATGGTGGAGATTGGCGGCTACCGCATGGCCTGGGTCGGCTTCGCTGACGAGGGCCCGGATAAGCCCATCGTCACCATAGCCGATTATGGCTGCGAGGAGGGATTCCTCGAAGGTTTCGATCTCACCTGGGCCGATACCGGGCACGAAGACGGGCCGGTTGGCCGGTCACTGCGAACGGGCGAGGTTCAAGTCGAGGAGGACATCTGCGCCGATCCTCTCGTGCATTCCTGGCGCACCGAGGCCGTCAAGCACGGCTACCGCATGGCCATCGCGCTCCCTTTCCGCCTGACAGATGGCGCCATAGCCAGCCTTGCGGTCTTTGGAGAGACGCCCGGCATCCGCACCGGTTCCGAACGCAGATTAATGGAGCAAATCGCCTCGGACCTCGCTTACGGCATCGAAACCCAGCGTGCCGAGATTGCCAGGACCCGGCACCAGGAAGACCTTCGCGCCGCTCTGGAGCAGACCATTCACGTCATCGCCGAAACCGTGGACCAGCGCGACCCCTACACCGCCGGCCACGAACGCAGAGTCGCCGATCTCTGCATGCGCATTGCGCAAAAGCTCGACCTGCCCGACGATCGCACCCACGGCCTCCATCTCGCCGCCAGCATTCACGACCTCGGCAAGATCGGCATCCCTGCTGAGATTCTCTCCAAGCCCGGCCTGCTCACTCCCATCCAGTTCAACCTGCTAAAGGAGCATGCGCAGCTCGGCTACGACATTCTGAAAAATGTCGCCTTCCCCTGGCCGATTGCCGACATGATCCTGCAACACCACGAGCGGCTCGACGGCTCCGGCTATCCGCGGGGCCTCAAAGGAGACGCCATCTCTCTTGAAGCGCGCATCCTCGCTGTCGCCGATGTGGTCGAGGCCATGAGCTCGCACCGTCCCTATCGCGCCTCGAAGGGGGTTGATGTTGCCCTCGACGAAATCCTCGCCGAGCGCGGCACGCTCTACGACGCGCAGGTTGCCGATGCTTGCGCTCGCGTCTTCCGCGAAGACGGATACGAGTTCCCCGCGCAGGCGAGCTGACCTTCCTGCCTTGCATCCCGAAGCGCCCCCGGAACCGGCCCGGCTTGTGGCGCGGTGAGCGCGGCAAGTCATCTGGAATGTTAGCTGGAGTGGCTGCGGAAAACGCGCCGTAATGTTCGCGCGGATGTTTGCAATGACCCCCGGCTGTTCGGTTGAATCGTCGTGTTTCTTCTGAGACATACACCTCAAAAAAGCTCGCTTCAATCAGCCAGCGGTTGCCGGGAAAGTTGCGAATTCGTGCGACAGTTTGCAGAGAATTACCCATAGATGCGCTCGTTGCGAGAATCGCTTTCAGATTGGCGGTCTTTCGCACAGTTGGGGAGACTATGTACTATTACAGTTCTAGGAAGAGCGGGGTGCTGCGTGCCCCGCTTGGCCGTAGGTCGTGCTCTCGAAGAGCAGGAATTGATTTGGTGCAAACAACTGGGAGGAGATAGATATGGCTGATGAGATTTCACGCGTTGAGTATTACGTAGCAACGATACCGAACAAAACAGGGGAAGGCGCTCGAGTTTTGACCGCTTTCAAAGAGGCCGGTGTGAACTTGGCCGGATTGCTAGGCTACCGCAAGACGGCTCGGAACGCCGAAATCATCGTTGTTGTGGATGAGAAGACACCGGGAGTCAGCGCGGCAGGCAAGAAAGCCGGACTCGCCCTGGGCAAGAGGCAAAAGGCATTCATCGTGAAAGGTGAAGACCGTATCGGTGCTGTCGCCGAGCTGGCATGCAAGTTGGCGGAGAAAGGGATCAACGTGACCTCAGTGCATGCTCTGAGCACAGGTGCAGGCCGTTTCGGCGCACTCATTGCAGTCGAGTCGGCCGATCTGAACAAGGCGGCCAAGGCACTGGCGAAGGGATAGTCTGCTGAGATGGCTTGGCGATTCTCAACGAACGTCATTGAGAACGCCAAGCTCAAATCAGTGTGGACGCTGTTTTAGCCAGAGCGGCAACCAGGATGCACGAAAGTGTAGCGCCGGCCTCCAGGCCGGCTGTAGTGCGGGCGTCCACGCCCGCATTTGTCGAAAGATCGTTACCAAACCACGAAGTCGGAGCACGAGCGCCGTCAAATCGCCAGGGCGCGAATTTGAGCGAGACAACCCGGCAGCGCGGCATGGCGGTACGATAAGGAACGGGGGTTAGTCCGATGCTTATCGTTCACGTTCACGTGCGGGTCAAACCCGAGTCGGTTGCGGACTTCAGGCAGGCTACCATCGAAAACGCCCGATCGAGTGTTCAGGAACCCGGGATCGCGCGCTTCGACGTTGTGCAACTGCAGGAAGACGCGACACGGTTTGTGCTTATCGAGGTCTACCGCACGCCGGAAGCGCCGGCTGCGCACAGAGAGACAGCTCACTACGCAAAGTGGCGCGATGCGGTCGCGCCGATGATGGCCGAACCCCGCCAGAGGATGCTGTACGACGCGGTTTTCCCCGATCCCGAAGGCTGGTAGAACCGTGCGCTTCGAGTTTGCGACTGCAACGCGCATTGTCTTTGGCGAGGGCGCCGCTGCCACCCTCCCTGAACTGGTTCGCACCTTCGGCGCCCGCCCGCTGGTGGTGACCGGCGCCTCTCCAGAGCGCGCGGCGTGGCTTGTCTCGGCACTCTCGGCGCAGAGCTTTGCGGTGCCCGGTGAGCCGACGGTTGATCTGGTCCGCGAGGGCGCACGGCGCGTGCTGGGAGCCGCCTGCGATGTCATCCTCTCGCTTGGCGGGGGCAGCGCAATTGACGCTGGCAAGGCGATTGCCATCATCGCTGCCAACGGCGGCGAGCCGCTCGAGTTTCTCGAAGTCGTGGGAAAGGGCAGAGCCATTGCTGCGCCGCCGCTGCCATTCATTGCTGTACCAACCACAGCTGGCACCGGCAGCGAAGTTACGCGCAATGCCGTACTCGGGTCCGCGGAGCACGGCGTCAAAGCGAGTTTGCGAAGCCCGCTCATGCTGCCGCGGGTGGCGCTGGTCGACCCCGAGCTGACCTATGCGCTGCCGCCTGCGGTCACCGCCGCCACCGGCCTTGACGCCCTGACGCAGCTCATCGAGCCATATGTCAGCGCGCGCGCCAATCCACTGGCGGATGCGGTTTGCGTCGAAGGCATCCGGCGCGTTGCCGGTGCGCTGCGCCGCGCATACCACGATGGTGCGGATCGGGAAGCGCGCCGCGACATGGCGCTGGCAAGCCTGTTCGGCGGCCTGGCGCTGGCAAACGCCGGACTGGGCATTGTGCATGGCTTCGCGGCGCCGCTCGGAGGCTCCTCAAAGGCGCCGCACGGTGCGCTCTGTGCGGCATTGCTGCCGCACGGCATGGCCGCCAATGTAGCCGCGTTGCGGGCGCGCGCGCCGCAGAATCCCGCCCTCGGGCCCGTACTCGACCGCTACACCACCGTCGCGCGCCTGCTTACTGGCCGCAATGAAGCCAGCGCGGAGGACGGAATCGAGTGGGTACACGCGCTTTGCGCGGAGCTCAACGTCCCTGCGCTGCGCGCCTGGGGAATCGCCGAAGCCGATTTGCCCGGAGTCGTCGAGAAAGCAGCGCGCTCCAGCAGCATGCAAGCCAATCCCCTTCCGCTGACCGCTGAGGAATTGCTTGCCGTGGTAGCGGCGGCGCGCTAGGGCAAAACCAGAGAAGGTGGGCCGTAGAGCGGAACCAGAGTAAGCGTGCCCTTGCGTTCGGTCGTGAAAGATGGCTTTTCTTGAGGAAAAAGCCACTCAATTGACGTCTTTCGGGGTACATCTACTCTGGTTCCGCTGTAGCGCCGCCTTTTTGTCCGATTTGGAGGATTCAAAGGACTTACACTCTAAGATCCACAGTTTCGCAGTGTCACAAGGTCTGTGATGTTGTGTGGTTTCCTAATTGGAAGCTGTTGATTTTTAAAGGGTTATGTGCGCTCCACAGTTTCACAGCCCGAAATCGGCATGTTTTCATTGGGGGGTGGGGGCCGGCGGTGCGGGTGCTTGCCTGGCTCTCGTGTAAGTACCGAAATCCGGGTCCTCTTCACGCAGCGAGTGCACAGCACGGGAGACAGCAGGCAGGTTTTCCAGCAGGAACTGCACGACCGCCGAAATGGAGGTGCGGTGACGGGCCGCCCAAACCCGCTCCTGGTGGTAGGTGTTCTCAGAGACACATACGGTGATGTTCCCGGTTCGCTTCATGGTTTCCCTCGCCCGCCTAAGGCCCCGGCAGGAAGCATGTGAGCAGGTTAGCGAGACGGCAATTCAGCGGAGCTAGCTGAGTCAGTGTCAGATATGTTCTCGGCGCAAAATGAAAGGGATGTGCCCGGTCCGTACCCTTTCAGTGACTCCCCACCCCCATACCCCTTTTGGAGCTAAGTGCTTTCGTTTTCAGCGGTTTAATGTCCGATCATTTGCTCTGGCCCGTTGGTAACAAAGGGGTTATTTCGTAAAATCCCACATCCAAAGGAATTATGGGTCGATTCCGAGCACGACTGTCTTGACAACATTTGCACGGATGCCGGTCCCGATGGCGGGGGTCGTTGTTTTCAGACGGCCCTCCGCCGGAAGGCATCATGAAATGATTGTGCGCCAAAGCGGGGAAATTATCTGCAAAGGAGCGGAAGATTATTTTGGCCTGTGTTGCGGCGCCGCTTTCCCACACGATGCACGAAAGTGTAGCGCCGGCCTCCAGGCCGGCTGTAGTGCGGGTCTCCAGACCCGCACATTTCCGCTCTCGGCCTAATTCCGTCGTTTCGAGGGCGGATTTCTCATTTCGCTCGGGTTTCGGGCATTGCTGGACCGCTCGCCCAGCTTTCCCTATGGGCTCGATTGCGCGGCCTGTACCGCTTGAATTGTGGGTCCAGTACCAGCAGTGCAGTTGCTGCTGGCTGGGGGTGCGCCATCAACCCCTCCCGCCTCAGCGCCATTCAGATTGACGAAGTAGATCTGCTGCGCGCCTGTCGTACCGCTGGCCGAGTTGTCGATCACAAGCCCACCCGTCGCCCAACAACCATTGGTACCGGGAGTTGTAACGTTCAGGCCGGTGCCGGAAATGGCGGGCGTCGTAGTGGTGATGTTATAGGACAAAATGCAGCCGTTCCCGGCGGTGTTCGTGCAACCCGCCACGTTGCCGCGGTTGACGCTGAAGAAAAGATAGTCCGTGCCGTTGTCGTAGAACTCGGTCGCGGGAGACGGCCAGGGATATTCGGCGGTGTTCAACCCCTTCACCGGTGGATTAAAGCCCGATATCGAACCATTCGTGATGGGGATCTGGTAGAGCGCGCCTCCGCCTACCACAGCGGTGCTTCCCAGTGCGTAAAGGTTCCCGGTACCGGTCGTCGACGAGAAGTACACGTTGTCGAATGCGCCTGAATAAATGTTGTAGCCTGCGCCGCCGGTCCCTAGAGATTCGGCCTGGGCCGGAAGGGTGGCGGTGCTGCCGCTGGTAATTGTCTTGGTGAAGAACTCGTCGACAGCATTATTCCCCGCAGCAGCGTTTGTTGAGAGGTTGAAAGGCACGTTTGTGCAGCCTCCTATCAATTCGCATGGGAGCGAAGTGCCGGTGAGGGTGCCCCCATTGCCCGCGCCATTTACGGACGCGATGGTGCCGATCGGAACGGAAAAGCCGAAAATAACAAAGGTAATTTCGCTGCCATCGTCTGCCGCGCTAAGGGGACCCCCCGATGTAACGGTGAAGGTATTGTAGGGGGAAACTATGGATAGGCTAGCGGTCGTGCTGATAGCGCCGCTATCGGCCACAAAGACATACACCGTTTGGGCCACGGGATCAACCAGCGGACCGTCGAAGATTCCCTCATTCGCGCCTCCGCTCCCCAGGTTTTCCGAATGGCCGTAAGGACCAAAGGCGCCCGTGCAAACGCTGCCGCCTGCGACTCCGGAATTTACGGAATAAAGGTAGCCCTCCGTGTCGCCCACGAAGACGCACCCCGAGACGGAATCGTAGACAGGTGAGGTTATGGCGTAGGGTCCGGTATTGAGCGAGACCTCTGTTCTCGCAGGGTTGGCCGTTCCTGTAAAGACCCCGGTAAACTTTTCCAGGTTGCCGCCGTCGTCGCCCACGTAAAGCGCATCGTTGGTGTTGTCATAATACGGCGACGAATAGGTGTCGTTGTCGGCGAGCGCGGTCACGGTCATGCATGGGGTGGTGCAGGTGGTGATGTTGCTCGCCGTACCGGGGGTAGCGGGGCTCGCAAGGGTCCCGCCGGGCGCCCCCCCAAAATTCACGACCACCAATTGTGCGGCGCTGCCATTGGACTGGATAAAGGCCACCTTCGTCCCATCCAGCCACTCGAGGATCGGAGAAGTCGTAACGGAGTAGCCTGTGCCGGTGTTGAAGGCCCAATAGGTCAGCGGAACCGTGCCAGTGCACCCGCTATACAAATTGTTGTAGGCAATGATGTTTGCCGCGGTTGTTGCGCCCACCTGGCCCGTGGGGTAAACGACGAAATCATTGGCGCAGCTTGCAGTGGTCAGGCTCGCTCCCCACTTTGCCGGGTAAGCGTTCGGCTGTACGGTCGCCGTTGTGCCGCCGCTGAGTGACCCTCCGGTAAACGCGGAGAAGCTGCCGGGAGTGACCGAATAGTTGCCGGCGACCCCGGAGTTTTTTGCCGTGAATGTTATGTCGTCCCCTGTCGCAACAGCCGTCAGGATTTCGCTGGTGTTGGCGTTGGTGGTGCCTACCAGGGTCGCGATTGTCGTAGCCAGCGTCGACGAACTCACAGCCGCACTGCCCGACCAATAAGCAAAGGTTTCCGGATTCGAACTTCCAGCAGAGGTCGTCCCGTCGGTGCCGCCGGTCAGCGTGCCTCCCGTAAACGCAGTGAAACTGCCCGGAGTGACCGTATAGGTGCCATTGGCGCCGGTCCCAGGTACCGCTGCGTCGAACAGGACGTCGCCGCTGGCCGGAGTGTTCGCGGTGGCAGTCATGGCTGCGGTGAGCGTGGCGTTGGCGGCTACCAGGCCTTGAATGGTGGAAGCCAGCGTCGAGTTGGATACAGGCGCACTGCCCGACCAATACGCGAAGGTTTCGGGGTTCGAGGCGGTGTTGGTCGTGCCGTTGGTGCCGCCGCTAAGGGTGACTGCCGCGCTCGAGTTAAATGCCGAAAAGGTGCCTGGAGTGATGGTGAAATTGGCCCCAGTGCCGGGCTGCGCCGCTGAGAATGTGATTTGGTTCGTGTTGGCCCCCGTGCCCTCCGTAGCCTTCAGAGGCACGTCGAGCGTGCCGTTTGCGCTCACTGCGCTGACGATGTTCGCGGCCACCTGCGGTGCGGTTTCATAGGTGTGGCCCGACCAGTAAGCGAAGGTTGTGCTGGAGTTTGTGCCGTCGGTGCCGTTCGTAAAGGTCGTTCCGCCGGACCACGAGAAGCCGCTAAATGTCCCGCCTAGAGTGACGCCGGGAGCCGAGCCAGGGGTGTCGGCCTTGGCATTCACTGTTGCCCCGGTGTTGGTCGCGGTCACGCCAACCACGGCGTTAGCGGTATTGCAGGCGGTGAGTGCGAGTCCGAACTCGCTCGCGATCGTCGTCGTTGTTGGCGTTCCGCTGCTGGCGAGCGCGAAGGTGCCGGTAGTCGAGCTCGGGCACGTATTGGTCCCGTCCGTACCGGCGGCTACCGTGCCCCACGTGAACGTCCCTGCCAAAGCGCCGCCGACCGTGAGGGTAGCAGCGGCGGAGTCGAATACGTCGTTATTAACTGTGACGCCGCTGCCGGACACGCTCGCCCACATGCCGGTGCAATCGTTGATCGTAGTGCCGAGGTTTGTGGCCTCGGTGGTCGTCGTATAGCTGCCGACAAACGTGCCGGTGGTTGCGGAGCACGCGGTGCTTGGGGCGGTAATCCCTCCGGTGGCGGGTGAAATTGTTGTGTTGCTGGCGCCATTGGTGAAGGTGAGGGTGCCAGCAGTGGTGTTCACAACCGAGACAACGACCCCTGAGTCAGAGGCGGTGACTCCGGCGTTTGCACCGGAAACGGTGCAATTGCCGGCGTTGCCGCAGGTGTTGGTAATGGCCTCATAAAGGTTTGTGGCATCCTGCGCAGGCGTCGTAGAATGGACAACGCATTGCTCTGTGAAGTTGGGGCACGTCCCATGCCAAGTGTAGGTTGTGCCTCCAATGACAGTCGTCTGGCCGCTCGCCGGCGCACCCGCAAACGTCACGGTCCCGACGCCGGTGGGCGTAATGGTTATTGTTGTGCCAACGGATACCGTGATCGCTTTCGTCAACGTCCCCGCAAACGTGCCGAGGACGTTCGCCCCCGTCGCGTTCGTAGTCATCGTCAGGGTGTTTGACGAAGGGACGGTGTTGGCGATAGTGATTGACCCGGGGCCAGTTTTGGACCCAGTGGGAACGGCGCTGAAAGCTCCTGTTTGGGTGCCTTGGGTTGGCGCGCTCGCGGAGATAACCGCGTTAGCGCTAGTAGTCGGATTGTTGAAAGTCAGCGTCGAGGAGCCGGAAACGGTGCTCGACCCTGGCGTCCCTATGGTCACTGTCTGGGAGCCCGCCGACGCCGGCGGGCTGGCGTCGAAGACCACGACGGGCGTGGTGTTGAAGGTCAGTGTGGAGCTGCCGGAGATGTTGGTGCCGTTGGTAAGTGTCGACGCTATCGTCGCTGCCAGCGCGGCCGGAGTCGGGGCGCTCGCGTTGAAGTTCACGCCATCAATGGCCAACGTTGAGTTGCTGGAGATGTTGCTGCCGTTGGTCAGCGTCGACGCGATGGTCGCGATCAGCGAAGCCGTCGTGCCGCTGCCCAAAGGCGTGCTCCAGTCCTTCTTGACTCCGTTGCCGAAGATGTTTAGCGGGGGCCTGTTCCCGCGGGGAACTCTGTTCCGATCCCACGAGTCGCCCGGCCCGAAGCCAAGATCCGGATCCTGCATCACAGGCCGCGTGCCGAACGTGCGCTTCGCCTGCTGCAACTGGTAGCGCGGGTCATTGGTAATTGCCTGCCACTTTTCGAGCTTGCCGCGCTTCACCGCGTCGTCCCTGGTGCCGGGATTGGAAAAGACGAGGTGGTGGTGCGTCCAATCGTCCACGTAAGCTGCGTTCGGCGCAGCCGGCTCGGTGGCTTCCTGCGCCCGCACGAAAATGCCGAAGGAGGCCAGCGCTGCCAACGCGACACTGACGATCGACCACTTGAACAATGAAGGGCGTGCGCTCGACATGATAGGCGTTCTCCGATCCAGAGCTTGGCTGAATTGCTTTCGTGTCCACTCAATGCTCTGAGATTGCCAAAAGCAGATCTTGCCGATTTCGGTGCGACTTTGGCGGAATTTATGTAGCCGTCAACTCCCGTTGAAACGCAGCGGTGAACACGCACCAGTCCGCTGCGGGACAAAGCCAAATATTAAAGCGAGTTAAATATAGCGTGTCTGGCAGTGGATTGCACGAGGGGATTTCCCGGCTGGACTGAACCGTTGTACCTTCATATTGAGCACTTAAGTGCTGCGGCGACAGTGACCATGTGGAATGCAGGGCAATAATCGCCGGATTTTCGCTTTTTGCGGCCGGTTTCCCGATGGGATTCTACCCGGTGATCTCGACGCCAATCAGGCGGAGAACAGGCATCCTGAGGAGCCCGGAGAGTGTTCGTGCAGAGCAATGGTAAAGCTTCCAGAATCAATGAAATAGACTTCGATTTCTTTGTAGCTCTTATATCGCCGCATGCTCGTCCCTCGTCTCCTCGTCCCTCACGATTTCCCCTGTCCCCTGCTTCTTCCACCCATTGCCGACCCACACGTCGCCAACCTCCGGCTCCGCCCACTCCGAATCGGCTTTTCCCTTAGTCCCTGGTCCCTCAGTCCCTAGTCCCTGCCTCTCCAAGCACCGCCCTCCACAACCGCTTTTCCGCCATGTGCTCCGGCGTTCCTCCGTCGATCGGCACCACGCCGTACACCACCTTGCACGCCATCGCCTCTGCCATCCGGCCCAGCGACCGCAAAGTGATCCTCTTCTTGCGCTCTCTCGCCTCCAGCGCGAAGACCACCGAACGATCCACGCCCATCTCTTTCGTGATCTCCTCAATTGGAATCCCCAGCGATTGCCGCACCGTCCGCAGCAGCTCATTGGTCGGCTCTTTCTCCCTTCCGGCCATCCGGAATGGCCGCATCTCCACATCCAGCTTCACCCGCGCCACCCGCCGATCCCTCTTTCTCATCTCTCACCTCACGCTACCTGGCCTCTCGTTCCCTCGTTCCCTGCCTATATCGCGACAAAACGCGCACGCGTCAGTCATGTCGGCTACGCATTTTCACAGTTGCTGTAAGCCGAAGCCGCAACCATCAAGTGGCGTTTTCATCTCCAGGGTGGCGAAGCCGGAGGGCAAGCGATTGCTGCTTGCTGGGGTGGAAGTAAACGCCACATTGCGGACGTGCATTGAACCGGGCAGGCGCTCCCCTTCACGTTGAAGCAGGCCGATGCGGCGTGCGATTGCTTGCCGCGTTCTAAGAGGCAAGTCTCAACTATAATCTTTAAAGACTCTCCGCTTATCGTCGCGCGCACCATACTCTCTCAGCGGGCGCGCGCAACCTTGCGCAATGAGGCTCACCTCAGCATGCCAAACGACGAGTTCATCTTTCTAACCGGCGCGACAGGGTTCGTCGGGACCCAGCTGGTGCAGGAGTTGTTGCGAGCCCACCCTGGCGCGAGGTTGGCGCTGCTCATCCGACCCGGCAAAGGGCGGTCTGTGGAAGAGCGCGCAAATGCAATCGTTCCCAGCGCCGATCGAGAGCGCGTCGAGGTCGTCTCTGGCGATGTGAGCCAGCACAACTGTGGGCTCGAGCCCGCAGCCTATAGCCGATTGACTGATGAGATAACGCGGGTGATCCACTCCGCGGCGACGGTGCGATTCGATCACTCGCTGGACGAAGCCCGCCGCATGAACGTCGAGGGCACGCGCATCATCTTAGATTTGGCCGGGCGCGTCCGCCGACTTCGCAGTCTTGCTTATGTGGGCACGGCTTATGTGGCCGGCCAGCGCACTGGCCTCGTCCGCGAAGATGAACTTTTTGTCGGACAGGGTTATCGCAATACCTATGAACAGTCCAAGGCGGAGGCGGAGGCGCTTGTGCTTTCGAGAATGGACTCTATGCCTGCGGTGATTTTGCGCCCAAGTATCATTGTTGGCGATTCACGCACCGGCGTCACATCAAGCTTCAAAATGATGTACTGGCCTCTCAAGATCTACGCGCGGCGGCTTTGGCGTACCGTGCCCGGTTACCCTGACGCGGTTCTCGACATTGTGCCTGTCGATTTTGTTGCCGCCGCAGTGGCGCGGCTTGCATTTGACGACGCTGCGCACGGAGACACCGTTCATCTTTGCGCGGGGCCGCGCGGCGCGGCAACCATCGAGCAGATCGCCCGTCGAGCTGCTGAGTATTTTCAGGGCCGCACCCCTCGCTACGTCGATCCGAAGTTCTTCTTTGCGGCGATACGCCCCCTGCTCTTTGTTTCGCTTTGGGGCAGTAAGCGCCGCATCCTGATTGACGGCCGCGCCTATCGCGACTACTTCACGATGCGCATGCAGTTCGACACCACGAATGCCGATCGGCTGCTGGGGCCGGCCGGCATTTGCCCCCCTCCAGTGATGGAGTATCTCGACAGGCTTTTCCACTATTGCGTCGCGACCGAGTGGGGACGCAAGCCCGTGACCGTGCCATGAAATTCATCACCCGATACAATCTCGCTCGCGACCGCAGGGTTACCGTCGCCAACCTGGTAGACGAACTGCTGCGACGGAAGGGTGATTGCGTGGTGTCGGTCGACGAGACCGGACCCTTCCATCTCTCCGAATTGCACACCATCGTCTGCTCGCTCGACGCCTTCCTGCGCCGCCGCGTGGGTTTGCAACCGGGGCAGCCAATCGCCATCTACCGCACCAACGATGAGCGCTGCTTCCAATGGTTTCTCGCCATCCTGCGCGCGGGGGGAATCGCTGTACCGCTCAATCCTCAACTCTCGCTCGCCGAGGTACGGCGTATCCTGGCCGACAGCGGCACCGCCGTCGTCGTGACGGACAAGGCCGTTTTTGAACGTAACATCGGCAGTCGCAATGCGCTTTCGGTGCGCACGTGGATTGAGGACGACAAAGAGACTCAAACGCTGGACGGATTCATCCGCGCTGGCGACGCTGGCGCGCCGTTCCCGCCCGTTACCATCGATCCCTCAGCCACCGTCGCCGTCTTTCACACCTCCGGCACCAGTGGATTCCCCAAGGGAGCAGCCGTCTCAAGCCGCGCGCTGCTCGGGGCGCGCGCCTCCACCGTGCTCACGAGTGCTCTCCTGGGGCCGAAAGATCTTGCGCTTGTTGCGTTGCCCTGGTCGCACATCATGGCCGTGAGCATCGCGCTCTACGGATTGATGGCGGGGATTCGCGGCTGCCTCATGGGCCGATTTGACGCGGGCCGCGCACTGGAACTGATCGAGCGGCTCGGCGTGACCGCAGTGGTGGGCGTGCCGGCAATGCTCGCCAAGCTGGTCAACAGCGAGCCCGATCCCAGGCGGCTTGCCAGCGTGCGGGTGTGGCTCTCGGCCGGCGACCATCTGCCCTCTGAAGTGCGAGAGCGCCTTCACCGGTTTGGCGCTCTGGCAAGGCTGCCCGGCGGACGCCGCATTCCACCGGTCCTGCTGAATGGCTACGGCATGGTGGAGTTGGGCGGCCTGGCCATGATGGGAATCGAGCTGTCGTTTCTCCGGTCGAGCAGCGGCTTGTGTTTTCCGGTGCCTCCGTTTCAGGTTCGCATTGCCGATGAGAAGAATCGCCGTGTGAAGGCCGGCGCAACGGGAGAGTGCCAGATCCGCAGGCGCGGCCTCGCACCCCAATATTGGAAAGACAAAGCCGCGAGCTCCGGTTTACTTACTGAAGACGGCTGGCTCCGAACGGGAGACCTGGCCACGCGCAACCGTCTCGGCTTGATCAGAATTGTGGGTCGTATGAAGGACATGATCAAGTCGGGCGGCTACTCAGTTTACGTGCTCGAGCTGGAAGAAGCGATCCTGGCTCATCCGGCTGTGGCCCGCGCGATTGCCTTCGGCTTGCCACATAAGGAGAAAGGCGAGATTCCCGTCGCGGCGGTCGAATTGCAGCCAGGCTTCCCGGCCGGTGAAAACGAGCTGCTGGAGTGGTGCCGGAAACATCTCGCCCCGTACAAAGCTCCGCGGCGAGTCTGGATTCTTGACCCCGGCGACATACCGCAGAATCACAACGGCAAAATCCTGCGGCGTCTTCTGCGCGAGCGATTTTCTGAAAAGGTCGCCTAGAGTCTGTCGACAATCCCTAGTCGTGCCGCAGCGCATCCACCGGAGAAAGCTGCCCGCCGCGCCACGCCGGAAGGGCCCCGGCAATCAGCCCCGCCAGCATAGCGATCCCCATCGCCTCGGCCAGGAGCGGCCACCGCACTGAAGCTGAAACGATGCTTGCCGTTTGCGGCATGGCCGCAAGCACGCGCAGGGCGACCCATCCGAGCGCGATGCCGAGAAATCCCCCACCTACGCCCAGTATGGCTGCCTCAAGCTGGATGAGCGCCAACACCTGCCAGCGCTTCCAGCCGAGGGCGCGCAGGACGCCAATCTCCCGCGTGCGCTCGAAGACCGACATCACCATGGTGTTTGCGATCCCGAGTATGCCGATGAGCAGGGCAAGAATGGAGGTGCCCCAGGCGGAAGCTTCGGCAAGCTTGACAAATTGATTGTTGCTGGCGCGCTCGGCAGCAGGAACGGCGCGGAGTCCCGGCAGAACGGCCTCGATCTCGGTTTGCGCATGCTTCAGATATTGCGGCCACGATACTCCGCGAGGCGCAGGCCGCAGCCACACATGAATCGTCGACACCTTCCCCTGCAAGTTGCTCAGCTGTTGCAGCTGATCGAGCGGCATGATCATCGCATCCGCTTCCAGCGTCGATGCGCCATGGTAGACCCCCGTCACCGTGAATCGAGTGCCCTGAATATCCAGGATGTCACCGGGCTTTCTTTTCAGATCGTCGGCCAGTAGATCGCCCAGCATCACTTCCGGCCGGCCATCGCTGAAGCGCCGCCCCGCCAGAATCCGGAGTGAACCAAATTCATACGAGCCGGCCGTCCAGCCGTAAACCAGCGCATTCACATCCGGTGTCAGATCCATCACGTTATAGATCGTGGGCGCGGCCTGCGCTACGACAGGCAGAGCCCTGATCTTTGCCGTCACCGATTCATCCAGCGAAGTATTGAGAAACGTGCCCTGAATCACCTCAATGTCGATGCCACTGCTGGAGTAAATGCGCATCCACTGCTGTTCGAATGCGCGGGAAAAGCCCACCAGGCCGACAAACGCGGCAACTGCCATCCCAATTCCGCACAGCGTCAGCAGAGTTCTCAACCGCCGGCGCTGGAGGTTCTTCCAAACAAATCCCGTATATGACAGTGAGGAAGTCATGAAGGCAGCGAGAGTCCTTTTGAGCGCAGATTGGTGAAGAGCGAACAGCCGGCATATCTGACGCCAGTCGCTTCCCCCGCTGAGAAAGAATATAAGGTTCAACGAGACCCTTGCAATTCGCAGCTCAAGGCCCTCAGATCCCTTCGCCCATGGAGACGTAAACCTTCAGGCGCTCCAACTCCACGCGGTAGGTGGCGCGTTCGGCCTCTTCGTCGGCGAAGGGCTGGGCCCAGCGCTCGGTTGCGCCAAGGCGCTCTTCCAGTTCTTCCACGCGGGCCGAAAGTGCGATGAGCGCATCGGAAACCGGATCCTTGATCTCGTGCGGATCGGTGATGAGCACGCGCTGACCGTTGTTGTAAACGATGTGCGTGGGCACGCCGACCACGGGGGAGTTCGGCGGCACGTCGGAGAGAGCCACCGAGCCGCGCCGACGCGCGAGTTTTCGCCCACCGTGATGTTGCCCAGGACGTTGGCGTTGTAGGCTGAGTCGATACCTGTGCTTATCAACGTCATCACAAAGCGCAGATACCAAACCTGCGCATGCAAGCTTCGCCAGTTGTTCTGCGGCATACATTAGGTGCAAAAACAGGGCCGTATCGGAATCCTGCCGGGCGATCTCCACCCGATCCCGCGCACATCGTATCGGAAAAATCATGTAAACGTTTCCAGTGCCGGCTAGTCCGCCACCCTCCTGACCACTGCCCCTTGTTCCCTTGGTCCCTAGGTCTCTAGTCCCTAATCCCTGACCACTGTTCTAAACTCAACTCAAAGGCCAAATCACACCGCGAAGGACCCGCTCCCTTGAGAAAAAACGCCCTGTTTGCGCCGGCTGCTGTTGCGGCACTGCTTGCCCTGTTCCCCGTTTTGAGCCCTGTGCCGCCCCCTGCGCTGCGCGCGCAGAAGCTCCAGCTTTCGCCGGCTCCGGCGTCGGCGCCGGTTTCACTGGAAGACCGGCGCAAGGCTTTGAACGATCTCTTCCACGAGTACTGGGAGGACCGGCTGAAGCGCGATCCCGAGTTTGCCTCGGAGATCGGCGACAAGCGGTACAACGACCAGATCAGCGATTTGAGCGTGCGCGCGGTGAACGAGAGGCTGGCCGGGGAGCAGAAGCTGTTGTTGCGGCTGGCGGCGATCGATCCCACGGGATTCACCGACGAGGAGAAGACGAGCCAGGACCTGCTGATTCGCCGCTTTGAGATGGACGAGGAGGGCGCGGAGTTTAAAGAGTGGGAGATGCCCATCAACCAGACAGGCGGCTTCTACACCAACTATCCGCAGTTGGCGGCCGAGCTGAGCTTTGCGACGGTGAAGGACTACGACGACTGGACGGCGCGGCTGCACGCGCTGCCCACGGCCTTTTCGCAGGCGATGGAGAACATGTCCATCGGCATGGACGACGGTCGCGTGCCGCCCCGGTATCTGCTGGAAAAGGCGCTGGAGCAGGTGAAGCAACTGGCTGGTCAGAAGCCGGAGGATTCGCCGCTGGCGTTGCCGCTCAAAAAGTTTCCCGCTTCCATTTCCGCATCGGAGCAGGAGCGCATCAGGACGGAGATGCTGGACGCGATCGGCAAAGAAGTGCTGCCTGCGTACCTGCGCTTTGCGCGCTTTCTTGAGGCAAGCTACGTGCCGGCGGGGCGCGCGGAGCCCGGAATCGATGCGCTGCCCGGCGGGGCGAAGTACTACCGTTTTCTGGTGCGTGAGAGGACCACGACCGATCTGTCGCCGGAGCAGATTCACCAGATCGGCCTCCACGAGGTTGGTAAGGACGAGGCCGAGATGCTGGCCATCGTCGAGAAGCTCGGGTTCAAGGACCTGGCCAGCTTCCGCGCCAGCCTGAAGGCCAATCCCAGGATGCACGCGGCCTCGGCCGATGCGCTGCTGGACGTCTATCGCGGCTATCTGAAGCCGATGCAGGCCAAGCTGCCGGAGCTGTTTGGCCGCTTGCCCAAGGCGCCGTTCGAGGTGGTCGCTGTACCCGGTCACGCTGAGAAAACCGCGGCGCCGGCCTACTACCAGGCGGGAACGCCCGACGGCAGCCGGCCGGGACGGCTGTTTATCAATACTTACGACGCGACGGACCGGAACCTTTATGCCGTAGAGGCGATCGCCTATCACGAGGGGATTCCCGGCCATCACCTGCAAATCTCGATTGCGCATGAGCTTACGGGGCTGCCGGAGTTTCGCAAATACGGCGGCTATACGGCCTTTGTGGAGGGCTGGGGACTGTACGCCGAGCAACTGGGCAAAGATGCGGGGTTCTACCAGGATCCCTATTCCGACTACGGACGCCTTGAGGCTGACGAGTGGCGGGCGATCCGGCTGGTGGTGGATACGGGCGTGCACTCCCAGCACTGGACCCGGCAACAGATGGTTGATTACTTCCACCTGCACTCGAACATCGACGAGCCCAGCATCCAGTCCGAAGTCGACCGGTATATTGCGTGGCCTGGGCAGGCGCTGGCGTACAAGATTGGCGAATTGAAGATTCTGGAGCTGAGGGGCCGCGCACAGAAGGCGCTGGGCGGCAAGTTCGATTTGAGGGCGTTTCACGACCAGGTGCTGGACGCGGGGGCCTTGCCGCTGGACGTGCTGGAGCAGCACATCGACGCGTGGATTGCAAAGAACAGGGAGTAGGAAATAGGGAATAGGGAGCAGAGGGCGAGCCGGCGGGTGAGCAAGTCCGCTGGCCAGCAGGCCGGGGCGCCGGAATGTCCGCTTATCACCCTGCAAATGCGCAAGAATTTGTAGGGCTATAGACCGGCAAATCACGCCCAAAACTCACTTTTTGCATAAATGTGGTTATAGGCCGACTTTTCTTGCGATTCGTCCGCTTAGAGGCGGTCAGATTCGCGCGTTTCGTCCGATTATAAGCGGTCATTTTTCGCGAAAACGGCCTCTAGTTGGTGCGCCGATAGCGCGAATTTGCACCCTTTTGCATAGAAACAATGTGTTGAACAGCAGGTTCGGCAGCTCAGCCTGGCGGCACGACAGAATCCGTGCTTTTTCAAAAGAAGGCGCATCGGGACGCTACCCGACGGTCGGAAAGAAGCGTCCCGGCGTGATATTCTTGGCAGTTCCCCTACAGGCGGTTTTGCCGCCATCATTTTGCTGCCGATGCGGGCACCGCAGCGGCTGGAAAGGGCTTTATGAAGCGTTATTTTGTTGTAGCTTGCTTACTTTTGGGATTGGGTTTAGGGCTGCATGCGCAGGTTGTGGATACGAACGTGTGCGATGTGGTGAAGAAGCCGGAGTCGTTTAACGGAAAGATGGTTCGCATCAAGGGGACGGTTGCGGTGGGTTTCGACGAGTTTGCGATCAGGGATGCGACGGACCCCAACTGCGGCTATCCGGTGAATGCGATCTGGCTCTCCTATCCGCAGGGGACGAAGGGCAAAGCGGGACCGGCGGCGATTGTGCAGATTCAGCCGGCGCGGAATTTTACAGGCACATACACGCCGCCGACGCGCACCGCGGTGACGCTGGACAAGAGCAAGGACTTCAAGCAGTTCGATTCACTGCTTGCGCAGACGCACCAGAAGGGCGCGGACATGTGCCTGGGGTGCACGCGCTACGAGGTGACGGCCACGCTGGTGGGACGGCTGGATACAGTGGCCGACGCGTCGCTGAAGTACGACGCCGCGGGCAAGATTATCGGCTTTGGCGGTTTTGGAAATATGAACGCCTATCCCGCGCGGCTGGTGCTGCAGTCGGTTTCAGACGTGACGCCGAAGGAGATCGATTATTCGAAGACCGACGCGGCGAGCAAGGGCGATATGATGCCAATGCCGCCGGGGGGCTCGAACGATCTCAGCAGCGTGATCGAAATCTCGCAGAAAATGGCGGCCGCGCTCCCTGCCAGCCCGGCTAAGGACGCGGTGGTGAAAGCCGCAACAGCCTACGGCAAATCTGGCGAGCACAATGGCGTGAATTACACCACCGGATCGATCAACGAGGTCTCGGCAAAGGATGAGGCGCTGGGGACAAAGGACTCCCCGGACGGCGTGCTGTTTAACTGCACGTTCAATACGGATCGCCTGCAGGGAGATGCGCTGACGAGGGCGGTGGTTCACATCGGGATGCACATTGCCGATTTGCGCAAGCCTGCGTCAGGAAGCGAAGAAACCCCGACGTTCATCCTCGAATACGACGGCTGGATGGTTACGGCGATTTCGGCCGCCACCAGCAACCAGAAATTCCTGACGCTGCCCGGCGCGTATCAACTTTGGAACACAAGCTGGCCGGGAGATCAACGCAACGACATGATGGTAACGGCGCTGAAGGATTTTCTGGCCAACGAGGCGGCGCTGAGCCGGTAAGCGGACAGATGGGTCTCTGACCGGGTGAATTTGCAGCTTAGAACATCTTGGTATCCCAGGCGTCAAGAGCGAAACCCGGGAGGCACACGTGCAGTGTGCCGCTAGCATGGATCCAGGCTGCCGAGCCAGGATGCGAGTATCCTTGAAAGTTGAAGGCTGGGTTGCGCGCCGAATGCATCGTGGGCGCCAAAATCAATGAAGACGAGGAAAAGAGAGAAGATGGCGGAGATAGCCGTTGAGGCCACCGCAGTTCCCGCACAGTTGCCGCTGATACGCGTAGCCGTTCTGGGCGCAGGCAAGATGGGCGGAATCCTGCTGCAGGCGTTTCTGAAAGAAAACCTGTTTGCGGCCGACCGGATTCACGCGACGGTGGGCCACGCCGAGCGGGCGCTGGCGCTGAGCACGCAATGGGGCGTGGACGTGAGCACCAACAACCTGGATGCGGTCCGGCAATCGGACCTGGTCCTGATCGGCGTGAAGCCCTTCCAGGTTCCCGACATGATTGCGGAGATCAAGCCCGCGCTGACGCCGGGGAAGCTGCTGGTTTCGTTCGCGGCGTCGGTCAAAACGCGCGCCATCGAGGATGCAACGGGCATGGAGATCGCCGTGGTGCGCGCCATGCCGAACACTCCTTCGGCTCTCGGCGCCGGCGTGGCCGCCCTGTGCCGCGGGCGCTTCGTCAGCGAGCCGCAGATGGAGCTTGCGCAACGCATCTTTGAGACCGTGGGCCGGACAGTGCTGGTGGAAGAGAAGCATATGGACGCCGTGACCGGGCTTTCGGGCTCGGGACCGGCGTATCTCTACATCATTATTGAGGCGCTGGCCGAGGCAGGCGTGAAGGTGGGCCTGCCACGCGACATCGCAACGCTGCTGGCGGCGCAGACGACGTTCGGCGCGGCGAAGATGGTGCTCGAAACCGGGTATCATCCGGCTTTGCTGAAGGACGCCGTGACCACGCCGGCCGGCTGCACCGTCGACGGCCTGCTGGAACTGGAAGAGGGCCGGCTGCGCGTCACGCTGATCAAAGCCGTGATCAGCGCGACAGAGCGGGCAAAGCAGTTGGCGGCGGGGTGAGAAGTCAGGGAACAAGGGAAAAAGGGATCAAGGGAACAAGGGATTGAGGGACTACTCCTGCGTCTAGAAATCGAGGCTCTTCGGCAGGCTCGGGGCAGGCTCTGAAGCGCCCCCTGGATTGTGGAAGGCTTTGCTAAAGACGTTTCCCGAAGATGGCAATTTAAGAACGGCGCTTCAGAATTTGACCATCCAACGACCAACCTGGCTCCCCTCCTACCTTCCCGAACTCGACGGGCTGCGCGGCCTGGCGATTCTGGCGGTGGTTGTCTACCACTGCAATCCGCGGTTCGAAGGCACATGGATGCATTACCCCAGCCTGTGGGGATGGGCGGGGGTGATTGTTTTCTTCGTCCTCAGCGGCTTCTTGATCACATCCGTCCTGTTGACGACCCGCGGCAAGCCGCGCTACTTCCACAACTTTCATGCGCGCAGGGCTTTGCGCATCTGGCCGGTGTATCTGCTGCTGCTGGTGGTGGTCTATCTGAACGCGCCGTGGTTTATCGGCCCCCCGGTATGGGAGGCGATCAAGACCGCACCGTGGCTGGCTTACATTTTTTGCGTGCAGAACCTGATTCATATAACTATGCCGCCTGCGATTGGCCCCACGTGGGCGCTGGCCATCGAGGAACAGTACTACTTTTTCTGGGCGCCGCTGGTGCGCTTCCTGCGCCAGCCGTGGATGCTGGCGACGGTGCTGGCAGGCGCGCTCGCAGGCTCGCCGCTGCTGCGGCATGCGAACCTGCACTGGATGACGCCGACCAATACGCTGATTCACCTGGACGGGATCGCGTGGGGCAGTTTGCTGGCGATCGGGCTGCACACGCTGCCACTGAGCCGGCGCGCGTGGCTGTGGATGGGGCTGGGCGGGTTTGTGGTCGGAATCGCCGGCGCGGCTACCGTGGCCGGCGGTACGGCGTTTCTGGATTCCGCGCTGGCTGTGGGATTTGCCGGCGCGGCGCTGGCATTGATTGCCTCAAGCGGCGCGCGCAGCCCGCTAAACGCTGCGCTGCGCAAGGGACCGCTGGCCTTCTACGGGCGCATCAGCTACGGCCTCTACATGACGCACATTCCGGTGTTTGTTTATTTCGGCTGGTTCGACGCGCGCATGAACGCTTATGGCATTCCGGGCAACCTGGCGGTGGTGGCGTTCCGCCTGATTGCGACGACTCTGGTGGCTACTGCGCTGTGGTATGGATTGGAATCGCGAGTGCTCAAGCTGAAGCGTTATTTCTAGGCCTCCGTGTTCAAAGCAGGTTTGTCGTATCCCACCCTAGCCGCAAGAACAAAGACGCGGTGCCCGGCCCAGAGGGCACCCCGGCGCCCAGGTGGGGCACTCAGAGTTCGTGCTGAGTTGGCAGCGGGAAATTGGGGTTTGTGCAGTCCCGTCCTTGACGCAAAGATGCGTCAAGGACGGGACACACCGAGTTCCTTCTGAGTTCCGAGACCTAGTGCGGCCAGCGGCCGACGATGACGAAGAGGGCGAGGAGAAAGGTGGCGATGGCAGGCGCAGCCGATTCCTTGCGGCGGAAGTGATAGATAGTGGCGGCAACCATAAGAAGCGCCAGTCCTGCGGCCGCCATCCGGACCAGCAGGTAGTCGGGGACCAGCGCGGCGGGAGTGAGGGCTGGCGGCATGATGACGCCAAGCGCGCCCACGATCTCAATTAGACCCACGAGCCTGCCCTGCACGGGCGACATTTCGATTGGGAAGGTGTTGCGGCGGTTTTCCAGCGTTTTTATCAGCCTTTTGTAGGCAACGAGTTTAGTCCATCCGGCCACAAGAAAGACTGCGGCCAGCGCCAATTGCCCAACCCAAATCAAGGTGTTCATCGTACCTTGCCTTCCTCGCGTTTCCGTTTTTCCTTTCAATGCAAGGGCCGCATCTAGAGTGGCAGCAACCGATTGAACCCTGAAATAGGGATGTCTGTCAAGGGCGTCGGCGGGCAATATTTGACCAGGTTTCTGGGCTGCGGCAACGCTCGCTTGCTGGATTCTCAAAATAATTGACCATCGATTTTCCTGTTTGTGACTAGAATCACCCATCGCCCCCGGAGCGGCTGCTAGGCTTTTAGTGCACGCAAAATCCCCTATTGCGAGGTGCCATGATCGAGAACGCGATGGCCAAAACTGCGAGCAAGGGCCCCTTGAGCACGGAAATGCTAACCAAGATTGATGCTTACTGGCGCGCGGCCAATTATCTTTCCGTGGGCCAGATCTACCTGAAGGACAATCCCCTGCTGGAGCGCGAGCTGACGCTGGACGACGTGAAGCCGCGGCTGCTGGGACACTGGGGCACGACGCCGGGCCTCAACTTTTTGTATGTGCACTGGAACCGGCTGATCCGCGAGCGCGGCCTGAATATGCTTTACATCATCGGACCCGGGCACGGCGGACCGGGACTGGTGGCGAACACTTATCTTGAAGGCTCATATTCCGAAATTTACCCGCACATCGAGCAGAACAAGGACGGCATCAAGCGGTTGTTCCGGCAATTCAGCTGGCCCTACGGGATTCCCAGCCACGTGGCGCCCGAGACGCCGGGATCGATTCACGAGGGCGGCGAGCTGGGCTACTCGCTGGTGCACGCTTACGGAGCGGCCTTCGACAATCCCGACTTGATTGTGGCGTGCGTGGTGGGTGACGGCGAGGCCGAGACCGGACCGCTGGCTACAAGCTGGCACTCGAATAAGTTTCTCGATCCCGCCACGGACGGTGCGGTGCTGCCGATTCTTCATCTGAACGGCTACAAGATCGCGAACCCCACGGTGTTGGCTCGCATTCCCCATGCCGAGCTGGAAGACCTGATGCGCGGCTACGGCTACGAGCCTTTCACGCTTGCCGGCGACGATCCGGCCACGATGCACCAGCAGGCCGCGGCGCTGTTCGACGAGATTCTGGACCGCATTGCCGAGATTCAAAAGAGCGCGCGCACGGCGCTTGAAAAAGGCGAGCCGATTGCGCGGCCTGCATGGCCCATGATGATTCTGCGCACGCCTAAAGGCTGGACGGGGCCGAAGTTTGTCGACGGCAAGCCGGTGGAAAACACCTGGCGCGCGCACCAGGTGCCGCTGAGCGAGCTGCGCGAAAAGCCCGATCACCTGAAGATGCTGGAAGAATGGATGCGCAGCTACAAACCCGAGGAACTGTTCGACGCCAAGGGCAAGCTGCGCGGCGATCTGGCGGAGATTGCGCCCAAGGGGCAACTCCGCATGGGCATGAATGCGCACGCCAATGGTGGACTGCTGCTGCAGCCGCTGAAGATGCCAAACTTCCGCGATTTCGCGGTGACGATCGAGGGACGCGGGCAAGCGGATGTGGAATCGACGCGCGTGCTAGGGCGCATGCTGCACGCGGTGATGGAGGCCAACAAGAAGGAGAAGAATTTCCGCGTCTTCGGGCCCGACGAGACGGCTTCAAACCGGATCGGCGATGTGATTACAGGAACCGGCAAGGCATGGATGGCGGAAACGCTGCCCGTGGACGAGCAGTTGTCGCAGACCGGCCGCGTAATGGAAGTGCTGAGCGAGCACCTGTGCCAAGGATGGCTGGAGGGATACCTGCTGACCGGGCGACACGGCTTCTTCTCGTGCTACGAGGCGTTCATCCACATTGTGGACTCGATGGTGAACCAGCACGCCAAGTGGCTGAAGACAACGCGCGAGATTCCATGGCGCAAACCGATCGCGAGCCTCAATTACCTGTTGAGCTCGCTGGTGTGGCGGCAGGATCACAACGGTTTTTCGCACCAGGATCCGGGATTTATCGATCATCTGCTGAACAAGAAAGCCGATGTGGTGCGCATCTATCTGCCGCCGGACGCGAACACACTGCTTTCGGTGGCCGATCACTGCCTGCGCAGCCGGAATTACGTCAACCTGATCGTGGCGGGTAAGCAGCCCGCGCCGCAGTGGCTGCCGATTGAAGAGGCGATTGCGCATTGCACTACCGGGTTGGGCGTGTGGCAGTGGGCGTCAAACGACGAGGGCGGGCCTGAAGTGGTGATGGCGTGCTGCGGCGACGTGCCGACGATGGAGGCACTGGCCGCGGTTTGCCTGCTGCGCGAGCGGATTCCCGATTTGCGCATCCGCGTGGTGAACGTGGTGGACCTGATGGCGCTCCAACCGCAGTCGGAGCATCCGCACGGGCTGGCTGACGAGGATTACGACCGCATTTTCCCGCCCGGCGTGCCCACGATCTTTGCATTTCATGGCTATCCGTGGCTGATTCACCGGCTCACTTACCGGCGGCACAACCACGACAACCTGCACGTGCGCGGATACAAGGAGGAGGGAACCACCACGACTCCTTTTGACATGTGCGTGCTGAACAACATCGACCGCTTTCAGTTGGCGCTCGACACCATCAAGCGCGTGCCGCGCCTGGCCAGTAAGGCCGATGCAGCGCAGCAATGGTACTCCGAGCAGATTCAGCGCCACAAGCTGTACGTTGCGGAGAATGGCGACGATCTGCCGGAGATCAAGGATTGGCGCTGGCCGGCGGAGTTGGCCAGCGTGAAACCGTGAACTGCGAGCGGGGCTGGCGAAGCGAGAGGTGTCAGCGGAGTTAGAATGACGTTCAGGGACAGCGAAGATTTCCGGGGCCAACGCGACCAGCACTGCTGGAGGTGAATCAGAATTCTTGCGCCTAAGGGTCTGCAATGTGGCTCGCCGCGGCGAGCGACATTGAAGACTCTTCACTTGGGCACGTGAATTCTGGTTCTGCTCTAAGCTCAACTTAATTATTGAAAGGCTTAATCCTACATGCAATCATTGCCGGTTTTGGTTCTCAATAGCGGTTCTTCTTCGATTAAATTTTCAGTCTATGAGGCCGGCAACGGCGAACGGACGCGGCTCTTCGAGGGTGCCGTCGACGGCATCGGAACCGATCTGGGCAAGTTCTGGATCAAAGATGCGAGCGGCAAAAAGCTGGTGGATCAGACGCCGGCCGTGCCCAGCCGTTCGGTGGCGTTCAAGCTGGTGGCGGACGCGCTGCACTCCGGCGAGTTCCCTGCCCCGGCGGCCATTGGCCACCGCACAGTGTGCGGCGGACCGACGGTGCGGGAAAACCAGCGCATCACACCCAAGCTGATCGACGAGATCGAGAGCTACGAGGCGCTGGCGCCGCTGCACACGCCCATCGCCGTTTACATTATGCGCGAGGCGCTGCGCCTGTTTCCCGGCATTCCCAACTTTGCCATTCTCGACACTTATTTTCATCGCACTTTGCCCGAGGTGGCCACGCACATGCCGATTCCCGCGGAGTATGTGGCGATGGGCGTGCGCAAGTATGGCTATCACGGAATTTCGTATGAATCGATCGTTTACCAATTGCAGCCCAGCGTGCCGGAGAAGCTGATTGTGGCGCACCTGGGCAATGGCGCGTCGATTTCGGCGATACGCGATGGCATATGCCTGGACACTTCGATGGCGCTGACGCCCACGAGCGGGATTATTTCGGGCTCACGAACGGGTGACATCGACCCCGGCATTGTGATTTTCATCCTAAAGAAGATCGCCGAGACCACGCCGGACACAGTGGCGGCTGCGGAGAAGCTGGAAACCGTGGTGAGCAAGAAGTCGGGCCTGCTGGGCGTGAGCGAGCTGTCAAACGATATGCGCGCTCTGCGCGATGCGATTAACGATGGCAACGCCAAGGCGCGGCTGGCGGTGGACAAGTTCTGCTGGACGATTGCGCGGTGGATCGGCAGCTTTGTGGCGGAGTTGAACGGGCTCGACATGCTGGTGTTTACCGGCGGTATCGGCGAAAACGACAATGCTTCGCGCGCGGAGATTTGCGCGGGGCTGGACGCGCTGGGCATCGTGCTCGACCTAAAGCGCAACAATGTTCGCGGCGCGGCGACGATATCGGCGGACAGCTCAAAGGTGATGGTGCGCGTGATTCCTCCGCTCGAAGACCTGATCATCGTGAACCACGTGGTGCGGCTGATGGGCGAATAAAGCTGGTTGCGTCAACCGCTCCCGTGTCGGGGCGCGCGAAGCGCTCTCCGGGCCGTTCGTGTCCGCGTGCAGGCGCGCAGCGCAGTGCTGTTGTTTTACACTGGTGGGTTCAGCGCGGGGTCTTCCTCTATGCCTTCCACCGTTGTTTCTGAGCGCGCGCATCGGCTTCCCTCGGCCGCGCTGCGCCGGTTTGCCTGGGGCGTGCTGATCTATTTTATTGCAGTCATTTTGTGGGGCGGGCTGGTACGCGCCACCGGCTCGGGAGCGGGTTGCGGCGACCATTGGCCGTTGTGCAACGGGACGGTTATGCAGCACTCGACACGCATCGATACGATGATCGAGTTCACGCACCGCATCACCAGCGGGCTTTCTTTTTTCCTGGTGGTGGCGCTGCTTGCATGGACGTTGGCCGGCACGGCGCGCGGCCACCTGGCGCGCGGGGCGGCTGTGGGGGCTGTGGCGTTCACGATGATCGAAGCGGCGCTAGGAGCGTTTCTGGTTAAGCTCGGCCTGACGGCGCAGAGCCGCTCGCCCTTGCGCGCGCCCTACCTGGCGCTGCATTTGACCAACACGCTGTTGCTACTGGCTGCGCTGACGCTCAACGCGCACCTGCTCGGCCGCCGTGCTGGTTATCTGCGCGGCAGGGTTCGTCTGGTTGCGCCGTTCGGCGCGATTGCGCCGGTTCTCGTGCTGCTGATTGTCGGCGTGACCGGATCGCTGGCTGCGCTGGGCGATACGCTTTTTCCGGCGAGCTCGCTGAGGGCGGCATTTGCGCAGGATTTTTCGGCGACGAGCGGCTGGCTGGTGCGTTGGCGCTGGACGCACCCGACTGTTGCGATCCTGGCCAGCGTTTTTCTCGTCTGGCTGCTGGTGCGTGCAGCGCAGCACCGGACGCACTGGGACAACCGCGGTGTGTCCGCACTGGTGCTGATTCTTCTCGTCCTGCAGTACGTGCTGGGCGTTCTCGACGTGGCATTTCTGGCGCCGGTGTGGCTGCAGATTGCGCACCTGTTGGGCGCCGACGTGCTATGGGCTGCGCTGGTGGTGCTGGCGGCGCGGATCGCGCTGGAACCGGTGAAAGAGAGCTAGCAAGTTAGCCAGTCGGCAAGTCAACAAGTCAGCGTCCGGCCCGCTCTCGTCAGGGCTTTCTCAGAATTGCTGCGAAGCTCTTGCGAATGGAGGGTCGGGTCGTCATTTCAAGACCAGCTTCGCTTGCAGCCTGCAGCTCGGCCTGGAAATTCTCCGGCTTCACATGGCCTGCCGGTTCGACGAAGAGCATGAGCGCTCCCGTTTTCATCGCGGCGGCTGCTTCACGGAAAAATGCCGCCGGCGATGGCAGCTCATGCACCACGGCAAAGGCAAGAACAAAGTCTACACGGTCCTTCAGGTCGCCGATGCCGAGAGAGCCGGGCTGCGCCGGGCGCGTGTCAATTCGCTCGAGCGTACCGGCTTTCATCGCACGTCTCCGCAGACTCTCCAGCATTTTAGTTTGAATATCGATTGCGACGATTCGCCCCGCGGAGCCGACCATGCGCGACATGGGCAGTGTGAAGAATCCCATTCCTGGGCCCGGCTCCAACACCGTCATGCCTTCGCGAAGATAAGGAGCAAGCAGTGCTTCCGGTTTTTGCGACCAACGCCGCATCGGACTGGCTAAGAGATAACCTATCCACCACGGACACACGCGTTCGGCCATTGTGCATTCTCCTCTTGCGACGCGATCAACACGGTTGCGCGCATGCCGGTGGGGAATAACCGGAAGCCTTCGATCCCAGCATAAGATACGGACCTCTTTGGAATGTTGTTCCGATAGGTTTCGGCGAATTGCAGTATTGGTGCCGTCCCACCCATCGCGCGGTGAAGCTGCGCGATGGAGGGGGCGCCTAGCGAGTCGGCGACTTAGCGGGTTAGCGCTCTGCACAGGCGCGAAGAGGATGAATCGATCAATCTTCGAGCGAGGGGTGGTAGTAGCTCTCCCATCCTAGGTAGCGCGCGGCTTCATGCACGGCTTTCGATACGTCGCTGAAGTTTGCGGCGACGTGGTGCTCGAAGCCCTCGCGGCAAATGTACTTGAGCAATTTTTGCAGTTGCGGAATTTCGGCCACGCCGGCGCCACCGAAGGTTTCGAGCGGATCGTCGGTGAAGCGGCCGGGGCCGGTGTAGCCGCGGACGATGCCGCGGCGGTCGTCGGTGGAGAAACGCGCAAAGCTCATGGCGCCGGACTTGACGCGGCCTACACAGGTGCCGAAGGTATTTTCCTTGCCCACCGTGCCGGCGATAATCTCTTGGTAATCCATGCGGACATCCTTGAAGAAGTGCTTGGGCAGGTTGGAGCAGTGGAAGCAGACGCACTTGTTGGGGTCGGCGCCGTAGTTATTGTTCCAGTCGAGCAGCGCTGAGGGAGTGCCGCTGGCGAGCGCCATCATATACATGCTGAGAACGCCGGGGACATCGACTTCGCAGGCTGAAGGAATGAGCTCGTTAGACATCATGCTCATGATGGTGCACGGCACCACGCCGAAGAACTCTTCCATCGAGGTCCAGCACTGCACGGCGCTGATGGTGACGTGGGCCTGTTTCATCCAGCCATCGATGACGGCGCCGAGCTTGGCCATCTTGAGCAGCGCGGCATCGGAGATGCCTGTGGTGCTGACGTATTTCTTGATGGCCGCGAGCTTCGCCTGCGCCGCATCGTCCGCGTCTTTCATCCGGTTGATGCGGCCAAAAATCTCTGACAAATCGATGGTTTCGATGGTAATGCACGAGGTCTCGAAGATGCGCTCGGAGTAGCGCACGGTGTTGAAGGCCGTGGGGCGCGCGCCGATGGCGCCGATGCGCAGGTTTTTGAGGCCCTTGACGATGCGGCAGACCTGGGAGAACCACTCGAGGTCGGCTTTGAATTCGGGCGAGTCGAGCCTCTCAGTGTGCAGCGTGGTGAGCGAATAGGGAATGCCGTACTGCATGAGGTTGTTGCAGCAGCTCATCTTGCCGCAAAAGCTGTCGCGGCGGTTGGCGATGGTCATCGTATCGGATCTGTCGGGCGTGGCCTGGACGAGCACGGGAACCTTGAGCCCGGAGAGGCGGATGGCGTCGACGATGCCGCGCTCCTCGCCGAAGTTGGGCAGCGTGACGATGATGCCGTCGATCGCGCCGGCGTGTTTGCTGAATAGCTCGGCGCAATGCTGCGCCTCGGTGTAGGTTTCCACGGCGCCGTAGTGCGATTGCTCCGGGCTGAGGACAATGGGCGTCGCGCCCGCCGCCTCCAAAACTCTAATGATTTCTTCCCGGCCAGATTTGGCCAAATGATCGGGGAAAAAGCCGCGATTGCCGACCACAATTCCAAATGTCATTTTGCGTTGCGCTGCCATATTCTTGCTCCTTTAAGCGTTGGACTTGAAAATCTACTTGCTGCGGCGGGGGCGGAACTTGACGGTGTAAAGTAGGCCCAGCACCGCCAGCAAGCCGCCCCACCACACCGGCGTATGCAGATTGGTTAGCTGCACTCCCGGCGGATAACTTGCCGTCGTCCATTCAAAGACGCCGTAGCCGAGGATCATGGCGCCGTAGATCAAAAGCAGCACGCCAATAAAAAACCAGATTGGAATTCCGGAACCATGCATAAGCTTCTATTCCTTCCCTCTCCACTCTTGCGCAAATCTTCGGTGCTACGGCGAAACCTCTCCCGCTACCAAAACATGATGTTGAGCGCGGCGAAGATGACAACCACGACGCACGCCCACATCCACTCCCTCTTGTAGAACGGCACCTCCTCTTCTTTGGGAAGCACGGTGACGCCGTAGACCAGGCCATCCAGTTCTGCCACCGGTCGCGGCTTGGTGAGCAAGCTGACCACGATGACCACGATGGCGGCAAAGCAGAAGGCCCACAGCGCTCGGAAGACATTCTCGGCCATCGGCTTGGCGTCGGGCGAAAGCGCGATATTGGCCAACGCAGCAGGATTGAGCTTGACCCACATGAACAGGCTGGCTGAGAAGACGATGCCGGTGAGCAGGCCGAGGAATCCTGCCAACTTGGTGGCGCGCTTCCAGAACATGCCGAAGAGAATAACGGCGAGCAGCGGCGCGACAAAGATGCTGAACAGCGCCTGCACGTAATCCATGATGCCGTGCATGTGCATGACGAGATAGGCGGCGCCTATGGAGACGGCCACGCCGATCAAGATGGAGAGCCGGCCCACGAGCACATAGTGGCTGTCGGAACCTTTCTTGTTGATGAGCGGCTTGTAGATGTCGTAGGTCCAGACGGTGGAGAAGGCGCTCACGTTGCCGGCCATGCCGCTCATGAAGCCGGCAATCAGCGCGGTAATGCCGAGACCGAGCAATCCGGGCCCGAGGTAGCGCACCATCATCAGGGGCAGGGCTTCGTTGTAGCTGTGGAGTTCAGAGTCAGGAGCTGCGCTCAGGACCTTCTGTCGATAGGCCGCGGGGAGGTTGCTCTTGGTGGCCATTGCAGCGGAGCAGGCGGATTGGTCGATCTGGCCCGTCCTCTCGCCCGCTGTACAGGACTTCACAATGTCCTCGCCCACCAGCAGGCGGCGTGTTCCGTCGGGATTCTGCAGCAACACCAGGCCGAGCAGGCCGGGCAGGATGACGATGAAGGGCACGGCCATCTTGAAGAACGAGCCGATGATGGGCGCCATGCGCGCTGCGCGCAGGTTATGCGCTGCCAGCACGCGCTGCACCACGAGAAAGTCCGTGGTCCAGTAGCCGAAGCTGATGACGAAGCCGAGGCCGAAGACGATTCCGGTCCAGTGGACGCCCATGGGATTGGCGGCAAAGCTGCCGGTGTCGCGCCAGAGGTGGAAGTAGCTGTCGGAGTGCATGTTGGTGAGAATCTTCGCCTTGAGGCCGTCCCACCCGCCGGCCTGCACAAGGCCCAGGATGGGAACCAGCAGCGCTCCGCCCCAGATGAGCACAAACTGCAGCACCTCATTGAAGATGGCCGAGCGCAGGCCGCCCAAGCCGACATAGAGGGCGACGGCGACCGACGAGACCAGAATGCTGAAGGTGATGTCCCAGCCGAGCACGACCTTCATCACGACGGCCATGGCGAACATGTTGACGCCGCTCATGAGGATCATCTCGGTGGCGAAGGAGATGGCGGCGACGCTGCGGGCGTGCTCGCCGTAGCGCAGGTTGAGATAGCCCGGGACTGAGTGCGTCTTGCAGACGTAGTAGAAGGGCATCATCATCAGGCCGAGGAAGAGCATGGCGGGGATGGCGCCGATCCAGTACCAGTGCGTGGCCAAAATGCCATACTGATAAGCTGCACCCGCCCAACCCATCAACTCCAATGAACCCAGGTTGGCGGAGACAAAGCTCAAACCGGCAATCCACGCGGTCATCTCGCGGCCGGCCATGAAAAAATCTTCGCTGGTGTTGGAGCGGCCTTTGAGATAGAAGCCGATCCAGAGCACCGTTACGAAGTAGATGGCGACGACGGCGATATCGAGCGTCCGCAGGTGGGCCAGGGGCTCGGCGCTGAGGGCAAGCACGGCCGGCAGAGAGGCTGGCAGGGCGGCGGCAACAGAGGCTGGGAGCAATACGAACATTCCTTCACCCGATCGGCGTAGATTCGTCCGCAAAACCCTGCGGACGTTCGCCCATGAGTAAATTGTTTTACTCGGACACCTGTCAAGCGGCAAAGCGCGTCGTTGCGAGGACAAATCTCGATTTTGCCGGCCAGGGCGCCGAAGGCAGTAGGCGGGCAAAACAGAGCTGTCGCGGTATGGGTAAGCGTTTACCGAACGAAGTGTAACACATCCCCTGAGGGGCGGGCGAACAGGATGCGGGGATGAGTTCTTCCCGCTTGCCGCGGCGCGCAAAGCCCTTGGCCTCTCGAGCAAATTCAAGGCGAGGAGGCGCCGCTGGTCATTTCCATCGGGCGCAGTGTAATGCCGGGGAGTGCTAGCATGGGAACCAACGCACCCGCCGAAGCCGTCGCTGCACCGATCTCAAGCCCACGCAAGGCTGAGATTTTCGGGCCCCCTCTGCCTTGCCTGGGATTCTTCCGTTCTCGCTGGTGCGCACCGATGAGGTGAAACACAACAGGGCCCAAGGAAAAAGAAAGAGGTGCTGTCGTGATGCGAGACATTAAGCAGTTGTCCGGGCCTTTGGTTTTGTCGCTATTCCTCCTGGCGGGCTGCCATGGAGCGACGCCGCAGCAAAACATGATCAGTGGCGCCGTTATCAGTGGCGCCAGTACGCAGCAACCTGCGTTGCAGATCGTGCGTGGACAGCAGGGAGGCGGCCTCGCCTACACCGCGGTTGCCGGCGCCAGCAATCAGGCGAGCGGGCTTACCTTCATCTTAAGAACGGTACACAATGACTGCGGCGAGCAGCCGAAGATCGGACAGCCCTTCCAGTTCAGCGGGACGCAGATGGTAGGGGTGTTCTTCACAGTGGTGAATCACTCCCAGGGGAACGAGCAGCTTGCCGGCCTGGCGCTGGCGACGCTCTCCGGGCCCAACCAGGTGCAGGCGGGGCTGGTTTTCGACGACGCTTCGCGGATCGGCTCGACCGTGAATCCGCTCTTGACACAGCTTTTCAGCGTTTGGAACCCCGCGGCGTCGGCGGCGACTGGCGGCTCACGCGGCACAAATGCGGCTCCCTCGGGCGGGCAGCCTGCGGCGGCAGCCCAACTGCACACGATCACGACACAGGACCGGACAGCCAGCGTGGGCATTCCGAACGGGTGGACTATGTTTCCCGGCTGCCATCAGGGACTCATCCTGTTGACCGGCCCAAAGGGCGAACACATTATTCTTAACCAGTTCCTTCTCGCGTGGGATCCGACCGCTCCAGGTGGAATTTACCAACAAATCAAGCAGCGTCCCATGATGCAGCTCCCTAAGAACACCGTCTTCTACCCGTTCAACGTGGATATGGCAAATTCCTTTGCCGATGTCTGGCAGGCGATCCTCAGGGGAGAGGGTCAGCCTCCGCAGCCAATGCAGATCGCCAGCGCCCAGAACCTGCCCACGTCGAACGGCGTGAAATGCGTACACGCCACAGGGCAGCTGAATCCTGGTTCATCGTTGAATCCGGCCGGAGGCATGCAGGCATTCAATATGACAATCTGCGCCGACCCTGGGCAGGCAGGCCAGTTTGCGTACCACATTTTTGAGGGGCTGCTGCCCAATTCCATTGCCGCTCAGGAGAGCGCCACCGAGCTGGCCATCATGAACAGCTTTCAGGTGGATCAGGCTCTGCTCGACCGGATCGTGAACGCCAAGATGGCCCCCATCCTGAAGCAGGAGCAACAGAACTATAACAACATGGAGCAGTCACTGATCAACCGGAGCGAGCAAATCGTCAATCAGATCCATCAGATCGGCCAGCAGGCCACCCAGCGCATGAACGAGACCGAGGACAACAACGCCAGGAACGACCAGGGCTTCGACAACTACCTGCTGGACCAGTCTGTAGTGCAGAACAACACGACGGGCGGGCACTCCACGCAGTGGAACTCAACGGCAAATCAGATGGTGCGGGCGAATCCGGGCAAGTACCAGATTGTCAGTACGCCGAACTACATCAGGGGCACTGATTATTGAGACGAAGATTAGTGACCGGCTGCGTGCCAGCGACTGTATTTCGGTCGTGCAACGGTAACCATCCGCAAGGCGAGCCCAGCCGATCCGAGGCGAATCCCGAAGGGAATTGTCTTCAGTGGCCCACCATCAGCACTTGAAAGCTGCCCTGGATGGGCTCGCTCTTGACGGTTCCGAATCCGCTGGTCTGCGTGAGGTCGACGCCGAGATAGTCGGTGACGAGGTAGACGTTGCCCGTAGAGGGATCCACGGCAAGAGTTCGCGCCCGCGCCAGCGTGGGCAGGTTTTGAATCACGGCGTAGGTGTCGGTGGTAGTGTCCTGACTGATTATGGTGAGGCTGCCGTATCCTGCGCCGTTCGCCACAAAGATCAGCTCGCGGTCAGGATCGTAGCCAATCACATCGTCGCCGGGGCCGGTAATGAGCGAGGCAATGGGATTGCCGGTGTCTGAGTCGAGCACCGCGAATCGCTGGCCGCTGCAGGCCGCGAACAGGCGATGATGCTGGCTGTCGGCAGCCAGACCTTGGGGGGCCTTACAGTCATTGGTCAGCGGCAGAAAGCGTGCGAGAGAAGTGGGAACTGCGTGGCTGGTCCAATCGATCAAGATTGACGCCGAGGCCGCCGGTTGCGATTCCCGCTGCGCCTGCTTCTGGTCCATCTGCCGGCGGGCGAAGATTACGATGGACGGCGCATCGAGGCTGACGATTCGTTGCGGGACCGAATCTTGCTCGGCCCTGCCATTCCGCTCGACAGCGGACTGTGCCGATCCTGCGCTGATGTAGACCTGTCCCGTGCCGTCCGGCTCGGCAAAGCGCAGATCACCGGGCACGACGATGTCGGCAACAACGCGCCGGGTTTGGCTGTCGATGGCAATCACATGCGATGCGCCGGAAGAACTCGCCGGTGCTTGTTTCTGTTTGGCGGACGGCATGGCATCCCCGCCAGGGCTTTGCGCCGGTTGCGGCGCGGATTTGGGCACGGATTGCGGAGATTGCGGAGGGGCAGACAAAATACTGCCGCAAATGGCGAACACCAGCTTGCTGCGCGGCTCAAACGCGATGGAGCGCGGAGAACAAAGGATAGGGATCGCGGCCTCGACCTTGAGCGTTTTGCGGTCAAACACATCCACCGCGCCAGCCGGTCCGTCGCTCACATAGCCGTACTCCCCATCGTCGTCGAGCGCCACGGCGTGAGCTTGGCGAAAGCCGGAAATCACCCCGGCCAGGGTACCGGTCTCCACATCCACCACTTGGACAACGCGATCGTGTGCAATATAAAGCCGGTGCGCCGCGGCATCCAGAGTCACGTAATCCCAGCTTCCTGCTCCGCCGATGAACCATTTGTTCTTGACGAAGAATGGGGTGCCGGGAAGCTCGGTAGAAGTGGGGATAGGAGCTTGCTGCGCAGCAGCGGCGAGGCAGACAAGTAGACAAAAAAACGGAACTCTCCGCATGGCGCGCTCCTTCAATCATTTTTGATGCGCGGATAGAGGATTGCGCTCGCGGGATTGCCTGCTACTCGTTGACGGCCGACACTTCGTGCAGCCAGCCGGGGGCTTTGAGCAGCTCGCGGGGACGCGGGCCGTCGGCGGCGCCGACCAGGCCGTCGCGCTCCATCAAATCGATGAGGTGCGCAGCGCGGCCGTAGCCGATCCGGAGCCGCCGCTGCAACAGCGACGTGGAGGCCTTGCCGAACTCGAAGACCAGGCGCACGGCATCGTCGAACATGGGATCGTCTTCGCTCGAGTCTTCGCTATCGCCTTCCATGGGTGTGCGCTCGTCTTTCGGCGACTCGAGGAAGCCCTCGACGTACTCGGCCTGGCCCTGCTCCTTCCAGAAGGCGACCACAGCCGCGGTTTCTTTTTCGCTGACGTAAGGAGCGTGCAGGCGCATCAGGCGGCTGGTACCCGGCGGGAGGAAGAGCATGTCGCCACGGCCCAAGAGAGCTTCGGCTCCGTTGGTGTCGAGGATGGTGCGCGAGTCCACCTTGGTGGCGAGGCGGAAGCTGATGCGCGTGGGAATGTTGGCCTTGATGAGGCCCGTGATGACGTCGACACTGGGCCGCTGCGTGGCCAGGATGAGGTGAATGCCTACAGCGCGCGACATCTGCGCGAGGCGCGTGACGGACTCTTCTACGTTGGCGCGGTCCAGCATCATGAGGTCGGCGAGCTCGTCGATGATGATGACGATGCAGGGCAGCGGCTGCTCCAGATCGCCCTCGTCGAAGAGCGAGGGCATTGTGCCTTCGAAGAGCTTGTTGTACTGGTCGATGTTGCGCACGCTGCGCGAGGCCAGCAGCTTGAGGCGCCTCTCCATCTCACGGACAGCGTTGCGCAGAGCGTTGGCGGCCAGCTTGGGCTCGGTGATGATGGGCGTGAAGAGATGGGGAATGCCCTCGTACATGCCCAGCTCCACGCGCTTGGGATCGACCAGGATGAGCCGCACCTGGTTGGGCGTAGTGCGGTAGAGCAGGCTCATGATCATGGCGTTGATGGCCACGGATTTGCCCGAGCCTGTGGAACCGGCGATGAGAATGTGGGGCATCGAGGCCAGATCGGCGGTGACGATGCGGCCGTTGATGTCTTTGCCCATGGAAATGGTGAGGCGGGAGCGGGCCCTCACGAAGGTTTCGCTCTCGATGACGTCGCGCAGGTGGATGGTTTCTCGCTCGTGGTTGGGCACCTGAATGCCCACGGTGCTCTTGCCGGGCATGCGCTCGATGAGGATGCTTTCGGCGCGCATGGCGAGGCAGAGGTCGTCGGCAAGGCCGGTGACGCGCGAGTATTTGACGCCAGCCTCGGGCTTGAACTCGAAGGTGGTGACCATGGGGCCAGGGTTGATTTGCACGACTTGGCCGAGCACGTCGAACTCGGCGCACTTTTCGACGAGGACCTTGGCCTCTTCGCGGAGCTCGTCTTCGCGTACCGTCTGCGGGCCTTCGCCTGTACTGAGCAGCGTGCTCGACGGCAGCTTGAAGCCGCTGACATTCCTTGGAGCGACGGTGACGGTGTGCAGTTCCGCGTCGGCGCGGCTGTGGATGGCGATGTCGCCGGCGTGCTGCGGCGCGGTTGCGGGGCTGGCAGCAGGCCATGGATCAACTGGGTTCGCCGGGTACCGGGCGGCAACCGGCTGCGGCTGCATGGGTAAAGGCGTGTGCGCCGGGGCAGCGGCGGGTGCGGACATGGGGAGTTCCGCTGCGAGTTCCGGCGCCAGGCGCTCCCAGATGCTGGGCTTGCGCTGAGGGGCGACCGGGATCGGCGCTTCGATCGGGTCAGCCGTGGCCGGGTCGCCAGATCTTTGCCGCAGATCGGCACGCTGGTAAGCAGGAATCTCGTCGAGCGGGTCGCTTTCTGCCGCGCGCTTGCGCCGGAAGAATGCGAAAAGGCGGCTGGGCCAACGTTCGGCAGGCTCTTCGCCGGGCTCGAGACCGGCATCGCCTGCGAATTGCGGGAACGGAACGGGCGGATCGCGTTCCTCGCGCAGAGCTTCGCGTTCCGCACGCAGTTCGGCGCGCTCCGCGCGCCGCTCGCGCCAGCGGTCACGCCAGGCACTGAACTGGGCCCAGCGGTCGGCAATGTTTTCGCGGATCACCCAGAAACTGATGGCGGAGGCAAAGTAGAGCCCGGCGGCGGCGGACACGGCCGCTACCACCCAGGCGCCTTGCAGGTTGAGGTAAACCACCAGCAGGCCGGCCATGAGGCGACCGACGACGCCTTCCACCGGAAGCACGTGCAGCCAGCGCCAATGCCACGGCAAGAGGCCAAAGACGGCGGGCAAAAACGCAAGCGCGAGCAGCGTGCCGACCCAGCGCAGGATAGGCGAGCCGCCGGGGCGCGAGCGCATCCACGTCCAGCCCACGCCGCCCAGCCACAAGGGGAGGAGAAAGGCCGTGAGGCCCAGCGACTGCAGCAGCAGATCGCTGGTGCAGGCGCCAAAGAGTCCGATCCAGTTGTGGGGCACGGCGGAACCTGTGGCCGTGTTGAGCGAGGGGTCAGATGCGCGATAAGTAGCCAGAGAGAGGAGAAGAAGCAGCGAGACCAGCACCAGCAGCATCCCGAGAAAGATATTCACGGGGCGGCTGCGCGTGGGCGACAGAACGATGCGGATGGGCTTCATGATAAGGGCGGTTCGGCTCGACGGCTGCCGCGCCTGGCGAGGCAGGCCGAGGGAGCAGGCAAATCGTCCCAGAGCAAGTTCTATTATCGGTGCGCGGCGGACGATTCCGGGGCAAAATCGGGCCGGGGGAACCATCGGCATTAACCGTAACTTTTTCCCGGCGCCTGATCTCAGCACCGTGAGGACGTGCCGGCGCTGGTCGAGCTGCCAGGCCCCTAGACGTATGCGTCGAAATAATCTTTATTTCCTTCAAGTCATCGCTTTATTTCTCCTGACGGACGCAGGAGATGACCCAATAATTCGGAACCCGTTTCCCGGGTCCTTTTGGCGTCACCTTGAAATTTCCCTTGTCGCTGTAGAGTTTGTCCCGGAAGTCGCGCACCCTGGCAGTGTTGAATATGCCACGGAACGTCCTAATCACGAAGTGTACCGGCCAAAACACTAACCATTGAGGCACAAATGCCTGACCATAACAAGCTTTGATTTGAAAACGGGTAGACAACAAATCCAGCAACTCGCGCTCTGTGTATTCCCGAACATGGTAGGGGTTTTTGGGATGATTGAGAACCCAATGCCAGAATGATGCTAACCGCCTGTCGGGACTCGAAACCACGAACACTCCGCCCGGACACAGGATGCGTTTCATCTCATCCAGGTAGGCCTCTACATCCTCGATATGCTCGATCGTTTCAAAGGAAACGACGACGTCAAACTCGCCGTCCGAGATCGTCATGAGATCTTGCGCATTGCCAACACTGTAAGTGACATTGGCGGTGTTGTATTGCCGTCGCGCGAACTCCACGGCCTCTTCCGAGATGTCGATGCCGTGTACGCTTCGAGCGCCGGCGCCGGCAAGCATCTGCGTCCCGTAGCCTGACCCACACGCAATATCGGCGACCCGCTTTCCTCGAACCAATTCCATCGCAAACTGATACCGAGCCAGGTGTTCATTCTCGGTTCGCGCAGTCATCTGGCCCAGAATGAGCCTTTCACCTGTGATTTCCATAAGGTAGAGCGCCCGCCTCCAATCGGGGTTGCCCGGTTAACTTTGGAGAGAATCGGTTGCTTGGCGTTGACCCGATCTCGCAGACGAACCTCCAGGGGCATATACGTGACTTACGGCAAAACCAGAGTTGGTGTGCCCTGTTGAGGTTTTTCGAAGGTCGCTGCTCCCTGTTGGTCGCATCGACTTAGCGGTTTAGGCTCCGGGGTACAGCGACTCTGGTTTTGCGTTAGGAGCAATGTAGCGGCGTACGAAGTTTCGCGCCGGACCTCTGTCAGCTTATCCTACGCACCGATCAACTTCGCTCCCCAAATCAGCAGCGCGCTGCCGAGCAGGATGCGGTAGATTGCGAAGATGGTGAAGCCGTGTTTGCGCACCCAGAAGAGGAACCACTCCACCACGCCGAGAGCGACGATGAAGGAGACGACGGTGCCGATGATGAGCACGATCCAGCGCTCCTTATTCATGACCACATGCGCGGCGGCCGCTGAGGCGGCGCCAGCGGCCTTGCTCTTATGAATTTCGTGGAGCAGATCCCAGCCGGTGGCCGCAATCATGGTGGGTATGGAGAGGAGGAAACTGAACTCGAGCGCCGTGGGGCGGTCGAGGCCGGCAAGCTGGCCGGCGGCGATGGTGGACATGGAGCGCGAGGTGCCGGGAAAGATGGCGGAAAGCGATTGACAGAGGCCGATCCAGATGGCCTGCGGCAGAGACATATGTTCTACGTGCTTGGTGTTCGCCTCATGGCGGGCGCTCCAGGCGTCGATGATCCACATGACGATGCCGCCCGCCAGCAGCGCGACGGCGATGGCAGTCAGGCTGCCGAGATTCTTCTCGCTCCACTTGCGCAGCGCCAGGGCCAGGACCGAGGTGCAGGCAAAGGCGACGAGCATGAGCGAGATGGGATGGTTGAACCAGTTGCGCTCGCCGTAGTCGCCCCTGGGAAAGTTGCGGATAAAGTTGACGATCCGCTCGAGGAAAAGAAGGCACAGGGCGAAGATGGCGCCGACCTGGATGACGATGGTGTACATCTGCCAGTAGGCGACATCCTGGAAACAGGCCGAGGCGCCGACTGAGCAGGCCGAGTTGTCGAGCGGAAGCCGCATCAGCGCTTCGGTAATGCGCAGGTGCGCCGTCGAACTCACCGGCAAAAATTCGGTTAAGCCTTCCACGATGCCCAAAAGAATGGACAGAATATACGGGCTCAAGTAGCCTCCTGGTTGCTGCCGGTACGAGTCAGGCGGCGAGTGCGGGAGGCCGTGAGCGGCTCAGTCCCGGTCGATGCCGTAGACAGGAACGCCTTCATCCAATTTGTACACTAAAGCGCCGGCGCGCCAGGTGTAGTCGGAATCGGCAAAATGAGCCTTGAGTTGCGCAGCCGCGCTACGCGCCTGGTTGTGGGCATCGCTGCTTTTGCGGTCGTCGCCGTTGGCGGAATACATGTCGCTGAGGACGGCGAGGCGGTAGACAGCCTCGTAGAGCGCCCGCGCCGTGCGCGGACCATCGGGATACTCGCCGGCGTATTTGATGTAGAGCTCGGACTCCTTTTCAGGGCACTGCGTGGAGCCCTCCCAGTCGCCGCAGAGCTTGTTGTCGATGAGATCGAAGGCCGCCAGCGCCGCCCAGCGCGTGTGGGGATAGTACTTGATGACCTTGTGCAGCGCGTCCTCGTCCATCCCCATGCGATAATTCGGGTCCTTTTCGTGGGCCGAGGGCAGGGTCGCCTGGTCGGCCTTTTCAATTTGCCACTGGATGTCGGCCGCGCGCCATGCCGCTTCAGGCGCCAGCGGCGAGTTGGGGAACATCTCGACGAGGCGGCGGTAGAGCAGGCGAGCGCTCTCGGCAGCGTTGGCCGGGCCGCGCGGATTAGAGGCCTCCGCCTCTTCGTTGGCGGCAGCGCCCATCAGAATCTGGTCTCCGTTGGGCGTGGTTTCTTCCACGACGCCCTTGGCCTCCATCCAGCCGGAGATGGGCGGCGTGGCTTCGTCTTCACCCACCATTGGCGTGTCCTTGTCGGTGTGCTGCTCCTCGATGTCGGTGTTGGCGTAGACGCGCATCCATGGGCCGCTTTTTTCGGCGACCACCATTTCGCGGCCGATTTGCACCTTGTCAACCTTTTGCGAGCCGGTGGAGGGCGTGATGTAGAGCCAGGTAACGCGCAGAGTGGTGGCGCGCGGGCCGGCCATGGGCTTGACTTGCTGCTGCGGCTTTTTGTCAGCGCGCGCCGGCAGGATGGCGCAGAGGAGCGCGAGGGCCAGGGCCGAATGCCCCACCTTAGCCACAAAAACAAAAGCGTGGCGAGGGTGGAGCACCCGGCGAACTGCGAAAATTCGACGTTTCATCACAGAAAAAATCATAGTTGAACGACGTTACTGCGAGTTTTCGGTGAGCACTTCGGCCAGCAGCGCGGGATCGACGTTGCCGCCGCTGACTATGGCGACGGCTTTCAAGTAAGAGGGCAATTGGTGCGCGTGAAAGAGAAGCGCGGCGGTGGCAACGGCGCCGCTGGGTTCGGGAACCAGGCGCGTGGCGGCCACGATGGCGCGCATGGCGGCGCGAATCTCGGCCTCGGTCACCGTGACGATGCCGTCGACGAAGGCCTGAATGTGGGCAAAGTTGCGCACGCCGACGCTCTGGGTGCGCAAACCATCCGCAATTGTCCGGCTGGTCAGCTCGGCCCCCCAGGTGACGATCGCGCCGGTGCGGAAACTTTCCGCCGTATCGCCGGCCAGTTCCGGCTCGATGCCAAAGACTTTGCTTTGCGGACGAAGCTGCTTGACTGCCGCGGCAACTCCGCTCAACAGCCCGCCGCCTGAGACCGGCGAGAGGACGAGGTCCACATCAGGGAGTTCCTCGAGGATTTCGAGGCCGCAGGTTCCCTGCCCCGCGATAATCTGCTCGTCGTCATAGGGTGGCACGACGACGTAGCCGTGCTCGCGCACCAGTTGCTCGGCCACGGCTAGCCGTTCACTCGAAGCCAGGCCGACGTCGACGACCTCTGCCCCCAGCGCCAACGTGGCCGCGCGCTTGATGGCGGGCGCGTTCGACGGCATGACGATGACCGCTTTGGCTCCCACATCGCGCGCTGCATAGGCTACGCCCTGAGCATGATTGCCGCTCGAATAGGTGATGACGCCGCGGGCGATTTCATCGGGCGAAAGCTGAAGAATCTTGTTGGAGGCACCGCGAATTTTGAAGGCCCCGATGGGCTGCAAGCTTTCTGCCTTGAGCCAGATCTGCCGGCCGGTTCCGTGCCCCGACACGCCGGGAAAAGCTGCGCTCACCAGCGGGGTTTTGATGGCAATGGCCGTAATGCGCGCGGCAGCGGTGAGAATGGCGTGGATGGGTACCAGGCTTTGCTTCGCTTGGATCACGCCTTAACCCCCTGTTCCCTCCAGTTTGCTACTCGTACGCGAGCGCGTCGATGGGATCTTTGCGCGCGGCCATCCAGGCCGGATAGAGCGCGCCGCAGATCGATCCCACAAAGGCGATGACCGCGCCGCGGCCCAGCCACAAGACAGTGATCTCGAAATTCATGGTGGGGAAGAAGTGGGCAATCAGAACGCGCACGGCATAAGTGCCCGCAATTCCCACCACGACTCCGCCTACGGCCAGCACCGCGCACTCGCGCAGCACCACGCCTACGATGGCCAGCTTGGAAGCGCCCATGGACTTGAGGATGCCTATTTCGCGTGTGCGCTCGAGCACCGCTGTGTACATGGATTGAAAGATAACCAGAAACCCGATGATAACGGCGATCCCGGTAATGACCCCGAGAGCGATATTGAAGCCGGGAATCTTGTCTGGCGTCATCTGATCGAGCCAGCTATCGACCGTGGTCAATGTGTTGTTGCCAAAGCCGCGCGTGGAATGAATCTCCTGCATCACCAGGTCGTCGTTGGCCGGGCTGTCGCACTTGATGTAGAAAATCGATGCCTTGCCATCGGCGTCCATTAACTGTCCCATGGTGTCAATGGGAATCAACTTGCGCCCGCCCTTGCCCTGTTCCACAATGCCCGAAACGCGAAACGGGTGGTCCATAATCATCACCGTATCGCCCACGGCGTACGGCTTTTTGGTGGCTGGGTTTTGGCGGCCGGCAAAGACGCTATCGATAATTGCGTCATTCGGCCCCTGAAACGGTCCGCCGCCAAGGAAGACAAACGGCTTGAGCGCGTTGAAACTCGCGTAATCGATTCCGTACAGAACCTCAACGTTGCCGCTGGTCGCAATCTTCTGAATGGCTGGCGAGACCTCCGCTACATGCGGCAGATTCATCAGTACTTCCCGGTCCCCGATGGGCATTGACGGGTTTCCCAGGCCATTGAACATGCTGGCGTTGGAGGGCAATAGCATCAAGTCGGCTCCGATGCCGTTGGTGCGCTTGTTCTGGTCGTTCAGCATGCCCATAAAGATGCCCACAATGGACAGGATCATGATGACTTCAATGGCGACGGCGAGCACGCTGATGACCGAGCGCATAGGGCGGCGCAGCAAGTTGGCAAAGATGAGCTTATTCATGTTCGAACATGGGCTGGCGGGAGATCAAAAAATCGCGTGCAACTCGCGCCTTACGGCGGTTCTCCAATTCCTGTGGAGCCTTTGGATCGAGCAATGTGGCGTTTTCTTAAGGGAAAACGCCACTTGACCGCATCGGTTCCGCTCTACACCAATTGGAGAACCGCTATAGCCCCTCGACCCAAGGGTAACAGCCCGGACCGCGAGCGGCCGCGGGGCAAAGCCAGGCCTTGCCCGCACGTTACGTTAGTGAGTCCATGCGGTGCGGGAAGCGCCGAAACACTTTGACCGGGATGGATACCGGGGGTATGGTGAAGGTAAAATTTCTACTTGGGTTGATGGGACCCTTTCCGGTCGCCGATGGGGAGTTTTGGAGAAGATTTGCGCAAAGAACGGTTGTCGCGCGGCATTGAGCTGGAAGACATCACCGCGGTAACCAAAATCAGCCCGCGCCACCTGATTGCGCTGGAGCAGGAGAGCTTTCGCCTGCTTCCCGGCGGCATTTTGAGCAAGGGGATTGTGCGCGGTTACGCCGGCGCGCTGGGCCTGGACCAGCAGGATTGGACCGAGCGTTTTCTCGAGGCGTCCAGCACCACAGGCCAGATGGCCGATGACGACCGCGGATGGACGGCCTTTGCCGCGAACGTAGGCAAGGCGCGGCTTCTGCACCACGAAGCTGTCGAAGTGCGCCTGCGCTGGCTCGGCGCCATCCTGCTGGTGCTGGTGGTGGCTGCGGGAGCCTTCCTCGCTGTGCGCTACTACGGGCTGCGGGAGGGGTGGTGGACGACGCTGCTTCCGGGGAAAGTGGTTGCGGACGTACTGCATGGTTCAGAGGCTGCGGTTCGGGGCGTGGTTGCGCACCTGCACTCCTGGTTCAAGGGCTAGACCCATCCACGGCCGCCCGGCTCAAGGCCGGCAATCCGCCATTGAACGTTGATTGCTCCCCATACGCTGCATGGCTTTGCTCCCGGCCCACCTGTCCCATTTACCATTGGAAGAAGGAGTTTCTTAAGTTGAGCGACCGTTTCTTGTTTACCTCTGAATCTGTGACCGAAGGCCATCCGGACAAGATTGCCGACCAGGTTTCCGACGCAATTCTCGACGCCTGCCTGGAGCAGGACCCTTACAGCCGGGTCGCGGCCGAGACCCTGACGGCCACTGGGCTGGTGGTCATCGCGGGCGAGATCACAACCAAGGCTTATGTCGATTTCCAGTCGCTCGTTCGGGGCGTGGTGGCCTCAATCGGCTACGACAACGCGCTCTACGGCTTCGACGCCAACACTTGCGCGGTGATTTCGAGCATCAACAAGCAGTCGGGCGACATTGCCCAAGGTGTGGATACGGGCGGCGCAGGCGATCAGGGCATGATGTTCGGCTACGCCTGCAACGAAACCCCCGAGCTGATGCCCGCGCCCATCTCGCTGGCGCACAAGCTCACGCGGCAACTCACCGCGGTGCGCAAGAGCGGCAAGCTGCCCTACCTGCGTCCCGACGGCAAGAGCCAGGTGACGGTGGAGTACGACGAGAACGGCAAGCCGGCGCGCATTGACGCGGTGGTTATCAGCACCCAGCACTCGGAGGCCATCAGCAACGAGGAGTTGCACGCCGACATCCACAAGCACGTGATCGAGGCCGTTCTTCCCGCTAAATGGCTCGACGAGCACACCAGGTACCACATCAACCCGACGGGAAGATTTGTGATCGGCGGTCCCATGGGCGATACCGGGCTGACCGGCCGCAAGATCATCGTGGACACCTACGGAGGCATGGGACGGCACGGCGGCGGCGCTTTTTCGGGCAAGGATCCGTCGAAGGTGGACCGTTCGGCGGCTTACATGGCACGCCATATCGCCAAAAACATTGTGGCCGCGGGTTTGGCCGATAAGGCCGAAGTGCAGCTTGCCTACGCCATCGGCGTGGCCGACCCGGTGAGCGTACTGGTGGACACATTCGGTACGGGAAAGCTGAACGGGGCCGAGCTCACCAAGCTGGTCCGTAAGAACTTCGCTCTGACACCCAAGGGCATCATCGAGAGCCTGAATCTGCGCCGGCCCATCTACCAGAAGACCGCGGCTTACGGCCACTTTGGCCGCACTGAGCCGGAGTTTACCTGGGAGGCGACGGACAAGGCGGCGAAGCTGGCCGAGCAGGCGGGGGTGGCCCTGGCTGCAAAGGAGCAGTAACGCGGGCGGCGCCAGCCGGCGAATTGATCCCCCGCCGAGGGGTTTCATTGTTGGCCCCTCCTGGAGTAGGCTGGATTTTCGTAAGGCCAAAACAGGAGGTTTCCCCATGTCTACAGTCAAGCCCATTCCAGACGGATACCACTCGGTTACGCCCTACCTGATCATCGGCAACGGCCGGGCAAGCGAAGCACTCGACTTCTATGCCCGCGCTTTGAACGCGAAAGAGAAACTGCGCATGCCGCGGCCGGACGGCGGCATTGCTCATGCTGAAATGCAACTTGGTGATTCCATCATTATGCTGGCTGACGAGTCACCAAAGGTGGAGGCCTGCGGCCCAAACTATTACGGGGGCTCGCCCATAACCCTGCATGTCTACGTGCCCAATGTTGAAACCACCACGAAACAGGCTGAGGCTTCCGGCGCAAAGGTGATTCGAGCGTTGGCCGACCAGTTCTACGGCGACCGCACCGCAGGCCTTCAGGACCCCTTCGGACATCGGTGGTATCTGGCCACCCACGTCCGCGATGTCTCGGCGGAAGAGTTACGGCAGCAGATGAACACCATGGCCACAGCCTGAGAGCCAGGCCTTGGGGCGACGTTCCGGCAGGGATGCCGCCCCATTTCAAACCTTCGAGTATTAGATTGGAGACAGTTTGACTTGCGTCCTTCCAACAGGCGTTGGTGTGCCACGCCATGGGCAAGGAATGCTTGCTGGCCCACGAGCGATGTTTTCGCACAGGCCGCGTGAATGCCTTAGAATTCTTCGGAGTACTCGAGCGTGCTTGTTCTTGGAGAAACCTATGCGTCTTAATGCAATCGCTGCTGTTGTGCTTGGCTTTGCCACGGTTTGCGCCACCACATGCATCGCCCAATCCGGGGCCAATTGGACCTACCAGGGAAAGACCGGCCCGCTGGTCTGGGGCAAGCTCGATCCCGCGTACCAAGCCTGCTTGAAGGGGCACGAACAGTCGCCACTCGACATCCGCGGGGCACACCTGGATAAGAATCTGCAGCCCCTCGAGTTCCACTACATTGCGGGGCCAATGACGCTCGAAAATACGGGCAACGGCATCGTGACGCATGTGGATCGGGGCAGCTTTATGGTGGCCGGAGGCGTGCGCTACCAGCTCGTTGAGATCGATTTCCACCACCCCAGCGAGCACCCGGTGAAAGGCAAGCTCGCCGACATGGAGGCGGACTTGGTGCACCGCAGCGACGACGGCAAGCTGGCCATTGTAGCGGTGCGGCTGAACCAGGACCGGGGAAGCCCCAACGCCATGCTGGCCACTTTGTGGGCGCACCTGCCTACGAAGGCGGGCGCCATTGAAAAGGTGACGGACATGGTGAGCGCTGGCGGCCTGCTGCCCGGCGATCCGGGCTATTGGACCTACGTCGGCTCCGAAGTGACGCCGCCCTGCACCGAGGGGGTGCGGTGGTTCGTCTTTGAGGAAGTCCTGAGCATAAGCCGGGAGCAGTTTCGCGCCTTCGCGATCCTTTTCAAGATGAACACGCGCCCGGTACAGGAGGCGCACGGGCGGCGGATTGAGGCCAACGAATAAAGACAGGGACCGAGGGACCAAGGGAACGAGAGTCGGGGATCGGCGAGTCAGCGGGTTAGCGAAAGGCGGGTGAGTTGAGATTCCTGCTATCCGAGGGCGCTCCGGTTACGAATTCACTCGGCCAAGGAGCTGGACGATCCCCCTGCGCGCCAGTTCGATACACTACATTAAGAAGCTAGCCGCGTCTTCTACGCATTGGATAGCCATTTTTAGCCATTTTTTGAGCGGCCGCGTTCGCCGCGATTTGAGCAAGGTTGAAATTGCCGAAGCATTCCATCAGCAGCACAATCCGTTTCTTTGCAGCGGGCCTTCTGCTGGGTTCCGCTCTCTTGGGTTGCGGCGCTCTGGCCGCGCAGGCGATTCCCGAAACGTCGTCTGCGCCGTCATTGGCGCCCACGACATCGAGTTTTCAGGGCAGCGTCACCAGGGGTGAGGCGTCGGCGCAGCCCATCGATCTCTCGCTCGACGACGCCATCGGGCGCGGCTTGCAGGCGAACCTGGGCATTATTTTGAGCGGCACGCAAACGGCCGCGGCGCGCGCCGAGCGGATGAGCCAACTGCAATCGCTGCTTCCCTCGGTGGACTTCACTGCCAAAGAAGCGGAAGAGCAGACCGATCTGGCCTCCCTGGGCCTGCGTATCCCCGGCGTTCCGACTATCATCGGGCCGTTTGGGTTTACCGATTTGCGCGCATCGCTCAACTGGTCGGTGGTCAACGTGACTTCGCTACGCAACTACCTGGCCGCGCGCCACAACTTTGCCGCCGCGCAACTCTCGGCCGAGGACGCGCGTGACATGGTCGTGCTCACCGTGGGCAACTCCTATCTACTGGTGCTGGCCGACGAGACCGAAGTGAGCAGTGTCGAGTCCGAGGTTGCCACCGCGAAAATCTCGCTCGATCAGGCCGTCGCCAATCATCAGGCCGGCACCGCTCCGCTGCTCGATGAGCTACGCACTCGCGTGGATTACCAGTCGCTCGAGCAGCAGCTGATCGCGGCTCGCAACGCCCTCGAAATACATAAGCTGGCGCTGGCGCGCGCCATCGGATTGCCGCTCAAGCAGAGCTTCAATCTGTCCGACAAGGTGCCCTACGCGCCATTCGACCAGTTGGAAGCTGATCAGTTAATCCTGCAGGCCGAGGCGAATCGCAAAGATCTGGCAGCGCTGGTGGAGCAGACCGCGGCGGCCACCGAACAGCGTAAGGCGGCCACAGCCGCGCGCCTGCCCACCATAGCGGCAGCGGCCGACTACGGCGACACCGGCACAACATTAGCCCACTCGCACGGCACCGTGGATGCAACAGGTTCGTTGAGCGTGCCGGTCTTCGACGAATTTGCTCTGCGTGGCCAGGCGCAGCGGGCGCAGGCGCAGCTTGACACCGCGCAGGCGCAACTCAGCGATAAAAAAGCGCAGGTCGAAGCCGATGTGCGCGACGCGCTGCTCGATATCGCCTCGGCGCAAAAGCTGGTCGAAGTGGCGCGGTCGAGCGTGGACCTGGCCAACGAGGCTCTCAAGGAAGCGCAGGACCGCTATGCCAACGGCGTCAGCGACAACCTGGCCGTGAGCCAGGCACAACAGTCCGTGGCCCAGGCGGAAAGCGTATACGTGGTCAGCCTTTACCTGCACAACTTGGCCAAGTTGAGCCTGGCGCGCGCCCTGGGAGCAGGGAAGAGTTACAGGAATTATCTGGGAGGGAAGTAACGTGGCGGATCCAATGTCAACACCGGAGCCAAACGAACCAGTCGCGGAGACAGAGATCATAGAGCCGCAGTCCCACCGCAGGGGCATCCTGATTGCAGCGGTTGTGGTGGTCGTGCTCGTCGCCCTCGGCGTCTGGTGGCGCTCCACCTATAGCGAGAATACCGACGACGCGCAGGTCAACGGTCACTTGATCCAGGTGAGCGCGCGCATCAACGGCCAGGTTGCCAAGGTTTACGTCGAAGAGAACCAGGTGGTGAAGGCGGGCGACCCGATCGCCGACCTCGACCCCAGGGACTACGAAGTCGCGGTGGAGAACGCCGAGGCCGCCCTGGCCAGCGCCAGGGCGAATGCCGCGGCGGCCAACGTCAATGTGCCCATCGTCACTGTCAACACCGGCAGCAACCTGCGCTCGGCCGATGCCGACGTGAGCGGCACGCAGGCCAGCGTCGCGCAGGCCGAGCAGCAATTGGCGGCGGCGCGGGCCAACGTGGTTCAAGCTGAAGCGAATAATACCAAGGCCCAGGCCGATTTGGAGCGCTACAAGCCGCTGGTCGAAAAAGACGTCATCAGCAAGCAGCAGTTTGACGCTGCCGTAGCCGCGGCCGATGCGGCACAAGCCAACCTGGCCGCAGCACAGGCGAGCATGCAGGCTGCACAGGACGCCGTGCGCGTAGCTCATGATCGCGCGACGCAGGCGCAAGCCATGCAGAAGTACGCCCAGACCGCTCCCCAACAGGTGGCCGTGCAGAATGCCCGCGCCAAACAGGCCGAGGCCCAGGTCGAGCAGGCGCAGGCGCAGCTCGATATGGCCAAACTCAACCTCAGCTACACGAAGATCGTGGCGCCCGCGGACGGCATCATCACCCGCAAAAGCGTGGAGATCGACCAGAACGTCTCCTCCGGGCAGAATTTGCTGACGCTTGTTTCACTTGGAGATCTATGGGTGACCGCGAACTTCAAGGAGACGCAGTTGCGCCACATGCAGACCGGGCAGAAGGTCGAGATTCATGTCGACTCCACCGGCAGGGATTACGCCGGACGCGTGACGCAGGTGGGCGGCGCCACCGGCTCCGTGCTCTCGCTGTTCCCGCCTGAGAACGCCACCGGCAACTACGTCAAAGTGGTGCAGCGCATCCCTGTGCGCATTGACTTTACCGACCTGGCAAAGGAAGACCCCAACCACGAGCTACGGCCGGGGCTGTCGGTCGAGCCGAAGGTGAGCGTGAAGTGAAAAAATGCAGCTAGTAGCCGGTAGCTAGTAGTCGCTGGCTGTCAAGAATTCTGAACGAGTGCGCGTTTGTCGAGACGCGCTGGCGATTCGTAGTGCTACTACGAGCTAATAGCTACCGGCTGCAGGCTGTCTTCCCATATAAACTTGTTTGCAGCGCGCCCATGAAAGACTCTATCCACGTTTCGAAAGAGAATTACCTCAAAGCCATCCTAGAAGCCGAGGCCGAGGGGCGTCAGGTGATTCCCGCCATGCTGGCCCATTGGCTTGAGGTATCGGCGCCGGCCGTGACCATGGCGCTCAAGCGCCTTAAGCGCGACGGGTTTGTGAGGGTGGGCGACGACGGCATTGTGCGGCTGACCGTGGCCGGACGCGAGACCGCCTATCGCACCGCTCTGCGTCACCACCTCATCGAGCGCATGTTGACCGAGATCTTCGGCATGGAGTGGCACGAGATTCACGAAGAAGCCGAGCGGCTGGAGCACGCGGTTTCGCCGGCCTTTGAAGCCAAACTTAAGGAAAAGCTCGGCGAGGGCGGTGCCTGTCCCCACGGCAATTCGGTGCTTCCCGTAGATCCGGCGGAGCGCAAGCGCCGCGGCGAGACACGGCTGTCTGAAGCCGCCGAAGGCCGCCGCTACACCGTCATCAGCCTGCAGGAGCGCGACCCGAAACTGTTGCTTTTCCTGCACGGCGCCGGCATCGGGCCCGGCAAGCACCTGCGCGTGGTGAATCAGAACTACGATCAAACCGTTTTGATTGAGCTACCTACGGGAAATTCAATCCTGGGAAGACCAGCTGCGGAGGCGGTCTGGCTGCGACCAGAACGTTCTTCGTAATTTAATCTAAGAAAATTTATTAATCATAATTAATAACCTGTGGCATACTTGGATTGAGAGACGTGCATAGTCTCGTTTCCCGACCCCATGGCCACTGAAGTCGTAACCAGAACCGTGCTCACTGAGCCCTCTTTGCCTGAGGTGCACTCGAGCGTGAGCGTCTCCCGCTCGCCGTTTTATTGGCGGCGATTGGTGGGCTTTCTCGGTCCGGGTTTTCTGATTTCCGTTGGCTACATGGACCCCGGCAACTGGGCCACCGACATCGCCGGCGGCTCGCGCTTCGGCTACACGCTGCTGTTCGTCATCATGGCGTCGAACCTGATGGCGATTCTACTGCAAAGCCTTTCGCTCAAGCTGGGCGTGGCCACGGAGCGCGACCTTGCGCAGCTTTGCCACGAGAGCTACGGCCCCAAAGTGAGCTTTGCGCTCTGGATCATGGCTGAGATCGCCATCGCGGCCTGCGACCTGGCCGAAGTCATCGGCTCTGCCATCGCGCTCGAACTGCTCTTCCACATTCCGCTGTTTTACGGCGTGCTCATCACCGGGCTCGACGTGCTGTTGATCCTGCTCCTGCAGCGCTGGGGTTTCCGCTACGTCGAAGCGCTGGTCATTGTTCTCATCGGCACCATCATTGCCCTCTTCGGCGTGCAAATGTTGCTCTCCCGGCCGGACTACTGGCCGGTGCTGCGCAATCTGCTCATTCCCTCGCCCTCTATCGTCACCAATCCCGGCATGTTGTACATCGCCATCGGCATTCTTGGCGCCACCGTGATGCCGCACAATCTTTACCTGCACTCGTCCATCGTGCAGAGCCGCCGCTACAAGCGCACGCCCGCGGGCAAGCGCGAAGCCATTCACCTGGCCAACGTGGACTCGGCGCTGGCGCTCATGATCGCCCTCTTCGTCAACGCCGCCATTCTGGTGGTTGCCGCTGCCGTCTTCCATCGCAGCGGCCATTACGAAGTCGCCGCCATTCAGGACGCCTACAAGCTGCTCAACCCGCTGCTGGGCGCGGCCGGCGCAAGTACTATATTCGCTATCGCCCTGCTGGCCAGTGGTCAAAACTCCTCCATCACCGGCACCCTTGCCGGACAGGTCGTCATGGAGGGCTTCATTCACATCCGCGTTTCGCCCTGGCTCCGCCGGCTCATTACCCGCTCGCTCGCCATTATTCCTACCATCATCGTGGTCGCCATCACCGGCGAGCAGGGAACCGAAAAGCTGCTCATCCTGAGCCAGGTGATTCTCTCCTTCCAGTTGAGCTTCGCCGTGGTTCCACTGGTGCTGTTTACCGGCAACCGCGCGCGCATGGGAGAGTTTGTCAACGCCCGCTGGCTGCAAGGTCTGGCTTGGTTTACTGCCGTGCTCATCGCCGTGCTGAATGCGTGGCTGCTTGTCGAAACCTTCATGGGCAACTGAAGCGCCGATTTCCCCGATTTCCCCCGGAGGTCACATGAAGAACAGAAACACATCCTGCAACGCGCTCCTCGGTTTCCTGCTGTTAATTATGGTTAACTGTTGCAATCTCGCCGCGCAAAGCGGCACTTCAAGCGCGATCTCGGGTGCGGTTGTCGATGCTACCGGCGCGTCGCTGCCCAATGCCAAAGTCGAGGCGACAGAAATCAATACTGGGGCTGTGCGGAAAGAAACAACCAGCAGCGACGGGCGCTTTCTCTTTTCCCAGGTGAATCCCGGAACCTATTCGGTGACAGTGCGGGCAGGCGGCTTCGCCAAGCAAACCTCGCAGCCGGTCGCGGTCGAAGTGGGCCACACCGTCACGCTCAACATGACGTTGGCCTTGTCCGCCACAACGCAAACGGTCGAAGTCACCGCCAGTCAGTCTCTTCTCAGCCTGGACAATCCCAATACCGCGACCACGCTCGGATCGAAGACCATCTCCAGCCTTCCCAACGCAGGCCAGGACCTGACTGCTGTCACGCAGTTTTCTCAGGGCGCTTTGATGAATACGGCCGGCTCTTCAAGCGATGCGAAGGCCCCCGGAGGGTACGGCAATGTAGAGTTCAACGGCTTGCCGGCCACGTCGAACGGCTACATCCTCGACGGCTACGACTCCAACGACCCGTGGCTGGGCCTGAACATCGGGCTGTCGACGAATCTGGTGATCGGCCTGGACGCCCTGGATCAAGCGACGGTGAATACAAACTCGTATTCCGTCGATCAGGGCCGCTATGGCGCCGCGCAAGTGAACTACTTCACCAAGTCGGGAACCAATCAATTTCACGGCGACCTCTACGAGGTCTGGAACGGTTCGCTCTTCAACGCGGAAAATTATTTTCTCCACGCCAACGACACGCCGGGCAACATCGCGGAAAAGCCTCGCTCCAACGTGAACGAGTTCGGTGTGAGCGTGGGCGGACCCATCGGGAAAGACAAACTCTTCTTTTTTGCGCATTACGAGGGCGTACGCATCGTCTTGCCGCTGGTGACGCCGACGACCTTGCCAACGCCCGCTTACCAGCAGTACGTGCTGAAGCAGCTTGCTACGGGCGGAGCTGACCCGGTCACGGGCAGCACTCTCCCCGCGCAGCCGGCGGAGATTCCATTCTACAAAAACATGTTTTCGCTTCTGCCGGCCCCTGGCGGCTCGCCGGTAGCGATTACAGCCTGCCCGCTGGATACGTCCGGGAACCTCTTGCCTACTCCGACAGATGGCACGCCGCCTGACGGCAGCGGTTGCGCGGCCCAGCAGCAGCGTTCGCTGCACAATGGCGACAGCGAGAACCTGATCGTGGTCAAGATCGATCACACCATCGACGCCAACAACAGCATCTGGTACCGCTTCCAGCAGGACACCGGCTTGCAGTCGGAGTGGACCGATCCGATCAACTCGATTTTCAATTCCTATTCTTTGCAGCCGCAGCGCACTCTCGTAGTTGGCTACACGCATGTCTTCCGCTTCAATCTCGTCAACCAGTTCAATCCCGGCGCAAGCTGGTACTCCAGCATTTTTGAACCGAACAATTACGCCCAGGCGCTCGAGACCTTCCCGATCAACCTCACCTCGGGCAGCGATAGCGTGCCCTTTACCGCCATCGGAGGCCTGAACGATACGTTTGCGCAGGGGCGCAAAGTCACGCAGTGGCAGATCAACGACAACCTGACCTGGACGCGCGGACAGCACACTCTGCATTTCGGCATCAATACGCGCCGTGTCGACACCAGCGACTACGACCTCGGCGAAGGCATTGTGCCGACGGTCGCCTACAACGACCTGGCGGAGTTCACCTATGGGGCTGCCTACACGGCACAGAAAAACTTTCCGGTCTCGCTGAAGGACAGAGCAGCCGTCGGCAACCTCGAATACTACGGAATGGACACCTGGAAACCATCTCCGAAGACAACCATCACCTACGGCATGCGGGTGACCTGGAACACCAATGTCACCAGCCCGCAGGCGCTATTCTCCCGCATGGCCGGCTCCTTCCTGGACGTTTTGCACGAAACCAATCAGCCGCTGAATCAGGTTCTTCTGGGCCACGTTCATAACCTGTTTGCGGCCACGCCGCTATTCGTCTACCAGCCGCGTGTCTCGTTGGCCCACGAGCTTTTCCCGCGCATCGTCGTCCATGCCGGGTTCGGCGTCTTCAACGACATCGTCCCGCAGCAGATTGCCGACAACGGTCTGATCAATGCCCCCAACGACGCCAGCTTCACCGGAGGCATCGGCGGGCAGGTGGGCGGACTGGGTTTAGCGCCCGGCGTTGCTGGAAGCGCCGTGGATGCGGCGGCCAACGCCAACAGCTCGTTTCAGAGCGCCTTCAGCTCCGGCGGCGCACCTTGTGTGGGCATCGAGCCAGGCGCACCAACTTGCCCGCTTGCCGTGGCTCTGAACACGTTCCCGAGCGGGACGCTCAAGACGCCATATTACTACCAGTACAACCTCGGCATCGAGCAGCAGATTGGGCTGCGCGGCAGCCTGCACGCCGACTTTGTGGGCACGCGCGGACTGCATGAGCCCTACCAGGTACAACTCAACGGCTACCAAACCGTCTGCGACGGATGCTTTTCGCCTTTTCCATACCAGCAGCCGCTCGATCAGCGCTTTGCCAACGTCACCGAGTTCCAAACCGGCGCCAATAGTATCTACAACGGATTGCAGACTGCCTACATGCAGCAATGGGGCGGATTGATGCTGCGCGGCAACTATACTTTCAGCCACTGCCTGGACGAAGTATCGAACGGGGGTCTGCTCGCGTTCTCCACGCAAGGGCTGGAATCGCCGTTGCCGGGTGAGTTGAGCCGCCAACATGCCAGTTGCGACTACGACGTGCGGGATAACATCTCCGCCTACGGGATGTATCAGCTGCCATTCCACTCCAGATACCCGGTGCTGCGCCAGATCCTCGGAGGGTGGGCTTTTTCGGAGACGGCATTCCTGCACTCCGGCCTTCCCTTCAGCGTGCTAAGCCAAGCCTACAGCGCAAACGGCAATGGCGTCTTTCAGGCATCCAACCCGGAACAGACAATTCAGTTCGCCGTACCGAACTACGCCAAGCGGGTGCCCGGCGTGCCGCTTTATCGCAAGACGCCGTATTCCGGCGTGACCGTAAATGGAACCCGGCAGTGGATCAACCCCGATGCATTCGTCTCGGTTGTGGACCCGACGACCGGGGCATGCTATACCGGTGTCCTTGGCGTGCAGAACGATAACCCAACGACCTGCCAGTTCGGCAACTCAAGCCGCAACTCCGTGCGCGGGCCGCACTTCACCGATTCAGACATGAATATCACCAAGACCTTCCCGATCCGGGAGGGAATCAGGTTCCGTCTTGACGGGCAGTTGTTCAATGCGTTCAATCATCCGAACTTCGCTCTGCCCAGCACCGTACAGGCGGGCGTTCCCGGCTCTCCCATCGCGAGATTCGGAACGCTGCAAAGCGTAACTATGCCGCCCACCGGGCTGTTGGGCGTGGGATTGGGCGGCGACAACTCGCCGCGCATGATCGCATTTCAAGGCAGAATCGAATTCTGACGGGATCCGGGAACCCAACGGATCTGGTCTCGCCGCAAGTCATTACTGAAAAAGAACTTCCACGCGCACTCGCCACAAGTGTTCTTGCCACGCGGCCGCCATCGTGATTCAATGGCATTGATTTACCTGCGCGCGGTTCTCCCTTCCGAAGAATCGGATGCCTGACGAATGAGCGATGCGGACCAACACGAGCCCAGGGAACAGCCCGCCGCCAACTCGCAACAGAGCGAAGGCGGAAAGCTTAGCACCTATACGGTCGTGCCCACCCCCGGAAAAGCACCGGAGGAAGACCTCTATGCCTTCCGCGCCACCATCGATCCGCCCCAGCCGGAAAAGGAGGCTAAGCAGGAAAAACCCAGATCCATCCCGATTGCAACCATCGCGCTGGGAGCCTGTGCAGTCGCATGTGCGGCGGCGTTGTTTTTCGCTATCCCGATGCTAATGAAGCCAAAGCCCCCTGCACTCTATATCGATATGGGAAATCGAAGGTTCGATCCCGCGGGGCTGGGCGGCCGCCTCATCGCGCGCTGGGAAGGCAGCGCCACCTACCAGCTCACCATCGATCCGCTTGAGCCGCAACAGCTCGACGGCTTTCGCGCCGTGGCCGCCGATCCGCCCCTCCGGCTTTCGCTTGTGATCCGCCTGAAGGATGCTGCGGGCCTCGTTGCATGCCAGAAGGAGATTCTCCTTCCCGCACCTCAGATCGCAGCCGATGCCGGGTCTGCAAAGGTGCTGCTTCCCGGCGAGACGCCTGGCGGAGACACCGTGCAATATGTCGCCGGCGCGGACGGCAAGCTTGCGGAGATCGCTCTGGGCGGCCCGCTTTCCTGCCCCGCGGATGTGTATCGCCGCTTTGCGGGATGGGACTTCACCTCCAACTTCCCCACGCTTGCCGGCCAGGACGAATGGCTCAGGCACGAGAACGCCCTGGAAGAGGCACGAAACCCCCATCGCGGCTCCGGCGCTGGGTGGAGCGCGGTGGTCCAGCACTTGCCCGCTCCCATTGAGGGAGACGATGTGATTACCGGCGACAATCCAAGAAGGGGAACTGTGGACACGAGCGCGGGAAGAGTTTTTCTAATCATCAAGAACGGCGCCGGGAGCCGCGCGCCGGAGTGGCAGACATTCCCCACCGCCATTCACTTCCGCTGCGACAAGAACGGGGTCTGCGTCCTTTCCCGCGCAAATGCGCGTACCACTTTGCAGGCGCGGTTGCTGAAATAGTCGCGCCCGGCAATCCCGTGTCTGTCGTACTATGGTTGCGATGCACGTTCTGTCCGCAGCCGAGATGCAGGCCTGCGACCGCGCCACCACGGAGCGGTTTGGGATTCCTTCGATTCAATTGATGCGCGCTGCCTCCTCAGCCGTGGCAGCCTTTGCACGGCAGCAGTTCCCGCGGGCGCGGCGCGTCACCGTGCTGTGCGGCCGCGGCAACAACGGCGGCGACGGCATGATGGCGGCGCGGCTGCTCGCCGATGCCGGTTTCGACGTCACCACGCTCGTGCTCGGCGCGCCGGGCATTCTTACCGGCGATGCTGGCGTGGCGTGGAACGAGCTCACCAGCCCCATGCACGGCGCGGTTCACGTCGTCACCAGCGCGCAGGAACTTGATCGCCACAAAGATGCGTTCGATACCGATCTCATTGTGGACGCAGTCCTGGGCACAGGCTTTAAGCCTCCGCTCAAAGGCCTGGCGCTGGCGGCGCTCGAGTGGTTGCGCGGCAGCAGCGCGCCGGTTCTGGCTGTGGATTTACCCTCCGGCTGGCCGGCCGACGAAACTGGCGCAACCGTGACTGGTCCCGTTTTCCCGGCCGATGCCGTCCTCACCTTCACCGCGCCCAAACCGGCGCACGTCTTTGGGCAACTGACGCGGCGCTGGGACCAACCCATCGCCGTCGCGCCCATCGGCTCACCCGAAGCGGCGATTGTATCTGCGCTCAAGCTCGATTGGGCCGGCCCGTCGTTGGCTCTTGCTCAGACGCCGCGCGCAGCCACAGCCAACAAGGGCAACTTCGGCCACGTGCTCGTGGTTGGCGGCACGTTTGGCAGCGCTGGTGGCAAGGCCGGCGCGCCGGCCTTGGCGGCTTTGGCGGCCTTGCGCGCCGGCGCGGGGCTTGTCACTGCAGCAGTTCCCGCGCCGGCGCTCCCTGTCGTGGCGTCGCTTGTGCCCGAGTTGATGACATGGCCGCTTGAAGCGAACCCTGCCGGCCAAGTCTCCGAGAAAAATCTTGCGCCCGAGCAAATCGCCGCCCTGATCGAAGGCAAAACCGTGCTCGCCATCGGTCCCGGCCTGGGGCAATCGCCGGAGACGGTCAAGTTCACCACTGGTTTGCTTTCGTCCACTCAGATTCCGGCGGTTATCGACGCGGACGCGCTCAACATTCTCGCTGCGAAGCCGGTGCTGCTGGCCAAACTGGCCCACAAAGCACAGCGCACGCTTGTCCTCACGCCGCATCCCGGAGAAATGGCGCGGCTGGCTGGCATCACGGTCGCCAAAGTGCAGGCGAATCGGCTCGAAACTGCGCGCAGCTTTGCCCAGCGCATGGGCGTCACGCTGGTGCTCAAAGGCGCACGTACGATCATCGCGCATCCCGATGGCCGCGTGGCCGTGAACACCACCGGCAATCCCGGCATGGCCAAGGGCGGCAGCGGCGATCTGCTCACCGGGCTCATCGCCGGCCTGCTGGCGCAGTATCCCGGCGATGTTCGGCGCGCCGTCGAAGCTGCGGTCTATCTGCATGGCTTGTCGGCGGATCTGGCCGTGCGCTACCCAGAGGGTGCCCACGACGAACACACCTTGCTCGCCACCGATTGCCTTGCGCAACTTGCGCGGGCGTATCAGTCGCGCGCACATGAATTTGATGCACACGGCCCGAACGGTTATGTTTGGTTACAAGGTCCCATCGCATGCGCGGACTAAAGCCGCAAACAGCGACTTCGGAGAAAACGCATCAAACTAGTATGAGGGCGCAGCAATGACCAACGCCGCACCAGTCGCGCAGGGCAGAATGTACGAGTTCAGCACGCAAAGCGGCGCCGGTACCATCGCAGTGGGCCGCAAGCTCGCCGATCTGCTCGAGCCGCCGCAACTGCTGCTGCTGCGCGGCGATCTGGGCACGGGCAAAACCACGCTCGTGAAAGGCATTGCGCAGGCGCTCGACGCAGCCGAGCCCGACGAGGTCACCAGCCCTACCTTTACGCTCGTCCACGAATTTGACGGCACGCGCAACGGCAAGCCGGTCAAGCTCTTTCACCTCGACGTCTATCGCCTCGAAGGCGAGCGCCAGCTTGAGACGCTGGGTCTGGACGATCTGCTCACGCCCGACGCTCTGGTGGTGGTGGAGTGGGGCGAGAAGTTCAAGAGCATTCGCAAGCGGGCCACGGGCGAGATCGTGATTGCCTCAGAAGGCGGCGACGCACGCAAAATTACGGTCACGCTGAAGGAATAGCCGAGTTAGTACGGTTAGCGGAGCGAGCGGAGTCAGCAAGCCGGTGCTGTGGGCGCAAATTTTCACAATATGAGGATTTCGAGCCAGGAGCCGCCTGGAAAGCCCGAGGGTGTAAGATTTTTCCGTCTCACCTGGAGGCATTAATGCCCGCGATCCGCAAAGCCATTGACGCAACATTTTTTGTACTTATACTTGGGTTAGTTTCAGTAGCCGTCACGCTTCCGGCTCAAGCCGCGCCAGCCCCGCACATCTTCCAGCGCCCTGCGCTCAGCCAGGACATGATCGCCTTCGGCTACGCGGACGATTTATGGGTGGTGCCGCGGACCGGAGGCCGCGCCACCAGGCTGACCAATGGCGTGGGTATTGAAACCAGCCCCGCCTTCTCTCCCGACGGCAAAACCATCGCCTTCACCGGCGACTACGACGGCAACACCGATGTCTTCACGATTCCCGTAACCGGGGGCGTGCCATTCCGCGTCACCTATCATCCTGCCACCGATGTGGTGTCGGGCTGGAGCCCGGACGGCAGGCAGATTCTGTTCCGATCAGACCGCGCAACATTCAGCCGCTACACACAGCTCTATACCATTCCCGCTCAGGGCGGAATGGCCAAACTGCTTCCTCTGCCCATGGCTTACCAGGGACAGTTCTCGCCCGACGGAAAAGAGGTTGCCTATTCCCCAGTGCCGATGGCGTTCGGGTTTTCATACACCCGCTTTGTCTCCTGGGGCAACTATCACGGCGGGCAGGCCAGTACCATCTGGATCACCACACTCCCCGGCCTGGATTCAGTGGAGATTCCTCACACGGCCTCATCGGACTACGATCCGGTGTACGCGGGGGATAAGATTTACTTCCTCTCTGGACGCGACGGGCCGTTCACGATCTTCAAGTACGATCCGGCGACCGGAATGGTAAGCAAGGCGCTCGATAACACAGGCGACGACATCCGCACGCTCTCCGGCAATGGAGACACGCTGGTTTACGACCAATTGGGCGAGATTCATCTCTTCGACACCACGACCGGCAAGAGCACTCTTGTTCCCATTGAAGTTGACGCGGATCTGCCCGAGGTGCGCCCGCGGATTCAAAACGCCGCTGACGATATCCAGGATGTGACCATCTCGGCCAGCGGGGTGCGCGTGGCCGTGGAAGCGCACGGCGAGATTCTCACGGTGGCCACCAAGCACGGACCCACGCGCGACATTACCAACACGCCGGGAATTGAGGAGCGCACACCGGTTTGGTCGCCGGACGGACAGTCGATTGCGTATTTTTCCGACGAGTCCGGGCTGTACGCCTTGCACGTGGCGCCCCAAACCGGCAACGCGGTGGCCGGCGCTGCGGCGGTGAAAAAGTTCCCGCTTTCGCAGGATCCCTCGTATTACTTCAACCCGAAGTGGTCTCCGGACTCGAAGCGTATCGTCTTCAACGACAACCGGCTGAAGATCTGGATGCTGGACACGACCACCGGCAAACTGACGCTGGTCTGCGATCAGAACGAATATGGAGGTTTCTCAAACGTGGCCTTCGAATTTGCCTGGTCGCCGGATTCGAAATGGCTGGCCTATGAGCGTTCGCTCCCCAACCATCTGCACGCGATTTATCTCTACTCGGTCGATACGGGACAATCGACGCAGGTGACGAACGAGATGGCCGACGCGGACCATCCCGCCTTCGATCGCGATGGGAAATATCTGTTCTTCACCGCGAGCACGAATGATGGCGCGACCTCCGACGGGCTGGACATGACCGCCGATCTTTACCAGCCGACGTCAAAGATCTACGTCGCGGTGCTTGCGGCCGGCGAGGCTTCTCCGATTGCACCGGAGCTTGGCGACGAAAAGCCTCCCGAAAAGCCGGACGCAAAGAAGGATGCGAAGCCTGCCGGCGACGGAGACAAAGGAAAGGCTAAAGAAGGTGACGAAAAAGCCGCGACAGAGAAGCCGGCGGAGCCCAAGCCCGTCAAGATCGATCTCGACGGATTGTCTTCGCGCATCGTCGCAATGCCTATGCCGAGTGCAGTCTATATGACGCTGGGCACAGGGTTGAAGGGCAGCCTTTACTTCGTCTCAGCGCCGCCCTCAGAAGGTACAGACGGAACCGGGACGCTGAGCCGCTGGACGCAGGAAGACCGGAAAACGGAGAAGCTGGCGGAGCGTGTGCAGAGCTTCGAGCTCTCGGCCGACGGCAACAAAATGCTGCTGGCTATTGTGAAGGCAAAAGACGACGACACGCCCGGCGAGGGTGGTCCGCCCACGTGGGTGGTGGCGCCGGCCGATGCGCCGATAAAACCGGGCGATGGCGTGCTGAACCTCAGCGACCTGAAGGTGCATGTGGAGCCCAAAGCGGAATGGGCGCAGATGTATCACGAAGTGTGGCGCATCGAGCGCGCATATTTCTACAATCCGCAGTTCAATGGCGCTGACACTGTGGCCGAAGAGAAGCGGTTTGAGCCGTATGTGGCGGCGATCGCTGCGCGCGCCGACCTGAACTACATCTTCCAGGAGATGCTGGGAGCGTTTTCAGTGGGCCACATGCGCGGCTTCGGCGGCACGATCCCAGAGGCGAAGAAGGTTCCCGGCGGATTGCTGGGCGCCGATTATGAGATCAAGAACGACCGCTATTGCCTTAAGAAGATTTACACCGGGGGCGAGCTCAACCCACAGATCAAGGCGCCGCTGGCGCAGCCAGGGTTCCACGTTACGGTGGGCGACTGCATCTTGGCCATCAACGGTGCAGACCTGACGGCGGCCACGGACATTCAGCAACTGCTTGAAGGAACCGCGGGTCAAGTGACCAGCCTGCGTATCGGTGCGGCAGACGGGAAAAACGCGCGCGATATCTCCGTGATTCCCGTCGAGGACGAAACCAGCCTGCGCAACATCGACTGGATCGAGAGCAACCGGCAGAAGGTAGATAAACTTTCCGGCGGCAAGCTGGCCTATGTCTATCTGCCCGACACGGCTGAGCGAGGATTTGCCAACTTCAACCGCTACTACTTTGCGCAGACCGACAAACAGGGAGCCGTGATTGATGAGCGGTTCAATAGCGGCGGGCAAGTGGCTGACTATTTCATTGAAGTGATGTCGCGCCACATTGAAGCGTACTGGACGCCGCGTTACGGGATCATCGAGCACTCGCCCAATGCCGGGATTTACGGGCCGAAGGTGATGATCGCCAATGAATATTCAGGCTCCGGCGACGACGCGCTGCCCTGGCTCTTTAAGCAGACCAAGCTCGGCCCGCTCGTGGGCAAGCGCACCTGGGGCGGCTTGGTGGGCATTGGGCCGACTCCAGTGCTGATGGACGGCGGGCGGGTGACCTCGCCCAGCGTGGCGTTTTTCTCTCCCAACGGCCAGTGGGATGTGGAGAATCACGGCGTCGATCCGGACTACGCTGTGGAAATGGACCCAAAGGCGATTAGTGGAGGGCACGATCCGCAACTGGAAAAAGCCGTGGCGCTGGCGCTCCAAGAGTTGGGTAAGCATCCGCAGACACAGCCCGAGCGGCCGCCGTATCCGAATTACCACGGTGTCTACTAACGCACCCGAGCATGACGCGTTGGATGCAGCAAGGCCCTCCGCCTTGGAGGGCCTTCAAGTTTGAACCGTCCTGCTTCTGCTTCGGTCTCAGTAGCCCATGATGTTGTAGCCGCAATCGACGTAGAGAATCTCGCCCGTGACGGCGCTGGAGAGACCGCTGGCGAGAAAAAGCGCCGCGCCCCCCACTTCGAGCTGATCCACGTTACGGCGTAGCGGAGCGCGTTCAGCGTGCGACTTCATCATCTCGCCCAGCGCGCCCACGCCGCGCGCGGCCAGCGTCTTGATGGGTCCGGCAGAGATAGCGTTCACACGGATGTTCTTCTGCCCGAGCTCGTATGCCAGATAGCGCACCG
>Ga0326728_10001518_pt1 | contig 81366 bp, 58 predicted proteins | sample MB3enrmetagenome_FD_207602 | JGI IMG/M metagenome (GOLD analysis project Ga0326728, IMG submission 207602) | Lab enriched peat soil microbial communities from McLean, Ithaca, NY, United States - MB31MN | ecosystem: Environmental > Terrestrial > Soil > Wetlands > Peat | place: USA: New York...
GGAGCACTGGAAATTTTCACCTGGCCGCCCAGAATGGCGGCACGTTCCCGCATACCCAGCAGGCCCAGGGATTTGGAAAGGGAAGGGTCCGCCTGATCAAAACCCCGGCCGTTATCGCGGATCCACAGAACCAGCCGGTCCCGTTGCTTCTGTTTGACCACATCGACCCGCGTGGCCTGGGCATGGCGCGCGACGTTGGTCAAACTCTCCTGAAGAATGCGAAACAGGGCGGTCGAAACGTCGGGGGCAAACGCTTCATGGGTGAGCAACCGGAGGTTGCACGGGATGCCGGTTCGGGCCTGAAATTCCTGGACCTGCCATTCCACGGCGGCCGCCAAACCCATATCCAAAATACCAGGCCTGAGCTCGGTCGATATTCTGCGCACGTCTTGGATCAAGCTCTCGGCTAACTGCCGCGTGGAGCGGATCCTGTCGAGCATCTCGCTGTTTTCCCGAGGCACCCGCTTCGCCAGCCAGGCGAGGTCCAATTTCACCGCGGTCAGCGACTGGCCCAGCTCATCATGGACTTCGCGGGAGATCCTGGCTTGCTCCTCCTCGCGAACGGTCAGCAGGTGCGCCGCGAGACTTCGCAACTGCTCGCTGGAAGCCCGCAGCTCCTGCTCGGCGCGCTTCACCTCGGACAGGTCCGAAGCGATCAAGCAGACCGCCCGCGTTCCGTCCAGGCGGAGAGGATTCAAAGAGAGATGGACCGGCAAAGGGGGGCCTTTGCGCGATTGCAAACGGATCTCCCCCCGGCAGCTCCTTTGGGCCGCCAGCCGGAGTAAGGCATTTAGCCGGGCAAGGTCGTCGGGCCAAACCAGGTCCTGTATGGAAGAACCGATGACGCTTTGAAGCCGTGTTCCCAGGAACCGGGCAAAACGGCGGTTGCAATGTACAACGGTGTGGTCGCTGCTAAGAACCGCGGCGCCTTCGTTCATCCTCTCCACGAAAACACGGTAGGTATGATCGGCCCCCTGCAGCGTGAACACTTTCTCCCCGCCGGGGCCGTTCACCACAATGGCATCCACTTCGCCGGAACGAATGGCACGCAGGGTTTCCTCGGCTTCGCTCAGGCGTGCGAGCAATTCACGGCGCGTCAAGGCCGGCAGTTTTTGCGGGGAGCGGTTTTTCTTTCGCTTCGCCAACCGCTTGTCTCCTCCCACTACTTTTACTCCCGCACCCTCAGGTCCAGTCCGAAGAGCACTTTTTCCTGGTTCGACATATCCCCAATGAGCCTTCGCAGCGGGAGCGGGAGCCGCTTAATGAGCATGGGCACCGCCACAATCTGCTGGTCTCTGGCCAGCTTCCCCTGCTGGTAAATGTCGATGACTTCCAGATCATAGCGATTCTTCAAGTGCTGCTCACAAACCCGCTTGATATTTTCTACCGCCCGCGATGATTTCAACGTTGATCCGCTCACGTACAAACGCAAGATGTACTTTGCCTGGCGCGGATGGGAGTCGGCCTGCTCCAATTTCCCTGCCCATCCGGGTTTCTGCTTTCCTGCCGCGCGGCTCTTTTTGGGGGACTTTTTCATGGTGGCCTTGTTGCACTTCGCGTAGGGCCGACCGGGGCTCGGCCCGGGGCCGAACGCCGTTCGGCCCTACATCTGGTGATCTCGGTCAGTCTTCCTTTCGTACGTCCAGGCCTACCAATACCCGCACGCTGTCGGAAAGGTCTCCAATAATCTTGCGGACAGGTTGCGGAAGTTTTCTGATCAGGGTCGGAACGGCTACGATCTGGTCGCCCCGCGCCAGTTGCGGATTCTCCATCAGGTCGATCACTTCGATCCGATAGCGCCCCTTCAAGTGCTCTTCGCACAGCACCTTGAGGTTGGCGAAGGCCCGAATCGACTTGGGAGTCTGGCCCGCCACGTAGAGCCGCAGTTTGTAAACCTCTGGTTTTTTTGGGGGGGCCGGTTGGCGTGGTCGCGCCCGAGTTTTTGTCTTGGTTGCCGACATTTAGCGTTTACGCGCGGCTTTCGCGCCCCCTTCCTTCTTGTAGGCGGAGGCGTCTGCTTTGCGGCTCCGCACCATCTGCCCGCGGGCCTGCACCAGTTCCTTGCCGAGTGATTCCGATTCGGAGATGGTCTGTTGAGTTCTTTCTTCCTCCGCTTCATGCTCCGCCCGGAGCGTGGCCATGCGGGCTTCAAAGGTCCGGTGCGCGCGCTCCAGTTCGCGCCGGTGGCTCTCCAGTTCCTGCCGGCGTGACATGTCCGCTGTTTTCTCGCGCTCTTCCTGCGACACCCGGGCGGAACCGGTCAGCACGCCCTCGGGTCCAAGGTAAACATCCAGCAATCGGAGGCCGTGGTCAGTGAGCAGGAACTCGCGAATCTGGTTGGAATGGTTCATGCCTCGCGATTTCAGCACGTAGAGCGCGCGGTTCCGTTCTCCCCCCACCTCGATGCTGACCAGCACCAGCCAGGTGTCCATGAGGGAGGAGACGTCCACCTCGCTGGCTTCCAGGGAGCCGCCGCCCGCCGTCAAACTGGTGAAAATCGAGGTGATCCCTTGGGTCTTCAGAAAATCGACCAGCCGCGTCAGCATGGAGCGCACTTCGTTCGGGGTGCTGACCATAATCAGATTGGTAACCGGGTCCACCACGACGACGCTGGGCTGGAAGCTGGAGATTCGTTTGTGGGTCACTAACAGGTGCTCTTCGATCCCCCCGTAGGTGGGACGCGCCGCTTGGAAGAGCAACAACCCTTTGCGCACCCAGGGCTGGAGGTCGATGCCGATCGAGCGCATGTTGCGGACGATCTGCCGGGGCGATTCCTCGAAAGCGAAATACAAGCAGCGCTCTCCGCGGCGGCAGGCCGCATCCACGAAATGTGCCGCGACGCTGGTTTTACCGGTTCCCGAGGTGCCGGATACCAGGATGCTGCTCCCGCGGTAAAAGCCCTCGCCACCCAGCATGCCATCCAACCGGGCAATGCCGCTGGAGATTCGTTCGGCGGGCGCAGCGTGGTCCAAACCCAGTGAAGAGATGGGCAGAACGGAAATGCCTTTTTCATCGATCAGGAAGGGATACTCGTTGGTGCCGTGGGTGGAACCCCGGTACTTGACGATGCGCAGGCGTCGGGTCGAGATCTCCTCCCGGGTACGATGGTCCAGCACGATGACGCAATCGGAGACGAACTCCTCAATGCCATGCCGAGTCAGCCGGTCGGGCCGGTCGCGTTCGGCGGTAATAACCGTGGTCAACTGTTTTTCCTTGAGCCAGCCGAACAAGCGGCGGATTTCGGCGCGCAGGATGCCTGGATTGGGCAACTCGCTGAAGAGTGATTCAATGGTGTCCAGGACGACTCGCCGCGCCCCGACCCTTTGGACAGCGTCGGCGATACGAATGAAGAGGCCATCGAGATCATACTCGCCGCTTTCCGAAATCTCGCTCCGGGTGATGAGCACGTGATCCAGAAACAGCTTCTTGTCCGCCGCCAGCCGGGCGAGGTCGAAACCCAGCGAAGCGGCATTCTTGGTCAGGTCCGAGATCGATTCCTCGAACGACACGAACACGCCGGGTTCGTTGTATTGGGTGGCGCCCCGAACCAGGAACTCCAGTCCGAACAGTGTCTTTCCGGAACCGGCGCCTCCACTGATGAGAGTCGGACGTCCGCGTGGCAACCCTCCCAGCGTGATTTCGTCCAACCCCTGGATGCCGGTGGCTGCTTTCGGCAGCGTTTTGGAAGATGGCTGGCTGCCTTTTTTCTTTTGTGCCATTGGCTTCATCCTTGCCCCGGGCGATCTACGCCCCGTTGGCAGTAGTGGCGTCATCGCCCGGCCTCGCGGGTCGCCCTTGCTCAAGAGTGCCGCTCAGTCCCTTAACCACAGACTGCTTCTCTAGGAATATAGCGGTAGATTTTACCAGCATACGCGTTATCGCGTATAAACTTTCGACGCGTGGTGTCGATGCGTGGAGCCCGATGTTGTGCCTACCACAAACTCGCATCGAGAATGAAAAGCCACCCATTGTTGCCCTTAGCTTGGCTCTCCCGGGGAATCTGAAGTGGGGTGCCAGGCATGGGCTTGGGTGAGTCACAAGCGAGCCCCAACGAGGAGATCCTATTCGACGGCGTGCGTTTTGATGTGGTGAGCGTACGGCGGTGCCGACAGATGAAGTTGTCCCCTCGGGTAGAGTCAAGTGGCTCGTCCCGTGGATCGTCGCGCGATTGGAAAGCATCGCCATGTCGGGTCTCAGATCCAGCGCGCAACCACATGCATGTCGCCAAACCGTAGAAGTGCCTCACGCATTCAAACTCCCGAGATACGGGGTTCGGGGAAATCGCCAGGGCACTTTGAGCCCAAACAGCTTAAGTTAGCGCTTATGGGCCGGCTGGGTGGGTAGCGCGGACCCCCGTTTTTGGGGTCCGCGGTTCTTCCGTTGCCAAAACCGCAAATCTCCCCGATGATCGCCTGCACACGCATTGGGGAGCGCGAGTCTGGGGAAGAGCCGCGGACCTCAAAGGCGGAGGTCCGCGCTACACTTGCTGCCCTCGCATTGGGGAGCGCGAGTCTGGGGAAGAGCCGCGGACCTCAAAGGCGGAGGTCCGCGCTACACTTGCTTTAGAGGTTCCATCGTCCCGCGAGCGCGCTCGGCGGGTCGGTAATTGATTGGAAGCGGATCAAGCGGACGACGGGTTGGTCCTTCAAGGAAACGAGCGGCATGAACCCCTTCTCCATCATCTCCTCTGCCGCCGTCTGAGTCATCAGAACTTCCGCACACGGCTTGGTTCTCGACTCACCTTCCAGGGTGTAAATGTGAATGGGCAAGCCTGCAATCTCCGAGAGAGCTCCAGGGCGGAGTTCCCACCCCTGCTCGGTGAAAGTCTGTGCCAGCAGCAAAACCGCGGCAAAGGCCGGGTTGGCCCACAGATAATCGTCATGGGCGGCGGTATCAGGGATTTCCTCGAAATCGAAGAGCTCGGTTGATTCGGTCTCCTTGCCGTAGGGCAAGCGGATCAGAAAGCGGGGCAAGGCCAATCCCAGATAACGGGCTTCCGCGCGACCCCTCAACGCCGCCCAGGCTGCGGCGGCCTGCGGGGCGGGCTGCGTCGTCCATTTGCGCCAATCGGGCAAGTCCGCAATAGAATCACAGCCTAATAAACTCGGGCTGGCAGCGGTGATGAATGGAGCGCCCGCCGCTGCGGCCACCTTCGCCATGCGGCCGAGCAGTTCAGCATCTTCGCGTGAAGAGTCGAAGGTGTAATTCCCAGCCAGAAGGGCCCAGGGCTCAGCGCCGGGAGTCCCTACCGTCTTCTCCACCAGCAATCTATAGGTTCCTGTGGAGCTGAGGTCCGGTGAAGAAGCGAGATCTCGAGCGAGTTCCTCCTTGCTCGCGTCGATCAGCAGCACCTCGAGGCGGGAACTTGTTTCAAGGTTGCGAATCAGGAAGAAGACCGCACGCCATGCGGACTCAAGATCCTGGAACGCGGGCAAGTGAAGAAGGGCGCTCATTTGGGCGCTGGTCGCCAGGTCGAGCAGTCCCAGCGCCTCGGCCTGCCGACGATCAGCCTTGGGGACAATGTGCGGAGCGATGATACTGCGGACTAGGGAGGTCCAAGGGTCGGGTACGCGGGAAAGATGAGGCTGGTCCGCTTTCTTTTCCGTCTCCTCCAGCATCTGGTCAAGGAGGCTTCCTGAGACGGCTTGCTGTACGTCCGCACTCGAATCCCGGCGAGGTTCAAGCGGGGCCGGCGCCGCCGCCCCGGGACGGGGTCCTCCGATGCCGAGTTCGCCGGCCGTCTCGGCGTAAGTCTCCGGGTCGGAGAGCTTTTCGCGCGTGTCACGCAGCTTCTGAAACAATGGGACCCTCCGGAAGAGGTTGTCGGGATGAAACTCTTCCAAATCGTTGAACTTCAGGGTGATTGGAATGCTATCCTTACCACCTATTCGCAGGTCCAAATGGGGCGACATCTTGGCGAAAACCGAATCGTAATTGTCCCGGTCAATCAGCGTGGGCCGCCGATTCGCCATAGCCTCACCGATTTCGATGAGCCGGCGATTTCCACGACCACTGAAATCTCCCAGAACGGCGACTCGGAAAGGGGTTTCCGACCCAGATATTCCTTGAGCCCTCTCGCGGCCTGCGGTTACATCGAGATGAATCTCACCAAAAGAGTGACGATCCGGCATGGGGATGCTCCTCACCTCTGCAATTTGAAATTGCCTCAAACGCTGGGATTTGAATGACCAGAAAAATTGTACGCTCATTGCCTCCTGTGTCCAAGCCCTGAATCGCCAGCGGTTACATGATGAATGCCACCCAATCAGCTTCCAGGTTGAATTCGTTCAGTCCACCCGCAGTGTTTTTCAGCAGATAACCTTTCCACTCACCTGTTAAGTCGAAAATGTTGTATCCCTGCCGGTGGTTGTCAACCGCGAAGGCTGTCCACTCGAGGTTCTGATCGAAGAGCAAGAGCACTGCCTTATTAGGCGTGTTCACGATGTAACCGATCAACTCCGAATCGGGCGTCCAACGACGTAACCCGGAATATGCGCCGGTTAGTTTAGGGTCGAGCGATCTGTTGACGGTGGGATTGAGTGACGTGGTGTAGAGCGGGTCCAGGGATCGATTGGATTTCGGGTCGAGGTGGCCGATTTTTTTCGGGTTAATCCAGGGATTAAACACGGGATTAAGCGAGGCGTTCCCCTTGGGGTTGATGTGGGGATTGAACTGAGGGTTGATGTTCGGATTGAACTTCGCACGCGGCGGGGGATCAGGCATGGGAATCCACCGAGGTATCGGGGAGCGCGGTACAGGTCCGTTACATGGAACTGAATATCTTGGCAATTCCCGAATGATCCAAGGGTCTATGCGCCCCACCCGGGAGTTCGATCTCGGTATTGGCCGCGTAAAAGATAAGGCGCCCGAGGAGCCGCCCCTCTAGCGTCAGGTCAGCTATAGCTTCCGCTACGGGTTTCTTGCTTTCCGGGCCCGCTTGTCTTCCCGTCTTTTGAGTCTGGATCATCAACTTGCCGGAAGGCGTGCGAGCCATGCCGGCCCAGCGGAAATCGGGCTTCTTGTCGAGCTCGAGTAGTGCCCCCCGCGCTTCAATCTCTTCTCTGATTTCTTGGAGAGCGTTGTCCATTCGCTCCTGAAGTTCGCTGTCAGTCATTCCACCTCCTCAAGTAATTCATCCAAGAAACGCCTCAATGAACTGAATTCAAAGAGCTTGATACGGAATGTCGATGGCGCCAAACGGCTTGGTCCGCTTCCTTCCCCGCAGTACACCATAAATAGAATCAATCATTTACGAAAGAAAATCAACTGCAATCGTTAACAATCAGCGTATAGTGGGCATTAATGCTTTGTCAACAATGAGGGTGGGCTCCGATGCCCCCCAGCCGCCCCAGAGAATTTTTCTAGCGTGCCACATTCGATACACACCGCAGCGAGGAGAAGAATCCCTTCTGCAGAATGGCAGGGGCTCCGAGCGTATCGAGGTCGAACTGCACAGTTACGGGCCTTCCATTAGGAGCGGTTACAGGGCGACCCCCAGCGACGCGCAGAACCCATTCCACGTTGTATACATTCCCATTCTGCTGAGTTTTGTCAGCATCGGCAAAGAAATGGAAGACTCCCCATGTTCCGGTGTAACTTGGGAATCCCAAATCGGACCCACCTTGAATCTTCACCGTGAGCGTGACACCCTGGCCCGATCCTGGCCACGTAAACTGCTGGAACGATGAATTGCCACCGGCATAGCTCAAGACTTGGCCGTCAATATTCATGGAGACGCTACTGACGCTCTCGGTGGGATGTGGACGGAGCGCGTACTTGAATTGAAGTTGTCCAGGTGCGCCTGCGTAGAGTGTCCGCTGCACGGCAGCGGCGCGATTAAAGAAGGCGAGGAAGGCAGGGTTTACCGCCTGCGTCGCCGCAGGATTGGCGATGTAACCTGTCCCCTGAGGGAGAAGAAGATTCTTCAGCGCCGAGTTATAGAACTGGGCCAATGCGCCGGTGTTGGGATCAAAAACCATCGCCACATCTTGCGGAGTAGCTTCCAAGGTGGCTTGGGGGCTGAAGGGGAACTTGGATTCAAGCGGCCCCATCTGTGCGCACAACCCCTGGCCACTCACCGGACCAGGTTTCAATACTGCCGTAATCGCCGTAATAGGGGCTAAGAGCAGATTATGGACCGTCTGGTCAATGTGGCCGTCCTGATCAATCTTGAATCCTTGGCCAATCTGATTGGCGGCCTGTTGGGCGGTGGAAACGTCGTTGAGGCACTGCGCCTTTGCGGCATCTTTGTCACCTGGGGCACTGTTGGCCCGGTCCAGGCAGACCTGGAGGCCACTGAGACCTGCGACGTAAGGCTTGTTGGCGTCTCCAATATACTGATCCTGGCAGTTCGGTGAGACGACCGACTGGACAGCCTGGAACGCCTTGACCACATCGGGTTGTTCAACCGCCGTATTCTGCGCCGCGACGCAGAAGAGGGCCAGGAGCGGCGACTGATTGCCGGAAAGCTTCAAGAGCTTTTGCGTTGCGTCGGGAAGTCCGGTGTAGCGGACCACATTCCCGTTTCTCAGAAAGGAACGCCATTGCTCGATGAAGTCTTGTTGATACCGGCTGCGCAGATCCGTGGCGAGTTTTGCCAAGTCGATGTTGGATGTGTTTTCCTGCCCCAGAACCCATGCCTCTCCACTGAAATACTTGGGCAGATTCTGCAAGGCATTTTGCATGAAGGCCCAGCCGCCTTTGGTAAAGGCGCCACTCACTTCGGTCCGGTCAACGACGACCTCCGCAGAGCCTGGGAATTTCTTGTTGAAATTGATCGAAGGATTGGCCTTCCCAGCCTCTGCCAGGACGAACCGGTAGACGCGCTCCGTGCCCGAGAACTGGGAGAGGTAATTGCGCGCTCGGGCGACGACCAGGGTGTCATACTCCGAGGAGTAAGGGTTCTGGGCTTTCAACTGCTCGCTGTAAGAATCGAATTGCTTTTCCGCCAGTTGCACACGGTCTTGATCAATGTCCCGGCCGGCAACCCAGGCATTCATGAGGACTGGTGAAAGGAATAAGCTGGTGCTCTTGTCGTGATTGGAGGTGGTGATGAGGTACGCCTTCAAGGTATCGTAGGCGGGTCCATATTGATCGTTGGGTCCGGGTGCGCCGGGAAGCGCGGAAAGAGTCTGCATCAATTTCGCCTGCGCCTCGCCGAACAGCAGGTGCTGGAAATGCAGGAAGTAGATCCTCCGGACCTCCGGATAAAGGGTATCCCCAACATACAATCCCCACCGCATACTCCAGGGCGGGCCATTCTGTTGGTAGTCCGACAAGGTTTGGACGGACTGCCGGAGTGTTTCCAGCTTGTTCAGCATTTCCAAGGAGGGCAGTTGTTGACCGATCAACTGAATATCTGAAATCCCTTGGGAGGCAGTGACCACCTGGCTTTCCAGGTTTTTATTCCGCACGAATGAGACGACAAAGCCAATAATGAAAATCAGGAGAAACACCATCGCCGTCGCCAGCAGGATTCGTCTCCACAGACTGGTTTTTGTGCTGGAGGCGCTGGCGGTAAGAGCGGAGGTGTCCTTCAGAAGAACGTCACTAAATACATGGGGTAGAAAGACCCACTGCGGGACTCTACGGGTTTCACCCGCTTCGGGAACGTGGGCTTGCGGGGCCATCCGAGCTTTCGCCTGCCTGACATCGAAGAATCCGGTGGCGCGCTCCGCGGCACTGGAGGCGGAGGGTTGGGTAATGGGTTCCTCCTGGACGAGCGTGGGTCCCGTCGTTGTAATCGTAACGGGTCTAACGCCAGTAAAGTAGAAACCGCGAAGGAATGGGCCCGTGCTCAACTGGCTTGGCCGGCACATGTCGACCAGCAGCCGGACTAATAAGGTCCGCAGCTTTCTGAACTCCCTGGGGAACTCGTAGATGGTGGGCAGCTTGGTAGCATCAAATTCCTGCGCGAGCATATTGACGCGCCGGGTCGCAAGAGATTGAAACAGGTTGTCGAACATCCATGAAACTCTGGCAGTCTCCTGCTCGGCATACACGCCGGTGGAATAGGTAACCATGGGCAAGGTCGCGCCAAAAACTACCGTGGCCTCGTCATAGGTTAGGTTGCGAACGTAATCCTGAAAGAATTGCAGGCGATCGGCCCGCGTGAAAAGTATATAGACCGGGAGGCTGATGCCCAGCAATTGCGAGACCTCACGAAGGCGTGTCTGTATCTTCTGGACACTGGCTGCCAAGGCTTCGGGAGCGCCTGGCTTCATAAAACTTTCGCAGTCCACACAGACCAGGGCGGCGCGGGGGGAGGGCGTGCCCTTTCCGAATACCGAATGAAGCTGGCGCGGGGCTAACTTCTTCACCAGTTTGGCCCACCGAGGACGGTCTTGCAGCATCGAGCCACCGGCTTCCGCAAAGATGCATTGCCGGGTGTACCAGAAGTTCGCCGCACGAGTGGGGACCGGGACTTTGTCCTGAACGGTCTGACCCGCCAGCAATTCCGGTTCGAGCCCGGATTGCATCACCACCGTAGTCTTGGCAGATCCGGTCTCACCCATGACCAGGAAGAGAGGCAAGCTGCCAATCCGGGCACTTCGGCCCAATTGCGATGCTTGCAGCCGCGTCTCCGCTTCCCGAATCAGGAAGTCAATCTCGTCCCCTCCCGCCCCTCCCCCGGGGGTCATTTCCGCGCGTTCCTTGTCCTGGACTCGGAACCACCAAATAACGATGATAAATGCTATGACGCCAAGTAGGGCAAGTGCACCCCGGAGAATCCACAGGCTGCTCCCATGCAAATGCAACCAGGATCCTATGAACCAAGCCAGGACCAACCACACGACAAGCGCAATCGCAGCGATCCAGTATTTCATTTTGGTGTTCACGGGGACTCCCTAGTGGGGCGCAAGCCCAGTGATCGAGTGTAATCCTGATGCCCCGGAAATAAGCGCGAATTTGAACCCCACGAAGAACAGAATCGCAAAAAACAACGCTCCCAGGGTGCCAATAAGAAGAACTCGGGCCCAGGGGTCGGAGGCTTTCTGCTGGACCGCATCCCTCGGAGGCGCCCAGTTCGGAGCCAGCGGGTGCGGTCCCCCCCGAAGATGCTGGAGTTTCTCCGCCACCGTGGACGCGACCCCACGCACGCTCTCCTGACCACTAATACTGTAACGTCCCCGGTACCCGAGGAGCAGGCAGAGGGCATAGATCTCCAGCACATCGGCGGTTTGCGGGGAATCGCTTTTCCCCATCAGGCGGTCGATACACTGGAAGAACATTTCTCCGGCAGTGTGCACGCCGAACAATTCTTCCTGCAACGGCATCCGCGGCCAATCGCTGAAAATCGGATTGTTGGAGTTGAGGATCGATTCATCCAGGAGGGCGACGACGGCGAATGTGGCCAGACGCACATCGTCAGCGGCGTAACCGCTCTTTGTTGCTTCCGCTTCCGCCGCCCCGATCGCACCCTTGATCTGATTTCGAAATGAACCGGCGTCCGCGACCGCTTGCCGGTTTGAGCGAAAACGCGTGATGGCGGTCAGGATTTCCTGGTAAATCAAGGCTAGATTCGCGCGTCCGGCTCCCTGCGCCGGCGAAACACCAGCAGGTTGTCCACCCATGCCTGACCTCTCAGGTTTCCAGGATAACGAGCAATTCAATCTCCGGGTTGGGGATGTCGCCGGGAATGTAGATTCCCACGCGGCGAGTTTGCACGATGTGATCCCAGCAAGGCCCGGCGCGGCTAACCGAAAAGTATTGGCTTTCGACCCGCTGGGCTACAGCGGAGGGAGGCACGGGAACGTGCGCCAATTGCATGCCCGGTAGCGCCCTCTTGACCAGTTGGGGAACGAATTGCGCGGAGCAAACCTTTACCAGTTGAAGCGTCCGGGTGATGACGTCTGCATCGCCCAACTCCGCATGTATGGAAATCATCCAGCGCGCGCGGTCCAAACAACGCTGATCATTGATGACGCCTTCCCAGAAGTAGTTGGCGACCGGGCTAAGTGGAATGGAAAGGCAATTGGATGGCGCCAAGAGTTCGAGATGGTCGTGGATGTGCTTCTCAATTTCCCCGAAGCAGGAATCGAGGGACATGTGATTATAGAGGGGAAGATTCCGGGGCTGAGAATCCAGGGCGAAAGTACAAAGTGCCCCTCCCAAACGAAGGAGTTCCAGGAAGAGTTCTTCTGGATGCCCGCGTTTGGTGAAGAAAAGATGGCGGAGGGGCCCCAGGCTGGAGTTGATAGCGTGCAAGAACCAGAATTGTCCAATCTCCTGCGCCGAAAAGCCGGTTTGAAACTTCCCCTTCCCCTGGCTATCGAGAGACATCGTCGCACTCTTCTCCTGAAGAACGTCGATCAACCGGCGGGTCATCAACATCAGGGTTGGGCTGGCGCTGATCTGAGTGCAGGGGGGAATAAATCCTTCGTCATAGATGTAATTGCCCGACCCATCTCTTCGAATGCGGGCGATGGGCAAAGTCAGCATATTTCCGTCATTCTCAATGTCGAGGAAGATTTTTATATTCTTTCGCCCAACTTTCACCGGCTTTTCATCGACGCCGGTATTATCATCCGGAATATTCGTGGATTCGGCGATGAAGCGCGTTGGCCCGCTCTTATCTTGATCGGATAGAGCACAGTTGGGAGCGCCGAGCTGGTGTGGGGGGATCGCCAAGAGCACGGTCAGACTTTCCCGAGTCGGCGGAAATAAATCAGCAATACCGCGCGGGATAGGCAGCGGATCGCTCTCGGGCATATTGAAGGGCAGCCCATCCTGGAAGATCCCTCGCGCATGGACTACGGACACGGTGCCGTTACGCAAGGCCTCGGCATCAAGTTCCAGCCCTACGATTCCATAGGGCTCGAACCACAATTCCGAGATCCCGAAGTGCGTGATCTCTTCGAAGAAGCGGTTTTGCACTTGAAAGTGATGCGGCCCGAGGTGCATGCCCTCTGACCACACAACTTTTGAAAGTTGCTTCATGGAGTCAACTATTATTCGTAATCAATATTACAATATCTTGGCGCCCTGCAACAGACTTTCGCGATCTGGAAGTGAGTCAGTTTAATGTAGAGAAGGCTTCAGGTCGCCATTTGGCGAGGTATACTCGCCGCTCCAGCCTCAAATCGACCCCCTACAAATATTGACGCGAGGATCGGGCCTCTACCCAAGGCATAAGCGAACCCAAGGCATGAGCGAACCTTGCGCCCTCGTTTGTGATGATATAGAATCCGTTAAGGCGGGACCCAATCATGAGTTTCCTGGAAAAATATTTAATTGTTTCCAAATTAGAAGAAGCCGAAACGCTGTCTTTCCAGGCGCAAGATACTTTGACTGGCGTGCCAGTCCTGCTGCACCAACTCTTGCCGGGACGGACTCCTCCCCATCAGCCTGATTTGGCGATCTTGGTTTTCAAGTACCTCCCCGGAGCGGGCGCCCCAGGAACTGAACACTTTCTTGAAATGGGACAAGAGGATGACCGCGTCTTCATCGTGACCGAGGATGTACCCGAGTGCTTGGACCTTCGTTCGTGGCTTCAGTCGATCGCAGTTTTACAGGGAGAAAGGGGAACTTTGATTCCCTCCACCCCTAAGGCGGCCAAGTCGGAGCCAGCCGCTCCGCGTCCCGAGCATCCGCTAGCCGAAGTGGACATACCGCTGTCGGAGGGGCCACCGGAGCCGCTCGAAGGCATGCATGAACCCGGTGAGTTCACGCGCATGTTCAGTTCGTCAGAACCTGCGGTAAAACCTCCTGAAAAGCGCCCCCGAGGCCAGATTCCGGATGGTTTTGAGGTGGTTTTCCAGAGCCACAAGCAACCGCCGCGTGGGGTTTCGCCGGTGGAGCCCACTGGGCCAACGATGATGCCTCCTCCGCAGGGACCAGCGGAGACTGCGGGCCCCGGCGAGTTCACCCAAATGTTCTCCCGTAAAGGCAAGGGCAAAGCCGATCAGCCCTCTCCGTCATCGCCGCCCGCACCCGCCAGGCCGCCGAGTGTGGCCCCACCAACCCCGGAGACTGCGGGCCCCGGCGAGTTCACCCAAGTGTTTTCCGTTATGGGCAAGGGCAAAGCCGATCAGCCCTCTCCGCCATCGCCCTCGATATCCATCAGCCCGCCGGATGCGTCTTTGGCGCAACAGCCTGCGGAAGAAGCCAAGCCGGGGGAATTCACTCAAATGTTTCAAGCACCCGCGGCGAAGACGGAGCCGCGTGCTGTTCCTCCTCCTTCGCTTGGGGTAACCAAGCCTTCGGCGCCACCCCCGCCTTTACCAGCCCAACAACCTCCGGCCTTCCCGGATTCGCCAAGTGATTCGCCCGCTCCCGGTGAGTTTACACAAATGTTCAAGAGTGGCGGTGATCCGAAGGGGAGGATGCCGCCCCCTGGTATGGGAATTCCGCCTCGACCCTCTGCAACATTGCCTGGCGCATCAAATAAGGGGCCTGGAGAGTTAACCCAGTTGATGCAGGGCTATAAGCCGCCGACAGCAGCACCGGCAGCACCAGCGCTTGACCTGCCCAAGCCAGCAAGTCCTCCGCCCGCAGCAGATCCTGGCAAGAAAGCGCCCGGTGAATTCACGATGTTATTCCAGCAGCCTCCCAAGCCGACGGCCCCGGTGCCCCCGGCCGCTGCCCCCCCACTGAACGCCCAGCCAGCGCCGCCTCCGCCGCAGGCTCACCAGCCTGGCGAATACACGAGTCTCTTTGAGGTTTCTCGGCCCCCAACACCACCGCCAGGGACTCCTCCGTCTTCCCCACCAATGCCGCGGATGCCGGCACCGCAAGCGCCGCCTCCACCGGCGGCACCGCAAGTGGCTTACCCCCAAGTCGTGATGCCGCAACCTGCGCCGCATCAACCCTCGCCGCCTCCTGCATACGCTGCGGCTCCTCCGCAGTACCAGGCACCACCACCTCCAGCATATGCCGCGGCTCCTCCGCCCGCCATGCCGCAAATGCAACCGATGGCCATGCCACCCCCAGCCGCCCCGCAGACAATCCCCGCCGGGCCCCAGAAATCGGGAAAATTCCTGGTGCTGCTCCTATGTCTAGGGGGCTTGTTCCTCATCGCTGTTTTGTTGATATTATTCTTTGCCCTTAAGCACTAAGAGGGAATGCGTGCAGATAGCTGATCGATTGCGGCGGGGGATCATTCCGCTTGGGGAAGTAGGATAATCAGTTCCAGTTGCGGGTTGGGAATGTCCCCGGGGACGTAGGCCGCAATATTTCGAGCTCGCTGCACAGCCTCCCATGCGACCCCGGATTGATTCAAGCTGAAATACTGGTAGTTGAGTTTGATGGGAATTGAGCCGGGCGGGGAGGGAACGTGCACCATCTGCATGCCGGGGAGAGCCTGACGAATGAGTGTTTCAATGTGGCTGGCGGAGCAAAGTTTGACAAGTTGCGGAACTCTCTTGAGCAAGTCCGCCTCGCTCAGATCGGCACTGATCGCTAGATACATCCGCGTGTTAAACAGATACTTGTCGTTGGCAAGAGCCGTGGCATAGATCGAAGGCTGGGTGAGTTTCAACGGCAGCGAAACCACGTTGCTGGGCACCACGGTTTCTATAAGCGCGCGCAGCTTTTCGTCGAGATCGGTAAAGCAGGCACCGAGATTATCATGGTCATAGAGCGGGAGGTCCCGCGCCTGCACTGTCGCTGAGAATGTGGTGAGCGACCCCGCCAGGGAAAGCATCGCCGCATATAGGCTTTCTGGATGCCCCTTCTTGGATTCAAACAGGTGCCGCAGGATGGGGAAATAGCTGTTCGCGGTGTATAGCAGCCAGAAGTTGGCAATGTCGGAAGCAGTAAAGTCTGCCAGGCTCTGATTCTTTTGCCGGCGCATACCCGAAAGCGCATTGGTCTTGGCGGCCAGAATCTCCACCAACCGGCGCAGAATCGCCATGAGGTATTCACTGACGGAAAGGTCGATTACCGGTGGAACGAACTGTGGGTCCAACTGGTAGGTTCCTGCCGTGGTCTTCCTGACACGCCCGATGCGCAAGGAAGTACTCCCCTGGCGGGGTTCGCCCTCCACCAGCAGCCGAAAGTTCTTCTTGGCAACCTGCACGGGCCTTTCTGCCAATCCTGAATTCTCATCGCGCAGCAGGGCAACCTCGGCTTGATAGCGCGTATCCCCGCTTCTCTGACCCATCGTGACATTGAGGCCGCGATCTTGATATTGAGGAATGGCAAAGTAGACATCAACCGTGTCCTGGTCGGGTCCGAACGCTTGCTCCAGCGATCGCGCTTCCGGGGCGGGATCCGAGTCTGGGATTTCGAATGCCAAGCCATCCGGAAAAAGGCCGGTGGCGCGGGGCAGAAGCAAGGTTCCCGTCGAAAGAGCTTCCCGGTCGATTTGCATTTCCGCGAAGCCCCACGGGCAAAACCTCAGGGCGCCCAATTTGAACTCCAGCACACTCTCAATAAAACGGTCCTGAAGCTGTAAATGCTGTGGGGTGAGAAAGGTTCCTTTTGCCCAAATGACCGGCTGAAGTTGTCTCATGGCACTTCAAGCTAACAAGAGTTGGCGTTCAAAGTCAAACGGCTGTTCATCCGTCGCTTTCTCCGGCGGACGGAGTGACCTGATACCCCGAGAGAGCTGAAATATTTTCCATGTTGACGATGACTCGAGTCAGTTTATCACATCTCACATCTACAGGGAGACTTCTGCTCTCCGAGTGCTTCTTTGCACATTGGACTACGACAATCACGGAATTCCAGCGTGCGGGCAAAGAAGAACCGCAGAGTGGCGACATGGTTCACTACGCTTCCGAACGCCAACTTCCGCTCCTTGAGCTGGTAGTGTTGACAGGTGCGCAGTGAGGCGAGGCCAAGCTGCTCGCGGGCTCTCCGAAATATCGGGAGAACTCGTCGACAGCTTGCAGATGGCGTGGGATCGTACCGCGCAGATAGTTCCGGCGCTCATGGGGATTCGGCCTGGGCTTCCCATCCACTGGCCTGCCGCTTGGCTGGATTTCGGTGCGAACGGGCGTTGAGGCATAGTTCCGTTTGGCTGCACAAAGGCTGCCTTCGCCGTCTCCAAAGGCAGAATTTGGATTCCTCCACCCTGACTCCCCAATGCAGGCGAGAGGCGAAACCGGAGCCGCGGGTGATACTTGGGGCTAGAATCGGAGACTATTTTTGAGTCCTTCAAGATCTAGGCATATATGCAAAGGTGATATGGCGGTCCGCCGCGCCCCAGTTTGGGTAGGTCAAGATTGCTTTTGCGCAGCCCAAGTTGCCACAACCAGCGCATCTAGCCTGTCTTGACGTAACTTCACCCAAGGCGCGTAGAGCTTTTCCGTCGTTCTTATGGAAGCGTGGCCGAGGAGGCACGAGACTTCCTCCAGAGGAATTCCAGCGTTCAGCCACTCAACCGCCGCGGTGTCCCTTAGTTGGTGCGGGCGGCCTTCGGGCAGGCCTGCCTTGAGGAAGAGCGCATGCAAATCCTTATGCCACTTTTTAGTCGCCGTTCCTGGCTGAACGTCCCCGCTTTGGAAGAAAACGTATCGCGGGTTCCCGTTGGCGACGGCCAGCAGTTCCGTGGCCACGTCGGCAGGTACTGGAACCGAAACCTCAACACCGGTCTTTGACCACCACCTAACGATCCTCGCTATACGCTTCTCGGCGTCGTGCCTAACCTGTGTCCGTTCCAGGCAGACCGCTTCCCCGATGGACAACCCTGTGTGCCGCATGCACCGAATCAGAGCGCGAATCTTTGCAGCCTTTAGAGGGTCTGTGAACACTTGGGGTACGGCTTTAAGCAGCGCGATGTATTGGTCAGGTTCCAGCGGCAGCGCCGGCGATGGTTGGACCTTGATGGACGACATCGCTGCTGCGGGATTTTTGGGTATGAATCCCGCATTAAGCCCGTATTTGAAGAATGATCGCAGGCGCTCTTGCACCTTCTGACGGGTGACGGTGGAGGGATACTCCTGTTCCCACGTAGACCGAAACTCAGTCAGGTCGTGAAGTCCGACATCCTGCAAGAAGTGGCGGCCATGCCTGTTACAAAACTCTTGAAAGCGCCCAAGCTCACGCCGGTATTTCTTCAGCGTGACGGGATCCATGTTCTTGCCTTCCTTATCTTCCAGGAACACCCTGATCGCTTGATTGACGGATATGCCTTCGGTGTTTTGGGTCGTCTCACCTACTGAGGCATTTTCGTAGGAGAATTCGACCTCCCGTTTGGCGCGCTCAGCCCCGGCCCAGGTCCTGGACTTAGCGGTCTTCCGGTACTGTTTACCGCCGTAATACCAACGAAGGTGCTTCCAGCAATCGCACCGTCGATAGAATTCATCTCGGTGCGGGCAGGCCGAGTTATGCCGGACATAAATCGTCACGAAGGGTGGCTGGAGGACGTGCGCCATGCTGGTGCAGGCTACCGATTCAGGGATAGAATGTCAAGGAAAATTATAGCACAATACTAGCACAGTCTGTTTGGAGCTTTCTTTTAACTACTGGTATTTCATTAAGATAAGGCTGGCGGAGAGGGTGGGATTCGAACCCACGTGCCCGCTTTTGGCAGGCAAGACGCTTTCGAGGCGCCCCCGTTATGACCGCTTCGGTACCTCTCCGCGAGAGAATTGAATGATTGACTCATTGGGTCATCGGGTCCTTGACCTAATTCCTCAGATTTACAGCTTGGCGCGATTCAGCGTTGACGGTTTTTGGTTCCTCCTCTTGCGGAAAAACTCCTGAATGATCAAAGCGCAATCGGCAGCCAGGATACCGCTCGCGATCTCGACCTGGTGATTTAGCTTGCGATGATTCAGAACACGGAGCGCCGATCCGCACGCGCCTGCCTTGAGGTCGCGCGCGCCGAACACCGTGCGCCGCAATCGCGCTTGCACGATGGCGCCGGCGCACATCGCACAAGGTTCAATTGTAACATACAGGTCGCAACCCTCCAGCCGGTAATTGCCCAACTTTCGCGCGGCGCGCCGCAGCGCCAGAATTTCCGCGTGCGCAGAAGGGTCGCGCAAATGGAGCGGACGATTGTGCGCGCGCGCCAGCACCTGTCCTTCCCGAACCAGGACCGCCCCCACCGGGACTTCGCCTTCGCGGCCGCCCCGCTCCGCCTCGCGCAACGCCATGCGCATGAAACGCTCATCGGTGGATAGCCCATGGCCTTTCGTGGCGCTCTTTCGCATGAGCCTATCGTAACATTTCCGATTGCCGATTTTCGATTGCCGATTGGCGATTGAAAGCCGTCAGTTAGCAGCCTTCAGGAATAGGCAAAAGCGTTTCGTGGAAACCGAGAATCGAAGGCTGAAGCCTTTCGTTCACCGAATCGAAAATCGACAATCGAAAATCGTCAATCAATGCCCCCCACGTTTTTGCCTTGCACCTCCGTCCTGAGTGGTGTAGTAATTGCATTCTCATTTTAAGTAACAGGAGAGATGACTGCGATGATGAACCGACGAAATTTCTTACGCGGCAGCACCCTGGGGCTGTCGATGTTGGCCGCAACGCAGGGGCCGGGCGGGCTTCTCGCCAATCCTTTCGGCAAGCCCATCGGGCTCCAGCTCTACACGCTCCGCGATGATCTCCAGAAAGATATGCTGGGCACCCTCAAACAAGTCGCGGCAATTGGCATCAAGGAAGTGGAACTCTACGACCTTTACGGGAAGACAGCGACGGAGTTCGCCAAGATCCTGAAGGATGACGGCCTCACCGCTCCCAGTGGGCATTACATGACCAAGCATCTGCACGGGAACTGGGAAAAGGAAATCGCGAATGCCCAAACCATCGGGATGAAATACATGGTGAACGCCATCCTCGACCCCGAGGAACGGAAGACCTTTGATGACTGGAAGCGCCTGGCCGAACTCTTCAACAAGGCCGGGGAGCAAACCCAGAAGGCCGGGATTCAGTACTGCTATCACAATCACAACTTCGAATTCCAAAAATACGGCGGCACTCTGGTGTATGACTACCTTCTCAAAGCGCTCGACCCGAAACTCGTCAAATTTGAGATGGACTGCTTCTGGGTAACGCACGCCGGCCAGGACCCGGTGGCCTACTTCAAGAAATATCCGGGCCGCTTCCCACTGCTCCACATCAAGGATATGAAGGACCATCCCCCCGCCACGCAAGAGAAGGACGATAAGATGGGTATGTTCGCGCCCGTGGGTCACGGCACCATCGATTGGAAGCGGATTTTCGCTGCCGCGCCCACGGCGGGGATGAAGCACTTCTTCATCGAGCAGGACTGGTGCGAGCAGCCGCCGCTGGAAGCGGTGAAGATGAGTTACACGTATCTGCATAGCTTGACATAAGACGGTCTACCCCATCCGCATTATCCTGGGAGGCGGCTGCTGGCAAATCCGCGGCCGCCCCAGGATATTTCCCGGCCGGCACGATGGATTTGTTGCCAGATCGGCGGAGTCGGGGAGGGTCGGAACTACTTATTTCCGCCTCCCTGAAGCAAGCCCAGAAACTGGGAGAGGCGGCCCCGGAAGGTCTCCAGCGCATCGTTCACCGCGCGTTCCTGAAATTCCTGCAACTTCGGTCCCAGGGCGCTCAATGCTTCCTTGATCTGCTCCTCAATTTGATCTGACGAGGATGCCGCGGCGTGGTCCGCAACCTCCTGGAGTTTCGATTGCCAAGTTTGGAGGCTCTTCTCCGCCGCCGCATGGGCGCTGGCTTCCATCTGCGCGCGCATTTGGTCACCGGTCGAAGCGACGGTCCGGTCAGCGATATCTTGCAGCCGCGCCTGCCAGTCTTGGAGGCTTTTCTCCGCCGCCGCATGGGCTGAGGCTTCCACCTGCGCGCGGATTTGGTCAGAGGATGCAGCGACAGTCTGGTCAGCGTTATCTTGCAGCCGCGCCTGCCAACTTTGGAGGCTCTTCTCCGCCGCCGCGTTGGCCGCGGCTTCCACCTGTGCATAGATCTGGTCAGAGGATGAAGCGACGGTTTGATCTGCGATATCTTGCAGCCGCGCCTGCCAGTCCTGGAGGCTTTTCTCCGCCGCCGCATGGGCTGAGGCTTCCACCTGCGCGCGGATTTGGTCAGAGGATGCAGCGACAGTCCGGTCAGCGATATCTTGCAGCCACGTTTGCCAATCGTGGAGACTCTTTTCCGCCGTCGCATTGACCGCGGCTTCAACTTGCGCGCGGATTTGGTCAGAGGATGAAGCGACGGTCTGGTCAGCGATGCCCCGCAGCCGAGTTTCCCAACTTTGGAGACTCTTCTCCGCCGTCGCACTGACGGCGGCTTCCACCTGCGCGCGAATGGGATCGGATGATGAAGCGAGAGTTGTGCTGACCATATCTTGCAGCCGCGTTTGGCAATCCCGGAGGCTTTTCTCCGCCGCCGCATTGGCCGCGGCTTCCACCTGCGCGCTCACTTGGTCAATTAATAAAGCGGCAGACTTGTCGGAGATATCCTGCATCCGGGCTTGCAATTCTCGAGAATGTTTTTCCCCCGCGGCGCGAAGCCTCTCCTCAACGCTGTTTTGCAGGGTCTCTCCCACCAACTGCGAATGCTGCTGAGCCTCGGCCAACCGGCCAACCAACAGGGCATCGAGTTGAGTTTGTAGCAGGCTCGCCTGCCGTTCCCCCGTCTCGCGCATGGTCTCATTCAACCTGTCGACCAAGGATGCGCTTTGGCTCTCCGCCGTCACATCTAATTTCGCTTTAATCTGCGCAGCAACTCTCTCCCGGCTCGCCTGCATTTCCTCTTGGATCTGACGCTTCAGCTCCTTTAAGGCCGCGTCACGTTCCCGGTTCAAGGTGTCGCGGGCGGACGACACCGTCATCATGATTTGTTGCCGGGTCTCCTCCAGTACGGAATCCCTCTCGGTATGAAGATGGCTCCTCCAGGCGGTCAACGCTTGGCCGGCATCGGCCTGTGTCTGCGCTTGAAAGCGTTCACGCGCCGCCCCGATTCCGCCCTCGGTAATCAGATGGAGCACCGGCAGCGCCTCCGCCTCGAGCTTCTCGTGGATCTGCTCGGTGGTCAGCGGGAGGGGAGTATTCTCCAGAGTCGCGTTCAAGTTTTCCTGAGCCGCCGCGATTCTTGCATCCATATCCTCCATTTGCGCTTTCAACGAGCTCAGGTGTTCACCGGAGGCCAGAATCAGCTCCTCGACGGCTGCTAACTCCAGATCTTTTGCGGCGCCGGCGCGCGCCCGCAGACCTTCTTCCAATTCCTGACCGACCTGTTGCACGACCTGGTCAAGCCGCGCGCGGAATCGCCGGGCATGCGCATCAGCGGTTTCTTGCAGTTCCTGAAGGACTTGGGTGGCGATTTCTTCGCTGGTCAGGGTGGAAGGAGGCGTTTGGGCAGGCGCGCTTTCCGCGAGCGCCGGGCGGGGGGCGGGAGCCTCCTTTGCCGCCGGCGCGGCCTGATCTCTCCCCTTGAGCGTCCAGTCGTCGGGGGGGAATTCCAGCCCCCAGATATTCTGCGACTCCGCTAACTGGACTCCCGCTTCCTGGAAGCCGTTCGGGTTGCGCTTGCCGCTCACCCACACGACCTTCGCCTTGGCCACGCTCCCCAGGGTTGGGTTTTCAACTAGAACCTCCGCACCGACCACCAGTTGCTGGGACGTCAGGAACTTCGCACCATGCCTGTTGACAATAAGCGTGTGGGTGCTTTCCCTGAAGGCCTTCTGCTGGGCGTCCTTCCCATGGATCACGATAGGAAGAGAAAGGGAGAGTCGCGAGCTCCGACGGCTTTCAACTTCATCTGCGGGATCTTTCATGGAACACGTCCTGAACCTCACTTTTAAGCGCGATGATAGTGAAGTAAGGGGTTAATATTCCGGCGAGGGCCCTCCGGGCAGCGGTGGGTTTTTTCCCGTGCCCGCCCCCACGCGCGCCGCACTTTGCTGGTTTTCTTTCTGTAGGAGGCTCCGGTATTCCCTCAGGCCGGCCGCGGCGGCGCGATTCATACTTTCGACAACGGAGTTCGCCAGGGCGGTGAGCTGGCGGTGGGCCTCCTGCAAGGGTGGGGATGGCGGCGGTTTTTCCGGGGTGGCCTTGAGACCGCATTGCAGTTCCTGAACCTTGGCCTCGAGCTGTGCAATCTCCTTTCTTGTGGTGCTCAGGCTTTCCCGCAAAACTCTGATCTCCTCTTCCAGAGCACCCACCTCGTGAGTTCTGGCGTGGGCAGCGCGCTCACGCAGATCGAACTCCAATTCCGAGCCCAGGCGGTGAGAGAGGTCCTTCAGCCGTTCCTGGAAATCATGGGCGTGGGCGTCGGCGGACTCCTGCAACTCCTGCAGGAGCCGAATGGTGATCTCCTCGCCCGCCAGCGAAGATAAGCGCGTCTCGGCCTCCAAGGCGTCGGCAAGCTCCGCCGGGGGTGGCTCCTCCGCGGCGGGCAGGTTATCTTCTCGAGGCTGGGAGCGCCAGTCGTCAGGAGGAAATGCGATCCCCCATACATTCTGCGCCTCGATCAATTGAAGCCCCACGTGATGCACGTCTCCGGGATAGTGCTTCTCGCTCAACCAAACCACATTCGCCCTCGCTACGACTCCCAGGGTGCGGTTTTCAATCGAGACCTCCGTGCCCATGGCCAAATGGCGCGTGGTGGCGACCTTCCCGCCGTGCTTGTTCACAATCAACGTTCGCACGCTTTCGGTAAAGCTATTTCCATCTTCATCCACGCCCGAGAGGACGACCGGAATGGACATGGCCAGACGCGTGCTTCGACGGTCCTGATTCAAGTTATCTTCACTCATTTTGCACACTACCGAACGCCAGGAATGGCCTGATTATAGCGGAGGGGCGGCCGCGGAACAACGGCTTTGAAGCGTTTCCGCCGTCAGCTTCCAGGCGATTCTCCTTGCCCAGTGAATTTAACGATGTTGCCGATACGTCGAATGGTAGTGCCTTGGGATATCCTAGTTCGGGCCGGCTGGAGTTGACGCATCGGGAGCCGCTTTACCTTTCCGGTTTCAGGTAGATTACTCCCAGGGGCGGGAGGGTTAGTTCCACGTGGCAGGGCTGGTTTTGCCATGCCGACGGGATGGCGGGGCGGCCCGCCGCATTGGTCACCCCGCTTCCGCCGAACTGGGCATCGTCGGTATTCAGAATCTCGCGATAGAAGCAAGCCTCCGGCACCCCCACGCGATAGCCCTGCTGCACGACCGGCGTAAAGTTGCAAATCACCACCAGGTGGTCGCCGGGAGTTTGCCCTTTGCGCAGGAAGGCGATGACGGAATGGTCGCCGTCGCGGAAATCGATCCATTCGAAACCGGTGTATTCAAAATCGATTTGGTGGAGCGCCCGCTCGGCCCGGTGCAGGCGGTTGAGTTGCGCCACCAACCCCTGGAGCTTGCGGTGGGGCTCGTATTCGAGCAAATTCCAATCCAGACTTCGGGCGGGGTCCCACTCAATCCACTGGCCCAGTTCCGCGCCCATGAAGAGCATTTTCTTTCCCGGGTGCGCATAAAGAAAAGCGTAGAGCGCCCGCAGGTTGGCGAACTGCTGCCAGTAATCCCCCGGCATTTTGGCGAGCAGCGAGCGTTTGCCGTGCACCACCTCATCGTGGGAGAGCACCAGCACAAAGTTTTCATTGAAGGCGTAGAGCAATGAAAACGTCAGATTGGAGTGGTTGTAGCGGCGGAAGATGGGGTCGGTGGAAAAATATTGCAACATGTCGTGCATCCAGCCGAGGTTCCATTTCAGGCTGAAGCCCAGGCCGCCGACGTAAGGCGGCCGTGAAACCATGGGCCAGGAGGTAGATTCTTCCGCGATCGTCAAAGTACCGGGATGCTGCTGGTGGGTGAGTTCATTGAAGCCTTTAATAAAGGAGATGGCCTCCAGGTTTTCGTTGCCCCCGAAAGCGTTCGGCACCCATTCGCCGGGCTTGCGGGAGTAGTCGAGATAGAGCATGGAGGCCACCGCGTCAACGCGCAGGCCGTCAATGTGATATTTTTCCAGCCAAAACAGCGCGCTCGACCAGAGGAAGCTGCGCACCTCGGTGCGTCCGTAATTGAAGATGCGGGTGTGCCAGTCCGGGTGCTCGCGCAGGCGCGGATCCTCGTGCTCGTAAAGGTGGGTGCCGTCGAAGAACGCCAAGCCGTGCGCGTCAGAAGGAAAATGCGCCGGCACCCAGTCCAGAATCACCCCGATCCCGTGCTGGTGCAGGTAATCGACGAAATACATGAAGTCTTCCGGCGTGCCATGGCGGCTGGTCGGCGCGAAATATCCCGTGGTCTGATAGCCCCATGATTCATCCAGCGGATACTCCGTTACCGGCATCAATTCCACATGCGTAAAACCCTGCTTCTCGACATAGTCGGCCAACTGCTCGGCGAGGGCGCGATAGTTGAGGACGCCATGGTCCTCTTCCGGCGAGCGCCGCCACGAGCCCAGGTGAACTTCGTAGATCGCCAGTGGCGCGCGGAACCCCTGGCGCTCCGCACGCTCCGCTACCCACGTCTGATCGTTCCAGGTGTAGCGGTTCAAGTCGTAGACGATCGAGGCCGTCTTGGGGCGCAGCTCAGCGTAGAAACCGTGAGGGTCGCTCTTCAATCCCAGGTAGTTATGATATCGGCCTTTGATTTCAAATTTGTAAAGTTCCCCCTCGCGCAAGCCGGGCATGAAGATTTCCCACACGCCCGTGGCGCCGCGCACGCGCAGGGGATGTTGCCGGCCGTCCCAATAATTAAAGTTGCCCACCACGCTCACGCGTTGGGCATTGGGCGCCCAAACCGCGAACGACACGCCGCGCACCCCGGCGATTTCCGTCAGATGCGCGCCCAGCTTCTCGTACGTCTTGTGGTGCGTGCCTTCCGCCAGAAGGTAAAGGTCGTAGTCAGAAAGGACCGGTGGAAAGCGATAAGGATCCTCGAACTCGTGCTGCCCGGCGTTGTCCGTGCGCAAGCGATAGGGGAACATCGCCTGCTCGCCCGGGAAGATCGCTTCGAAGAAGCCGTCCGCATGGATGCGGCGTAGCGGCACGACTCCACCCTCGCCCGGGCCGCGCACCACCCAAGCCTCATGCGCCCGCGGCAGGAAAGCACGAATCGCTACCGCCGCTTTGCCCTCCACCTCGACCAGGTGCATTCCCAGGATGTGAAAGGGGTCGCCATGCTCGGCGCGCAAAATCTGCGCGATTTCCTCCACTGGCGCCGTGGTTTCAGCCAGAAGCTTAAGTCGTGTCGCCATCTCGTCCATTCTACTCTACACCATGATAATTTTCAGAGTTTTTAAACAAGATCAACGAGTATCTCCTTTCCTTTCAATAACTCATCACGAAAATAAGTTAACTCTTTTATTTTCAGTAAACTCCGAGGACCGCCCTCTTTGCCCCTTTGTTTTCAATAAACTCTGAGGACCGATCTTCATTTTTAACATCTTTTTGTGTCAGAGCGCTTTTCCGGACCTTGAACAGCGCGTTGGAGAGCTGCCACAGTTGGCGCAGTCGGGAATCCTCCGTCTTTTTCATGATCTCCGGATTTTGGGCCCGCGGATTTTGACGCCGGAGTTTTGCCTTGCCGACTTCGTATGTTGGACGGCTGGTGATCAACCAAGAAGTGAGGCCGGCGCGCAGACATAACGGCACCTCGCAGTAACACTCCTTGAGTCTATTACCATACGCTATAAAAGTCAATAGGCACCTACCATGCATAGAGCCTACAAAATGTCACTGCCAGAAAGCCCGTGTAGCGCGGACTTGTTTTAGAGGTCCGCGGCTCGACACCGATGGGCAAGGGAACGCCGCGGACCTGCAAAACGGGTTGGCGCTACGCGGGCTGTTCGGTCGAGTTGAGTTTCAGTGGGGCCTAAAAGGAAGGCAGGGGCAGCGGCGCGTTGAGTTGAGGTGCCTGCCGCTTGCCCCTGTTAGTAGGTGAGCTTTCGGTGAGCTTAACGATGTCCGCCTCCGTGGCCGCCGCCGGAACTGTGGCCACCGCCACCGCCGGAACCATGGCTTCCACCACCGCCACCACTGCGCGGCGCCGAGGTGCTATGACCGCTACCACCGCTGGGGGCAGCCTTGCCGCGGCTGCCGCCCGAAGAGTAACTGCTGCCGCCTCCGTAGTAGCTATTGGGAGCGCGTTGCCGCATGATGGGCCGGTTCAGGTTGAGCGGCGGGCGCGGACCGCCCCCGTAACTCCGCGGCTGGCTCGAGTAGGCTTGCCACCCGCCGCGCTGGGAAGTCATGCCGGATCCCGTCCGGCCGCTGCTATAGGGGCTGGGGCTGGCAAACCGTTGCCAACTGTACCGATTCCCTTGTGTGGTCGGGGCGTTTCTCCCCTGCGACCCCATACTCCCGCCATTGCCCGCCGCCGGCGCCCGGCCCGAGGTCGAGTATCGCTGCCAGTTGTAGGACGAGCCTGCTCCGTTTGGCTGTCCCGTTCCCGCGTGCCCGGTGGCCAGGGAGTTCGATCGCACGCCAGAGCTTTCCGTGTTACCACCGGCGTGCCCGGTCATGTTGTAAGTGCGTCCCGTTGGCGCCGCGCCGCTCCTGGAGAAAAAGTGCTCGCCATTCGCTGAAGCCGATCGATTACTCGTGGAGTTTCCAGCGCGGTTGCCCAGGCTGCCCTGGGGATGCGCCACGGGCAGAGCGCCTTGCGTCATGCTTCCGCTGCGCAACATGCTTTCGCTCGCCGGCATGGAGCGCCCCATGCGGCCACTGGCAAAGTCCTGCGAGGAGACGCTTCTGAGAGCGCTCCGCACATGCGCATCGGTCGCCATGGTTTCCAGGTTCGACCCGTAGCGCGGCCCTCCCGGATGGACGAAGCCTGCGCCATGGATGTCATTAAAGTTCATCGCGCCAAACCTGTGGCCCGCTCCGAACCAGGGGTGGAAAACATCACGCGGACCCAGCGCCAGCCAGCCAATCGAGCCAAAACCGAGGCCCACGCCGAACCCCCCTCTGCCAAACCCGAAAAACGAGACGTAAGCGGGCGCCCAGATGTGGCCACCGAAACCCCTGCCCGGCCACCAAGCCCAATGGCCTCCATACATGAACCAACGGCCATAGTGGTAGGGCGCCCAGCCCCAAGGCTCGTAGGAAATCCAGGTGTACCCCCAGTAAGGCTCATAACCCCAATAACCGGCGCTGTAGGGCACCCACCCCGCATCCACCTGGGGCGTCCAGCACCAACCGTAGTCCGGCACCTGCTCCCATTGGCCATTATTATCGAGGTCGCTCGATCCCGTGTACTGAGGACCGGTGTGTTGCCAGGCTTGCGCGGTCTTGATCTGCCGGTCGCGGTCGAAGCACCACTTGTCGAAATCATCTCCGCCCGAGGCCGGATCAATCTTATACTCCGGGTTGTCCGCGCCGTGAATCTGGATAACTTGGCCGGCCTCAACCTTGGTGCTGCCTTGGTTGGTCAGGACTTCCGCTTCTCCCTGGCGCACAATCAGTAGAGTCTCACTGGGGGAATTCACCTGAATGCGATAGACCCCCGGCGCCAGGGGATGTACGCCCATGTTCGGGGTGTCAACCTCCGCGTCCGCTTGGGTGCCATTCGAAACAGTGAAATCCACCAGGCCCGAGGCCAATTGGATTTGAATCTTGTTCTGCTCCAGGTCTGCCACCTTGGCTTCCGTATGCTGGTCGAGCCGCATCACGTTGGCAAAGTCGAGCTGGATTTCCGCTCGCGACCGATCCGCCGTCGTCACACTGTCACCCGGCACCACGGGAGTATTCACCGTGGCCGCCACCCACTGTCCGCCATCGCCGTGCATGGTGGTAACGTCGCCATGAATCACGCTGATGCGCCCCACCGCCGTTTGTGCCTGGGGCTGCGCTTGGGGTGGTGCATCGGGCTGTGGCTGGTCATCGGCCCGAACGTTGGATGTGACGAGCAATCCCACTGAGAGAATTGCTATTGTGATCAGCAAGAATCGGTTCTTCATGGCCCACCTCGGTCGAACGCTCATTATCGAACTCCGAACTCGCGTCCGGCCTCTATAAGGCAAGGCTCATGCCAAACTCAGAGATGGTTAATGTTGTTTATCTGGTTTAAGATCAATTGGTTAGGAAGGGGCCATTTTGTAGATTGGGAACGTCACTTTCTTAACCCTGCTTAAATTCAGCCGATTGGTGGCCGTTTTCAGCCAGAGTCGAGGTCAGGAGGTTGCTCTCGTGCGAGCTCCAAGAGGTTTTGCAGCAGGGCGCAATCTCCGCAACCCTCCCGCGGCTTGGGAGGGCGCTTCCGGTCGACGATTTCCCGAACCTTGGCAAGCAGCAGTGGAATTTTGTCCGGCGCCAAGTCTACTGGCCGAATGTGCGCGCTGAATTCCATCAGGAACCCTGAGCCGGTGTGATGGGTATCCTTCTCGGCCGTGGCGTCGTCGGTTACGGGCTCCGTGTAAATCAGCGCCAAGCCCGAAATGGGCGCGAACCCTTTTTGCTCTCCAATGACCGCGTAGGCATTTAGCTGCACCTCGTACATCGGGAACAATTCATCCTGGTGCGCGGTGAATTTAGCAGTCTTGTAGTCGACAATCAGGTGGGAGTCATCCTCCATCACCAGAATGCCATCGGGAGTTCCGCGCAGGGTGACGTTGGTTTCCCTGTCGAGAATGCTGAATTTCGTGTAGTGGGGGGGATTGCGGTATCCTTTGATGTTGCCGAGTTGACTCAACCACCGAGGCGCGCTCTGGTGGCGATCGAACCATCCGTGCACCAACCGTTTGCCGTAGGCATCAATCGAGCTGAAGATGCCGGGGAAAATCTGGTAGGGGATCCCCTCGGCGTGCATTTGAATCCAGAAGCAGCGCGGGCAGAAGCCGGGCATGGCCACCCCGCCCAAGTTCTTGGCAGAAATCGTGATCGGTTCGGACATGGCTTCATCCTGCGTCGGAAAAGAGTTATGAATTCTGAATTGTGAATTATGTCGGAAACAATCCAATGATTCAATGACCCCATGACTCCATGATCCGATGGCCAAGTAGCCCGATGGTCTGTTCACCCGATCACCCGATCACCGGATCACCCGATCAACCGATGACCCGATCCCCCGATTCCATGATATGTTCACATTGAGGCTCCCATGGCCGGATTTGATCTCAAGTTCTATCTCGACCGTTTTCCCGAAGTTTGCAAGCAGAAATTCGGGCGCACTTATTCCTTCCGCACTCTGGAGAAGAAATTCGAGCCCCTGTGTACGGGCAATCGGTGGCTGGCGGCGAAGGACGTGCTGAACATTTTCGACCCTACCGCCACGCCCTTCGGGCGTTACTGGCAAAAGCCCAACGAAAAGGAGCTGGACCAGGTCCTGAAGAAAGCGAGGCTGGTGCTGGGTCCCTCGCCCGCCGACCCGCGCGAACTGGTCCGGCGCGCCCTCGATGTGCTGCACAGCATCGGGCTCGTATCCCTTGTGCTGCGCTTTGTTCATCCGGACCGCTACGGGGCCTTCTCCACGCCCATCATGAATCTGCTCCAGGTGCACCGGCCGCGCACCATCGACCTCTATCTGGCCTATTGCGACGAGCTGCGCGCCTGGAAGGAACACTTTCGCCTGGAATCCGTGGCGGATACCGAGACGGCCCTGTGGGCTTACCACGAACTGGTCGCCGGGGAGGCGCACGCGAGCGAGGTTTCCACGCCGAACGCGGAATTCGACGCCGACGTTTGGATCCAGCGCCGCCGCGTAGCGCAGGTGCTGCGGCCCTTTCTGCGCAACTATGGGCCGCTGGAGCTGGCGCGCATCCTGGTGGAAGAGGAACCCAAACTGGCCGGTAAAATCGCCGGGGAAGAATACGAGCGCCTGCTCCGCGTCGCCGCGCGCGAGCTCTGCGGCGGAATGAACCTGAACGTCCGTGGCGCCATTGAAATCCTTTTTGATCGCCTGGCTGAAGATGGCTATATTTCACTCGAGGACAAGGCGCAACTCGATAAAGCCTGGAGAATCCGCAACGCTGCCGTCCACGCCGGACGCCCTCCCGACCCCGAACAGGTCGATAACATGATCGATACCATCGAGCGCATCTGCCGCTCCTGGGAAGAAGCGCGCTAAGCAGGGAACTTCTCCGCAAACGCAATGCGTTTTTGGATGGAGGGGTGACTGTGAAAGATGAACTCAATCCAGGGGCTGGGCTGGCGCTCCGCAAGGTTGAGTTCAGCTAGTTTTTCCATGCTGGAGATGAACGGAGCACGTGAAGATATGGCCCCGAGCGCATAGGCATCCGCCTGGCGCTCCATGGCGCGCGAGTAGGAGTTCACCGCGGGTAGAAGCACGAGGGTAAGAACGGTGATGACCAGCGCGAGCAGCGGAAGGTTGGCGAAATCCGCGGCGCCCTGAAATCCGAAGCGCGGCCCCAGCCAGTCGAGCGTGCGATGAATCAGGTAGAATCCCACAAACGTCGCGGCGCCCTGAAGCACGATGCTCTGAAAAATATGATGGTGAACGTGGTGGCCCAATTCGTGGGCCAACACCGCCTCAACTTCGTCGTCATGAAATTGCCCGAGGAGGGTATCCGACAGGATAATCCGCCGCGTATTGCCGAGTCCCATCAAGGCGGCGTTGGCCTTCTTACTCTTTTCGCTGAGTTTCCATTCAAACACGCCCTTCACCCGAGTGCCGGCGCGGCGCGAGAGTTCCAGCAAGCGCTCCGTCAAGGAAGGATTCTCCAGCGGCTCCACTTTGAAAAAGATCGGGAAGATGAGGACGGGGGCGAGGTTGGCCAGCAGCACAAAGAACCCGATGAAGGCGGTGGCGCATATAATCCACCAACGCTCGGGCCAACGGCGCATTACCGCGTAGAGGAATTCCACCGCCAGCACGGCGAGCGTGCCCCCCACGGCGATGCCCTTTAATTGATCCTTCGCCCAACCTGCCAGCGTAAGGTTGGAAAGTCCATAGCGGTGCTCCAACCAGAAGCCGCGTAGAAAATCGAGGGGCAGCCCCAGCACTTGCGTGATGATTCCGAAAAGGCCCAGGTAAATCAGCAAGGCGAGCCATGGGCGCTGGCTGTAGTGCAGCGCGAGAGTCCGCAGCGCCACCGTCCAGCCGGTGAAAAGCAGGATGAGCAGGAGGGCTAAGTCAAGGAGGTAGCCCGCCACACTCAGAATGCGGCCGGTTCGATGATAGCTTCTTACGCGGTCGGAGTCGGTCATGAATTCATCCGTAGCGCCGGCATCCTGCCGGCGCCGGAAAAGCAAGTGTAGCGCGGGCCTGATTTGTAGGTCCGCGGCTTTTCCTTGCCCATGGGGAACGAGCCGCGGACCTACAAATCAGGTCCGCGCTACGCCGCCGTTGCGATGCGGGTCATTTCCCCAAGCAATTTGTTAACTTGCTCGCGCGAAGGCGCTTCGGAATAAAGCCGCAGGAGGTTCTCCGTTCCCGAGGCGCGCACCAGCAGCCAGGCGGAATCCCCGAGCCGCATCTTAGCGCCATCCAGGTCTTCCACCGCCGTCACCTTCAGTCCGGCGATTTTCTTGAACTTCCCCTGGGCCACCTGCTTAACCAACTGCTGAGCCCTGGCGAGTTCCACTTCCAAATCCACGCGGCCGTAAAAGTGTGGCCCGAACTCCTGGCTCAAGTCTTCCACCAGTTCGCCCAGGGTCTTTTTCTTCTGCGCCATCACCTCCGCCAGCAGCAGCGAGTTCAGGATGCCGTCGCGCTCGGGCAGGTGTCCCTTGATTCCGATGCCGCCGCTTTCCTCGCCGCCAATTAAAACGTCGTGGGTCAGCATGAGTTCGCAGATGTATTTGAAGCCGATCGGGGTGACGTGCAGCGGCAGGTGATGCTTACGCGCCAGTTGGTCAACCATATCGGTGGTGGAGAAGGTCTTAACCACTTCTCCCCGCAACCCCAGGTCTTCGGTCAGGTGCTTGAGAAGAATGCAGAAAATCTTGTGCGAATCGATGAACTCGCCGCTGCGGTCGATGGCGCCGATGCGGTCGGCATCGCCGTCGGTGGCAAAGCCCGCGTCGAAACCGCCTTCCGTTACCGCGCGGCGCAGGCCCTCGACGTGGGGTTCGATGGGCTCAGGGTTCATGCCGGGGAAGAGCGGATTGTGCTCGGAGTGAATTTCACGGTAGGGAATTCCCGCCTCGTCGAACAAACGCGCGATGCAGCCGCGGCCGGCGCCATACATCGGATCAATGACGAATTTCTGGCCGGAGGTGCGAATGTGATCCAGGCGGACCAGCTCTTTGAGCCGCTCGAGATAAGGAGTGGTGAGGTCAACGACCTCGATTGCGGCGGGCTTGGCTTTGCGCGCCCGCGTGCGAGCACGGTCTAGACGATGCAAGTGGACTTCAATGCGATGGATAATTCCCGGGTCCGCCGAGCCACCATACGGCGCCTTGAACTTTACCCCATTCCACCTGTAAGGATTATGGCTGGCCGTAATCATGACGGCGCCCGCGGTTTTCCGCGCCACCACCCCGTAACTTACCGCCGGCGTGGGTGTGCCGGCATCGGCAAGCCCAATGGGTATACCCGCGGCCGAAAGCACATCGGCAGTGGTCCGGGCAAATTCCGCCGAGAGAAAACGCATGTCATAACCGACGATCAGGCCGCGCGCCCTTTCACTTTCTTCGCAGACGTACTGCGCGATGGCCGCCGCCACCCGCCGCACGTTGGTAAAAGTGAAATCGTCGGCGATAACGCCCCGCCAGCCGTCGGTACCGAATTTGATTTTATCCATACCTGAAAGCCGGAAATCGAAACCCGAAAATCGACGCAGCACGTGTAGCGCGGACCTGTTTCGTACGTCCGCGGCTCTTACCATCAAAGCTCGAAACTCGAAGCCGATGCTGCGACCTTCGAGTTTCGATTTTCGAGTTTCGTCCTTACCTCAACACCTGAATCCTACAGCAACTCTTTGCGCCCGGCTTTTTCCAGCGCCTGAACGGCTTTGCCCACCTCTTGGGAACGCTCGCGTGCGCAGACCAGGAGCGCGTCATCCGTCTCCACGATGACCAGGTCCTGCACTCCCACGGTCACCACAAAGCTGCGCTTGGCGACAATCATATTGCCATGCGAATCCAGACACAGGCTGCGCTCCGGCCGGACGTTGGCCTCATCGTCCTTTGCCGAAAGGTCGTAAACTACCGCCCAACTGCCCACGTCGTTCCACCCAATGTCGGCGGCGACGGCGTGGATGTCTGAAATTTTCTCCATGATGGCATAGTCGATGGAGATCTTTTCGAATTGTGGGAAGAGGCGGCGAAAAGTTTTTGACGACTGCGCACCACCGGCTTCGGCCAAGTGCGCCAGTTGGTCTGCCATCCGGGGCTGATACCTGGCAAAATTCTCAAGCAGGGTGGAAGCCCGCCAGATGAACATGCCCCCATTCCACAAATATCGCCCCGAGGCGACGTAACGGCGAGCGACGGCGAGCGGGGGCTTCTCCGTGAATTTTTCCACCCGATAGATTTCTTGTCCGGCAACGCGCGCCTCGCGGGCCCCAACACGTACATACCCAAAGCCGGTATCGGGGCGGGTCGGTTTCAGGCCGATCACGACGGATATTCCGGCCTCGTCGGCGGTTTCGCAACCGGCGCGCAGCACGCGCAGAAACTCCGCGGATTTGGTGATGGTGTGATCCGCGGGCAGCACCATCATCAATCCCTGCGGGTCGCGGCGCAAGATTTCGTGCGCGGCCACTCCCAGGGTGGGCGCGGTGTTGCGCGAGGCGGGCTCCGCCACAATCTGCGCGCGCGGAATTTGGGGGAGGCGCCGGCAAACCTCACGCCAGACGAGTTCGTTGGTGTAAATGTAAATGCGTTCGGGGGGGATGAGCGGCTGGAGCCGCGCCACGGTCTGTTCCAGAAGCGTGCCGTGCCCGAACAGTTCCAGCAATTGCTTGGGATGCTTGCGGCGGCTGAGGGGCCAGAAGCGTGTTCCACTGCCGCCGGCCATCACAACGGCGTAGGCGTGAGCGAGGAGTGATTTTTGCGCCATGGGATTTCACTCGAAAACGATCTGGCGGATTTTCTCTGGGGAAAACCCTTGCTGCTTCAATGGCTTGCGGAAATCCCTTTCGAGGTCTGGTACGTAGAACTTCAAAAGCTTGGTGTCAATCCCCGGCACCAGGCGGTAGAGGTTTGCGGCGGGCGGAATCAACCAGGTGTCGCCGGGGCGATAGGCCATCCAGCCCGCCTCATTTTCAATGCGCCCCTCGCCTTCGGTAATTGAAAGGACCTCAACTCTATCGGGCGAACTCTGGAAAGTGGCCGTGTGGCGAACGCTCAACACCTCGAGGGCGAAGAAACGGCTGGCCAGAACGAATCGGCGCGTACCGTACTTCTCTTTGCATTCGAGCCGGGGCAAATCGTGCAGGGGTGGGAGTTCCGGGCGAATAACGTCAAGCCCTTTCTCCAGGTGCAGCGGGCGCGGTTTGCCATCCAGGCCGGGGCGGCCAAAATCATCCAGCCGATAGGTGAGATCGGAATTTTCCTCGACTTCGAAAAGCAGCAGGCCGGGTCCCAGAGCATGCACAATCCCCGGCGGCAGAAACACGGCTTCCTCCGGCTGGGGCCGGAAGCTTTGCAGAAAGTCGCGCGAAGTGCCGTTTTTGAACACGGGGAGCAATTGCTCTTTGGTCACGCCGGGCTTCAGCCCGAGCAGAATCGCAGCGTCAGGATCCGCTGTCAGGAAATACCACATCTCGCACTTGCCTACGTTGCCCGGGTCGTGGACGGCGGCGTAAGCGTCGTTGGGGTGGACCTGCACGGAAAGCCAGTCACTCGTGAAGATGTATTTGGCGAGAATCGGAAAACGGCGGCCGGGCCAGGACCTTCCGTACAATTCCGGACCGTATTTTTCCGAAGCCGCGGCGAGGGTCATTCCCGCCGCAGGGCCGTTCATGAAGAGCGAAACATCATCGGTGATCCACACTTCGCCGATGCGCTGGTTGGCGAATTGTTCGCCCAACCCGGATGGGGAGGGGGGCGCGGTAAAGAGCGGAGCTAAATCCCGCCGCCCCCAGATTTTGGGCTTGAAGATATTGGACAGTTGAACGGGGCCGTTGAAAGTGGACATAATCAGGCTTAAGAATAGTGATGAGTGATGAGTGACAAGTGACAAGCAGGCACATTAGCTGCAAGAGCGGGCTTGTGCTTGTCTTCCCGGCGCCAACGCTGTTGTTCTGTTTGCTCGTCACTTGTCACTTGTCACTCGTCACTGGGCTTCAAATTTGGCAAAAAACGCTGCCATCCGCTTTAATCCCTCATCGATGTGATTCAGTGAAGTTGCATAGGAAAGACGGACGTGTTTCTGAGTTCCAAATGCCGGGCCCGGCACCACAGCCACGTGCGCTTCGTCCAGGAGTTTCTCCGCCAGCACGGTGGTATTGGCCAGGCCGTCACGGTGCAAGTAAGCCGAGATATTGGGATAGGCGTAGAAAGCTCCCTGCGGCAGCGTGCACTTGATGTCGGGAATGGCGCGCAGGCCTTCCACCACGCGATCGCGGCGGCGGCGGTACTCGGCCAGCATGGCGCGCACGGAATCCTGCGAGGCGCGCAAGGCTTCTACCGCGGCCTTCTGCGCGATCGAGGTGGGATTGGAAGTCGAGTGGCTCTGAAGCTTCAGCATATGGGCAAGAAGCTTGTGGGAGCCCAGGGCAAATCCCACGCGCCAACCCGTCATGGCATAAGTCTTGGAAAGTGAACCCACAATCAGAAGATGGTCGCGATCCTGGGAACTCCCCAGCGAAAACGGGGGGTCATCGTAGAGAAAATGGCAATAGCACTCGTCTGATAACAGAAGAAGCTTGTGCCGCGCCGCCACCGCCAGGAGTTTTTCCATTTCCTCCCGCGGGACCACCGCCCCGGTGGGATTGTTGGGCGAATTCACCACGATCATGCGGGTCCGCGGCGTAATGAGTTCTTCCACGGCTTCGGCCCGCACGGCGAAATTCTCCGCCTCATCCGTCTCCAGAAACACCGCCTTGCCGCCCGCGTAGTGGATGATATCGAGGAATGAGACCCAGTAAGGAACGGGCAAAATCACTTCATCCCCATCGTTGAGCGTAGCCACCATGGCTTGGAAAATGGCCTGCTTGCCGCCCACGGTCACCAGGCACTCCTCGACGGAATAGTGCGAGCCGAAATCCTTGGCGTGCCGGTCCACCAGCGCTTCCTTCAGTTCCCGCGTGCCGCCGGTGGGCGTGTACTTGGTAAAGTTCTCTTCCAGAGCGCGGACCGCCGCCTGCTTGATGTGATCGGGCGTGGGGAAATCGGGCTCGCCGGCGCCGAAGTCAACCAGCTTGACACCGGTGGCGCGCAGCTTGTCGGCCTTCTGCACCACCGCGGCGGTCGAGGAAACCGAAATCCGTGAAATTCGCTCGGAAAACTGCATCGAAGCTTACAGCCGACAGCTAACTGCCAACACTCACGGCGAGCTGTCGGCTGTATGCTGTGGGCTTCCTTTCATGGTCTACTCTGAAAGACCTTCTGATGGAGCCGTTCTTCGACCAGCGCCGGAACCATTCCGGCAACGGAGCCCCCGAGTTGAAAGATCTCCCGCACCAGGCGCGAACTGACGTAAGTGTACGCGAGGGCCGGCATCAAGAACACCGTTTCCACGTCGGGCGCGAGCTTGCGGTTCGTCAGCGCCATTTGCAGCTCATACTCGTAATCGGTAAAAGCTCGAATGCCCCGCAAAAGCGCCTTCGCCTGCTTCTGCCGCGCGTAATCCACCAGCAACCCGCTGAAAGTATCGACCGAAACATTGGGGATGGAATGGGTTGCTTCCTGGAGCATTTCCACCCGCTCGGCAACCGTAAAGAGCGGGTTCTTTTCCAGATTCGTCAACACCGCGACAATGAGCCGATTGAAGAGTTGGCTCCCCCGCTCGATCAAATCGAGGTGACCGTTCGTGATCGGATCGAAAGATCCGGGATAAATTGCCAGAATCTCAGCCATGAAATGAAAGTGCCCGAACCGTGCACATGTCTTCAATTCATTCTAGCGTTGGAGCTGGAAAGTTGTAAACGGGATTCTGGGCGAAGCTAGAACCCGATGCCCAGCGCGATGGCAAGCGCCAGAGCGCCGGCAAAGCTGGTGCCGGCAAAATTGACGATGCCGTTGGTCACCAGGCCGCGCCGTTCGAGCGTCGCGCCCAGCACACTGTCGAGCAGGTTCCCGGCCACCGCAGCGGCAAGGGCGATGGCCGCGCCACCTTTGCCACACAAGCCCATCGCGAAGGCGAGCGCCACAATCAGAGCGGAGGCCAGCGCACCCGCGATGCTGCCTCCCACCGTGATGCCGCCGTTTTCGCCGGCCGGCACCGGTTTGAACGTCGTGATCAGATAGGCGCGGTCGGAAATATATTGGCCGATTTCGCTGGAAATGGTGTCGCCCGTGGCTTCCGCAAATGCCGCAATCACCGCCATCAGAAAGGCGCCTTGGTGATGCGTGGTGATGACCAGCAGGGAAAAAAACGCGCCGGCCAGCGAGTTCGCCACGGCCTCGCGCCAACTCCGGGCGCCCCCGCGTTTTTCCGCCACGCCGCGCGCGGCTTTCCGCGCATAGCCAAATCGCGTGGCTACGGATCCGATCGCAAAGAAGGCGAGCATCAACAGAAAGCTTTTATAGCCCCAGCCCAGATAGACCGCCACGCCCAGCAGAAATCCGCATATCGCGCCCGAGGGGGTGACCATCTTCAGGAGGAAGGCCAACACCGCCAGCGCCAGATTGACGGCCGCGGCCAGCACGAAACGCCGGCCGAGGAAAGGCAGGTTGCTGTCCAGCGCACTGCGCTCGACAAAGTACAGGCAATACATGAACCCGCCCGCCACCAGCGGAACCGTGGCGTTGTCATCCAGGCGAATCGGGACGGACTCCACGATGGCGCCCACCAGCGCCGTGGCCGCGCAAATCCTCAGAGCGACGTCGGGGGCGACGGTGGGCGCCATCGGGCACATCAAAAAGTACCAGCGCGTCAATACGTATGCGCCCGCCGTGCCGGCTACGATGAATCCCAGAAAGCCCGACCACGTCTTTTCGCGATTCCAGGGGAGCGCCGGGCCGCGCAGTGCCCCGCCCACGACGCTCGCCATGCCATCGCCCAACGCCATGATGGCCCAGGTGGCGCCAACAATGTACAGGTCGTAGCGGTAAAGAAGAATCAATAGCAGTACCGAAAGGGGATAGATGACAATGCCGGTCCAGACGCCGGCACCGCTCTCAAGAGCAGGTCGGGCGGTAGGCAAGTGGGCAGATGGAACCCCAGTGCCTTGAGCGGCCGGCGATTCTAGGTTCAGAATTGCGGATTCCGAACCGCGGCCGGGACTCTTGCCCAAGTCCACCCCCAGGCGGGGCAGCACGACAACGTTAAAAAGCAGCGCCAACAGCGCGCACCCCGCGGCTTGCGTCCAGGTGAGGTACGGCAGCAGGAACGCGAAAAGCAGCATGGACATGTGCACGATCTTGCGCGTGGAGAGAAGCGGCGCGCGCGGCGCCGCGACGGAAGTGGTGATGTCCGGCATATTCATCAGTTATATACTAGTTTAATGCTTACTATTGCATCGACAAGCGGCGCTCCGAATTCATCGCGGGATGACGGGTGGCGTCCTTTCCTCCAGCGTTTTCAGGAGGCCCTCTTCCAAAGGGGACACCCAGTAGTCAAGGTCGCGAATCGCCTTGGCGCTCGAATAGACCCAATCGTGCTTGAAGATCTCTACGACGCCGGGAGTAAGCTGGGGAGAATGGCCGTAGGCGCGGGCGCGCACGAGCTCTAAAGCGCCCACGAACTTCCCGACGGCAAAAGGAAGATGGCGAACCGGATGCCGGACGTGCGTGAAATCTGCCAGGACACGGAAGAAATCATTGAGCGAGCGATTATCTCCGCCCAGCACATATTCTTCCCCAAGCTTTCCTTTGTCGAGCGCGGCCAGATGTGCGTTGACAACGTTGGAAATAAACGTAAAGCTCCATCGCTGCTCCCCGGACCCAAGTAAGCCTGGGAATTTTCCAGCCAGGTACTGGTCGATCATTCCACCCACCAGGTTGCCTTCGGTTTTGGGTCCGGGACCGTAGATAACGCCGGGAAAGGTTACGATGACGGGGAAGCGGCGCAAACCCTCGCCGCGCAGCCACTCGAGGGCGCGCGCTTTGGTCTCCTCATAAGTGTCAGAAAACGGGCCAGTGTGGCGCAGGCGCTCGTCAGCGTTCACATCCGCCGACGGCCCCAGCGCCATGAACGAAGAGGTGTAGACAACCCGCTGAACCCCTGCTTGTTCGGAGGCTTGCAGCAGGTTCTGCAAGCCCTCCACGTTGACGCGCCAGAAGTCGCGGCGGTGTCGCACCCACATCTTGACGAGGGCGGCGGTGTGGATTACCGCGTCCACGCCGCGGAGCGCGGAGCGCAAAGCCTCGCGGTCGCACAAATCACCAAAGGCGACCTCGCAGTGGCTCTTCGCGGGGTCGAATCCCAAGCGCATGGGATCCCGCACCAAAACCCGGAAGGGTCGGCGCCGCGCGATGAGTTCACGGGCGATTCCAGAACCGAGATAACCGGTAGCGCCAGTCAGAAGAAGCATCGGATCATCAGATCATCGGGTCATCGAGCCATCAGGCCATCTGGAAATCAGCTCATCGAGCCATTGTTGCGTCAAGGGTTCGATGAACCGATGGACCGATGGTCCGATGAACCGATTCTACCAAATTCCCAATCCCGGCTAATGAATCAAATATGCCCCCGCCAGACCCAAATGGCCAACCATCATCATCCAGTACATGTGGCGCCAGGAAGGATGGTTTTCGCCTTCGGTAACCAGCCGGTGCGGGTCCTTATTAATCAAGTAGGCGACGTACGCACCCCAGCTCACCATGATGACGCTCAAGGCGAGGATGGCGGCCGGATTGCCGCTGAGCACGTGCAGCGCCAGGCCGAGCGGCAACATCAGCCACGGCAGCATGAAGGATGGAGTGATGGCGCGCGCGCTCCAGGTGGCGCCGTATTTCACCGGCAGGGTGATGCACCCCGCGGCGCGGTCGCCTTCGATGTCGGCGAAATCCTTGGTGGTGGTCGCGCCCAGGAGAAAAACAAAATAGATGGAGCCAATGTACCAGGGCTCAATCGAACTCAGCACCGTGGCCACCGCCGCCCATCCCGCCACCTTCAGCAGGCAACCGCGAATGAGCGCGATAATCAGGTTTGACCCCACGGGATGCCGCTTCAAGCGCACAGGGGGCGCGGAATACGCGACCGTAGCAAGCGCGGCAATCACGTAGATCGCAAAAGTTTCCTGGTTCACCACCGCGACCATCGCCAGCGCCAGGGCGTAAGCCGCCGCAGTGAAAATCCAAGCCTGGCGTAGCGTGAGCTCGCCCGAGGGAAGCGGCCGGTGCGGCTTGTTGATGCGGTCGTTGGTGAGGTCGCAGATTTGGTTCAGCCCGTTGGAAGCCGCATTCAGAACCCCGGCAGCCAGCACCGCCAGCCCCACATGAAGAATGTTAAAGGAGGCGTGCGTCGCTCCATAGCCCAAAAGCGACCCGGAAAAAATCCCCGTCATAGGCGGAACCAGGGTGAAGGGCCGGGCAAACGTCCAGTAGGTGCGCAGAGAACTCATGTGCGCGTATTTTCAATCTTCCCTGCCTAGCTGGCAAGCGGAAAAGAGAGGATAGGTTATAGGTGACAGGTTACAATCATGCTGGAAACTCAATGACGCTCACGCCCATCTCGGTGGTTTGCCCGCACTGCGGTTCCGGGGACGTGCTCTATTCCTGCAAACCGGAGTGCTGCTACAACCACGTTTGCAATAATTGCTACACCACATTTGAATTGGAGACGACCAGAGTCGGGGAAGTCGTGGAGAATTTTGCCGTCCCACCCGACCCCGATCCCAGCGCCCCCACGGCCCCTTGCGCACGCTGCCACGAACCGCGGGTCTTCGCCATTGGCGACGCTGGCCCACCGCCTCAGTTCGTGTGCGTGGCCTGCAAAGCACTGCTTACACTCGAGTATACGGAAATAGCTCCGGCGTGAGCGCGCTTACACAATTCAGAACAGCCGGAAGCTGACTTCCACCTCCACTTGCACGGGCACGGCCACACCCTGGCGCAGAGCGGGTTTGAATCTCCACGTGCTCACGGTTTTGACCGCCTCCTCATCAAGACCCATCCCCAGATGCTTGGCGACCTGAACATTGCGCACGTTGCCCTGTGCGTCCACAACGATCCACAACAGCACGAACCCTCCGAAGTTAGCTTTGCGCGCTTCTTCGGAATAGTTGGGGTCGGGGGAGTAAATGGGGATGGGCGCGCTCACGCCGTTGCCAACACTTAAGGGGCCTCCACCGTAACCTCCGTCCCAGCCCGGGCCGTATCCAGGACCCGTGCCCGGTCCCACTCCCGTGCCATTGCCGGGGCCAATCCCGCCGCCTGTCCCGGGGCCGCCGGAAAGGGGTCCCAGCACGCCCTTGGGGTCACCCCAAGTCATGTCCAGCTTCATCGCCGGGAGTTTCAGTTCCGGAGGACCCAACAGGGTCGGGGCCATCGGCAAAAGCGCTGCGACTTTCGGGACCGTGACCATGGGTGGCGTGAATTGGGTGCGCGCGAAGGGCGGGAGCGCGCCGCGCGAAGCGGGAAGCGGAGAACGGACTCCGCCGCCTCCCCCGCCGCCGGTTTTCTCATCGTGGCCGTGAAGCTGCGGAAGCGTGAGCACGAACGGAGTGAAGTGGAACATTCTCGTGGGAGGAGGCGCGGGCCCCATCAGCCGCTGAACCTCGAACGGCAGCACCAACGCAGTGAGCACCAGGAGGTGAACGAGCGGCGAATTCGCCCATGAACAGGGGTTGGGCAGGTAATCCTGCCAAATGTCCGGGACGTCAGCAGCACGCGAGCCAAAGCCCCCCGCAGCAGCCTTCGGCGCCGCCAGCAAGTCGCGGATTTGCGCCGGTAGATCGCGGTACCACGGCCGCAGGTGGAGGACCGGCAGCCGCGCCTCTGGCTGGTCTTGGAAGCGAGAGGGCGCTCGCCTTTCACGAAGCAAGTCGCCAGTCTGCCGAATCAGTGAAACTGGTAAGCTGGGTGTTTCAAGCAAGGTTAATTCGAACGGTCGGGGGGCGCGCGACTCCGGAGAGGGGAAGGCGGGCATCAGTGGACGCACCTCCCCGTTGGATTGTGACACAACAACCCCCTGCCTGCTGACCCGCCATTCATGCGGCCCGCGTTGGATTTTCGCTCGCGTTCCCCGCGTTGGATGTGAGAGTAGAGCGCGAGGTTGTCTTGGGTTTGAGGTGCCGTGCAGAGCCGGGCTGAGCCCGCGTGGGGGATCTTCCTCTCGAGAAACTGGAGAAAGAGGGTGACAAGCAAGATGTCCGGCAAACTCAACGGGTCAATTACTTCTTACGACGGATCTCGATGAAGATCCACCATACGAAGAAAAGCATTGCTGCTGCGCCGAGGATCCCAGATCCTATCCGTACAAACGCGTTCCGTTCGAGCGGGAATTCTATCGGTCTGCCAAGATGCATCTCTGCTGCCACCCATCCGAGTTCTGTCAGACCAACCACGAGAAAGAGAATGGGAAAACCTAGCCGCAGACTGCGGCTTTTCCAGGTCGGTCAAGTACCGCAGAGACGCCGAGCCAACGGTTTTCCTGGCCCGCCGACAATTCCTCGGTTTAGGCCATAGAACTTCAAACAGGCTAAGGCAACGAAAGTTGAGCCCACGGCTACCGAGACCAGCCAATCGGGAATTTCAATCGCACGCATCACTCGATCATTGTACCTCTTTGGCGGTCAATCAAGATGCTCCTCTGAGCGTCGGACCGCCATTGACCCCGCGCCCAGCGTACGGAGGTGTTCGTGCCCCTAAAGAGGGGCTTGACAACGCCGGCGCCATTATAGATGCGGCTCTTATTTGGGAAATTGCGTTTTGTGGACGCGGGTTCGAGGCTTATAATCGGCGGCCTGTCACGTCTTCGGCGCTTGGCGGTATCGGACCGTCGGTTCTTTGTCACCTGCCGCATGTTACTCGGTGGGGCGGCGGCAGCTTTTCGGACAATGGGGGGAATGAACATGGCTGGAATACGAGCGAGTGTGGCGGCAGGCGTTGCCAGCGCGGTTTTGTGCGTGCTGGCGTTAGGGTGCGGCGGCGGTGGCGCGAGTCAGCAGCCGACGGAGCCCTCCAGTCCCACGATCACAGGAGTAACGGTAACTCCGAACCCGACGACGGCGACGATCGGCACCACCGTGCAGTTCAGCGCCTCGGTGAGCGGGACGGGCAGCTACAACCCCGCGGTGAACTGGTCGGTGGCCGGTCCGTCGGGCTGGACGGGCAGCGTGGGCTCCATCAGTTCCTCGGGGCTTTATGAGACTCCTTACCCAGCGCCCGCCTCGGTGACGGTGACGGCGACGGCCGCTGGCGACACAAGCCAAGCCGGCACCGCCACGGTGACACTACAGGCCCCGGCGACGGCAGCAGGACCAGCGCTCGCGGTGGATGCCGGCAACCAGACCCATGCCATTAATCCTTATATCTATGGCATGAACGCTTACGGGTTTGTCAATTCCGTGGACGCGCCTGCCAACCCCCCCGTCCTTCGCTGGGGCGGGGACAACACCTCCCGTTACAACTACCTACTGGGCGTAACCAGTGCCGCCGCCGACTGGTACTTCGAAAACGGGACCGGCGCCATGGGTCCCACGGGGCAGTTCAACGACCTGGTGACGAGCAATAACTCCATCGGGGCTGTCACCCTGGGCACGGTGCCCGTGCAGGGCTGGGTGGCCAAGGACGGCACGTCCTGTAGCTTCCCAGTGTCGACTTATCCCAATCAGCAGTCCGTGGACGCCTCGAAGGAGTGCGGCAATGGCGTGTACCCCGAGGGGGTTAATGGCTGTACGAACTCCTCAGGGTGCAACATCACGGGAAACGATCCCACCGTCACCAGCATCGCGGAGGGCCCCGCGTGGGCCGGGAGTTGGGTGACCTCGCTGGTCCAGACGTTCGGAACGGCGGCGAATGGCGGTGTGGCCATCTACGACCTGGACAATGAACCCGACTGGTGGGACGGGACCCAGCGCGACGTACACCCGCTGCCCTTCACCTACGACGAGTTGACGAACAACGACATTGCCACGGCATTGGCCATCAAGAATGCCGATCCCACCGCCGAGGTCAGCGGTCCGGTGATCTCCTTTTGGTGGGATTTCTTTTATTCAAAGCTGGACGTCGAGACGGGGTGGGACACCGGCCCCTGTTATGAGCCTTGGAGCGGTCCGGTCGATCGAAAGGCGCACGGAGGCGCCGCCCTCATCGATTACTATCTCCAGCAGTTCGCCGCATACGCAGCCGCCAACAACACCCCCCGCCTGCTGGATTACCTGGATCTGCACACCTATTTTGCCGCCGAATATAACGGCTCGGGCGTCGGCCTCGCGACCGCGGGAGACACCGGAGAGCAGCAGGCACGGCTCAACTCGACGCGCGTCTTCTGGGATCCGACCTATACCGATCCCAATTACCCTCAACCGAACTACACCACCGACGCGAACTATACTTCAAGCTGCTCGACTCCGCTCCAGGCTCCGCAACTGATTCCGCTGATGCAGACGTGGGTTGCCAACGACTATCCCGGCACCAAGACGGCTATCACTGAGTACAACTGGGGAGGGCAGGAGCACATCAACGGCGCCTTGGCGCAGGCCGATATTCTCGGCATCTTCGGGCAATACGGGCTGGACCTGGCGACTCTCTGGAATCCTCCGGACGCATCGCAGATCCCCGGCCTGGCGGCCTTCGAGATTTATCGCAACTACGACGGAGCGAATTCGAAATTCGGGGACATGGCGCTCGCCTCGACGAGCGCGGCGCAGGGACAGCTCTCGGTGTACGGCGCGCGGCGGTCGTCCGATCGGGCGGTGACGGTGGTGGTGATCAATAAGACCTATGGCGGGCTGACCAGCACGCTTACGCTCGCCAACTTGACGGCGACGGGCAACGCCAAGGTCTATCAGTACAGCAATGCGAACCTGGCGGGGATTGTTGCGCGGCCGGACCAGGCGGTGACGGCTCCGTCAGGCGGAAGCACCTCGAGCACGATCGCCGCGACTTTCCCGGCGGCATCGATCACCCTGTTCGTCGTCCCCACACAATGAAGGGGGCCGGCCGCGCGGCCGGCGGAGTGGCAAAAGCTGGATGCCTCGGCATCTTGCTCGATCGGGCTAGCTCAAATGCCCCGGCAAAAACATGCGCAGAAAGCGGGAGGCAAGAATGAACCCATCCTTGCGAGCCTGGGGGAATTCCGGCGCGTTGTTGCTGGGCGGCTCGTCCCAGAAAGGGTCCTCATGCTCAACGGCTATTCCCCCACTGTAATTGGCCTGCAAGAGAACATTGATGAACTTTGGCCAGTCGATTAAACCCTGGCCGGGGATGCGGTAGCGCCACCATCCATTGCCATGAATCCCCACCTTCTGTAAAACCGGCTCGACGATCTCCGTATCCTTCGCGTGTACCGACAGGATCCTTTCCTTGAAATCCCAAGCCGCTTGGACATAGTCGATGTACTGCCGCACCAGGTGCGAAGGATCGAATTCCAGGCCGAGACGCTTGCTGGGAACGAGATCAAATACCTTCTCCCACGCGCCCGGAACCGTGGCAAAGTTGGTATCGCATGGATAGTTTTCCCACCCCATGGTGATGTCCAGTTTTTCGCAGACCGGCAAGTAGTGCTCATTGAAGGCCTCGGCCAACGCCTTCGCTTGATCCCCCATCGATGCTCCCGCCATGCCTCCGCTGAAGGTCCCCACGAACTTGCACCCCAGACGATGCCCCAATTCAAGGTGTTGGATGAAGTCGGCAATCGCCTCCCGACGCTTCGCCGGGTCGCTCGAGATGTGATTGGGATTCATGCACTCGATGCTGATGATGCGGATGTTGGACTGCCGCGCGGTGGCGAGAATCTGATCAATCTGCGAGTCCGACAACTGGGGATTAAAGGAGCGATCCACGGTGATCACTACACCTTGATAATCCGTAGACGCGGCAAATGCCAGCTTCTGTGGCGAGTATCGAGTAAGGATCGCGAGCTGGGGGAATCCCTTTTCATGCGCCGGGGTGGAAGGCGCTGACTCCTGCGCCAATGCCGTACCGCCGGTGAGCGCCATCTGCGTTCCTAATGCTGACACGCCCCCCGCCTTCAGGAAATCTCGCCGATCAAACTTGTTGCCGATCATGGTTTCCTCCCCTCGAAAGTGAGTTGCTTCCACTCCGCCCAGCACGTTATCGAGGCGAAAACATATCCGGGTTCGCTGCTTTTGTCCAGAGGCACTCGCCTGGCCCGACGGCCCGGCCCATCGGAAACCAGTCCGCTGCCGGGCGCAAGTTTTTGCGTGCAGATTTTTCTTGACAACTACTTCCGAATAGGCTATAACGAATGGCTGATTGATGGTGCCGGTTCTGCTAGCCCGCTGACCGGTCCAAGCGGGCCGCCGGCTGGCGCAATGCAAGGTGACCCCAGTGGTCAGCCAAGGGCCATTCCCGCCCGCGCTTCAGCGCACGGCGGGAAGAGCAAGAAGGGATTCTCTGATGCGATTTGCCATGCCTCGCGCCCATCAAAATGCCTGCCGGCAAAATGTCTGTGAAGGGCGCAAAACCACGAACCTGGGAACATATTGAAAACAAAGGGTCAGGAGAGGGTTTTTTTCCAAAACGAACCTGAGAACATATTGAAAAGAAAGCCAGTTACAAAAACCCATTGGAACAAGAAAATAGCATGACAAAGTGTCCGGCAGGAGAGACACTCCCGGGTCTGTTATAGGCTTATATTAAGAGGCTATGTTAGGACTAGCGAGCATGTAGCCTCAGGCGGTAAGGCCGGGTTTTCGGCCCTTACTCTTTCCCGGCAGCTTAACACCTCATTTCGAATTCCCCATTCCAAATTCCTGAAACCTTACACCCGGCGCCTGACACCTATGCTTTCAGACAACACTCGCCGCGCGGGATGGGCGAGCCATGGGGGCAGGTGAGGGGATGATGGAGAAAGGCGCAAATCTTTTCGGTCACTTCCGGGCTGAGGGAGTGTTCGATTTTGGCGGCGTGCTCGTCCACCACATCCGCGCCGATGCCGAACGTATCGAAGAACAAGCGTTCGGATAAGCGGTGCCGCCGCAGCACATGGCGGGCGCGAGCCTCGCCGCGCGGGGCAAACGATAGGGCAGCGCCTTCGAGCTGAATCAATCCATCTTGCGCCATCAGTAGAAAAGTGGCGCGGTTCCGCGCGAATTCCGGCAGGGCATCGGGATCGAGCACGCTCTGTCCGGTGTCCTCCTGCGCGTGCCAGACGGCCTTCAGCAGGTTATCGATCAACTCCGTTTCATGGGTGGGGAAAACGGAAACTTCCGTCAGGCGGCCGTGGTGCAGCTCGATGCGGCGCTCGGCCATGCGGCCGATTTCCGGGTCGTGCGTGACCAGCACGATGGTGTGGCCTTCGCGGTGCAACTCGGTGAGCAGGCCCATCACCAGGGTTTCGTTCACCTCATCAAGATTGCCGGTGGGCTCATCGGCAAGAATCACGTTGGGCTGATTGATCAGCGCCCGCGCCACGCACACGCGCTGCTGTTCGCCCCCGGAAAGTTGCGACGGCAAATGCCGCAGCCGGCCGCCCAACCCGACGCGGCCCAGCGCCTCCACCGCTTCGCGCTCATCCGCGAGGCTGTGGAAGTACTGCGCCAGCATCACGTTCTCCAGTGCGGTCAAATAGGGAACCAGGTGGAATTGCTGAAACACGAAACCGATTTTTTCCGCGCGAAAGCGGGCCAGCGCATTACCGGCGAGCGCGGAGATTCCCTGCCCGTCGATCGCCACGCGCCCGGAGGTGGCGGTATCGAGTCCCCCGAGGATATTCAGCAACGTGCTCTTGCCGGAGCCGGATGGGCCCATCACCGCCATCCACTCGCCTTTCTCCACCGTGAAAGAAACACCGTGTAGCGCATGGAGCGACGCGCCATAGGTCTTGGTCAAACCCTCAACTTCAATGAAAGACAATTCGGTTCTCGTTTCAGTAATCAGCCACTTTGATGTAGAGGCGGCTTTACGCCGCCATATGGCGAGGTAAACTCGCCGCAACGACTTCACTCGCCCTTCAGTACCACCGTGGGTTGAATCGCGCGCACGATGCGCACCGGCGCCTGCGCGGCAATCACCGCCAGCGCCACGGTCAATCCGCAAACCGCGGGCAGCGTCCACGCGTGCAAGCCGAGCGCGACGCCAAAGAGCCGCGTGGCCAGGTTGCGCGCCAGCAGCACGCCCGCTCCGTATCCCAACACGCCTCCCACCAAACCCAGGCTCGCGCCTTCCGTCATGAAAAGCCGCATCAGCAGGGCGTCGGCGGCGCCCAGGGTTTTCATCACGCCAATGTCCTTGCTCCGCTCGAGCACAATGGCCGTCATCGTGGCCATAACACAGAGAGCGATGATAACCAGAATCAGTGTGGTTAGGGAGAGCAATAGCCAGCGAATGGTTCCCAGGACCTGCCCTTCGGAGTAAACAATCTGCCGAATGGGGCGGACCTCCAGGCCGGACAGAAGGCCGGCCAACCGATGGACGGCGGTTTCCACCTCACGGGTTTCGCCGGGTAGGCTGACCTCCACCAGCGTGAGCTTGCCGCGCATCCCCAAAAAGGATTGCAGCGCGGCGAGGGGAAGAAAAACCTGGTCGTCTTCCGAAGCGCCGGTGGTGAGGATCGTTGCAATGCGATAGGTTGCGATAAGGGAGGCGCTCTCCGCGTTAGCTTCTGCCGTGAGTAGCGGCGGCCTCCGACCGCCGGATCCTCGGCGGTCGGAGACCGCCGCTACAGATGACACACGACGCAGCACAATGGAATCACCCTCGCGCACGTGCAGCCGCGCAGCCAAGTGAGAGCCCACGGCGCATTTGCCGGGAGGCAAGTCAGCGGAAACCGTTTCGCCCGATTCGCGCCAGCCGGGATTCAAACGGCGTAGCGCGCCGAACTCCGCCCCCGCCGCCACCACGTTGGAAAATTCCGGCAAGCGGGGATCGGCGGGATTGGACGATACTTGGACTACCCCGTAGAGAACCGCCGTGAACGATGTGCCGGGTGTCTGGCGGGCGAACTGCGCTAGGGGTTGCAAGGCGGCTTCCTCCACCAACGCGCTGACCTCCGCACTGTTAGCGGTTCCGGCGGAAGAGGCTGCAATCACCACGTTGGCTCCGTAGGCGCGGAAATCTTCCGTCATCTTCCGGCGCACATCGCCGTAAAGGTTTAGAAGCGTGGAAGTGATGGCGGCGCCCACGGCCAGTGAGCCCAGCGCCAACACAGCCTGGGAGCGCTTCACGGAGACGGCGCGCCACCACAAGCGCCAGAACATGGAGGATCGGGTGATCGGGTGATCGGGTGATTTGAGATTTGCGATTGGTGATTGGTGATTGGTGATTGGCGATTGAGCCATCGGCTCAACGGGCCGTGTGGTGATGTTCAATTTTGGATTCTCGATTTTCAATTTAGAATTTTCGCTTTTCAAAGTCCACCCGCCTTTCCAACTTTGGACTTTGTTTATTTCTTGCCACTTGCTACTGCTTTAATCATCAGGTCATTGGGTCATTGAAAGCCAACTTCGCAGTTGCGACTTTGGTCGGTAGCCGGAGTGCTACCACCTCGCTTTATTCGCGCAGCGCTAGCGAGGGCGAAATTTTCAGGGCTCGGCCCAGGGGCAGGGCGCTGCCTGCCAGCGTTACCAGGAGCGCTACCGCCAGGCAGACCGGCAGAATCACCCAATGAACGCCCACCGCCGATCCGAAAACGGCCAAGGCCAGACGCCACGCCAGCAAGCTGCCGAAGAAATATCCAGTCACTCCCCCGAACACGCCGATGGCGCAGGCCTCGAGGAGGAACACCGCCGCCACGCGGACGTCCGTCGCGCCGAGGGCTTTAAACAGGCCAATCTCGGCGCGGCGCTCGAGGACAGTGGCCAGCATCATGGAAGCTACCGCCAATCCCGCGGCCACCAGCGCCGCGACGACGAGAAGCGCCATCAGGACTCCGACGCGGTTCAGGATTCGGCCTTCGGTCTCTGCCACATGATAAACCGGCTTGGCCTGGGCCTCCGGAATCGCTTGCTGGATTTGATACGCAATGGAGCTCACGTAGGGCGTGCAGTACCAACGGTCAAATTCCACCCCCGCGAGCCGCGAAACGTCGGAGCGGGCGAATGCATCCTCAGGCTTGGTGAGCGCGCTAATCTCGATACGCCGTACCTTGCCCTCCAGGCCGGCCCAGCGCTGCACGGAAGCTAGCGGCGCAAGCACCTCGTTATCCTCGGGTCCGCCGGTTTCAAGAATTCCACGCACGACGAATTCAGCCGACAAAGTAGGTGCGGGTGGCGCGTTGCCCTTGATGGCTGCGGCGAACGTCAGCGCCTGGCCAGGGTGCAGATTCAGCCGCTCAGCAAGACGCCGACCCACCAGTGCACCTCCGGCGTCATCATCGGCGGGCCACTGGCCCGAGATCTTCCAGGTGGGGTGCAGCTTTTCCAGGCCCGTGACGAACACCTCGGATTTGTCCACGGGCAGGGTTTTCTCGAACCAACTCCCAATCACTACCACCCGTTGGCCCGCGAGCGTCGCGGGAACGTAAAGAAACGGCGCAAAGGCCACGATGTTGTTCCGCCAGAAAATCCTTTTCAGATTCACCAGCGCCGATTCCGGCAGGAAAGCTCCCGCGCTGGCCGGACGGTAATCGATGCCACCCACCGCCACGGGAAGGCCGTCGGCCGCCGGAGTCACCGTAAGGTTCGAGCCGAAGGAGCGCAGCTCAAGGCTGACCTTGTCACCCACATCGAGCGACAGGGTGGCGACGGCCGCCGTGACGGCGATGCCGAGGGCGACGGCGAAAACGCTCAGCAACCTGCGGCGCCGCCGGCGGGCGAGAGATTCCCAAACGATTCGAAAGATCATGCGACGCTCAGTGGAAATGCTGGGCAGCGTCGGCCAACGCCGTCGCGGCAATGCGCAGCGATTCGCCTTCAACGCGGTAGTCTATGTGGATGGGGTTGCATCCCCCCGCCTGGCCGATGGTGGGAACGTAGATGACCGCGCCACAGTTGCGGCAGATCACGTTCTTGCCGTCCTGGTAGTAGCCCTGGTGCCCGCAAATCGCGCAAGCGTCCAGGCCGGCGCGCACCGTGCCGGAGGAATCAAGGATGGCGATCACCCGAACTTCCGTGTCCCCTACGTCGATCGCAATCCGGTGCAAGTCATGATCGGTGAGGAGGCTGGAAGGGATTTGCGCCTCGCCATTCTGAATGCTCACGCGCTCCGGCGGGGACATGGCGTGGGCGGTGCGGGAATAGATGAATTGCGCGGAAATCAGCACGATCACCAGCAGGCTGGCAGCCGTCGCGGCGAGCTTCCAGAAGCGGTCGCGCTGCTGGTCGGCCAAGAGCTTGCGGCGCTCAGGTGGTGATAACCTGGCTGCCTCGCCGGCTGTCGCATGGCCCGCCTGGAGGCGCTGCGCGATGATCAGGAAAAGCGCGAGGGCTACGATGACCACAAAGAAGAAGGCGTCGTTGTTGACGATGGGGCCGATCAGCGCCATTTCGCGAGGGCCGGAAGGCAACACCTGCGCCTCCGAAAGTTCGTGCACGCCCGACACAAAAAGTTGCGCCGCTACCACAAACAGCACCATCGTGGTGACCGTGAAGAATTTCCGTAAGTCAACCTTCACGCTGCCTTTGAAAAAGGCCACGCCCAGCCCCACCGCCAGCGCCAGCCCCAGAATCCCTCCCATGAAGTTCAGCAACTCGCTGGTGCGCAAGGAGACTGCGGCGAGGAACAGCACTGTCTCGGCTCCTTCCCGGAACACCATGAGGAAAACGAAAAGAAAAAGGCCGGCGGCGGCACTGCGGCTGGGTGAAGCAGATAGCTCCGAGAGCTTGGATTCGATTTCGTGCTTCAGGCGCTTGCCGGTTCGCCACATCCAGTAAACCATGGAGGCGACAAAGACCGCTCCCGCCAGCATGAGCCAGCCTTCGTAGGCGTCCTCGACGACCTCAAAGCGATGAAGCAGATATGCGGCCCCGAGGCTAGCGGCTACGGCGGCGGCCAAGCCCCACCAGACGTAACGGCTCCAGGCACGGCGTCCGGTCTTGTTGAGATAACCCAGGACAATGCCGACAATGAGCGCCGCTTCGACGCCTTCCCGGAGCGTAATGACCAGCGATTGGAACATGCTTAAGAGTAGAACCCACGCCTCTGAAATAAGCAACGACTTACATCTTCGATCGTAGGGGCATTCATTCGGTATGTCAATTCTAGATTGAAAGAACAAGAGTTAGAGGTTTTCGTCAAGGTTCAGTTGCAAGGGTGTTGCATTACGCAATGGACTCAAGGCGCAGGGTTCGTGATTGGAAGGGGGGTGGTCCGGGTAGGGGGATTGTGAAAATGAAACGTCTTGATGATCTTATTGAAGATGGCCTCTTGAAACTGGAAAGTTTCCGCCGAGGTCAGTCCGATAATGCCCAACACCATGTTGCCGTGAATGACGTGGACCGCTACGCCGTGCCACTCGGCGCTGTCCAAAACTCCCGTAAAGGTGCGGCGGGTTGCCGGCTGGCCATCGCACTCAAAGGTATCCTCAGAAATCCGGTGATAATCCTGGTAGGTTTGGCGAAGCCTCGCTTCCACCTGGTCGCTGGTCAGCTTGGGAGCGCCGCTCCACACCTGGCGGTCGACGATCAGTAGGGTCTGCTCATCCTCGGTGCCCATGGCCATAATTCCCGAGCCGGTTTCCTTGGGCACTCCCTCATAAATCTTCCAGTCGGGGGGCTTGAACATGGAGAACTGGAAGGTGTCGCTGTAGTAGGTGTTGCCGTCAACGTGCTCCTGAAGGTTTGCGGGCATGGGCACATCCACTGGGTGGCTGACAGGCGGTGGCGGTGGCGGGAGGCGATCGGTGATTAAGGACGAGAGTCCCAGCGCCGGGGGGAGGGCCCCTTTAGCAAGGTAGACGGGATCAGGAAGGTGAATGATAGGCGGTGGCGGTGGCTCCGGCGGTAGCCTGAGGGGCTTGGTCAGCACGGGCAATTCAACAGTGTAACGGACGGGTGACGGTGAGGGGGGCGCAAGAGGCGCCCGCGTCGGAGCCGCTTCCGGCGCTGCGTCAACGGAGGTGGGCTTCGCCTCAATGGCCTTCGTGGCGGGAGGCGGAGGGGCTGGGGAATTGACTGTGGCCGCGTCGGGCTTGCTCACTTGAATGGAAGCGATCCTGTCTTTTCGAACCAGCGCGACGCCGTAGTCGGTTTCGACCCGGAACATGTCCTTTTCGTAGCCGACAATGGTCCCGACAATCTTCTGCCCGTTTTTCAGGATGATCTCTTCCGCGCAGGTGGGACAGGGTCCGCCAAGGATCGCGATGACCCATAATCCTGCGATGAGGCGCGCCAGTCTCATGTCAATTTGTCCGAATCTAATACTTTCGCAACACGCCCACCACCCGCCCTTGAATCTTCACGTCGCGCGCAGGCACGAGGATGGGATCCATTTGGGCGTTGGCGGGTTGCAGCCGCACTTTGCCGTTCGGTTCGCGGAAGAAGCGCTTGAGGGTGGCGTCGGTGCCTTCGATTAGCGCCACCACGATGTCGCCGTTGTCGGCGGTCTGCGCGCCCTCCACCAGGATATAGTCGCCGTTACAGATGTGGTCGTCCACCATGGAGTCGCCCTTGACGCGCAGGACGAAGAGGTTCCCGCGGCCGCCGGTGAAGTCGCCGAAGGAAAAAGTCTCGGCGTTGGGAATAGCTTCCACGGGCTGGCCCGCCGCGATGCGGCCGAGCAGGGGGAATTCCAGGTTGCCCAACACCTGCGAGGGCACGAGCGCAGCCACGGGCGCGATTGCCGGGTGATTATCGCCGCTGTCGGCCGCCGTCTTGCGCCTGCCAAACGGCCGGACCGCCGTCTTCGAAAAGGGCACGGAAGCGGGAATGGCCACAACTTCCACTGAGCGGCTCTGGTTGTACCCGCGCCGGATGAATCCCTTCTTCTCCAGTGTCTGCATGTGCTTATGAACGGTGGCGAGCGAGGAGAGCTCCAGCCCCGCGCCGATTTCCTCGAAGCTCGGCGAGTAACCGTGGCCGTTGATAAAGTGGACCAGGAAATCGAAGACCTGTTTCTGCCGTCGCGTCAGTGCCATGGTGATGTCTCCGGAGCAAGGGAGTCGTCAGTCATCAGTTCTCAGATCACGCTGAAACCTCAGTCGCCGTTGGTCGTAAATTCCCACTTCACACGCGGCCTTTTAACCATCTATAGATCTCACCACTGGCCGCCGGCAACTGACAACTATCCTCGATTTTAGGCGAATAAAAGGCGAATAATCAAGGGAAAAAATGAGTCCCAACCACGAAAACCCAAGCCCCGACCTTGGGAGGCTTGCAACGCGGGAAAAGAAGTTTTCATCAAATCGCAACAAATTTGTAATATTCGTGTAACATTTGCTTGAGTTCAGTCTTTCGCTGAGGTAATCTTGCGCCAGAGGGGCAGTTTGTGATTGGGCACATTCGGGCTGCCCGCCGAGAAGGGAGACCAAGCGAATGAAACATTGGCTGTGGATCATCCTGTTGTTGACCGCCTCGCCGCTGGTTGCCAAGGACAAGAAACTCGGGGGATACGTCCTGAACGCCGCGGCTTTCCGAGAAATCCAAACCTACTGCGTTGACACGCAGAACCTGTCTCCGTGGGATGCGCAGGTTATCCGTCAATTCATGGCGCGCGAGAGCAAACCCGCGGGACTCCTCACCAAACTCCCCTGGCATCGGCTGGCGGATTGTCGAGAAGGCGACCCTGATGCCATCGTGCGCGCGGAATTTCCCTCCGGCCGTCTTCAGACCATTTTCCTGCGCCGTCAAATCAAAGGGGTGCTCCTCGTATCCAGCCCAGGCTTGTCCCGTCCCATCTATGAAACGCGGGCGGTGTGGATGACGGATGCGTTCGAGGGCCATTGTGAGTGGTTCGCGAGAGGAATTATGGAGCACGATGCGCTCTACTGCGCTGTCCAGATACTCGTTCATGATTGGCGATTACTGTCAGAACCTCTTCGCGCCGCCGCCTCCTGAACGCGGACCGTCAAAGGGCGGAGAAAGCTCGCGATTTCTGGTTCGAGAAATCCCGCTTATTTCGTTCTCCCCATCTTGCTCGTGTCGATAGGCTGAAACCCGATTTTCGCGGCGGGCGAGCCGGGCTTCAGCGTGAAATCGCCATGGTCGGGATCGGCGAAAAGCGGGTCCGCCACCAGCGAGTGCACGTCCTGCCCGCGCTTCTGCCATTCCCCCAGCGACTCTTTATCGAATTGAATCGGCTGCCCGCTGGCCTGCCAATAAAGGTTGTAATCGAGCTGGAACTGGTCGTCGTCCCACGCGCCATCGAGCAACTTGCCCGACTTCCAATACACGAGGTTGTGCTCGAAGGTGAAGCTCTGGTGAGGTTCCTTGCGGGTGCGCCGGAGTTGCGCTTCCTGTCCCAGGGCAAAAACGTTGTTCCGCACGATGTTCTCGCGTCCATAGTGCTGATGGAAGCCGCCATCCTGGGTGCGATAGACGATGTTGTTCTCGATTACGATTTGGCTGCTGCCCTCGTCGGTGTAGAGCCCCCATCCACCATAATCGTAGCGTGACACGTCGTGGCACAGGTTGTAGCGCTCCACGGTGCCGGGCTGGATGCCCAGCGAGTAGATGCAGCCCATATCGCTCAACAGACCGCGGCCGAGGTTGTGAAGGCTATTGAATTCAATCCGATTGTCATGCGCGGCGGTGGGGCCGTAACCCCACGTCCAGCCCAGCGAAATGGCGGTGTAGTAGGTGTCGGCAATTTCGTTGTGGGCAACCGTGTTGCCGCTGCTCTGGCCAATCCACACGCCCACCGCCGCCGGGTAAACGATGCCAATGTCGTGGATGAAATTCCCGGAAACAACTATCCCGCGCGTGGCCTGCGCGTCGTCCTTGGGGATCTCAGGATCTCCGATCTTCACGCCGCCCGCGCCGAGGTCCGTCATTTCGTTGCCCACCACCTGGTCGTCCTGCGAGCCTTGGTGAACTTCCAGCGCGTACTGTCCCAGATGCGCGAAGGTACACCGCTCGATGCGGCAATGGCGGGCGCCGACGAGTTCGACGGCGGCGGGGATGTCAAAGGCGGCCTGCATGTCCGCGTACCCATTCGGCGGCAGCGGCCAATCGGTGTGCGCAAAAGTAAGGCCGCGCAGCACGATATCATGCACGAACTCACTGGTTTCCACTTTGCCTTCCATGCGGACCAACTGGGGAAGAAAGGGAGCGACGGCTTGGGCCTGGCTCACATCTTCCCCCGGCAGGGCGAGATACGAAAGCGTGCCGCTCCGCCGGTCGAGGAACCACTCCCCCGGCGCGTCCAGAGCGTCGGCGGCATTCTCCACCCAATAGCGCGCATCCTTATCATCGCCGAATTCCTGGCGCGCGGAGGAGAGCGTGGCGGTGTGGGTGGCCATGTCCACGGCCTTGAGCGTCAGGCGAAACTCCGCCCACTTTTCCAGGCCCACCACTTCCACGTCGCCTTGCTCGGCCCAGGCGGCATGAATATCACCGGGGTGGAATTTGAAGCGCGCCGGATTACCTGCCAGGAACTGGCCATCGGCATGGTAGAAGCCCGTGTTGGGCGCGCGCGCGCGCTGGCGCCGCTGCCCGTTCACAAAAAGTTGATGGAAGTACCACTCACCTTCCTTGACGCCGGGAACTTCCGCGATGTAGGGCCGAACGGCGTTCGGCCCCGGGCCAGCGCCGCTCGCCCCTACGTTCTTCCAACCCGTGATCGTACGGCCTCCGCTCAAAACCACTTTCTCGCCCGGATAGGCGGCGTAGGTGATGGGGCAGTCGGTGGTTCCGGAATCTTCCGGAAGAAACACCAGTGGTGCGCTCAGGGCGTAAACCCCGCCGCGCAAGTAAACGGTGACGGGTTGATGCAAAGGCTGGCGCGTTTGCATCGCCCGGATAGTGTCGCGGGCGCGGGCGAGCGTGGCAAAGGGGCCGTCGGTCCTGGCAGAATTGGGTTCCGCCAGCTTTCCGGACCAGGAGTCGTTGCCTGCCGGCGAAACGTAATAAACCTTTCCCTTCGGATGCGGGATTCCCGCACGAGATACGCCGCCGGCTTCGAATGCCATCCCTCGAGGCAGGGAAGGAATTTGCATCGAGGCGGCGACAAGAAAGGTACCGATGATGAGTCCAGACAAGACTGAAGCGCGCATCGTTCTTGGGTTCTTCATAAGTGATTCCAATAACCGAGATTTCGAGCGCTCCTCTTATAGCGCTTGCTGCGCCAAAAATCCAGAATCGGAGCGCGCTGGCACGAAGAGTAGCGCCGGGCTTGAGCCCGGCAGGTGGTTACGTAGCGGCGAGTTTACCTCGCCATTTGGATGTGCCATGGCCATCCTGGCCATGCCCGAGCACGGGCAGGATGCCCGTGGCACCATTCCCTGCTGACCTCAAGGTGAGCGCTACGACTGCGGGCGGAACCAGTCCCGGGATCGACGGGAGATCGGCAAAGCCCTTTACCCAGGAGCAGGTCGTAAGCATGGTGCGCGACGGATTAGGAGACGAGTCGGGCGCCAAGCTGATCGAGCAGCGCGGGATTGATTTTGCCCCGTCTGAGGATCTTTACCAAACCCTCAAGGCCGCCGGCGCGAGCGAGGCATTTCTGAGCGCCCTGCGCGCCGCCGTAGCGCGGGGCTTGAGCCCGGCACATGCCGCCCTCAAGGGCGGCTCTACGACTTCCGGCCCGCCCGCCAGCGCGAAGAAGCCGCTGAACCAAGTGCAGGTTTTCGCCTTGTTGGCGGGCCAAGTGTCGAGCCACCTCTGGTTCAGATCCTTCTTGAATAGATGTACAGACGGTGTATATTGTTAAGTCATGGGAAACATGGTACGAACTCAAATCTTCCTTACCGCAGAGCAACGGCGTCACCTGCGAGCATGGTCCAGGCTGGAGAAGAAAACGGCCAGCGCCTTGATCCGGACTGCGATCGAGGAGCGTTACGTCCACCGTCCCACTCCCGCTGACTTTCACGCCGCGCTGGGCGAGGCGTTTGGATCGTGGAAGGGGCGGAGAAAGTCAAGCGTGGCGATGGTTCGCGCCTTGCGTCGCGGAAAACGTCTCAAGGGCCTCGCGGGCTGATAATCTCGTGGCCATTCATCTCCTGGATACCGACATTCTCATCGACTTCCTGCGCGGTCGTGGGGAGGCTCGCGCCTTCTTGAGCCAATACGAAGCGTCAGCCGAGCCACCCGTTATTTCCGTCGTGTCGGTGACCGAACTATGGGCGGGCATGAGGCCGGGTGAAGAGCGAGCTACCGGCGCGCTTTTGTCGGCTCTCAGAAAAGTTCCTCTATCCGAAGAAATTGCCCTCGCCGCTGGAAATATGTTGAGGACCTATCGGCGCAGTCACGGGACGGAACTTGGCGATGCCTTGATTGCCGCAACCGCCGTCGAACTCGGCGCCACTCTCATCACCCGCAACGTCAAGCACTATCCCATGCCCGCGGTTGCGGTGCTGCGACCCTATTGACAGCATGGAATAGGTGTCAGGTGCCAGGTGTTAGGGTTTTACATGTTTCTGATACCTGGCACCTGATACCTGACACCTGCTTTCCCCTGTGCCTCCGCGCCCCGGCGGTAAGGATAGCAATTCCCCTCATTTGCGCTACAATCTCCCCATCAATTTTTCTCAGTCCACGCGAGCCGCGCGAGGTGGCCATGAGATTCCGTAAAACGCTGACTTTCTTCATATTGGCTATGGCGCTTGTCTTTGCTCTGCCTGCCATGCCGCAACAGAAGCCCTTCACCCAGGAACAGGTCGTAAGCATGGTGCGGGACGGATTCGGAGACGAATCGGGCGCCAAGCTGATCGAGCAGCGCGGGATCGATTTCGCCCCGTCTGAAGATTTTATCCGAACCCTGAAGACCGCAGGCGCGAGCGAGGCATTTCTTAAGGCGCTGCGCGCCGCCAAGCCGCCCGAGCCCGCAGGCGCCAAGAAGCCGCTGAACCAGGTGCAGGTTATCGCCCTGCTGGCAAGCCAAGTGCCGAGCCACCGAGTCACTATGCTGGTCCAGGAACGCGGACTTGATTTCGACCCCACGGATGACTACCTTCAGGAAGTCCGCTTGGCGGGTGGCGAGGACGAACTGATTGCCGCGCTCAAGGGCGCCAAGGTGACGAAGCCCGCGACTGTTGATCCGGCAGCCGAGACACGGCAAGCCGAGATACGACAACGCTTGGCGCGCGGACAGGAACTCTCACGGAATCGTCAATATGCGGAGGCTGAAAGGGAAGTCCGCGCGGCATTGCAGCTTGACCCTCAAGCCTCTGACCTTCATTCGGTCTTGGGCGTCGTGCTCGGAAACAAGGGCGACTGGGATGGAGCGACCGCCGAGTACCGTGAAGCGCTGCGCCTGAACCCGAAGAATGAAGATGTGCGCATCAACCTCGGCGCTACACTCGGAGCCACGGGCGACCGCGACGGGGAGATTGCGGAATACCATGAGGTACTGCGCCTGAATCCCAACAATGACACGGCACACACCAACCTTGGCGCCGCGCTCTGGGGCAAGGGCGACCACGATGGGGCAATCGCGGAGTATCGCGAAGCCCTGCGGCTGAACCCGAATAATGACACGGCGCATGCCAACCTCGGCGTCGCGCTCGGAGACAAGGGCGAGTTTGACGGGGAGATTGCGGAGTACCGTGAGGCGCTGCGCCTGAACCCCATGAATGAGGCGACGCACAAAAACCTCGGCCGCGCACTTGCCCATAAGGGCGACGTCGACGGGGAGACTGCAGAATACCGCGAGGCGGTGCGCTTGAACCCCAATGATGACGGTGCGCACACCGACCTCGGCGCAGCTCTTGGAAGCAAGGGTGATCCGGACGGGGCGATCGCCGAGTTCCGTGAGGCGCTCCGACTGAACCCGAAGAATGAGAAGGCGCATAACGGCCTTGGCTTCGCACTTGCGCAGAAGGGCGACCACCTCGCTGAAGCACCGCCGACAGATATCTCCGGGGAATGGCAGAGTCTCTATAGCGGATTGACATTCCGGGTGCGGCTCGAAGGCGGGCACGCTTACGTTGAGCAGGTTGTCTCAGAAGCACAGCGTGCAATCGGGACATTCCAGATGTGTGACCTGAAGTTCGAAGATGGCCAATACCAGGGAGTCTGCAGCATTCGATATCCTGTCACCTATACCTACGTAATCGGACAGACACACAAGGTATGCACGTTCCAAGTCCAAAGGGTCATAACAAAGTACACCTCGACCCGAGTTGAGGGTAGCATAGAGGAAATAGCACCGATCGGAGAGTGGTCCCTCAGGGACTACAAGGAATGCGGCAAACGATTCAAGCCTGAATGGAAGGGCTTCGTTTGGATTAGACCCAATTGAGAGTGTGCCGTGCGGAGGCTGTGATGTCCAGAAGATCGTCTATCTTTTCGATGATTCTGCCATACATTGACAAAGACGACAGGGAGGAATGTGACGGTTTTATAGTGTTTGGTAAAGAGGCGTTTAGAGCTTGGGGGACTCAACCGTTGACAGGTGAAGAGCAGCAAGACCAAGTGGTTTTTGAGGCCTTGGATGCTTTTTTCGAGAAGATAAGGCGTCAACGCGGGTTAGGTTTGGTGGCCGAGCGTACATCGCTGGATGACGCAGCGCCCTTGGATTTGACTGATGCGGTGAGGGAACTCCGCCCAGAAACCCTAGAAAGCATATCGAAGGCTATCGAAAGCCAGTTGGCTGAGCGGAAGGCAGCGGCTGTTGGTGTCGTGCGGCACTCAGATCGTGGGCATGACGATGCATTTGATAGGCATTACGCGGAGGAAGTCATATCTAAGCTCTCAAGGATTGTCCGTCTCGTTTCCGCGCTTGAGCCTGTGGAAGCGGGCCGGAATTCTGCCCCAGCAGTAAAGAATTACTTTGCAGAGGTGCACAACTGCTTCCTATATGGTTTTCATGTAGCATGCGCAGTGCTATGCCGCGCTCTCCTTGAGGTTGCACTTGAGGAAAGACTGGAACCGCGCAGAGGGCGTCGACGGAGGAAACCAAGTAACAAGTTGGACGCGTGGGGCAGGGCCAAGTCTGACATCCTCAGATGGCTCGACCAAGCTGAAGCCAAAGGCATTCTTGATGGAAGCAGAGTGGCGGCAGGTGAGAGGATAAAAGACGCTGGTGATGCTGCCATTCATCGGCTTGGTGACTTCCAGCAACTTTACGACACCGACGACAAGGTATGTAAGCTTGTTGATGAAACCCGGCTGGTGCTCGAAGATCTCTATCGACCAACCCGCACTCACACAGGCTGACATGACAGCGGTGTGCTGGCAACCCTGCCTTATGCCGCCCGGTACGGGATGTCAGAGTGAGTTATTGTGGCCGTTCCCGTATAAAACAAACGTAGGCAGTCTTCCGCAAAGTGACGGGCTTTTTCGCGGTCTGCCGCAGGCCCGACGACAATCTGTTTGAGTGCACCTGTCGCCCCGCTTTTCCAATCGAATTCCTTGTAGTTAATCAATGAACACCGGCGCGCTCTCCGTTTCATTTCGGGCAGCTCGCCCGCCATGTACATCTGTAAAAACCTGTATTCCTTCTCGTTGTAATATCCCTCGTGTTTGAAAAACACCGCGGCGTGCAACATATGGACCATGAGCCAGACGGATAGTTCCGTCATATAGGAATTGATGGCGGCGCCCTGCAAATTTCTGCCGCGAGGCAGGGATATCAGGCCAAGCATACTTTCGATGATCTGGCGGTGTATTTTGGCAAGCTCAGCGTCTTTGTATGTGATGGGAAATGAGAAGGTGTTCGGTATCCCGTCTTTGGTGAACCCGATTCCTGCGAACGTTTTTTCTAGAGCGTTTGCATCGAACCCGAGTGCATAGCCGCGTCCGTTGTCGGCATAAGCGCGCCACTGCCCGAGATCATCTCCCCACGAAGTGAACGAACAGACAAAAAAATGTGCGGACTCTTGGATCCCTCTTTGATGGGCGAAGCCTGCAAGCCGCTCAGCGAACACCTTGCCCTCTGGCGGGCCGTTGGCCACCATGCTGTCCAGGACTTTGACTCCATGCGAAAAGCCGTGGCTCAACTCAGAAGGGTCGTTGAGATTGAAAATATCGGTGAGCCAAAGCTGGCCGGTCTCCAAGATCCCTCTCAACCCACCGGCATCTGTGTAGTGGTAGATGATCGGCGGCGGCTTCTGCGATTCCAGGTTTTTTCGGAATGACGCAATAATCTGCTCGGCTTCGCGGCTAAACTTGTCAAGTGCATCCTGCATGTCAGGCGGAAAAGGGTGTTTGGAAGTCATACTTTAGATTACATCATTAGGCGCTCACGGCCAAACACCGATGAGAGGGGCCACGATGTGACCGTGGCCTTTTCCTTGGACGACGAACCTACGGTCAATTCCCAAGACGAATTGTCCGTGGCCACCTCCGGGTCAGACAACCTCAGGCACCGTTCGAAGGGGTGAATGCCATCACGAGATGCCGGGCTTGCCCTGCCCGGCGTTCCGCATGGTGAATGCGGAACCAGGGGACGGTAGAGCAGGGCCCGCACTCCGGCCCTGCGGCTCTTCCAGCGGTGCGGGTTCTTGCCGCGCCGCCACAAGATAATCCGTGTTCTCGCGGCCCACGCCGCCCAAGCCACGGCGTGGTGGAAGATCCGCCCCGATGGATCGGGGCGCTACGTCCCTTCTTACGTGCTTTCTCACAAAGTGAGCACCCACGGTCAATTCCCAAGACGAATTGACCGTGCCCACCTCCGGGTCACACAACCTCAGGCGCCGTTCGAACGGGTGAATGCAATCACGAGATGCCGGCCTTGCCCTACCCGGGGTTCCGCAGGGTGAACGCGGAACCTAGCGGGCGGCAAGCCGTCCCCCTACGGCAGAAGGCCTTTTGATTGCGAGTCGTGCAAAACTTCGCGTATACTCTTCTCATGAGCACCATTCGCCTGACACCTCACAGCGAGGAGTTGCTGCAAGAGCAGCTCACCCGCGGTCCTTATCGGTCGCCCGAAGAGGTCATCGAGCGGGCTCTGGAAACCCTCGCCCAAAAGGAATCCACTCCCTTCCATCCTGGTTCCGCAGCCAAATCTCCCTCTGAGGCGGTCGCCGACATCCTGGAAATTCAGAAACGTAACCGCTTGGGCGGACTCAAGATCAAGGATTTAATTCACGAAGGGCACAAATACTGATGGCGGTGTTCGTAATCGACGCTTCGGCGACGCTGCCCTGGTGCTTCGCCGATGAAGCGACGGCCGCTACCAACGCGGTGCTGACCCGCCTACGGACGGGTGATGAAGCAATCGTCCCGGCACATTGGCCCGTCGAGGTTGCCAATGCTTTGCTGATTGCAGTTCGTCGCCAGCGCATTTCTCCCGGGGATGCCCACCAGTTTCTTTTGGACTTGGAATTCCTTCCCATTCGTGTCGAAGCCACTACAAAGAATCTGGTGCGCGCTGGAGTTTTCCCCATGGCGAAACAATACGGGCTCACAGTCTATGATGCGGCTTATCTGGAATTAGCGATTCGAGAAGGCCTGCCCTTAGCGACCCTCGACAATGACTTGCGCAAGGCCGCGCGCGCCTCGGGAGTTCCGTTAGTGGGACCACAGCCCTGAGCACCCCGATAAAGCCGACCACGGTCAGCGCTCTCGTGACCGTGGTCTTTCCTATCGAACGCGAACCCACGGTCGATTCCCAAAACGAATTGGCCGTGGCTACCTCCGGGTCACACAACCTCCGGCGCTGTTCGAACGGGTGAATGCAATCACGAGCTGCCGGGCTTGCCCTACCCGGCGTACGGCAGGGTGAATGCGGAACCAGGGGGCGGCAAGCCGTCCCCCTACGGCTCATTTTCCGAGATGCGGATCACGTGTTTCCCCATGCTTAGATAATACACCCTCGCCAATGCATACATTCCAGTTTGCCTTCCTATCTGCCTTTCCTAGCGCCCACCGTTGAGCTTGGGCGTTCAGCTCCCCCGGTGTACACTTTCCGCGCCGGAGGCGCAAGGGATATGAATTTGGTGAAAGAGCCTGGATAGGATTATCATCCATCTCCTTGCTGGACTCGTCCTTCCAGCCGTTCGCTTGCAATGCTCATGGAGGGTTTAATCATGTCCTCTTCCTCTTCAAGACGAACATGCGTAATCATTTTCGCCGCCATTATTCTCGGAATGGCTCCCTTTTGCTCTGCGCAGTCGCCGGAGATGATGGCGACCGCTCGCCGATGGGTTGCCGCGAAGTTCCTCGGCGAGGTGGCGCCGAACCCGGCGGAAAGCTATTTGCTGGTTTACACGCAGTCGGGGCCGCTGACCAAGAACCAGATTCAAGGCCACGATTTCCGCATCGTGGATCAGGAATATTTGCGCGGCCTGCACTTTTCCTCGGACGGCTTGGTGCGGGTGGTGCTTGCCGGTCCGGCCAAAAGTTTTGAGGCCATGGTGGGAGTGGACAGCAACGGCCTGGGTTATTACTCCAGCGCCGGCCGGGGAGCGGTGGTGGCCTCCGTTGACGTCGCCGGCAAGACGCCTTTCCGCAGCCAGGTTATGCACGAAGGCATGGCGGGTGTTCCCGTCAAAGTGGACCTCGGCAATGCCACGGAGTTTGACCTGAAAGTCGAGGACGGAGGCGGGGGAGTGGTCTTTGGCAATCATTTTGACCAAGCCGATTGGGCCGACGCGCGCGTGACCCTGGCGGATGGCAAGACCGTATGGCTGGGGGAGCTTCCCACCGGACCCTTGCGTGCTCCCATCACCACCGACGTGCCCTTCTCATTTCGCTACGGCGACCAACCCTCCAGCTATTTGCTGAAAATGTGGGAGCGCAATCTTGACTCCCGCCGCCTTGATGAAAATCGCACGGAGCATACGCTGACTTACACCGATCCGCGAAGCGGCCTCGAGGTGCGCGCGGTGGCGGTGGAGTATCACGACTTCCCGGTAGTGGAGTGGACGCTCTATTTTAAGAACACGGGCAGCGACCCGACGCCGATTCTGGAGAACATTCAGGCCCTCGACACGCGCTTCGAACGCGTCGAGGACGGCGAGTTCATCCTCCACCACAACAAGGGCTCGGTGGCCAGCTCGACGGATTTCGAACCTTTTGCCGATCTTCTGGAACGCAAGGCGGAGAAGCGCATCAGCGCGGCGGGCGGCCGCCCCACCAACACCGACATGTGCTACTTCAATATTGCCTTGCCGGGAGAAGGCACCATTGTCGCCCTGGGCTGGCCGGGCCAATGGGCGGCGCAATTTTCGCGCGACGAAGGGACGGGCCTCCAGGTGCGCGCGGGGCAGGAGTTGACCCACTTCAAATTGCTGCCCGGCGAGGAAGTGCGCAGCCCGCTGGTGGCCTTGGTCTTTTGGCGTGGCGATTGGATCGATGGGCAGAACGTTTGGCGGCGATGGATGGTCGCCCACAACCTGCCGCGCCCCGGCGGCCAGTTGCCGGCGCCGCTGCTCTCTGCGGGAACCAATGGTTACACCATCGAGATGCAGGGGGCGAACGAACAGAACGAAAAGGCCTTCATGCAGCAGTACTTCGATCTCGGGTGGCGGTTTGACTACTGGTGGATGGACGCGGGGTGGTATCACTTCAAGGACGGTTGGTGGAACACCGGCACCTGGGACCCCGACCCGGCGCGCTTCCCGCACGGCTTCCGCCCCATCACCGACTTTGCCCACGCGCAGGGCATCAAGACCATTGTGTGGTTTGAGCCGGAGCGGGTTACCGCCGGCTCGTGGCTTTGGGAGAATCATCCCGAGTGGCTGCTGGGGAAGGACGGCGGCAACAAACTTTTGTACCTTGGCAACCCCGAGGCCCGCCAGTGGCTTACCGACCATGTGGACCGGTTGCTCACCGAGCAGGGAATCGACCTTTACCGGCAGGATTTTAACTTCGACCCGTTGGACATCTGGCGCGCCAGCGACGCTCCCGACCGCCAGGGCATTACGGAAATCCGCCACGTCACCGGGTACCTGGCTTACTGGGATGAGCTGCGGCGGCGGCATCCAGGCATGCTGATTGACACGTGCGCCAGCGGCGGCCGCCGTGACGATTTGGAAACTCTGCGCCGCGCCGTGCCCCTGTGGCGAAGCGACTACGGATATGACGATCCTCCCGCCCAGCAGGACCTTACCTATGGATTGGCCTTGTGGGTCCCGTACTTCGGAACCGGCGGGGGGTTAAATTCTTACTCCTTCCGCAGCATCATGGCGATGGCGATGGGCATGGAATTCGATCCCCGCATCAAGAACCTTGACGTCCCGGCGCTGGTCCGGCTTGCCGGGCAATGGCGGCAACTCGCCCCTTATTATTACGGTGACTATTATCCGCTGACGCCTTATACCACGGAGGACAGCGCCTGGATGGCGTGGCAGTTTGACCGGCCCGCCACGGGGGATGGGATGGTTCAGGTCTTCCGGCGATCGCAGAGCCCCTATGAAACGGTAAGGTTCAAGCTGCGTGGGCTCGACCCGGCGGCGCAATACAGCGTGAGCAATCTCGACGCGCCCGGCGAAGCGCCGCTCAGCGGGCGCGAGTTGGAAGAAAAAGGCCTGCCGGTGGCGATCAAGGATCAGCCCGGCGCGGTGATTATCGTTTATAAGAAAGTTAAGGGAATCCGGTAACGCGCGCGGTGTCGGGGCCCCGATGGCATCGGCATCTCAGGCGAAGTATAATGAGACCGATTTGGGGCTTTCTCTGGCATCTTCCGGAGGCTGACATGAAACTTAAGGTAATCACCAGAATCCTTTTGCTGGTCATGATTGCTGCTCTACCCGCCGCGGCGCAGACCACCCACGGGGCGCCCCCCACGCCGCTGAGCCGCACGCAGATTCTTGCCCTGCTCGCAGGTGATATTCCCAGCTCCCGAGTTGCCATGCTGGTCCAAGAGCGTGGTATTGATTTCCCGCCCAACGACGCTTTCCTGGAGCAAGTCCGCAAGGGGGGAGGCGAAGACGATCTGGCGCAGGCCTTGCAGTCGGCCCACGTTACGAAAAACGCAAGCGCCACATTGGGCTCCACGACGCAAGGCCGCGACGCCAAGCAGGAGGAGGCCAAGCAAGAGGACTTGGCGCAGCACGTAGCGCGGGGAACGGAGTTCTTTCAGGACCATCACTATGCCGAGGCAGAGGCCGAGTATCGCGCCGCGATCAAGCTGGACCCGCAGAATTCCGACTTGCATATGGCGCTCGCCCGCGCCCTCAACTCGCAAAAGAAAACGGACGAAGGGATGCAGGAAGCGCACCGGGCCATCCGCTTGAATCCGCAAAGCGACATGGCGCACTATGCCCTTGGCAATGCGCTACGGATGCAGGAAGACTGGGCCGGCGCGGCGGCGGAATATCGAGAGGCGTTGCGGCTCAACCCGAATTTCGATCTGACCTATAACAATCTGGGGGCCACGCTGCGGCACCAAGGAGACGTGGACGGCGCCATTAAGGAGTTTCGCGAGGCGCTGCGGCTGAATCCCCACAGCGAAGCGGCGATGGGGAACCTCGGCAATGCGCTCGATAGCAAGGGTGATGTGGACGGCGCCCTTGCTCAGTTTCGGCAACTGTCGCAACTGAGACCCCGCCAGCCAGGGCCGCACTTCCGGCTCGGCCAACTCCTGGAGAAAAAGGGCGCGCCTCGCAAGGCGTTGGCACAATTTCGCGCGGCGATGGACCTGGATCCGGGGAATCGCGAGTATAAAGAGGCTTACGAACGTGCCCTGCGCAGGGAATAGATGAATTGCAAATTGTGAATTGTAAAATATAAAGGTAGGTATTAAATGTTTTGATTTAGGAATTGGCCCGTGGAGAAGAAGGAAAGCTGCCTTGCTGGCTGTTTACCCTTCACAAGGGGCGATTTCACAAGGATCCGAAGCGCACGATGGTCACGGTAAGGTCATCCGACTGGGGGGCGGTGCCGACATATTCGCGAATGCTGGCCAGGATTTTCCGGACCACCTCCTCCGCGGTTTGGCCCGAGCAAGCTTCCAGCAGGGAAAGCAGCCGGGCATCGCCAAACAGCCCGCCGACGGTATCGCGCGCTTCCGTAACGCCGTCGGAAGTGGTCACAATCAAGTCGCCGGGATAGAGCTGGGCGCGATTTACGGTGAACTCAATGTGCGGGAAGAGCCCCACGGGAAAGTTGGAGGACTCGAGGCAATCCACGCCGCCCCGAGCGCGGACAATCAGGGGTGGAATGTGTCCGGCATTCACAAACTCAAACACTCCCTGCCGGTCCAGCACGCCGTATAAGACGGTGGCAAACATTTCCGCCGGCGTGTGGTCGCACAGGTAATCGTTGACGCGCCAGAAAAGGTCGCTGAGATCGGGCGCCCCGGCGGCGACGGCGCCAAAGGCCCCCTGCAGGGTTGCCGCCATCATCGCCGCGGGCAGACCTTTGCCGGAAACGTCAGCCAGCGCGAAGCCGTATCGGCCGTCGGGAAGTTCCACCACGTCATAGTAATCGCCCCCCACCGCTTCGGTGGGCGTAGTGAAGCTCAAGACCTGGAAGTAATCGCTCTGGGGCAATTCCTGCGGCAACAGTCCTTGTTGAATGTTCCGCGCCAAAAACATTTCGTGCTGGATGCGCTCCTGGTCACGCGCCAGTCGAAACAGGCGGGCGTTCTCAATCACGGTCGAGCCTTCCACCGCCAACGTTTGCAGCACTTGCCGGTCCAGTCCGGTGACGGCGGCGGCCTGGGAGCGGGTGTCAAGATAGAGCAAGCCCAGCATCTCCGGGGCTCTGCCAACAAAAGTCTCCCCTGCCGCATCCGCCATGTGCAGCTTTTGCAGCGGGACGGCCACGATGCCGCGCGTGCCGGTCCGGATGATGCCGGTTTCCATCGCGGTGCGGCCGGAGGCCTCTTCTTCCAAAATCACTTCCTCCTGACCGGAGGCCGCCACGCGCTCGACGACGGTGCGCGAGTAATCGCTCACCTCGGGGCTCAGATAGAGGCCCCCTTTGCCGCGCGCCATGCGAAGTTCCAGCTCATCTTTTCCTTCTTTCAGGAACAGCAGCCCGCGCTCGGCGTTGGCAAGTTGGATCGCGGAGTCCAGCAGGGTGGTGAGCACTTCCTCCAGCGCCGGAGCGCGCAGCATCATCTGCGCCATCTGAAGAAGCAGGCCCAGGTGGTGCAGTTGCGGGGCGGAACTCTGCTCCGACGCCTTCTCAAATTTTTCCAGAAGGCTGGGAAGCACGGGCTCTTCCAGCCCGAAAGCCAGCGCGTAGGAATCCGTCACCCCCAGGCTGATCTGATCGCCCGACTTCAGATGGCGGGAGGTCGTGAGCCGCTCGCCGTTCACAAACGTACCGTGGCGGCTCCCCGCGTCCTCCAGCGAGTAACCCTCGTTGTCCTTTATGATGCGCGCATGACGGCGGGAAATGCGGGTGTCGAGCAGCACCAGATCGTTGTCGCCTTGCCGCCCGAGCGTGAAGGGCGTGCGTGAAATCTCGACTTCGCGCTGGTTGCCAAATGCGTCGCGGACCGTGATGTGCGGAAGCGTACTAGGCATGAGAATCGCTGAATCTTGAACGGCGCATTCTCCATTATAGCAAAGGCCGCGCTTGCCGCCTAATTTTCACAAGAGTTGGTAGTGGTGTCATTTGCTGTGGCACGGCCATCTTGGCCGTGACCGTTCACGGGCGGGACGCCCGTGGCACTTCCAAATGACACCACTACCCAAGAGCCGCGGCGTTACGGGGACTCGTCCATCACCTCGATGGCGTTCACTTGGGCGTAGTTTTCTCGCGGAATGAAGCTGAGAACCAGAAGATCCTGGCCGTTGGGCTCGAGTCCGTGGAAGGTCTTGTCCAAGGCGCGATTGGCGCCGCCCGCTTCCTTAAAGAGATCGAAGTTGCGAAGCAGCGCCACGCCATTGCAGTACACATCGAAGATGCGGGAACCTATGCCCCCAAACCCCGCGTTGGGCTCGCCGAAGTAAGTCTCCGCAAAGTGGAGCGTAACGCCGTACTTACCGGGCGCTACGGGGATGGCGTAGTCGAAATTCCCGAATCGCTCCGAGGCGTAGAGATCGGGATCGGAGGTGTTTTGCACCGGGCCCTTGTGCGAAGCCAGCCGGCCATGAAAGAAATAGCGGTCGGGACTCCATACCCGTCCCGCCCGGTCGGTATACGAACCCTCCCGGGCCACCAGGCGAATAGGAAGCAGCCTGCCGGGAATGCCGGGGACAATCTCCAGGGCGTTGAGAGTGGGCTTTTCCCGAGAGGCCGGCCGAAACCTCAGGTGAAGGTAGCCGTCGGAAGTGGGCGCCACATCCTTGAAAACGCGTTCGTAGGCAACGTTGTTGCCTCCCGCGTCGCGATAAATATCAAAGCTCACCAACAGGGGCTTTCCATTCATGTCAACGGCGAAGATCCGGCTGCTTTCCCCTCCGCCGCTAAACGTGGTCGGAGCAAACTCCGTCTCCGCAAAGTAAAGGCGCAGCTCGTACGCGCCTTTTTTGAGAGGAATGTCGTACGCGAACTCGCCCACGCGGGATTGTTGAAAGATCGTTGGGTCAAGGGTTCGGGAGATGGTTGGCTGCGGCGAGGCAAAGGGCTCACCCCCTTTGAAATAACGATCCCCCTGCCAAACTTTGCCCCTCCGGTCGATATAGTTCTCCTTGGAATAGCCCGCCAGAATCCGGATTTCATCGCCGGGCATCGCGGCCCCCGAGACAGAGCTGTTTCCCGTGGGGACAGCCAAGGACGTTCCAATACTCTGCTTTACCTCAAACCTCCAGGAGACCACGCTCAGAATGAGGATGACCACTACTAAACCGATCGCAAGCAGCGTGAGCCGCATCCCCAGCTTGGAACCAGCGAAACCCCATGAATCGCGAGTTGCCGTTTTGCCGATCTCCCCCGGTGCCCCCGGGATGGCGGCGATGTGCGGGGTTGGAGATGCTAATCCCGCTGGCAGGGTTCCCGCCCCAATGGCCATGGGCTGAGCCGTGGGAATCTCCGGGGCCGGCAAAACAGGCCCTCCCCGCTTCACAAAATGTGGGACATAACGTCCCGCTTCGAGGACAATGATCAGGGGATCATTGGCGCCCTCGCCCTCATAATACTTGTTGAGCTTATCCCGTAACCGGTGGGCTTCAACCCGGACGATGGAGCTCATTCCCGGATCGAAGTCCGCCGTTCTGCCCAATGCTTCAACTGCGATGCTGTATTCGTTGAGGTCCTGGCCGCTGCCCTCCATGTATTTGTTACAGAGGTATTCCAAAAGCCTGGAAAGATTGGGAGACTTTGCGAAGCTTGGTGACGCGAGAACCCGCTTGAGTTCGGCTTTCTCATCCGAGAATGCCGTTATCGGGGGCATGAATCGACTACCCTCCCATGGCCACAGCTTATAGCACAATAACCCTCATGAAACAACCAAATCATGTAACAGCGACGTAACGGGGTAACAAGGCATGCTTTCCGTCGTAACTGTTACCTAACGGGCGTAGCCTTGACTTTAACTTTAACTAGGCCTGAACCTCCATTCGCCGGGATTTGCTTTGCCATCCTGACTCGGGTGGCTATCCTGCAATTTCCAGCACCGGCTGAAGGTGTAAACCCTGGCGAATGGTCATAATGATCACATTGATGAGCGCGTAATTGCGTTGCGCGCGTGATTGCGCATGGCAAGTTTCTGTCGGGTGGGTCGAGTACTCCGAAATCATTTCAGACGTGCAACCCATCGGGATTGGGCGCACGCCTTGAGGAGGGATTCTGATGAGACGGTTATTCTATTTACTAGGGGTCACGGCGATTTGTTTTCTAGTCGCCCGGCCGGCGCCGGCGCAAACGTTCTTCGCGAGCCTTTCAGGAACGGTTGTGGACAACAGCGGCGCGGTAATTCCCGGAGCAGAGGTCACGGTCAAGAACTCGAACTCCGGAACAGCTCGAAACGCTAACACAAACCAAGAGGGCTATTTCTCGTTCACGGAAGTGCCGGCCGGCACCTACGAGGTTTCTGCCTCCTTGAAGGGCTTCGACAAATGGGTAGGCACGGGCGTCGTCTTGAACGGCGGTGACAGCCGGTCGATGACCATAACGCTCAAACTGGCGTCGGCCACCACGACGGTTCAGGTGATCGAGAAGGTCACGGGAATAGCGACGGTGGACAACGGCGACAAGACCTCCGTGATCTCCTCCAGTGATCTTCAGAACCTGTCGCTGGTAAGCCGCAACGCCGCCGAGTTTATTAAGATTCTGCCCGGCTCGGCGATGGTAGCCAACGGGGGCGTCAACCGAGCGGGCTACATTGGTGAGACGATCGGCATCAACAACAGCTCCATTGCCGGGAACACCGGGGGGATTAGTGGAGTCACCATCAACGGGCAAGCGGTCGACATCACCCAGGACGGACAACACGTTTTTGATCCCGGCGCTTCGGGGGCGGCGACCCCGGTCAACCCGAATCCGGACATGATTTCGGAAGTAAAGGTGCTCAACGCCAGCTTTTCGGCCGATAACGCCAAGGGGCCCGTGGTGGTTAACACGGTTACCAAGAGCGGCGGCAGCGGCTTCCATGGTGGGGCCTACATGTATGCCCGTAACTCGGCGATGAATGCCAACGACGCGTTCAACAACAGTGTTGGGGCGGCCAAACCCCCGAGCTCGTACTACTACCCGGGCGGCAACATCGGCGGCCCGCTGATTATTCCCGGCACGGGCTTCAACAAGAGCCGGCAGAAAGTCTTCTTCTTCGAGGCCTACGAGAACTACCATCAGATGCTCGATGGCGGCGTCGACCGCGACTTCGTACCGGACCAGAAAATGCTGAACGGCGACTTCTCGGAGCTGAGTAGTTCAGCCTATGGCAGCTCGATTGGACGGCCCACCCTGGGGGTTCTTCCCACCGCGCCCCCCTTGACCGGCGGGAGCTCCTGGCTGGGGTTTAATCAGCGGTCCGCGGCGGGCTGCAAAATTGCCGGGGGCGTAATGTCGGCGCAGTGCATTTCCCCGAGCGCGCAGGCCTTGATGACCGCGATGCTCCCTACGCCCACCAATACCGATCCGCAGGACCACGATGGCTTTAACTATGTCCAATCGTTCTCCGTGCCTCAGAACTCGTATCAGAACGTCGTGCGCGGTGATTACAACATGAGCGCCAACACCCGGGCGTATGTCACCTGGAGCCGGCAACGCGAAGTCCAGAATCAGCCGCTGGGTCTGTGGGCCTCCACGGGTTCGGATTGGGCGGTTCCGGACGCAACCAACGTCGTCGGAGCCAATGCCTCGGATTTTGTCGGGGTCAGCCTGGTGCACACCTTTTCGCCGACCATGACCAGCGAAACCCGATACGGGTACACGAAAATCAACTTCCCCAACTCGCCGCAAGATCCCAAGAAGCTGCTGCGCGCGGATATCCCCGGTTTCACCTTGAAGGGGATCTACGGCAATCCCACGGCCCCGGACCTCACCAGTTGGAGCGACACCATCCCCAACCTCGGCGGGTCAAACCTGGGCGCTGACTTTCACCCCACGATGATCTGCTACAAGGGTATCCCCAGCGTGACGGAGAACCTGACCAAGGTGTTCGGGACCCACACCACCAAGTACGGCTTTTATTTCGAACATGTCTACAACCGTCAGGACAACTGGGGGGAGTACATGGGGGTGCTCTATTATCAGCAATGGTCCAGTCCGACGGGCAATAACTATGCCGACGCCCTGATGGGCATTGGCCAAGGGAGTTATTACGAAGCCGCCCTGCCACCACCCTCCACCCTCGCGCAGAACATTTCTGACTTCTACGCCCAGGACGACTGGAAGGTGAACCGCCGGCTGACGATTCAGTACGGCCTGAGGTTCGAGCATTACGCCAAACCGTACGACGGGGATGGCAATGGTATGGCCGTCTTCAATCCCAGCTTGTACCAGAGTAATCCCGCCCAGTTCGCTCTCAGTGAGGCCAATACCGGCATCGAATGGAACAAGATTGACAAGTCGATTCCCCTCTCCGGGGCCAGCAGCCAGGCCCTCTTTTTCTCCCCCCGCCTGGGCGCTGCTATTGACTTGTTCGGCACGGGGAAAACGGTGCTCCGCGGCGGCTGGGGCAAGTACCGCGCTTACGACTCGGTGCAGAGCGGCAACTACACCGGGCCGGTGGACACGGCCCTGGGTTCGGTGGGTTGGTCATGCGGTGGCAACGATCCCCTCTGCCCCACTTGGGAAGGCATCGACGCCCACGCCATGGCCGTGCCGAGCTTTGGCAACGCGCAAATTGGGGCGGGCTCCACCGTCTCTGTTTATAATCCCACCGACCATCAGCAGCCGCTCGTGACCAATTACGTCTTTTCCATCGATCAAAGGCTGCCCGGCCAATTCCTGCTCGAAGCATCTTACGTCGGCAACCACACGGACTTCATGCAAGTTGCACCCAACATCAACGCGGTCCCGGTGGGTGGGCTGTTCAAGGTATCCTGTAGCATCACGACCACCGCCTGCCAGGACAGCGCCCGCGCTTACCAGAATTTCACCGCCGTGGATGAGACCAACACCGCGGGCATTGCGCGGTACGACTCTCTTCAAGTGAGCGTGCTCCGCTACGTCGGCTTCCTCACCTTGAACGCCAATTACACCTGGTCCAAAGCGCTGGGCGATGGACCAAGCACGAACTTCCCCACCGGCACCATGGCGGACTATGGCCAGAATTTCTACTATGGTGTCTTGCCCAACAACCGTGCGCAGGTTTTGAACCTCGCCTACGTATTCAACCTTCCCAATACTCACCAGGGCAACGCCTTCGTTAAAGGTGTGGTGAACGGCTGGCAGATTTCCGGGATCACCACCCTTCAAAGCGGTGCTAACGAGACCTCCCAGTCTTGGAACCTGAATTACGCGCAAGCCAACGCGACCACATCGACCACGGTGGGTGGCGTCACCACGACTACGACGACCGTCTATAACGACAACATCCATCTGTTGGGGACTCAGGATTTCACCCTTCAGCCGACCATTACCTGCAACCCCAAGAAGGGCCTGACGCTGCCCCACGAGTACCTCAATCCGAATTGCTTTGCGCCCGCCACGGCAAACGGGGGCTTCGGGACGGGTGGGATGCCTTATCTGAACGGACCGATGTTCTGGCAAACCGACCTGTCACTGATGAAGAACTTCAAGATCACTGAACACCAGAATCTCCAGTTCCGTTTCGCGGCGTTCAACTTCCTGAACCATGATCTGCCGTCGTTCACCAGCGGCGACAGCAACCTCCATGCCAATTTCAATGCCCAGGGCCAACTGACAAATAATCCTCTCCTTTTTCCAACGACTACTAACCCCTTCGGCATTGCCCAATATGTGTTCGGGCATCGGATCATGGAAATGGGAGTCAAGTACTCCTTCTAGCTTGCGTCGATCTTGGGTCTAGCATTCACCATGGGGTGGCCCGCAAGGGCCACCCCATTTTTCTGTAGGGCCGGGCTCGCCCATCACTTGTCGAGCGGCGGTGACGAATGCCCAGACCGACGCGGAAAACGCCGAACAAATCATCCGACGCAAGAGAGGGTAGGAGAAGTCGCCTAATTCAAGCCGCAAAGTGCTTGTTAAAGAAATAGGAAGTTACGGTATTGCAATACAGAGAAACAGTTTCCCAGCTCTGCAAAGCGGTGGCTCGCAAGGGGCGGCGTCTTGTATGATACTCGCCATGCGCGCCCGGCTTATCGTCGTCGGTTTCGTGTTCACCGCCGTCCTCCCCGGTTTGTGTCCTGCCGCGCAAAAAGGCTTCGAGGAGATTGCGCGTGACGCCGACGCGGCCCGCACGGCGGATCGGATGCAGGAGGCGATTCACCTCTACCGCCAGGGCGTGGATCTGCGCCCTTCCTGGCAAGACGGTTGGTGGTGGCTGGGAAGCCTGTATTACGACCAAGATCGATTTCCCGAAGCTCAAGCGGCGCTGTCCCGCTTTGTGGCGATGGCGCCCAAACCCGGGCCGGCCTACGCGTTTCTAGGTCTCTCGGAATACGAGACGCGCGACAACGCGCGGTCCCTCGAGCACTTCCGGAAGTGGGCGCTCGAAGGATCGCCCGGCACGATCGAGCTCATCGATGTGGCGAGCTTCCACTGGGCGCTGCTGCTGACTCGGGAGGGGCGCTTTGTGCAAGCCCTTTACTTGTTCACCGCCAAAGGCCAGAGGCGCGGTGGCAGTGCGGTCTTGACGGAAGCTATGGGCCTGGCCTCCCTCCGCATGGCGTATCTTCCCGAGGATTATCCGCCGCCCCAGCGGGAGAAAGTCTGGCTGGCCGGTAAGGCGGCGTTCTACGCCTCCTTGATGCCGCACCAGTTCGACCGGGCGCAGAATTACGAAGATGAGTTGTTGCGGCATTATGACCAGGCGCCGAACGTCCACTATTTTCGGGGTACTCTGTTTGGTTTTCAGAAAAAGCGGCTGGCGGCGAAAGAGGAGTACCGGCAGGAACTCCGTATTTCTCCCCAGCACGGTCCGGCGATGATAGAGCTCGCGCGCCTCGACCTCGACGATGGCCAGGTGGAGGAGGCCGTCTCCCTGGCCAGGCGCGCCACGAATCTCGAGCCGAAGAACGCCGCGGCACACCACGTTCTGGGTCAGGCTTTGCTCGCCAGTGGGCAAGTCCAGCAGAGCGCCGGGGAACTGGAAACGGCCAGGCAACTGGCGCCCGATAGCGCTTCGATTCGGTTCCACCTGATGACGGTTTACCGCAAGTTGGGCCGGACCAAGGACGCCGAGCAGGAATTGGCGGTGTTCACCAAGCTCAAGGGTAAGCAAGAGGTCCTGCTGCCACCGGAAGAATTGCCAGAATTATTGCCCGAGCAGCAGCCCGGGCGGGCAAAATGATGACGCGCATCGCTACCCTCTGCCTCACGCTTGTCGCTCTCGGGCCGCGGCCGACCGCGGCGGCGCCGCAAGCTCGTTCCGCCGAGCCGCCCGCTTCCAGCTTCGAGCAGTTGTCGCGCGCCGCCGAGCAGGCGGGGAGCGAAAACCACGACGATGAGGCGATCGCCCTCTACCAGCGCGCCCTCCAATTGCAGCCGGAGTGGGACGAAGGGCTTTGGAACCTGAGCAGTCTGCTCTACGAGAAGGAGAGATACGCCGAGGCGCGTGACCGGCTGCGCCTCTTTGTGGCCGACCAGCCCAAGGCGGGTATGGGCTGGGCGCTCCTGGGTCTGAGCGAGTTCCAGACCCGCGAGTACGCTCGCGCCCTGGACCATCTCCGGCAAGGCATGACCCTCGGGGTGGGCGGCAGCAAGGGGATGGCGCGCTCCGTTTTCTACTACGCGGCGGTGTTGCTGACCCGATTCGAGATGTACGACCAGAGCCAGCGCCTGCTTTTCGAAATGGTGCAGTCGGGACAGGCGGAGTCGTTCCTGGTGGAACCGGTCGGCCTGGCCACGCTGCGCATGCCGCTCCTTCCTGAGGAAATACCCTCCGACCGGCGTGAAATGATCCGCCTGGCCGGCGAGGGGGCGCTCGCCGCGAACGATCAACACCAGGACGACGCCGGGAATCTTTTCCGCCAGATGATCGCCGCCTACGCCCATGAACCGGGAGTGCACTTTCTCTTCGGAGCGTTCCTGATGAGCGAACACCCGGAGGAGGGGATTCGTGAGATGCAGCGCGAGCTGGAAATCTCGCCGTTTCACGTGCCGGCGCGGGTGCGATTGGCGGAAGAGTACGTGAAAGAGGGGCAGGCGGACCAGGCCCTGGGGCTCGCCGCCGAGGCCGTCAAGCTCGACCCCCAGGAGGCCTCGGCGCACCTGGCTTGGGGAGAAGCCTTGGTGGCCAAGGGGGACCTTCCCGCCGCCCTTCGGGAATTGGAGGCGGCCCGCGACCAGGCGCCCGAGGATCTCAAGATTCGTTGGGCCCTGTTTAGAGCCTATACCGCCGCGGGGCGGAGTGAGGATGCCGGCAAGGAAAAGGACGCCATCGGCAAACTCGCCCACCCGGGGTCTGCCCCATGACCTCCACTCCCAGAAAATCGACATTTTGCCCGCGACTGCCCCGGGCGCTGATTTACGCCTTGCTGGGGGCCTCAGGCGCGGCCGCGCTCCTGTGGAAGTCACCCTCCCATGGTCTGCCGAACCCTGTGCACATTCACTTTGTCTTCAAGCCCATCGACTTCACCCTGGACAGTTGCGAGACCCCGGAAAGGCACGCCCCGGAAACCATGGAGGGCGGGGTGGCGGTCTTCGACTACGATAACGACGGCAATCTGGACATTTTCTTTACCAACGGCGCCGATATAACCACCCTCCAGAAGTCTTCGCCCCGCTACCGGAACCGCCTCTTCCACAACAACGGCGATGGCACCTTCACCGATGTCACGGAAAAGGCCGGGCTCGCCGGAACCGGCTACGACACTGGTGTGGCCATCGGGGACTACGACAACGACGGCTACGAGGACCTCTTCGTGGGCGGCGTCCATCGCAACACCCTCTATCATAATAACGGCGACGGCACCTTTACCGATGTCACGGAAAAAGCCGGACTCGCGCACCTGGATAAAGAGTATGGGCCGCTCTGGTCGGTGGGGGCAGCGTGGGTGGACGTGAATAACGACGGTCTGCTGGACCTGTTCGTCGTGAACTACCTGAGCTGGGACGTTACCAAGGAGCCGGACTGCCGTTACAACGGCAAGCCGGAATACTGCCACCCGAAGTTCTACAAGGAACTTCCCAACCAGTTGTTCCTGAATAAGGGCGACGGCACTTTCGCCGACATCTCCGCGGAGTCAGGAATCCGCGCGCACCCGGGCAAGGGGATGGGAGTGGGCGTTGCCGACTACGACGGCGACGGGCTGCCCGACATCTTCGTGTCCAACGACAAGCTTTTTAACTTTTTGTTTCATAACAAGGGAAACGCCCGGTTTGACGAGGTAGCGTTCGAGGCGGGCGTGGCTCTACCCGAAAACGGCAACCTGATCTCCAACATGGGAGTTGATTTCCGCGACCTCAACAACGACGGCCTCCCCGATCTGGCCATGGTGGCGCTGGCCAATGAGACCTTCCCGCTTTACCAGAACACGGGCAAAGGCGGATTTGAGGAAATCACCGCCGAAAGCGGCATGACTGCGCTTTGCAATTCCATGTCGGGATACAGTCCGAACATCGCCGACTTCGATAACGACGGCTGGAAGGACCTCTTTGTTAGCCGAGGCGATGTGCAATCGCCGGCCATGGCCGACCGCGCTCATATCGACCAGCCCAACACCGTTTTCCGCAATACTGGCAACGGCCGATGGTCGGCGCTCACCGAGGAGGCCGGGTTTGGCGCTCAATCGCCGCGGCGCCACCGCGGCTCGGCGATCGGGGACTTCAATCACGACGGCAAGCTCGATATCGTGGTGACGGCGCTCAGCGCACCAGCGGAAATCTGGATGAATGACAGCCCGGGGAGCAACCACTGGCTGGAACTCAAGCTGGAAGGCACGAAAAGCAACCGCGACGCCATCGGGGCGCGAATCCGCATCTCCGCCGCAGGGCGCGCCCAGTACAATCACGTGAGCACCGCCTGTGGCTACGCTTCCTCCAGCGCCGGCCCCGTTCACTTCGGCCTCGGTCCCGCGAAGATGGTGGATGAGATCGAAATTCGCTGGCCCTCGGGAACCACCCAGATGCTCAAGAATGTGCCGGCGGACCAGATTCTGCGGGTAAAAGAAGCCCACTAGAGCATTTCCATTTATTATGTAGCGTATTGGGCGCTAAAAAAGAAGCCTTTGCAGTCCGCGATAGAAATCGAGTTAAAGGCGGTCTTGGCCGCCAGGAGCAGTTGCTCATCCGTGCGGGGAGCTTGGCTGCGCAGGATTTGTTTGATTTTGCTCCACATGGGCTCGATGGGATTGAAGTCCGGGGAATAGGGCGGCAGGTACACGAGCCGGGCGCCGACGGCCTCGATGACTTCACGGACTCCCTGAATTTTGTGGGTGGCCAGATTGTCCAGGATCACCACATCACCAGGGCGCAGGGCGGGCGCCAACCCCTGCCTCATCCAGGCCAAAAACATTTCGCCGTCCATGGGGCCTTGAAAAAGCCATGGGGCGCAGGCACCCTCCAGGCGAATGCCGGAGATCAGGGTGCGGGTTTCATACCGTCCGTGCGGGACGCGCGCCCGCAGTCTGGTGCCGCCCAGGGCGCGGCCCCGCAGGCGCGTCATCTTGGTGTTGGCCCCGCTTTCGTCAACAAACACCAGACAGGCCGTGGGCTCAGCGGCCAACTCCTCGTGCCAGCGCGCCCTTTTTTCGGCGACGTCGGGCCGTTCTTGTTCGGCGGCGGCCAGAGTTTTTTTTAAACTTCCAGCCTAGCCGCCGCAGCCAGAGATCGATCGTGGAGGGGCGGAAGGAACGCTCCATGCGCGCGCCCAACTCGGCCAGCGTGGCGTCGGGCTGCTCGCATAACAGATGCTGCAGCCGTTGTTTCCGCTCTTCGGTCAGCAGCGTCTTGCGCCCGCACAAATGCGTCCGGGGTTCTAGCGTGCGGCGCTGGCGATACTGCTGGCGCACGCGCCGCACCGCCGCGACGCAGAAGCCCGAGAACTGGGCGATCTCCCGCGTGCTCCGGC
>Ga0326728_10001520_pt1 | contig 81339 bp, 61 predicted proteins | sample MB3enrmetagenome_FD_207602 | JGI IMG/M metagenome (GOLD analysis project Ga0326728, IMG submission 207602) | Lab enriched peat soil microbial communities from McLean, Ithaca, NY, United States - MB31MN | ecosystem: Environmental > Terrestrial > Soil > Wetlands > Peat | place: USA: New York...
GACGCCTGCTCATCTGCTCTCCTCTTCTCAGCCATCTTAGGCTGACAAAGAACAGAACCCCCACTTATGCCCCTGTCCGAATTTGCTGAGCCAGCTCTGTGGAAAGTGGAACGGCTCTTCGCATGGATGCAGAACTTCTGCCGACTCGTCACCCGATGGGAATATCACATCGAAAACTTCCTCGGCTTCGTCCATCTCGCAAGCCTCCACATGATGCTTAGACATTTATGAGACCGCTTCCAGTCCCCTGCTGTTCTGGGATTTAACCGTGAAGAGTGGTAAAATCGCGTTGTCTGTCTAAAGCTTTTTTGGTAGCACTCGACGGATGGAAAGGCGTGGGTGTGACCAGCGAGACCAAGTGGAGCGATGCGCAGCGAGCAGAAATTGTTGAGGAAATGAATCGTGTCCTCGCCTATCCAAAGTTCGAGACTAGCCATCGCTGTGCAAAACTCCTGCGTCATTTGATCGAGCATGCCCTGGAGGGAAACCACGAAGGGCTCAAGGAGCGGACTTTAGGAATCGATGTTTTCGGACGAGACGCAAACTACGACAATAGCGCGGATCCTGTTGTGCGCACCACGGCGAATGAAATTCGAAAGCGATTGGCACTATATTATGAAGATCCGGCGTCCCACAACTCTGTCAGGATTCGGCTGGTTCCGGGCAGCTACTTTCCGAGCTTCGAGTTCGAAGGTCACAATGGTGCACCTCAAGAAGCACAGAGATCGCTTACGGCTGCTCTTCGACGAAACTGGAAATCATGGATCGCTGTCGTCCTGGTGGCAGTAGCCGCCGTTGTTGGCATGTCCCGTGCCGATTTCCTGCACTCCACGGGTTATTTGATCTGGAAGCCGCTGCTCGATTCAAAAGGAAATTTGGTCATATGCTTATCCGACTATGGTTCCGCGATTAATACAAAAGCAAGCGCCAATGTGCTTTCTGGGCCAGCCGCCAAAGACGTTTCTGTTAGACAGGATCATTCCATTAACGACCAGTCGAGATCTTCCTCAAGCATTCTATTTGTGGACGCGATCGTTGGTTACAACATTTCAAACCGACTATTCGAGTTTGGCCGGACTGCACAGCCGCTAAGGTACTCTGAAGTTACGCTGAATAACTTCCGGAGCGGTCCAGTCGTCCTGGTCGGTGGCTCCCAGGATCCTTGGTCGCCGATATTCGTCTCGGGTCTGCGCTATAGTGTCCACTTTGATCCAATCACCTACGACCGGTGGATACAGGATTCCCAATCCCCCACGAATCGCGCGTGGAAGATCAGCGGCCGGGAGGAGCAAACAGATATTGATTACGCCGTGATCACACGCTTTCTCGACCCAAGAACGGGAGAATGGATCATGGCGCTCACCGGTCTGACATCAGCCGGTACAGAGGCTGCGGGCTATCTGATTTCGAGCCACGCTATGGCCAAGACTCTTCCCGCCACCCTGCGCACCAAAAAGAATTTCCAGGTCGTTTTGAAGGTCGCCGTCGTCAACGGGATCGTCGCATCTCCCCAGATCCTCGCCATCCATACGTGGTAGAGTCGAAAGACACCCTCCATAAAAGACGGTCTTTTGCAGTGGACGCGTGAGAACTTCCGGGATGCGCCGGGCAGAGTGGCGCGGAACACACCTGCGTGTTTGCGTGACGCCGGAACATCTCGTATCGCTGGGACGGCAAGCGATGTCGGCTGTGGTTTAAGACCCTGCCAAGCAGCTACAACGACGAACGGCTGATCGTCTTTTTGCGCAATCTGAAGAAGCACTTGCGCGGGCAGAAGGTGATTCTGATTTGGGATGGATTACCTGCTCACAAGAGCCGCAAGATGAAGCAGTATCTGGAGGGCCAGCGTAGTTGGCTCCAGGTAGATACGCTGCCGGGTTATTCTTCTGATCTGAATCCGGTGGAGGACTTATGGAGCAACATCAAAAGTCAGGAATTGGCCAACCGCCGTGTTGCCGGACTTGGCGAGGCCGAAGCCGGCGTGTAGCTGCATGGAGCGAGTGAGCAAATCCATGCTGCCGTTTTCTTTCATGCACCACGTAGGTCTCTATTTATGATCAACCGTGTCACCCTATTTTGAGAGACTCAGTAGGCACTCATCTTCACGACGGCCATCGGAAGACCCGACAATCGAAGCCGAGCCCATCGTCGCTAGAGCGATTTTGCTTTTACTCTAGACCGGCGAAGCAGAGATTGAACCACGCTCCAGGGAACCTCTGAAGAACTCCCCAATCCACAACTGCAGCGGGTGACGGTGTTGCTGCGCCGGGAGGGATGGATGGTGAACGCCAAGCGGGTTTACCGTCTGTACGACCAGGAGAACCTGACGGTGCGCAGCGTGGAGCGGAAGAAGATCGGACGCCGGCAACGTGTACCGCAAGGGCCAGCCACTGGTCCGAACCAGTGCTGGTCGGCCGATTTCGTCAGCGATAAGCTGACCGACGGGCGATTATATCAGTCCGATAAGGGCCTTTTCTGTTCCACCCAGTTGCGGGCAGCTTCGCCCCACATGGGGCGCGCAATGAAATATCCCTGAGCAAGATCGCACCCCAGGGAATTGAGGTAGTCGAGAGTGTAAAGGTCTTCAACACCCTCCGCTGTGACCAGCAGGCCGAGGCTATGGCCTAGGTCAACGATCGATTTGATGACGGTGCGCGACTCGCTGGATTGCTGTGCCTGCATGACAAACGACTTATCCACCTTGATCTCTGAAAAAGGAAGTCTCACCAGTTGAACCATCGAGGAGAATCCGGTGCCGAAGTCGTCGATCGACAAGTGAAAGCCCTTCACTCGCAATCTTGTCAACAAGTCCAGAGAGAGAATTGGATCGACCATCGCGCTGGTCTCTGTCAATTCCAGGACGATACGTTCCTTAGCAATCTGAAAGCGCTGGCACAAGCCGGAAAGGTTATCCGCCAGTTGCAGATCGACCAGGCTCTTTGCGGAAATATTCAAAGACATCATGAGCTTCGACTGCGGGAAAGACTCAGCGAACCATTCCAGGCTCTGGTCGAAGACCTGCGTTGTCAGGGCATCGATAAGCCCGGTATTTTCCGCAACAGGAATAAAACAGTCGGGCATGACGATTCCGCCGCCAGGGTGTCTCCAGCGAACCAATGCTTCAAACCCAGCAGTAACACCGCTCCGGCATTCGATCTTTGGCTGATAGGCCAATACAAATTCGTGGCGATCCAGAGCGTTCTGCAGATCCTGCCTGGTAACTTCGAATTCGTCTCTGTGCGCGAACTGCGCCCCTGTCGATGGCGGCTGATCGCATTCGCTTCCTTCGCCCACAAGCACGCGTAGAGCCTCTTTCGAAATCGGCTTGGAAATGACACCCGCGATACTCAACCCGTGCTCCGAGGCAGAGCGCTGCGCGGCATCCAGCACCCTAGTCCCCATACCGCTGGAGATGACGATCTTGGCCCGCGATTTGCGCTCAGCCAGCAGCCGCATGATCTCAACGCCATCCAGTTCCGGCATGGCCAAATCGATGGTGATAATGTCAGGAAACATCCGATCCAAACGCTGGAAGAACTCTTCCGGACGGGTCACGAACTCGGCTTCAAAGCCGAGGCTCTCCGCAATCCATTGGATAGTCTGGCCGACAGCCGCGTCATCGTCCAGGATGAGAATGCGCCGGTTAGTCATTGCGTTCCTCCTCTTCACAAGCGGACTGGCTTGCCGTTAGCATTTCGCGGATTCTTCTCGCCAGTTGCAGCCGTGAGTAGGGCTTGTTCAGTAACTGAACATCCTTGTCCATAAGTCCCATGTGAAGGATTGCACTTTCTGCATACCCGGTGCAGAACAACACCTTCAACGCCGGATAAAGCTTGCGGGCCTCGTGTGCCAGTTCGCGGCCGTTCAAGCCGCCCGGCATCACCACATCGGTAAACAAGAGATCTATGTTCTTGTGTTTTCTGAGAATAGCCAACGCTTCCTTGCCCCTCGCGGCCTCCAGAACCTTATACCCGAGAGAGAGCAACTGAGCCTTGGCAAACTCCCGCACGGGCTCATTGTCTTCGACCAGAAGAATGGTCTCCGCGCCATGAAGATCGGCAATCAAGGTTGCTTCCCGATTGGATGGTTCGCTCTTGCGATCGGCCTGGGGAAGGTAAAGCTTTACCGATGTGCCATGCCCGGGCTCCGAGTAAATTCTGACATGCCCCTTGGATTGCTTTACAAAGCCATACACCATGCTTAAGCCCAGGCCCGTACCTTTTCCGACTTCCTTGGTGGTGAAGAATGGATCGAAGACACGGCTCAGGTTTTCCCGGCTGATGCCACAGCCCGTGTCGGAGACTGCAATCAGAATGTATTGCCCTGGCGTAACGTCGGCGTTCTGCTCGGCATAGCTGGAATCCAGTTCTACGATGCCGGTCTCGACGATCAAGTGTCCGCCCTCCGGCATGGCATCGCGGGCGTTCACGCAAAGGTTAAGCAGCGCGCTCTCCAACTGCGTCAGGTCGACGAGCGCCGTGCAATCCTCTCCGCTCCTGATCACTTCCAGTTCGATATCCGCGCTCAAGGTGCGGCGCAGAAAGCTCTCTATGTCCACAAGCATCCGATTGATGTCGACTGGCTTCGGCTGCAGGGCCTGGCGGCGCGCAAAGGCGAGCATGCGATGGGTCAGCTCGGCGCCGCGCTGTGCGGCTTCGAGGATCATCTGGGCCATCTTGCTCAGACGCGGGTTCTCTTTCACTTCCTCGCCGATAAACTCGGAACAACCCAGAATCACAGTCAGCAGATTATTGAAATCGTGGGCGATCCCTCCGGTCAACTGTCCCACCGCCTCCATCTTCTGGGCCTGCCGGAATTGTTCCTCCAACTGCCGCCGCTGGGTGATGTCGCGGAAGGTCCAGATCCTGCCGTAGTAGTTACCTGCCTTGTCGCGCACCGGCGAGGAGTAGCGTTCAACAACCGTGCCATCCAGGAATTCGACCTCATCGTTGCAGACCTCATCCGGATGGGAGTTTAGAAATTCGATCTTTTCGATAAATTGATCCGGGGCCTTGATGCGGTCTCTGACAAATTTCCGCTGCTGAATATCGTCGGTGTCCTCGGCAATTTCTTTGGGGATATTCATCAGGTCGTTCATGCGCTGATTTTGCAGGATCTTCCTGTCCTTGTTGTCAACCACCAACACGCCGTCCAGGGAGGAGTCTACCTGCGCCTCGAAGAAGGCTGTCCGCCAGCGCAGTTCCGCCTCCGCCTTCCGGCGTTCCATTTCATGCCGGTTCACTTCCAGGGCGAAGGAGATATCCATCGCCATCTCGTCGAGGAGCAAGAGTTCATCGCCGGAGAAAAACTCGGGTTCGCCGGCGTAGAGACTGAATACGCCTTCAACCTGGCCATCGACGACGAGGGGAAAGCCCGCCGACGACCGGAAGCCGTGGCGCATGGCCTGTTCTCGCCAGGGCGCGAAATCGGGATCGTGCTCGATGTTATTGCAGATGGCGTGTTTTCCGGTACGGACGCACTGCGAAGACGGTCCGCCGTATTGCTTCCGGTCGAGCAGATTGAGCCTTATTTGATCGAGGTAGCCATCCACGGCGCCGCTGGATGCGACCGGCTGAAGGGCTTGCGTGAGGGGATCGATCATACCGATCCACGCCATCCGGAATTGTCCCTTCTCCACGGCGATGCGGCAGGCGGCTTCAAGCAGAGCCTGGTTGTCTCTTTCGCGAACGATCGTCTCGTTGATGCCGCTCAGGACGGCATAGACGCGATTGAGCTGCTGCACGTGCGTTTCCGCCAGACGCCGCTGCTCTTCATGGCGGTTAACTTCAAGAGCGAAGGAGATGTCCATGGCCATCTCCTCGAGCAACCTGGCCTCCTCTTCGTCAAAGAACGCCAACTCGCTCGCATAGAGATTGAAAACGCCGACGATCTGGTTCTCGCATCGGAGTGGAAAGGATGCCAGCGACCTGTAGCCGAGTTGCAAGGCGTAATCTTTCCAGGGCCGGTAGAACTCGTGCTCGATGTCGTTGCAGAGCTGGTATTCGCCAGAATGGAAGCAGCGCGATGCCGGGCCGGTGGGAGCCTTCGGGTTCTGAAGGTCGATGCTCACCCGTTTGAGATACTCTTCGGCCACACCACTGGATGCGATGGGTATCAGCGCTCCTGTTGCGGGATCGGCCATCCCGATCCATGCCATCCGAAATTTTCCCTTTTCCACCGCGATGCGGCAGGCGGCTGTAAGCAAAGCTTCAGGATTCTTTTCGCGGACAATGGTCTGGTTGATGTCGCTCAGCACAGAGTAGACGCGGTTGAGGTGCTCAATATGCTTCTGCGTACGCCTGTATTCCGTGATGTCGTGCAGAACGCCGATCAGGTTGGTGCATTGGCCCCGCTCGTTGAAGGCCGGACTGACGAATACTTCGGCGTGCTTTTCGCCGGCCGGATAGGCCGACTTCTCCTCCCAAAAGACAGCCTTTCTCTCGCGCACCGCCTCTTCGTACTTACCCAGAACCATGTCTTGGGAGGGCTTGGGAATCACCTCCTGCACCAGCTTCCCAACCACCTGATCGTTCTCAAGGCCGGTGGCTCGCAGAAATGCCGGGTTAACGGAAATAAAGCGGAACTGGCCGCCCGGCTCCACGGCCAGATTGAAGACGACGTCAGATATGTTCTGGAAGACGAGCGAGAGCTCCTGCTCGCTTTCGCGCAACTTCCGATCGGCGAGTCTCTGCTTTGTGATGTCGCGCGCCACTACCACTGCCCCGATAATTGCGCCGTTGCTGTCGCGCAATGGATTGAAGCTGTAGCTTCCAACCCAGGTTTCGCCCGTGTCCTTGCGACGCAGGTTGTATTCGACATTCGTGTCCGTCTCGCCGCGCAACGCTCTTGAGGCGGTCCAATTGTTCTCCGGAACCGGGTCTCCATCCGGCAAAGTCACCTCAAAGAGCGCGACGAACTCGGCGAGATTTTTCGGGCACGCGGCCCGGGATGGAAACTTGTGAAACGCCACAAAGGCATCGTTGAACTCCAGAATCCGATAGTCGGTATCGGTGATGAAGACAGCATCCGCCATGCTGGCCATCGCCACCTCGAGCTTTTTGCGGTCTGCAGCTCGCATAGCCTCCGCCCGCTTTCTGCAACTCGTATCCAGTGCGATCCCCAGCAGCACGGTGCGGTTCTCACTTGTATCCTTCAAAGGTGCCGCGTGCAACTCCAGCCAACGCCGGGTACCTTTCAATCCTTCGATTTCAAACTCGATGCTCCCCGACTCGCCGTGGCAGACACGCTCTGTGAGCTCTCGAAAAGCGTCGCGGGATTCCGGGACGACTGCGTTGTAAATGCACTTTCCAACAGCTTTCCCCGCGTTGTCAGCCTCCAGCATGCGCAGTCCCGCCCCATTCATGGTCAGTACCGTGCCATCGGAGGCAATCGTCGCGATGCAATTCGGACTGTTTTCAATGATGCCCCCGAGTTGGGCTTCCCGCGCTGACAGCGCGCGGTTTGTCTCCTCCAGTTCGAGGGCCTTCGATTCCAGTTTGTGGATGAGGACCTCGCTGTACTGCCGGAGCAGAACTGTTTCCTCGCCAATCGGTGCATTCGCCGGAGACATATCTCCTCGCCCGGCTTTCGCTAGAACCTCGCGGACTTTAGCCATGAAGGGCGCGGGTTCGGTGGGCTTGACTATAAAGGCGTCCGCGCCGAGGTCCAGTGCAAGCTGTTCGTCCTTCGGGTCGGTATAGGTTGCCGTGTACACGACAAACGGTATCCGATTCAGCCGCTGATCCGCTTTCCATTGCCGCAACAGAGTAAAGCCATCCATGATGGGCATGAGCAGATCGGAAATGACCAACTCAGGCGGATCGGCCAATGCTGCATTCAACGCTTCGGCGCCGTTTCTGGCCTCGTTAACCTCATACCCCGTGGAGCGCAACAATGCCTGCAGGTAATAGATGTTCTCGTCATTGTCATCTACGATCAGGATTCTTTGCATGGGATCGCCTCGTTTCCTCCGCAGAGAAAGCCGGTTACAAGCGCAAGTGTTTGGCGATTTGTTCGATAAAGGTGCTGGGGTTGATCGGCTTTTCTATATAGTCCGTCGCGCCCGAGGCCAGAGCTTTTTCGCGGTCCCCCACCATCGCATAGGAAGTTACCGCAATGATAGGCGTATCTTGAAGAGCGGGATCCCTGCGGATTTCCGCGGCAACCGCGTAGCCGTCGAGCATGGGGAGCTGAATGTCAAGCAGAATCAAATCCGGCCGCAATTCACTGGCCAGGGTAACTCCCAGTCTTCCGTCCCGGGCTTCCTGGACGGCGAATCCATGCTTTTCAAGCAGAAAGCGCGCCAGATAGAGATTCTGTTCGTTATCTTCAATTACCAGAACTGTGTTCTTCATGATGCTTACCCCATACCAAAGGTAGTCGAACGGTGAACGTGCTGCCCTGATCGAGAGCGCTCTCCACGGAGATGAATCCGCCCAGGAGATCAACCAGCCGCTTGCAGATGGAGAGGCCCAATCCGGTTCCCTCACGCTTGCGCGCCAAGCCTGTGTCCGCCTGGCGAAAAGGCTCAAATATACTCTGGTGATGCTGTGGGTCAATCCCAATGCCCGTATCCCGAATGGTGGTGATTATCCATTCATTTTCCCGCTTGCACTGAACCACCACTTCTCCACGATCGGTGAACTTGACGGCATTGCCCAGCAGATTCAGCAGAATCTGTTCCGTGCGCCGCTGGTCGCTGTTGATTTCGCCCACATTCGGCGAAAGCTCTGTCCGCACCGTGATTCCCTTCTTCTCGGCCAAGGGCAGGATAGCGGACACTGTTTTCTGAATGGCGGGGAGCAAGGGAAAGGGTGCGCAACAAATATCCAGTTGGCCGGCCTCGATCTTGGAGATGTCCAGAACGTCGTTGATCAACGCCAGCAAGTGCCTCGAACTGTTCTGTACCATTCCCAACTGCTTCGCCTGTTCGTCGTTCAGGGGCCCTGCAAGCCCCTGAATGACGATTCCCGTAAACCCGATGATAGAGTTCAGCGGTGTACGTAATTCATGCGACATGGTGGCCAGAAAAGCGGACTTTAACTGGTCGGCGGATTGCGCTGCATCCCTGGCTTCCACTAGTTCGGCAGTACGCTGGCGGACACGATCCTCCAGTTCGTTTCGTGCCCGCTCGAGAGCCGAAATGGCTTCGGCGCGTTCGCTTTGAGCACGTAACGCCGCTATGCCATGAGCCAGATTCTCCCCGAGTTCCGCAATCAGTCCGACTTCCGATTCGTCGAAAGCATCGGGTTCCCGCGCGTAGATTGCCAACGCTCCATAGACAGTGTCCCCCTGGTGCAGGGGCACCGATATGACGGACTCAAAATTGCGGAGCGCAAGATCGTTGCGCCAGCGAGCAAATGACGGCTGGTCGCCGAGGTGGCGCACCACCACCGGTCTTCCTGTGCGGATGGCAGGACCGAGGCTTCCCCTCCCGTACTCATTGTCGGCCCAGCTCACATGGATGCGATCCAGAAAGCCCTCCGCTGTGCCGGCGGATGCAACCGGACGCACAGTGCGCGCTTCGTCGTTGTCGGCATAACCCACCCAGGCAAACAGGTATCCTGCCTGTCCTACCGCGATACGGAGGATGTCCCATCCATAGTTGAAAGTTGAGCGGCGGTTCAGCCTGATTCTGAAAGAATCGGGTTGCCAAACCTTGAAGGGAGAACCGCCGTGAAGAAAGCTTACCGCACTATCGGCAAGCAAGGGAAAGTCAACGAGCAGGATCTGGCCAGTTTTCTGGCCAAGAACGGGCAAGCGCTTTTGCCCATGGTGGATCTGATCGAGCAGTGCCAGGTGGCCTGCGACGAACTGATCGACGTAACCGGACGAGCGGCCATTCAGGCCGTGTTGCAACTTTCCGCCATGGAGGCCGCGGGCGGCCCGCAGCAGCAGGGCAAGCGGCGCATGGGCGACGTGGTTTTCTACGGCCGCCAGGCGGGCCAGGTGCTTCTGAGCGACCGCAAGTTGGAAGTCCAGCGGCCCCGCTTGCGGAGCAAAGGCCGGCGAAGCCAGGAAGTGGAAGTTCCCGCCTACGCGGCCATGCAAAACCCAACGCCGATGGGTGCGCGCATGCTGGATATCCTGTTGCACGGGGTTTCCACGCGCAGCTACAAACAAGTCATTCCCCAGATGGCGGAAACGGTGGGCGTGTCGCGCTCGGCGGTGAGCCGGGCGGCAATCGAGGCCTCCGAAACCGAGTTGGAGGCGCTGCTGGCACGGCGATTCGACGAGCTGAAGCTGCTGGTGATCTACATCGACGGGCTTATCTTCGGCGACTACACGATGATCGGCGCAGTGGGCGTAGATCGAGAAGGCCACAAGCACGTGCTGGGCATCCGGGAAGGCGCCACGGAAAACTCGACCGTGGTGGCCGAACTGCTGGAAGACATCGTCTCGCGCGGCGTCGATGCCAAGCGCAAGATGTTGTTCGTCATCGATGGATCGAAGGCGCTGCGGGCGGCCATCAACGCTGTCTTCGGCAGCCATCAGCCGGTGCAACGCTGCCGCGCCCACAAGCTGCGCAATGTGCTCGACTATCTGCCCAAGGACGACAGGCCGCAGGTCAAAAGCCTGTTGCGGGCAGCCTGGAAACTGGACACCGACAAAGGCATGGCCCGGATCAAGAAACTGGCGGCATGGCTGGACCAGAAGTATCCGCAGGCCGCGGCCAGCCTGATGGAGGGCCTGGAGGAGTGCTTCACCATCAACCGGCTCGACATCCCGCCGGCGCTGCACCGCTGCCTGGCCACCACCAACATCATCGAGAGCCCGCACGCCGGAGTGCGCATCCAGACCCGTCGCGTCACCCACTGGCAGAACGGCAGGATGGTGCTGCGCTGGATGGCTTCGGCGTTCCTCCGAACAGAGAAACGCTTCAAACGCATAATGGGACACCGTGATCTATGGGCGCTGGAAGCGATCCTCAATCCGACTGCGACCGCCAACGAAAAGGCGGCGTAGTAACATCAACCTAACCGCCGCACGCCACTTTCAACTGAAAGCGGGACATCCTCGCGATACGGCAAACATCCTGCAAGAGTGCCTGCTCTTCGGTGGCATGAACCACGGCCGAGTTGCATTGCGACAACACACGCAACGCCCGGTGCGTTTGGCGCAGGGCCTCTTCCTTCGCCTTGCGTTCTGTGATGTCCGTACTGATTCCGCAAAGCGCCTGAAATTGGCCGGCGCCATCTTTGATCGCAACCTTGATGCTCTGAAAGCTGTGCAGGCCGTCGGCAAGCAGCGACTGCTCTTCGAACGCCTGTGTCTGGCCGCTCTCCACGACTGCCCGGTCGTTGGCCATGAACTGGCTGGCCGCATTTCTCTCGAAGATCTCGATATCTGTTTTCCCTTTGGCGTTCTCGCTCGATATGTTGAACGACTCGGTCCAACAGCGATTGACAAAGAGGTATCGGCCAGCCTGGTCTTTCATGTAGATCAACGCCGGCGAGTTGTCGAGCACAGCCTGCAACTCCGCACTGCTCTTGCGGATCAGCACCTCCGCCCTCTTGCTTTCCGTAATATCGGTAAGCATGACCAGCATCCCATCGGCTCCGTGCTCTTCATCCGGAATCGAAGTCGTCGATATCTTGGTCCACACTTCTTCACCGTTTTTCTTGCGCAAACGAAGTTCGCTCGCGCCAACGCCCAGAAGAGAAGCATGGGGAGCTTCAGGGCAGAATTCCACGGCACTTCTTCCTGCCATCTCCTTCGGCTCATACCCAAGCATGTGGGCAAATTGACGGTTGACGAAAGTCGTGCGGCCCTGAGCATCCAGGGTCCAGATACCTTCGTTGGCCATCTCCACAATCCGGCGATAGCGCTTTTCGCCTTCCCGCTCCGTCTCTTGCTTCGCCTGTTCCCTGATCAGATATTCCCGCTCCGCCTCGGTCGCTTGCCGCTCGCCAATCACGGCCGACAAGAGGAGTCCGGAGACAGCCACCGTGGCAAAGAAGAGCTGAAGCAGGAAAGCGTTGATGAAAGGCAGATCCTTTGAAAAGGGTCCGAGGCCGTGCGCGGTCGCGAGCAGCGCGATCGCGGCAATAACGGCATTGACCAGGGCGGTTCCGGCAACTCCAAACCGAATGGCAGCCCACAACACGAACGGGAAGACCAGCAGTGCCAACACGTTATGACGGCCCACGAAATTGAGGTGTCCATCAAAGAGCAGTACGCTGGTGAGGGCCGCGAGGACTAACAGGCCAGCCAGTTCCAGCATCCGGGCGGCGGAGCGCAATTTGAGCAGTTCGCGAAGCGAAAGCAGCAAGGGCGCCGCCAGCAAGATGCCCATGGCGTCGCCCAGGTAGTACAGCGACCAAAAAGGAACCGCTTCTGCCCACCGCTCTACACCCGAGAAAAGCAGTACCGTGGTCCCAACAAATGCGCTGATCGTCGAACTGAGTATTGCCGCCAGCACTATCAGTCCGAGCATGTCCCGAAGGCGGGTCAGCGAGGTTTGAAACCCCGGAATGGTGCGGAGCAACAACGCGCCCGCCAGCGCCGCGGCTGTGTTTCCTCCGGCCAGCCCCAAGGCCGGAAGGAGAGGAAGGTGCCAGAGGAAATTGACCAGGAAGGCAGCGACATAAACGGCAGGCCAGCAACGCCATCCACAAAGCAGCAGACAGGCAAGTGCAACCCCGGAGGCCGGCCAGACCGGGGAGACATTGCCCGCGGTGAAAGGCACTGCCAATCCTGCCGTACCGGCCAGGAAATACAGCACACCCGTACCGATTAAGTGTCTGTAGGCTGGAATTGTCATTTCACTCTCAGACAGGTCAAATGTACACCCATTCGTGCAGTCTCAAGCAATCATTCATGCCAGGGGGAGAATGCGGGAGCGGAAATACTCCACAGAATATATCGCCCACGATTGGGAGGACCAAGATCGGGTTTTGCTGCGGAACTTCTGGATTGGAATCCGGAATTCACGCCGGGCGTCCATTCTCGCGTTTTGACACCCCGCCGGCCATGCCTGATAGAAAATGGATTTTGACACTCAATTGGTGACACAGGCCGCGAACAAACAAAGTTCGGCAGTGTATTGATTTTGCTGCTTAACAACGCGACACTTCGATTCATCACAATCTGTTGTGGCATCTGTTGCGGAATGGTCCTGAAAAGTCGGCAAGCATCAAGAAATCTTGGATTGGATAAGATGCAGAGTGGCAATCGCCATTGGAGGGCCAATTGCATTGCGACCGCACCCAAACAAGCCGCGGAATCGTTCCGCACTAGCTTGTTCCTTCGGGTTTTTCCCGCCTTGCTTACACTCTTGGGCGGCCCATGGCGCGCCTTTCGCTCATCCTCCGGTATCATCTAGGACCGACGAGAATCGTGGCCACGCGCGCATACTCTGGCTGCTTGTAAAGCGTATGTTCGCGCTCCAGAACTCCGCCCTGCCGTAAAGCTGCTGGCGGTTTGGGCCTCAAACCGGAGTTCCTCGCTGGCCGCCACAAACCGACCCATTGCTTCCACACTCAACTCTTCTGCTCGAACCATGCGGATGTTCGCTACCCGGCATGACCGCCCCTTCAGGCTCATCTTGTGTTGGAAAAGAGTAAGAATGTGCAAATTTGCCGATTTCTTATAACATCAAGTTGCTAGACCTACCGCGCGGGTCTTCGAATTGCGGCGGAAACCCTAGACAACTGGAGTGATAAGAACCAGGGATGGCCACCATTGCTATTTGCAGTGGTCTCACGGAACGCCGGACGGCCCCTAGTTGGGCCCGATGGTCCGCCAAGATGCGGGCGTGGCCGGAAGGGGCAAGATCCGTTTGACCCGGAGCCACACGCGGTATTCAGACTGATCCAGGCCACCGCATTGAGAATTGTCGTTGGAACCGCAAGTCGTCACTGTTCGGGGTAAGGCTCCGTTTAATTTAATGCTCCATTCAACATCCTGAGCGCTCTCTATTCTCTTACCGGACTGCCTACCCGAAATCACAATAAATCTGGCAAATCTGCTGGAATATGCACACAGCTGCAAGTGTGATCGAAGGCCTTAGATCGCCTACATCCATGCGGGTTTAGCTGGATTATAGGGAATTCTGCGAATCCTAGGGAAATTACGATGGCAGAAGCTGACTTTCTACCACTGAAATACTCCCGCCCTGGGCGGAGGAACCGGCGCCGAGTAGATTTAGCGCGCGGCGGTTGTGAAGAAGTATACCAAGAGTGGCGGCGAGCCGCGCCATTCGGACGGGCGGTAGCGCGAGAAACTTAGCGCGCCGTGGTGTCTAATAGGAGTGGGATCGAGCGCCGCAGGATACTGCCCTGGCGTCCGGTCCACGCATGAAAGCCCGGGGATGGAAGACGATGACTCTGCTCGATGCTCCTGTATTTGACGAGGCCCGCGAGAAGCGCAAGCTGATGATCGGCTATTCGGCTGCCGCCGGACTGGTGGTGCTGTTCATTCTCTGGTGGATACTGGCCGGGCGGCCCGTGGACTGGCCGTGGCGCTGGAACAGCCACCTGTTCGGGCGGATGGCGATCAACCGGTTCATGAACGATATTGAGAAAAACGACCTCGAAGGAGCCTACGGGGTCTGGGTTCACGACAAGAACTGGCAGCAGCATCCGCCGCGCGGGGCCAATTCGTTCGAGCGGTTCAAGGAAGGCTGGGACCCAAAGAGCCCCGACGCCGAGTACCCGGCCGTGATTCACAGCCACCGCATCGCGTCCGACCGCATCTACGGCAACGTGCTGCTGGTGGCCATCCTGATCAACGGCGCCAAACAAAATGCGCTCGACCTGACCTATGACCCTAAGACCGGCCAGCTCAGCTACGCGCCGCCAGGAGTGCGGCTGTCCACCGATCCGTGGAAGGTCATTCCGTAAGGGCTTTCCGGCTCAAGCGAAGACGGCCGGCAGAGGCGCAAAACCCGCTCTGCCGGCCGTCTTGTTTCTTGATCCCCGTCAGCCGCCCGCTTCGACCATGGCTTCTGTTCCCTTGCTCATCTTGGCCGTGCGCTCCAGTTTGTCCCAGTTGAAGGGCTTGCCGTCGATAGCGCGCTTGATGGTCTTGAAGAGCACGACGGAAAACACCTGCCGGTAGGTAAAGCGCTGCAGCCAAATGTGGAAGAGGAGCCAGCCGTCGCCCTTGTTGGCCGGATGGCGGCGCTCCAGGCTGAAGGCTACCGACGATGTAATGAAGTCGATGACCAGGAAGCCAAGGAAGTAGATGACCAGTTTCTCAAAGCTGGCCGCAGAGGCTGCCTCGGGGTGGTAGTACCGGTCGATGAAGTAGTTGACCACGCCGGCGACGAACATCAGATCGATGAAGGGCGAGACCAGCGGCAGAATCATCTGGAAGATGAGGATGTTGGGCAGCGCAAAGAGGCCCATGGCGCGATTGCGCGTGAAGGCCGCGCGATGCTTGAAGACCGCCTGCAGAATTCCGAACGACCAGCGGAAGCGCTGGCGCATGAGGCCCTGCATGTCGACCGGGGCCTCGGTAAAGGCCAGAGCGCGATCTTCGTAGTCGACTCTTAGGCCGTGTTCGAGCAGATTCATGGTCAGGTCGGCATCCTCGGCCACGGTGTTGAGCGGGTATCCGCCCGCGGCGCGGACCTCGGCGGTTCGCCAGGCGCCGATGGCTCCCGGGACCACAGTAACGATGTGAAACAGGTCCAGGGCCCGGCGATCGAAGTTCTGGCTGGTAATGTATTCGAGGGCCTGCCAGCGGGTCCACAGATTGACGCGGTTTCCCACCTTGGCGTTGCCGGCCATGGCGCCGATACGGGGGTCCTCGAAGTGCGGAACGAGCTTGGAGATGGCGTCCGGGGCGATGACCGTGTCGGCATCGATGCCGACGTAGACCTCCTCCTCGATGCGCTCGAGGGCGTAATTGAGAGCCGCGGCCTTGCCGCCGTTGGGCTTGGTGAGTACCTGGACGCGGCCTGCCTTGATCTCCTGCGCGTAAGCGGCCGCCGCCACCTCGGCGGTGCGGTCCGTCGAGCCGTCGTCGATGACAACGATGTGGAGGTTCTTGTAGTCGGAGTTGAGCACCGAGCGGATGGTGCGAACGATAACCGTCTCCTCGTTGTAGGCCGGAATGAGCACGGCCACGCGAGGGTTATAACTTGCCGAAGCGAGGCGACGGGGCTTGCGCAGCCGGTCCACGATGGCCAGAACTCCAACCAGCAAGAGCCGCACACTCATCAGGACGTCGCCGATGAAGAAGATGAGCACGATGCCGGTTCCGACGATATCGAGCGCCGAGAAGGCTATTGAATCGGGAATCGCGCGCACCCGCTGCCAGAATGTGAGCGGCGGCATGACCTCGGCGGTAGTCTTGCCCATCAGGGCCGAGACCGGAACGATCGTGTAGCCGCGGGCGCGCAGGGTGTCGATGAGCAGAGGCAGCGCGGCCACGGTGGCCGAGCGGTCGCCGCCGCCGTCGTGCATCAGGATGATGGAGCCCCGGAACTGGGGCTTGGTCTTCATCGTCTCCAACTGGGTCATCACCGTGTCGGTCATCTCCTGGGGAGACTTGCGGGGATGCTCGGCCCAATCGTCGGTGTCGATCTTGCTTCCGATCACGGTAAGGCCCTGCTGCTGGATAAATGTGACCGGGGCGGCTTCATCGTCGGTATCCGGCTCTTCGTCGATGTCGTAGGGAGGGCGGAAGTAGAGCGGCTGCACGCCGAGCTTGCTGGCGAAGAGCTGGTTGGTGACCTTGATCTCGAGGTCTAGCTGCCGGGTAGAGATTTCGCTGATGTCCGGGTGCGTGTAGGTGTGGTTGCCAATCTCGTGGCCCTCGCGGGCAATGCGCCGCATCAGGCCCACGTTCTGCGCGGCCTCATCGCCGATGAGCATGAAGGTGCCCTTCACGCCCTTCTGCCTGAGAACATCGAGTACCTGCGGCGTCCACTTTGGATCGGGCCCATCGTCAAAGGAGAGCGCCACCTCGTTGGCATGGTAGCCATACTGCTCAACGTTGTAGGCGCGGGGATATACATCCATATGCTCATCGACGATGAGCTTCTTGCGCGGGTCGGGCTCGTCGGTATCGACTTCAACCGTCCGCTTGCCGGGCTCGGGCAGGCCGGTGATGCGCAGGATGTCGCCCTCGCCCTCGGTATCGACGTCGTGGCCGGGCGGAACCACCGCCAACTGGCTGAGCGATTCGGCGCTAACCGGCCGGTCCCAGATATTCCAAAGCGAGCGGTCTTCCTCGCCCAGCCGCCACAGGGCAAAGGTCTGCAATCCCATCTCGCGCGCGGCGCGCATCTCGTTGAGCACCGTCACCGCATCGAGAAACCAGACCACGTGGCGCTGATTGTTATCCTCGTCTACGTACTCAAAGTGCGGGTTGAGGGTGTCGTAGTCCAGGTCCATGTTGGCGTCGGCGTCAACGGCCAGTTGCCAGGCGTCGGAGACCGAAAGCTCATCCGTATCGACGACCACGGGATCCTTGCGACTCCTGCTCTTTGGATTCGGGATGGTCAGCGTCCAGTCGTAGCCGTAGTTACCGAGCGCGCAAATGATCTTGTCCTTGGGAACCAGATTCATCATGCGCTGCAGGTTGGCGACAAACCAGCTCTGCGCGGCCACCGGCCCAGGGGCGCCCTCAACCTGGTGTTGGTCGTAGTTCATCAGCACCACGCCGTCGGAACTGGCCGCGGCCTGGCGGTAGACCGCTTCGCTGTCGCTCGGAGACACGTTCACGTAAAGACGCAGATTGCGCGCGTGCATCTCGCCGTAGAGGGCCTGAAGAAAATCGAGGTAGGCCGGAGTCGCATCCCCGGGAAGGCTTTCGAAGTCGAGCGACAAGCCGCGATAGGCTGGATAGGCCGCAAGAAACTGCATCAGTTGGGCGCGCATGGCTGCGCTCTTTGCCGAGTCCTTGAGCAAAGCGCCCACACCCGAGTCCCAGTTCTGCGTGTGCGGGTTGTAGTTGCTCACCTGGGGATAGATTTCCGTATCGACGTGCGCCTGCTGAATAACGTTCTTGACCTTGTTCAGGCTGTCCGGGTCGTGAACGGCTGAGGTCTCGACGATCGGATACTCGCGCTGGTTGTCGCTGCTCATGGCCATCACGGCGCCAGCCTGCGAGTTCAGGTGCAGCCACTCCGGGAAGAGGATGTCGATCTGGTGGATATGCTCCTTGAGCGACGAGAAACTGCCGGCATCGTTCTGCACATAATAGGCGGCGCGCAGACCCTCGCCGGTGTTGAGGGGAATCTCCGAGGGCCGGCGTTCGGTTCTGCGCCGAGCCGGGCGTACTCCTTTGCCTGCGTTGCGCAGCGCAATATCGGGGTCCGGAAGCGCCTTGTAATTGTGACGCGCCGCGGGAAGGAGGATCTCAGGCAAGGGGCGGCTGAGCAGAATATTGAAGACGAAAATCACTACGACCAGGGTGACCAGAACAGCGGAAATATCGAAAATGCGCCGCAGACGCTTCCAGCGCTTGCGCTGCGGGTCGTAAAAGATCTGCCTGTCTAGCATGGCCGCCTGGGTCTCCGCGGGCTTTTCAATTTCCAGATAGCGGCGCCCGACCGGTACCTGCGGGTGAATGCGGTCCTGAAACTACTATAGGGCCACGAAGACCCTCCGCGTCGGGCACTCAGGTGGTGAAAATACCGACCCGGCGCAAAGATAACTGCCGGCCTCGGTCTCGAAGGCCACCAAAGGCGCAGGCAACCAGCCAAGCGGAGCCTGAGAAACATTCCTAATAGGAACGGATCTCAGGGGGAAAGACCCGCCCAGACAGTCTACGCTATACATGGAAATCGTATGGAACCCAATCGGCAGAGTCAATGCGTCCCGATCGGCAGGTCCCCTGCCGGAGTGCCCTTGACGCTACGACTCTCGGCGGGTGCGCCCCTGGTCCTGGCCTTGGCCTGCGGGGCAGTCCTCCGCCTCTGGATGCTCAACCACTGGTTTGAGGTCTCTGGCGACTCGCTGGTCTACGGCGGACTGGCTAAGAACCTGCTGCTGCACGGCCGCTACGCGCTAACCACGCCCGCCGGCATTCCATTCAGCACGCTCATCCGGCTGCCGGGCTACCCGCTGTTTCTCGCCGCCTGCTTCCGGCTCTTCGGTATGGAGAACTACTACGCGGCGGGCTGCGTCCAGATTGTGGTTGAGCTGGCCGGGTGCCTGCTGCTGGCGGCCTTTGCCCGGCGCATGGCGGTGAGCCTGCGCCCCGCCGATCCGTTGTTTTGCCGCCGCGCCTACGGCGCCACGCTGTGGCTGGCCGCGCTATGCCCTTTTACGGCCTCCTACGCTCTGCTCTCACTGGCCGAGACGCTCACGCTCTTCTGCCTGGCGCTGGCCATGTTCGCCATGGCCTGGTTTTGGGAGCGGTCGGGCTGGCCTGCGGCGCTTATCTTCACCTTCGCCGTGACCTATTGCACGCTACTCCGCCCCGACGGCGCGCTGGCCGCCGTTGCCTTTGCTCCCGTCATGATGCTCGCCGTGCGCAGGCGCGGAACAACGCTTGCCTCGATAAGGATGATCGCTGTCTGCATCCTGCTGGCACTGGCTCCCTTTGCGGCCTGGACCTGGCGCAACTGGCAGGTCTTCCACGTCTTCGAGCCGCTGGCCCCCCGCCTGGCCACCGATCCCGGCAAGCCAACCAACCCGGGCTGGGAGCGGTGGATCAAAAGCTGGTGCCTGGACTTTGTCTCTACCTACCAGATTTACTGGGAGGTTCCGGACGACACCTTCGATATCTCCGCACTGCCCAGCCGCGCTTTCGACTCGCAGGCGCAGTACGTGGAAACGGCGGCACTGGCCCGCGACTACAACACCAGCGGCAAGAAGCTGACCGCAGCTATCGACGCGCGCTTCGGCAAACTGGCCGACGAGCGCATCGCTGCCCATCCATGGCGCTCGCGGCTCTGGCTGCCGCTGGGGCGCTTGGCGGATATGTGGCTGCGACCGCGAACGGAGAACACTCCGCTCGCACTCGACTGGTGGGTGTGGACGCGGCATCCGGGAGAGACAGCGCTGGCATGGTCTTTTGCCGTGCTGAATGCAATCTATCTTGTGCTGGCGATTGTGGGCCTTTGGCTGCGGCCACGGTACGGGCTGGCGCTCGTGGCCTACATGATCCTGCGCAGCGCCCTGCTATGCACGGTGGAGGCGCCGGAGGCCCGCTACACACTCGAGTGCTTCCCCATACTGTTCGCTCTGGCCGGGGTTGCGCTAGCTGCGGGAATGAGCAGGTTCTGCAATCGAAAGCGGCCAGCGGTACAGGCCTGAACATCGGCATCTGGCGCACGCATTGTGTCGCACGATAGCATGAGGATTCCCGGCGCAGCTCAATGAGCGGGACCGATTCGCAGTCTCACGAGTTGAATCCGAAGCCGATCGAGTGTCCCCAAGGAGTAATTGAGCTCATGCCCGATGCCGCGCGCCATCCGTCAACGCCTGAAGGTACAGTTCTGGAGTCCGTCGGATTCTTCAATCCGTCCCGCCGCACCTTCCGCTTCACGATCCTGATGTTTATCAGCCTGATCGTGCTGGGCAGCTACTTTGCCTACGACAGCATCGGAGCGCTGGCGCCCACTCTCATTGTGGATCTTCATCTGGACCGCAGCACCATCGGCAATCTCTATACGGCCTACTCCGTCGCCGCCGTTCTCATTGTCTTCTTCGGGGGCATGCTCTACGACAAGCTGGGACCCCGCCGATCGAGCCTGCTGTTCTGCATGCTGGTCCTGATAGGCGCGACCATCGTCGCCATGGCGCACTCCCGGTGGGAACTCTTTGCCGGGCGGTTGATCTTCGGCGCCGGGTCGGAGACGCTAATCGTAGTGCAGAGCGCCATCATCAGCCGCTGGTTCAAAGGCAAGGAGATGGCTCTGGCCTTTGGCATCGCTCTGACCATCAGCCGCGTCGGGACGCTTTTCAGCTTCAACACCGAAGAACTCATCGCCAGCTATTTCGGCAGTTATCGCGTGGCGTTATGGGCAGCGGCGGGGTTCTGCCTGTTCTCAGTGGCCTGCAACCTGGTCTACATGGCTATGGATCTGCACGGCGAAAAGGTACTCGCCCTGCCCAAGCCGGAGGGCAGCGATAAGATCGTCCTGTCCGATATACGGAAATTCAACTCCTCCTACTGGTTCGTGGTCCTGCTTTGCGTCACGTTCTACAGCGCCATCTTCCCCTTTACCGCTCTGGCAACGGACATGTTCCACGACAAGTGGGGCATTCCGCTCACCAGTGAGGCCACGGGCGGTTTTCTGGTCCAGATCTTCGACAATTTCCTGCACATGTTCTCAACGGCGCCGGGAGTCACCAGCATTATCATTTTCGCGTCGATGGTCTTTGCGCCCTTCGCCGGCAACCTGGTGGACCGCATCGGCAAGCGCGCCACGTTGATGGTCGCAGGTTCGCTGATGCTGATTCCCGCCCACCTCATCATGGGAATCACCCATTGGAATCCGAGACCCAGCATGGTCCTGCTTGGCGCGGCCTTCGTCCTGGTTCCCGCGGCCATGTGGCCGTCGGTGCCGCTGGTGGTGGAGGAGAAGCGCGTGGGCACGGCCTTCGGCCTGATGACCGCCGTTCAGAACCTGGGCTTGGGGCTCTTCCCGCTGCTGAACGGCAAGCTCCGCGACGTTACAGGAACATACACCGCGACCCAGATCATGTTCGCGTGCCTGGGCGTGGCAGGACTGGTGTTTGCCTTCCTGCTGCTCAAGTCGGACAAGCGTCATGGGGGCAAGCTGGAGCAGGGAAAGCAGCCGGAGACGGGTTTGCAGAAGACCGCATAGGCCCCTACTCGCTAAGTCCCTGATGCCTTGTTCTTTGCTACCCCAGAGCGAGCGAGGGGTCTGCTGTCAGATCCGCCGGAGCAAACTCGCCCGCTTCAAACCGCGGCCAGGCCGCGGCCGCAATCATTGCGGCGTTGTCGGTTGAAAGCGCAAGACTGGGGAAGGCTACACGCAGGCCGCGCCTTGCGGCCTCGGATGCAAAGCGCTCCCGCAGTTCGCGGTTGGCGGCCACGCCACCGGTGACAAGAACGCGAGTTGCACCCAGAGCCTCGGCTGCTGCAAAGGTCTTCTTGAGCAGGTCTCCCACTACGGCATGTTGAAAGCTCGCGATCAAATCGAGCGTCGGCTGCGGACAGAGATCGAGAGCCGCCTCGCGGGTAGTAGGGGGCTTCATCTCCGCGGTTCCGCGCTCGATGCGCGCGTGGGCTTCCTCGCGCATGGCGTGCAACTCCACATAGCGCAGTACCGCGGTCTTGATTCCGGAAAACGAGAACAAAAAGTGCGGGTTGAGAGCGGCGATCGGTGCTGTCTTGGCAGCTTTCGTCCTCGGGACTTTGCCGGAGAGGTGCACCTTGGTTTTGATCTGCGCGAAGGTAAACGGCACAGCGCGGGGATTGCCAAATTGAGCGAGCGTATCGATCCAGGGCCCGCCCGGATAGCCGAGGCCCAGCAATTTGGCCACCTTGTCGTAGGCCTCGCCGGCTGCGTCGTCTAGCGTGCGCCCAACCAGCGTGTACTTCCACAGGCCATTCGCAGGCCGGGCCAAATAGAGATGCGTATGCCCGCCGGAGACAACCAGCGCCAGCGCAGGCTCATCTGCCTTACCGCCATGCTCCTCACGCTCGCGCAAGAGCACCGCGTGGATGTGGCCTTCGAGATGATTGACCGCGATCAGAGGCAAGCCTGTCGAAAATGCCAGTCCCTTGGCGTACATGATGCCCACCAGCAGCGCACCGGCAAGCCCTGGGCCGCTGGTAACTGCGATAGCGTCTAGATCGGCGAGTGTGACGCCCGCCTCGGCAAGCGCCGCGCGAACTACGGGAACAATCGAGCGCAGATGCTCGCGGCTGGCCAACTCCGGCACCACGCCGCCGTATTTCGCATGGGTAGAGATCTGAGAGGCCACAGCCGACGATAGCGCACGCGAGCCGCGCTCGACGACAGCCGCGGCGGTTTCGTCGCAGGAGCTTTCGATGCCGAGGATGAGGCCAGATCTCACCCACTTAGTTTACCGAGAGACGTCAGTGCAGCGGCAAACCTATAGAGCAATAGTTGCTTTGCCGTCTTGATTAACTTTGCGCAAAATATTGTTATATTCCTCCCCGCAGAATCCGAATCGCACGCAAAGCCATTTCGAAACCCACTCCTCAGGCACTTGGCCGCGGTCAAGCTTTTGATTCAAGAAGAGGTCAAAGGTGCCGTCATCCCTCTTGGCAACCTCCAGGGTTGTATCCTTCATTCGGTTAGAGTCTTTCCGCGTTTGGCTCACGCGACACCTCAAGGGAATTATGCACTCGTTCGCTCAGAAATTGAAGTGGCCTAGTCTGCTCAAGGGATGACAATAGAAGCAGCTATGCCGACCGCCAAAGCCAAATACGACGCCGCGCTCCAGATCGTCGCCGAGCTGCGCTCGCATGGCTTTGAAGCATATCTGGCTGGCGGCTGCGTACGCGATCTGGCGCTGGACCGCGAACCCCACGACTACGACGTGGCCACGAGCGCTACTCCCGACGTTGTGCTCGCGATGTTTCCGCGAACCTTTGCCGTGGGCGCTCACTTTGGCGTGGTACTGGTGGCTTCGAGCGATGAAGACTCTGGGCCCGACCGCTTCACCACTGAAGTCGCTACCTTTCGCTCGGACGGCGCCTACTCCGACGGTCGCCACCCCGATGCCGTGCGCTACACGCTGAGCCCCGAGGAAGACGTGCGGCGGCGGGACTTTACCATCAACGGGCTGCTGCTCGATCCGTTCATCGAGACGCCCGGGCATTGTTCCCCTGCCCCGCCCACCGAAGGCATTCTTGATTTTGTCGGCGGCCTCGCCGATCTCGAAGCAGGCGTGGTGCGCGCCATCGGCCGCGCCGAAACACGCTTTGAAGAAGACCACCTGCGCATGTTGCGCGCTGTCCGTTTTGCCGCGCGCTTCGGCTTCGAGATCGAGCCCGGCACTCTTGCTGCCATCCGCGCGCTTGCCTCGCGCATCCACGCAGTGAGCCGGGAGCGGGTCCGCGACGAGCTGACCAAGATGCTCACCGAAGGCCGCGCCCGCCGGGCCTTCGAATTGTTAGATAAGACCGGCCTGCTCGCCGAGGTGCTGCCAGAGATCGAGCGCATGAAAGGCGTCGAACAGCCGCCGGAGTTCCATCCCGAGGGCGATGTGTGGACGCACACGCTGATACTGCTCGAACAACTTTTGCCGGGCTGCAGCCCGAGTCTGGCCTGGGGAGCGCTGCTGCACGATGTGGGCAAGCCCGCGACCTTCCGCCGCGCGCCGGACCGCATCCGCTTTGACGGGCACGTTGAGGTGGGCGCAGCCATCGCCGCCGAGGTCTGCCGCCGTTTTCGCTTTTCGAATGACGAGACCAGGCTGGTGCTCTCTCTCGTCGAGCAGCACATGCGCTTCATGGACGCGCAGAGAATGAAGACGTCCACTCTCAAAAGGTTCCTGCGCCAGGAGAACTTCGATGAGCATCTGGCTCTGCACCGAATGGATTGTATGGCTGCGCACGGCAAGCTCGACATCTACAACTTCGTAAGGCAGCAGCACGAGACAATGCCGGAGGAAACTATGCGCCCCGCCCCGCTCATCACCGGCCGCGAGCTGATCGCCGCCGGCTACCAGCCCGGCCCGCGCTTCCGCGAAGTGTTGGCCGCAATCGAGGACGCGCAGCTCGATGGTGCAATTACTACCGCCGAAGAGGCCCTGACGCTGGCACGGACACAACTCCGCGAACCCGGGCACTGAGCGTCAGCCCAATCGACGCTTGGTAGAATCTAGAAGTCCTTACTTTTTGGGAGCTTGAGATAGAACAGCACGCAATGACGCTCCGCCTTTTCAATACACTCTCCGGCCAGGTCGAACCCGTCACTCCATCTGACGGCAAGGCTCTGCGCATGTATGCCTGCGGGCCTACTGTCTACGACTTTGGCCACATCGGCAACTTCCGGACATTTTTGCAGGTGGACGTGCTGCGCCGGTTTCTGCTGCTGACCGGCACCCCAGTGCGCCACGTCATGAACATCACGGACGTGGACGACAAAATCATCCGCAACGCCGCCGCAGCCGGCATTCCCATCGGCGAGTACACCGCAAAATTCGAGGCTGCGTTCTTTGAGGATCTCGACTCGCTCAAGGTGCAGCGGCCAGAGGTTTTGCCCCACGCCACGGCGCACATCGACCAGATGATCGAGCTCGTACAGAAGCTTGAAGCGGCGGGCGCAGCCTATCAGGCAGAAGACGGAAGCTGGTACTTCCGCCTCGCCGCGTTCCCCAGCTACGGCAAGCTAAGCAAGAAAGATCTGAGCGGGATGGAAGACGGCGCGCGCGTGGATGTGGACGAGTATGAGAAGGACTCGGCCCGCGACTTTGCGCTTTGGAAGGCCGCGAAACCCGGCGAAACAGCCTGGAATACGGCGATCGGCCGCGGCCGTCCGGGCTGGCATCTGGAATGTTCGGCGATGGCCGCGCAATACCTGGGCGAGAGCTTCGACCTGCACGCCGGAGGCGAAGACCTGATGTTCCCGCACCACGAGAACGAGATCGCCCAGAGCGAGACGGCCAACCACAAGCCCTTCGCGCGCCACTGGATGCACGTGCGCTTCTTGCTTGTGGAAGGCCGCAAGATGTCCAAGAGCGAGGGCAACTTCTTCACGCTGCGCGACCTGCTGCTGAAGGGCTACCGCGCCTCGGCAATCCGCCTCGCGCTCATCTCGGTTCCGTACCGCCACCAGCTTAACTTCACCTTCGACGGGCTGGCCGAGGCCACCAGCGCCATCGACCGGCTGCGGACTTTTGCCGATCGGCTCGCGAAGACGAGCTTTTCGCCGGGTGAGAGTCCGGCGCTCCAGGAAGCGGCGAAGAAGGCGCGCATCGAGTACTTCGAGGCGCTGGCCAACGATCTGAACACAGCCGAGGCCCGCGCACCGATCTTCGATCTCGTACGCGCCGGAAACACGGCCATCGACCAGGGCCAGATGCTCGCAGGCGATCGCGATGCAATCTTGAGAGTGCTCGCGGACTTCGACGCGGTCTTCGACGTGCTGAAGGACGACGACGCCGAGCCGACTCGGAAGGCGCTTGCATGGGCCGAGGAAGCCGGACGGCTCGACGAGGTTGCGCCGGAGCTGCGCGCCAGCCAGTCGCTCACCGATGAGACCATCGAGGCGCTGGTTGCCGAGCGCACCGTCGCCAAGAAGTCCCGCGACTTTTCCCGCGCCGACCAGATCCGCAACGATCTTGCGGCCAGGGGCGTCATCATCGAGGACTCGAAAGACGGCGTGCGCTGGAAACGGAAGTAACAGGAGCAGCTATTAGCTCTTAGCTTTTCGCTGCTTGATTCGAACTGAGAACGTGTTCGCCTACGGCAAGAGAGGTCTGGAGCTTCGGAACTATGCAGCGCATTTGCGTCGATATGGACGAAGTTATGTCCGACACGTTCGGCGAGCTTCTGCGCCGGTACAACGAGGCCTTCGGTGAGTCGCTCAGGCCCGAAGATCTGGCCGGAAAAGGCATCTGGAGAGGCACTCCGCCGGAACACAAGGAAAGACTCAGCGCGCTTCTCAACACAGAGGAGTTTTTCGAGGATCTGGAGCTGATTCCGGGGGCGCGGGAGGTGCTGCGCGATCTCTCTGGGCGATTTGAGATATTTATTGCCACGCAGGCCATGGCCGTGCCGAACTCGCTTGCCTCCAAGTTTCGCTGGCTGCAGCGGCACTTTACTTTTATCCCTGCCGACAATTATGTATTCTGCGGCAGCAAGTCAATTCTGCGTGCCGACTATCTGATCGACGATGCGCCCCGGAACCTGCGCACTTTCCAAGGTCAGGGGCTACTGTTCACGGCTCCGCACAACGTCGGCATCGAAGGATTCGTGCGCGTCGACAACTGGCAGGAAGTCGCTGCGTATTTCGCCAACATCGAATCGAAGTAAATTCCGCCTCAGCGCTCCTCGCGCGCGGCGATTCCCAAAGCCTTCATCTTGCGGTAGAGGTGGCTGCGCTCTAGCCCAAGCAACTCAGCCGCGTGGCTGATGTTGTTATGCGCCTCTTCGATCTTCTTGACGATGTACTCACGCTCGTAAGCCTCGCGGGCCTGTTGCAGGCTGGCGAAGTCTCCGGCCCCGCGCGAGCCGCTCTTTTGCGCGAACGGCGGCACATGTTTGCGCTCGATGCGCAGTGCGCGCGGGTTCAGGATCACGACGCGCTCGATGACGTTGCGCAACTCGCGAACATTACCCGGCCAGTGATATGCGGCCAGAGCCTCCAAGGCCTCTTCGCCGATCTCGATTCGCGGCCTGCCGTACTGGCGGCCGAAGTCGGCGAGAAACTCGCGCGCCAGCAACGGAATGTCCTGCTTGCGTTCGCGCAGCGGCGGCACAAAGAACGGAATTACGTTGAGCCGGTAGAAGAGGTCCTCGCGGAAGTTACCCTTTGCGATCTCTTCTTCGAGATCCTTGTTGGTGGAGGCGATCAGGCGCACATCGACGCGCAACGGCTGGGCGCCGCCAACTGGAGTGAACATCTGGTCGTCTAGGGCGCTGAGGACCTTGGCCTGGGTCTTCAGGCTCATGTCTGCCACTTCATCGAGGTAAAGCGATCCGCCGTCGGCGCGCTCCAGCGTGCCACGATGGTCGGCGTGCCCCGGCGCGCTCTGGCGCGATCCGAAGAGCTCGGCCTCGATGTGGGCCTCGGGGATGGCAGCGCAGTTCAGCTCCACAAAGACTCGGTCGCGGCGCTGGCTTTCGGCGTGAATGGCGCGGGCGATCAGTTCCTTGCCGGTGCCCGATTCGCCGTAGATCAGCACGCGCCCGTTGGTTGGCGCCATAAGCCGAATCTGCTGGCGCAGCGCTTTCACCGGTACGCTGTCTCCGGTGAGAACGGCGTTGGCGCTGAACTGGCGCTTGAACTCTTCGTTCTCGGCGCGCAGCCGCCGTGCTGCCACGGCATTTTTGAGAACGATGAGCGTGCGGTCGATCGAGAGAGGCTTTTCAAGAAAGTCGTACGCGCCGAGTTTGGTGGCACGCACCGCGGCTTCAATGGTTCCGTGGCCGCTGATGATGACCACCTCGGGCCGGGCCTCGGAGGGCAGTTGACGGATGTCATCGAGCACATCGAGCCCGTCGCGGTCGGGCAGCCAGATATCGAGCAGTACTACATCGAAGGAGCCGTCGCGCACCATCTCCAACGCCTGCGCCGCGTTGGCCGCCGTGGCAACGCCATGGCCTTCCTCGCCAAGTATCTCCCCCAGCGAGTTGCGAATCTCTTCTTCGTCGTCAACAACGAGGACGTGGCTCATTCAGCAGTTCCCTTCACGGCTGCGGTCTCCCCATCCTGCACAGAGCCAGCGGCCTGCTCGATCACAGGGAGGCGAACCAGAAAGCGCGCACCTTTGGGGCTGTTCGATTCGGCGCGGATGGTTCCGCCGTGTTCCTGCACGATCTTGGCGGCAATAGCCAGGCCCAGTCCTGTGCCTCGGTGCTTGGTCGAGTAAAAGGGCAGGAAAAGGCGCTCGCGTATCTGGTCGGTGATGCCGTGTCCGGTATCGGAGACGGTGATCTCGACCGCGGCACCATCTTCACAGAGACCGGTATGAATCCCCAGCACGCGGAGCAGGCTGCCCTGCATGGCCTCGGCGGCATTGTCGATGAGGTTTGCAAGTGCACGGCGAAGGGCCTCGGGGTCAGCGACAACCTGGGGCAGGCTGTCGCCGAGATCGCGATCGAGCGAGATGCCCTCCAAACGGCCTGCAAACAGGGCCAGCGCCTGGTCGGCAACCTCGTTCACGTTGCAGGGACGGGGCTGCGTGGCCGGAAACTGAGCCAGCGCCGAGAACTGATCGACCAGGCTGCGCAGCGTGCCAACGCAACCCAGAATAACCTCGCTGCACTTGCGGATCACGCCGCTGGAATCCGCATGCCCGCGGTCGAGATGGCGACCGATGCGCTCGGCCGACAGAGCGATCGGCGTGAGTGGGTTCTTGATCTCGTGGGCCACGCGCTGGGCTACTTCTTTCCATGCCAGTTGGCGCTGGGCACGTAACAGTTCGGAGGTATCTTCCACAACGAGAACGGTGCCAGGCCGGCCCTGCGCCAGTTCCAGACGCACCGCGGTGACAGCCAGATGGAGGGCTCTGCCATTGGTGGAGAATTCGATCTCGGAGGAGGAAGCCCCCATCCGCTGGCCGCGCCGAATCACGGCCGCAACCTCTTCGGCACACTCTGCCGGCAAGAGCGATTCGATGAGTTCTCCGGCAAAGGGCTCGTCTCGCCGTCCGATCAGATCGGCAAAGGCGTGGTTGGATTGCAGCACCACACCAGAGCTATCGAGGGTCAGGACGCCGCTGGGAATGGTCTCAAGAATTGTCTCGAGCTCGCGGCGGCGCTCCTCGAGGGTCTGGTTGGCAGTGGTCAGTTGCGCCTGAGATGTGTCTGCCAGTTGCCGGCTGGCGTCCAGGTCCTCAGCCATGTCGTTGAAGGCGTGCACCAGGTTGCCCATCTCTCCGGAGGCGATAGCCTCGACGCGATGGCTGTATTTGCCCGCCGCGATCTCGTCCATCGCGTTGGCCAGCGCCTCAACGGGACCGGTGATCTGCTTGGAAAGAAAAACCGCCAGCCAGACGCTCGTGAACAGGACGAATACCGTGATCAGCAGCAGCATGAGCGAAAGCAAGGTGCGGATACGTTTGCGCGACTGGTAAAGCTGCCAGTAGTCCGCTGTGCCCGTACGGATGCGCTCGGTGGCCCGGTTCAGCCCCGGGGGCAAAGGCATTGCCACGACGACAATGCGGCCGGAAGAGCTGGCAGCCATGCCTGTTGCGAGTTCGTCGCCGCCAATGCGCAGCACGGGCGCATCGCTGCGTTGCGCGGCCAGCAGCAGCCCCGCGGAGAGCGGCCCGGGCAACAATGTGGTTATGGGGTTGTCCGGATCGGTGGAGATGCGCAACGTAATCTGAGCGGTCTCCGGCGGCGCATGGAAGGAAGCCATTACGCCATGCTGCTTGTCGTAGGCTATGACGAAGCCGCGCTCGAGCGTGACGGTGTGGGCTTCGAGCACATGCGCGAGCTGCGACGGAGATTGCTCCATCGCGCCCGAGGCCACCACCGACTCCGCCTCGCCTCGGGCATTTTCGGCCACATACTGGGCCAGTTGGCGGGCGATACTGGCCGAGTCCTCGCGCAATTGCGATGCGTCCGGCGAAAACCACCGCTCCAGCGAGCGATTCATAAGAAAATAGCTGAACAGAAACATCAGCACCGCCGGCGTGACGGTGATGAGGACGGCTCCGGAGACCATGCGCGTGCGCAGCCGTGTTCCCAACCCGCTGCCGCCCTGCCCAACGTATACCTTGATAACGGTGCGAAAAAGCAGCAGCAGCAAAAGCAGCAGCAGGAGGAACAGCAGTCCCTCAAGCGCGGTTAGTACGATGGTCTGGCCGTAGGTCTCGGGATTTAGAAAATCCAGGCCCGTAGTGTTGAACCACTGCAACGCGCCCAGCAGCACAAACACCACCAGCGCTCCGCCCGCAAGCAGATAGGTGTTGCGCCGCCGGGGATTGGCAAAGACCGGCATGGGGCGATTATAGCCGTCCTGAAGACACAGCAAAAACTCGCGGACACTACGGCTGAACGTACTTTGGATCGATCGCGCCGCTGACAGCCGCGGCAAAGCCCTCCCAGCTGCATGCCATGTCGCGTCCGCTGCATCCGGGCACAAAGACAGGCACCGTAACAGGAGGATTCGCCGCTGTCAGAGGCTGAGAGTTGTGCATCTGCTCCAGAGTCTGCGCTGTGTACTCGACGCGGACCGTACGGCGGCCGCCGGTGTTCCAAAGCTCAAACAACAACGCACCCCCCGGGGGCGTGTCGTCGAAGCGGCCGTCCACGATCCAGTCCATGCCCAGGATGCCTGAAACAGTAACGATGTTGATGTCGTGGCCGATCAGAATCAGAAGCCGGTCGGATGGGCTGCCGACGGCTCCCGCAACCGGTCTGCCCGCGACATGCTGGGCGATGCTGGCTTGAATGTGCGCAAGCAGATTCGAGCCGTAGATGCGGGCCTCGGCCGGCGTACGGAAACCGATATCCCAGGCCACCGTGTCGATCTGCATGAGCTGGCGGAGCAGGTTGCCATTGAGGCAGCCCCAGCCCGGGTCCTTCATGCCGTCGGTGACCTCGAGCAGCAGATTCTCAACCAGCGTGGATGCCGCCGGCAGCGGACCGCGGAAGCCGCTGGTCATGCCGGGAGCAGTAGGGGTCACAGGGATATCGAAGATCGAGGTTCGGTTGGGATTAGGGGACTTCACCTTGCCGCAGCCGGCTAGCACCCCGTCCAACGCGGCAAGCTGGAGGCTATAAGCCCTTGTGACATTCCCGGGGTCGTTTCCGATACGACCCAGAATCGCCTGACGGGCCAGCTCGGCGTCATCCGGGGTGGCCTTGCCGCCCAGAAACAAGGGGTCGGGCGCGCCTTCGGCCTTCGCGTGGACCTCGGGTGCGCATCCGAGGTACATCCCCTCGGCCAGAGCCTTGCCGGTCTCGCGGGTGCGCTCATCGGAGTCGGCAACAATATCCACTCCCGAGGCGTCTGCGCATCCTGAGGCCGAGAGGAGACCACTGCCGGAGAATCGCGAGCGATCCCAGCCGCCGAATATCTTCATCAGCTCGTAGCCGTGCGGAGTAAGGTAGCCGGGCTGAACCTCCCACTGGGGCCAGGGCGCTGCCGAGTACTTGTCGATTGCGCCGGGCGCAGTGAGTGGCGGGCGAACTCCGTGGCGGCTAAGCATGACCACGTACTCAAGTTTTGACGGCGCGCTGGAGCCAGCCACCTGAGCCTGCTGTGCAAAACCCGCTGGAGGGAAACAGAACCCTGCGGTGAGGCCGGCAAGGAGAAAGCTGGAAACAAAACGTAGCTTCATCGCAAACCCTCGAATTTGGCTGGCGGAGAGGAGCAGAGGCCGGAGGTACCGTCTTGGCCATCTGCGGAGAAATGGTGCGCCCGGAGAGATTCGAACTCCCGACCTAACGCTCCGGAGGCGTTCGCTCTATCCAGCTGAGCTACGGGCGCGCACCTTTAGAATAGCGCATTTTGGGCAATTGGCCTTCTTTCGTGCCCGTTGAGGCGTACCCATTTAAACTAATAGGGTTATGGCAACTCTAAAAGCTGTGCGCGGCACCCGGGATCTGCTGCCTCCCGAAACCGCCCTCTGGAACCGCATCGAGGCTACGGCACGGGCCGTCTTTGCCCGCTACAACTTCGGGGAGATTCGCACACCCATCTTTGAAGACACCTCGCTCTTTGCCCGCGGCGTGGGCGAGGAGACCGATATCGTCTCGAAGGAGATGTACACCTGGGAGGACCGCGCGCGCGCACAGAGCGAGAAGCCGCAGTCGCTGACGCTGAGGCCGGAGAATACTGCCGGAGTGGTGCGGGCCTATATCGAGCACAAGCTGGGCGAAAGCGGGCAGCTGCAGAAGCTCTATTACATTGGCCCGCAGTTCCGGCGAGAGCGCCCGCAGAAGGGCCGTTACCGCCAGTTCTTCCAGATCGGGGCCGAGGTCATCGGGCCGCAATCGGCCGGCAGCGAAAGCCCGCTGCGCGACGCTGAGATCCTTGAAATGCTCGCGAGCCTGCTGGACGAGCTGGGCATCGCGGGCTGGACGCTGGAACTGAACTCGGTAGGGTCTTCGGCCGACCGCGAGCGCTACAACCAGGCGCTTCGTACGGCGCTTGAGCCTGTGGCTCCGCAGCTCTGCGCAGACTGCCAACGACGTGCAGTGACGAACCCGCTCAGAGTGCTCGACTGCAAGGTTCCGGAAGATCAGGCCATTATTGAGACGCTGCCCAGAATCGCCGAGTATCTGGATGAGGGCTCGCGCGCGCATTTTGCGGCCGTAACGGCTGCACTGGACGCGGCCGAGGTTCCGTACCACCTCAATCCGCGATTGGTGCGGGGACTCGACTACTACACGCGCACAACCTTCGAGTTCACGCACGGCGGTTTGGGCGCGCAGAATGCCCTGCTCGGCGGCGGACGCTACGACGGGCTGAGCGAGGCGATCGGCGGGCCGAAGGCTCCGGGAATTGGCTTTGCGATCGGCCTCGACCGTTTGGTTCTGACCCTTCAGACGCTGGAGACGACGGCGACAGCAGTGGAGAAGATTGAGGCGTACATCGCTCCGCTGGGCGAAACCGTCAACGCCGCGGCCCTGAAGCTGGCTCGGGAGCTGCGGCGGGAAGGGCTCAGAGTGGAGCTTGGCGATGGGACCTTCCGGCTCAAGAAGTCCTTCGAGGCCGCCGACAAGGTGGCGCGGCGAATCGTGATCATGGGCGAGGACGAAGTCCAATCCGGGGTTCTGACCGTAAAGACCTTTGCGACCGGCGAGCAAACCAAAGTATCGCGGGCTGAGTTGAAGGATTTTCTCTACCAGCCATGAAGTTCGTTGGCGGATTCACGCCTTCGCGCCAATGAAATACGCGTGATAGTCTGCCGCAAGCACCGTGTCTGCGCGAAAGGACAACTTGACAAAACATCAGATTGCCAGCATTTTCTGGTGTCTTCTCGTCGGTGGTGTGGGCACTTTGGCGGCAATCCGCCCCAAGGCCTTTCCAGGATGACGAACGCCTACTATGCGCGAATGGGTTTTAAGACCAGAATTGCGCTGGAAGATTACGATCGCGTTTCGGTACGCATAGGAATGAGAATTTTGGGATTAGCCATGATCGGAGCAGCTTGCTACGTATTCTTGACTCGGTTCTAAGAGAACCAACGGAGCATCAGTCCACCAGCTTAGCGATCTCGTCCAGATCAAACCGCGCCTCGCTACCTTCGAGCGTAAACGCCCGCTCCGCGAGCGGCTCCAGCTTGCCGTCGCGGAACCGGTACGCCGGTCCCTCGGGATCGATGATCAGAATCGTGCGAATTCCCATCTTCTCGTAGCGCTCACCCTTCTTCATTACTCTTGCAACCTGATCGGCTGGCGAGAGAACCTCGATCGCCGCGATGGGTGGATGGGTAGCGATAGGCTCCGCAGGGAGATTACGGTCTAGCAGAGTCACGTCGGGAATCAGAAAGCCGAATGCATCCACCTGCACGCGCAGTTCCGGACGAACCCGGATACCGGCGCTCACAGCCTGCGCGCGAAACCATGCGCAGATTGCCTCCTGCCATGCGGAGTGCTCGTTGCCACCCATCGTGCTCTCCCTCTCCACAATCTGTCCGTCGATGTACTCGGCGTCCGGAGACCAGGAGCTTCGGAGATATTCTTCGACGGACACAAAAACCGGCGCGGCTGCCATCTCGTCTCTCCTTGTGTGCATCATAGCGCGGCGCAAATCGAAATGGAATAGGCGAACCCAAGATTCGCAATTTCATCGAGTTAACCGCGCCGAACCCCTTCCTTTACAATAGAAAAAGCATGGCACTCGATTTTTTAGGCAATCTCGAACGTACGCATCTTTGCGGCACGCTGCGCGCCGCCGACCAGGGCAAGCAAGTGGTTCTGATGGGCTGGGTCAACCGCCGCCGCGACCACGGGAACCTGATCTTTCTCGACCTGCGCGATCGCTCCGGCATCAGCCAGATTGTGCTCGACGCCGAGTTGTGCCCTGAAGGCCACGCGAAGGGAGAGCAGGTTCGGCCCGAGTACGTTGTCGCCGCCGTGGGCAAGGTTCGGCTGCGGGATGAAGACGCCATCAATCCCAAGATGGATACGGGCGAGATCGAGATCGAGGCTACGGAACTGCGCGTTCTGAACGACACGAAGCTGGCTCCTTTCTCGCCTTCCGAAGAGGCGATCCAGAACGAAGAGGTGCGGCTCAAGTACCGCTACGTGGATCTGCGCCGAGCCGAGATGCAGCGCAACTTCCGGTTGCGCCACGAGATTACGCTCGCCATCCGCGACAACCTCAGTGGTCAGGGCTTCCTTGAGATTGAGACGCCGATTCTGTGCAAGTCCACGCCCGAAGGCGCGCGCGATTTTCTGGTTCCCAGCCGCGTACATCCGGGCGAGTTCTACGCGCTGCCGCAGTCGCCGCAGATCTTCAAGCAGATCCTGATGATCTCCGGCTTCGACCGCTACTTCCAGGTTGCCCGCTGCTTCCGCGACGAAGATCTTCGCGCCGACCGCCAGCTTGAGTTCACGCAGATCGATCTCGAGATGAGCTTCCCGCGCCGCGAGAATGTCTTTGACGTGGTCGAGAAGTTCATGAAGGCCGGCTTTGCGGCCGCGGGCGTCGATCTGCCCGTTCCATTCCCGCGCATCAGCTACGACGAGTCGTTGAAGCAGTTCGGCACCGACAAGCCGGACCTTCGTTTGCCGGGTCTCGTCGATGTGCGCTCGGCGTTTACCGATGATCAGCTCGGCACGCTGCAGATCGATCCAGCGCTGCCGATTGTGGCCTTCCGCATTCCCTCGGTCGGCGAGTTGAGCCGCAAGGAGCGCGAAGACAACCACCCGATGTTCGACCTGAAAAAGGGCGCAAAGTTCATCGACGACTTCAAGCGGCTGGCCAAGGGCTTTCCGGAGTCGGCGGCAAAGGTGCGCGAACTTGCCGGGGCCTCGGACGCGGACTTTGTGATCATCGTGGCCGGCGATCCGGCTCACCACATCAAGGCCAGCGATACCAAGTTTCCGGGCCGCCTCTCCGAGCGCGAGATCAACGTCTACGCGGCGGCGGGCAACTTCCGGTCCGAGCTGGCGAAGAAGTACGCCGACCGGCACGGAGCCTTCAAGGTCACCGAAGAGGTTGTCGAAGCGGCTCACACCCGCGACGCTAAAGATCCCATAGATGGATCGTCGGCTTTTCGGCCGATCTGGCTGACGGACTTCCCGATGTTCGAGTTCGACGTTGCTACTGGCAAATGGATGCCTGCGCACCATCCGTTCACGGCTCCGTATGAGGCCGACATGGCGAACCTGGTGAGCGATCCGGCCAGCGTACGCGCCGACTGCTACGATCTGGCGATGAACGGGCTGGAACTCGGTTCCGGCTCGATCCGGATTCACCGCAAGGACGTGCAGAAGCAGATTTTTGCTTCGCTTGGAATCAGCGACGAAGAAGCCCATCAGCGGTTCGGGTTCTTCCTCGACGCGCTCGACTACGGCACCCCTCCGCACGGCGGAATTGCTCTTGGTCTCGACCGGATTGTGATGCTGCTGGCGGGAGCCGCGAACCTGCGCGAGGTGATTGCGTTCCCGAAGACGGCGAAGGCGATCGACCTGATGGCGGACGCGCCCACGGGCGTGACCGAGCAGCAACTGAAGGAGCTGCACCTAAGGGTAGCGCTCAAGAGCTAGCGCGGTTTGTTCCGCGAGGAGGCCGGCGCCGGTGCGCCGACCTCCTCTTATTTGGCGGTAAGTCACCGGGAGACCTACGCTTCCCCGGATATCCCCCCCCTCCCATACCTCGGGTCGGGGACCAATGGATTCAACGAGTTCCATGTTTGAAAATCAGCCAACTATCCCACAATCAACGATTTCCGTCGTTCTATCACATTCCAAATGGTTTACGGCCTGTTTTCCGGTCCGAATCAGTGAACCACTGCCGCAATATGAGAGTTGGAGAGATCTGGCCGGTCAGGAGATCTCCTACTCCTATTTCCATTGTGCATAGAAGGCGGAAATTATCGGCAATCCGATGAGAAGAATCTTCAAGTACTGGTTGGGGTTCATTCTTCCCAGAACGCTTATTTTTGATTCGTCGAAAGGTGCTCCAACAGACTTGTGAAGCAGCCCGGAACCTGCGTATTCCATTCGCTCCAATCGTGTCCGCCTGGATTCATGTGGAGTTGGTACGCGTAGCCGCAATTGGGCCTACTCGCCGAGTTGCGCAAACAGCTCGCTCAAGACCACCCGAATCGGGGTTCCAGCCACTGCGAGTTCGCCAGACTCAACCGGATGGGTCCCAAACCGGTCCGCCGTCCACGCCCGTCGGGATTCGGGATCGACGATCCAGATATTCTCGACACCAAAGGAAACGTAGTCGTCGATCCTGTCCTGCATGCGGCTCATTCGGTCTTCGGGCGAGAGAATTTCGATGGCAATCAGCGGCGGGTGGGTAATGATCTGCTCGCGTGGCGCGTCCTTGCGCAGGACCGAGACATCGGGGCAGCGGAAGCGGGTGCGCCTGACCTGGGTTCGGACCGCGATAAGCGCTTTGACACGCCAAGCGTCCCGATGATTCAGAAAGAGCGAGCCCAGAAGCACCTGCATCAGGCCGTGATCGTACTCGCCCACGTTCCGCTCCTCGATCCGTCCGTCCACGTAGTCGCAATCGGGCTGGTAGCTGGTGCGAAGATACTCCTCGACCGTTACCAGGGGCTCGTCGATGGGAAGCGTGGCCATGGGAATTGTATGCTCCCGGGCGGCTGGAGAAACCAATAGTTACCCCTTGCGGCGGTAGAGGACCTGGAAGTCGTATCCGGGGTTGGGCGGGAAAAGGGCGGCTACGTGGCGGAGGCGTTCGGCGAGGGCGTTGGGGGCCAGCAGGGGGTATTCGCGCTCGCGGAGGTCGTGGTAGTCGAAGTCGACGGCGAGCGAAAGCAGGTAGATGGCGAGGGCATCGGAGAAGGAGGACTCAAAGTAACTGCCGCGGGCACGCTCGTCGATCAGGCGTTCGTTGGGTGCGCGCTGGCCGGCGGTAACGTCCTGGGCGCGGCGGCGGGTCTCCCATGCGTCCTGGCTGGTTTCGCCGCGGACCTGTGCCTCGGCCTGGGACCAGGCAAGGGAGGAGAAACTCTCAGGCACGCCGGCCGCCTCAACAAAGTTGTGGCCGATGTTGATGAAGAACTCAAAGGCCAGGCCGAAGCGGTCTTCCACGAGGCGCGTAGAGAGGAAGACGGCCGACATGGGGCCATAGGCGGCGTTGCGGTGGCAGACGGCGCGGTCGCCCAACTCGACGCTATAGGAGGGGGCGATGAGGGTTTCGCCGGTGTCGGCAGCGATGGCGAGGGGAACGAAGTAGTAGACGCGCTCTGCCAGAGCGGGTGAGAGGGCTACGGGGACCGCGCCGACCAGGCGTTCGAGGTCGGCCTCGGAGATGCGGGTGTCTCCCCAGCCGGCGTAGCGGATACCGTTGGGGGCAACGACGACAGAGGCCTCAGTGGCGACCTTCTCCGCCTGCCAGAGATCGATTTTCGTTTGGCTGGCCATCGTCAGTATTCTAGACGAGGAGAGGTCGCGATGGCTCAATCAATCGAAGGACAGCGCAAGGGAGGCACATTTCTCGGCTTTCCGCTGGGCGGATTTGGGGTTCTGACTACCCTGCTGCTGATTCTGGCGACGGGATTCTTTACGTTCTTCCTGGCCACATGCCTGGCGATCTTTGCGCTGCTGGGCTGGAATGTGGTGGGCGGACATGCGGTTAATTACGCGTACACCTACCTTTACGTGGGTCTGCCGGCGGGATTGCTGGCGCTGGTAACGGCGGCGGTGGTGTTTGCCGTGCTGTGGGTGCGCGCAAAGACGAAGTAAGCGCCGGCAGGCCGGCGCAAAAGTGCTCCCTGCCAGCTTCCGAGCGGGAGTACTATCGGAGGCAGGCAGGGCGCTGTTCCGCGCGCGGGGTGTCCGATGAGAGACGGGCCCGATCAGCTTGGTCCATTCCTGGTGAGTTCGGGCGGCAGCGATGCCGCGAGCGATGGGAGCCTTGCGGTCGCGGGCCGGGCGCAGGAAGCGCGTTTTTATCGCAAGCTTGAAGGCGGCAGGGTGCAGTGCGAGCTGTGCCCGCACGGCTGCGTTGTGAGCGACGGCAAGCGCGGCGTCTGCGGAGTCAGGGCGAATCGAGACGGAATCCTTTACAGCCTGGTCCACTCGCGGGTGAGCGCGGCGAACGTGGACGCGATCGAGAAGAAGCCGCTTTTCCACTATCTGCCGGGGACGCGCGCGTTTTCGATCGCGACGGTTGGATGCAATCTGCGCTGCAAGTACTGCCAGAACTGGGACATCTCACAGTCGCGGCCGGAAACGAGCGCGGCGGAATGGATGCCGCCGGAGGTGGTTGTGGAGCTGGCGCGGCAGTGTGGCTGCGCGTCGATTGCCTATACGTATAACGAGCCTGCGATCTGGGCCGAGTTCATGATGGAAACGGCGGATGCGGCGCGGGCGGCCGGGTTGGGCAATGTGGCGATTTCGAACGGCTACGTTCAGCACGAGGCGCTAGTGGAAGCCTACGGGCGGATGGATGCGGTGAAGATCGACGTGAAAGCGTTCACGGAGAAGTTTTACCGGGAGATTGCAGGCGCGGCGTTGAAGCCGGTGCTTGAGAATCTGGTTACGCTGCGCGGGCTGGGCAAGTGGATCGAGATCGTCTACCTGGTGGTGCCGACGCTGAACGACAGCGATGAAGAGCTCAAGGGGCTGGCGAAGTGGATCAAGGGAAATCTGGGCAAGGACGTGCCGCTGCACTTTACGCGGTTTCATCCTGAGTTTGAGCTGAGAGATCTGCCGTCGACGCCGGTGGCAGCGCTGGAGCGGGCAAGGGGGTTCGCCGTTGCCGAGGGGCTGGAGTACGTGTATATCGGCAACGTGCCGGGCCATGCCGCGCAGGATACCTGCTGCCCGGGCTGCGGAAAGCTGCTGGTGGAGCGGACCGGGTTTACGGTGACACAGATGAAAATTGGCGCGGAGGGCGCGTGCCCGTTCTGCAAGCGCGCGATTGCGGGCGTATGGCGCCGCTGAGAAACGTGGGCGAGTTCCGGACCAATGGAGGCATCCCATGATGGACTGGTTGAAGAGCAAGGCACCCACTGCGGGAACGGAGGCGCAGGGCCGTGGAGAGCAGAAGGTGCGCCCGGCGGCCGTGGCCGGAATGTTTTATCCGGCGAACCCTCAACAACTTTCAAAAGAGATCGGCCATATGCTCGCGGTGGCAAACGCAAGCGTGGACGGAACGATTGTGGCGGCGGTTGCGCCGCACGCGGGATACATCTACTCCGGACAGGTGGCCGCTTACGCATATTCGGCGCTCAGGAGGCGGGAGTTCCAGCGGGTGGTGGTGCTTTCACCGACACACTGCGTCTCGTTCCGATCGAGTTCGGTGTACGACGGCGACTGCTATCGGACTCCTCTGGGGGATGTGCCGGTGGGCCGTGAGTTTGCCCGGCGGCTTGCGGCGATGAGCCCGACGATCGAGTTGGGCGGCAACGGACACGACGTAACGCGGGCCGGCGCGGAGCACGCGATCGAGGTGCAACTGCCGTGGTTGTTGACGGTGCTGGGAAACTTTGAGCTGGTGCCGGTGGTAATGGGCGACCAGAGCTACGAGGCCAGCCGGGCGCTTGGCGTGGCGGTGGCGGAGCTGGTGGAGAGCGAAGCGAAGCCCACGCTGGTTTTGGCCAGCTCGGACCTTTCGCACTATCACAGCAGCGCGGACGCAAAGAAGATGGACCTGAAGACGCTTGAGGCGATTGGGGAGTGGGATTACCTGAGCCTTTCGCGGAATCTGCGCGCGCAGGTGTGGGAGGCCTGCGGCGGCGCGGCGATTGTAGCCGCAATGATTTACGCCGAGCGGATGGGCGCAAATCGGGCAGAGATTCTGCGCTATGCGAACTCCGGCGATGTGACAGGCGATCATGCGCGCGTGGTGGGATATGGAGCGGCAGTGTTGGTTCGATCAAAAGAGGGTGAGGATACTGAGGTAGGATTTTCGCTCAGCGAGGGGGAGAAGGCCGAGTTGCTGGCGTTGGCGCGCGGGGCTGTGGAACAGACCGTGAGCATGAAGGTACGGTATGAACCAGTGGCGCCGGAGAGCGCGGCGCTGAATCGGGAGGCGGGAGCCTTTGTAACCCTGACCCGTCACGGAGAACTGCGAGGATGCGTGGGTTACACTTCGGCGGCGAAGCCGCTCTATGAGACAGTGCGCGACGCGGCCGTGATGGCGGCCACGCGCGACACGCGATTCCTGCCCGTGGGACGCGAGGAGCTAAGTACTATTCGCTATGAGATTTCGGTTCTGTCGCCGTTGCGCCGGGTGATGAAGGTAGACGAGATCGTTGTAGGCCGGGACGGGCTGCTGGTGAAGAACGGCGGACGGGAGGGGCTGCTGCTGCCGCAGGTGGCTACCGAGTATGGTTGGGACCGCGGGTTGTTTCTTGAGCAAACCTGCGTGAAGGCCGGCCTGAGCCGCGATGCGTGGAAGGATGAGGAAACAGATATCTTCCGTTTCCATGCGATTGTGTTTCACGAGGAGTAGCGGCGAGTTTCAGGGGCCGGAGTTTGCCGCTGAGCGAGTGACAAAAGTCATAGGCCGGACCGGTGTGTGCGGCTATCGTTCAGGTATAGGACACCGACCTCATGGGCACTCTTCCGGATACACTTGCATTACACTCCAAAGTTAAGAAGCATTTTGTGCGGCGCGCGGCGCCGGACCACTCGCAGCGCGTGCGGCTCACGGTACAGCTTGCATTCGCGGCGCTGAACTTGTGGCTGGGCCTGCAGTTTTATTTATGGGTGCGGTTCTACGAGCGCGGCGGCACGGGGCTGGCGGTAGCGCGGCCGGCGGGCGCAGAGGGCTGGCTGCCCATCGCCGGGCTGATGAACCTGAAGGTGCTGCTCACGACCGGCCAGGTGCCGGCGATCCATCCGGCGGCGATGTTTCTGCTGATCGCATTTCTGGCAATCAGCGCCGTTGCCAAGAAGGCCTTCTGCTCGTCGCTATGCCCGGTGGGTACGCTGAGCGAATATCTGGGCAAGCTGGGGCAGAGAATCTTTGGCAAGCGGATACGGGTTCCGCGCTGGCTCGACATTCCGCTGCGCGGGCTGCGCTATGTGCTGCTGGGGTTCTTTGTGTTCATCATCGGATCGATGTCTGCTGCGAGCCTGGTGGAGTTTATGCAGACGCCTTACGGGATTATTGCCGACGTGAAGATGCTGAACTTCTTCCGGCATATGAGCGAGACGGCGGCGATTGTGATTGTGGCGCTGGCGTTGCTGAGCGTGGTGGTTGAGAACGTGTGGTGCCGCTACCTGTGCCCCTACGGCGCGCTGATGGGGCTGGCTTCGCTGCTCAGTCCACTGAAGATTCGGCGCAATGTGGAGGCATGCATCGATTGCGGCAAGTGCGCGCGCGCCTGCCCGGCCGCCCTGAAGGTGGACGAGTTGGTGACGATTCGGAGTATCGAGTGCACGGCCTGCATGGCCTGCGTGGCCTCGTGCCAGAGCGAGGGGGCATTGCAGTTCTCGCTTGCTCCGGCGCGAGGATTGGTGCAGCCGCGCTACCGGCGCGCGGTGACACCGCTGGCGATGACGGCGCTGGTGTGCGGAATCTTTCTGGCGGTAGTGCTGTTTGCACGGGCCACGAATCACTGGCAGACCAATGTGCCCGCCGAGTTGTATCAACAACTGGTTCCGGTAGCGGATCAGGCTTCGCATCCGGGGATGCATTAGCGGCGTTGGATGAGATGCATCCATTCGAAGCTGCGCCAGCAAGCTAGTATCCTCGACATATGGAGAAATTTGCTGCCGGCCAGACATTGTTGATCGACGCCGACGACACGCTGTGGGAAAACAACATCTACTTTGAGCGGGCGATCGCAGCGTTCATCAGCTTTCTCGACCACCGCGAGCACTCGCCGGCCGAGGTGCGTCAGACGCTGAACTCCTGCGAGCGGGAGACGATCCTGGCGCACGGCTATGGGCTGAGGAGCTTTACGCGGTCGCTGGTGGAGTGCTTTGAGCGGCTGAACCCCGAACCCACCACCGAGGACCAGCGCGAGCGGATCCGCGGGTTTGCCCGCGCCATCGCCGAGCAGGAGATTGAGCTGCTGCCCGGCGTTGAGGAGACGCTCAGGGAACTGTCTGGCCGTCACCGGCTGATCCTGATGACCAAGGGCAACCACGCCGAGCAGTCCGACAAGGTGGCGCGGTCGGGGCTGGCGCAGTACTTTTCAGCGGTGGAGATTGTGCCGGAGAAGGACCCGGTGATGTACCGGGAGGTGATGGAGCGCCATGGGCTTGTACCGCGGACGAGTTGGATGATCGGCAACAGCCCCAAGAGCGACATCAACCCCGCGCTGGCCGCCGGCCTCAACGCGGTGTTCCTGTTCCACAAGGACACATGGGTGCTGGAGCACGCCGAACTGAACGCGGCGCCTGCCGGGCAGCGGTTGATCGAGCTCGATGCATTCCCAAAGCTCATGACCCTGTTTTAGGAGTGGCGGCAGCCATCCAGCGGCGGTTGACTCAGGGAGGCCGGTCGTAGACAATAGAGAGGTTGCATTCCCTCCTTTGTGGGCCTGTGGCGCAGTTTGGGAGCGCGCTTCCATGGCATGGAAGAGGTCGTCGGTTCGATCCCGACCAGGTCCACCAAAATCAAGGACTTGCAGCGGCGCCGCTCCGGAGGAGGGTGCGGAAGGGTGCTGAAATCTCCTCACTTCCGCAGGCAGCATCATCTCAACAACTTTTGAATTTGCATCCCGCTTCTGCTCGGATACGGCACGAGTGTAAACGTCGAGCGTCGTCCGGCAACTAGCATGGCGCAACAATTCCTGAGCTACTTTGATGTCAATGCCCAGAGCTCGCAGATTCGTCGCGAGCGAATGACGGAAACTGTGCCAGCCGATCTGTTTGCCCGTGATGCCGGTACGCGCAAGAGCGGGACGAATGCTCTTCTTCAATACGCTATCCGGACTGAGAGGTCTGGTGCCTTTGAGCCGAATTGAAGGAAAGAGAAAATCGGTTTCTGCGGCGTAATGCGACTCAGCCCGCCAATTCAGAAGCGCGCTGAGTACGATCAGATGGAGAGGTACAGGGCGACGAGAAGACTCTGTCTTGGTCTTCCCAATTCGGTTGCGCACACAGGACCGCAGTACATTGACTTCCATCGACCTGGTGTCCAGGTCCGACCAAGTCAAGGCGATCATCTCCGAACGGCGCAGGCCAGTGCTTCCGGCAAGCAATACCATCGCCCGATCGCGTACGGAAAGCTGTTCTGCTAGGCGCTGAAACTCCTCTGGAGTGAGAACGTCCTTGTCATGGAGACGTTTCGATGAAGTCCTGACGCGGCTGATTGGATTGAAAGTGAGCCATTCATACCGGATGGCGTGGTTGTACAGCGTCGATAGAATGCTCTTCAGTTTAGCCTTCGAACTTGGTGCCAGCGCAAGGGAATCCAGCCATTCCTCGACCTGAATCGTTCGAACAGCGCCAAGACGGAAGTGTCCCCAGCGAGGTTCAATGTAGCGCTCAAACAAGAATCGATGGCCTTCAATTGTTGAAAAGGCCCTTTTCTCAACGGTAAGTTCGTGCAGGCGATAATGAGCAACGAGATCGCACACACATCTCGGAGTTCCGACATCAGCATTGATCGAACTCCGGAGAGCGATGACGGACCTTTCTGCTTCCCGGCGATTTCGGAACTCAATAACGCTCCCTATGATTTGCTTCCTATATCTGCGCGATCCTGAGCTATTGTCATACCACCTGAAGACCCAAACGTCAGGGCGGTTTTTGCGCTCCATTTTGAATAAACTTCCTTGCTGAAACCTGCTCATGTTATCTCCTTTCCGTCTTCTTAATAGGCATCGCCGGCCGGAAGACTAGAGGCAATAGAGATCGAGGACCGGTGCCTCCTCGTTACGCGGCTATGAATCCGATGACGGGACGATGGAGAACGGCTCCGCCCGCGCCGCGTTGCCACGATCGGCTAAATTGAATTCAGAGCAGCAGAAATCGCATGAGTATAGCCCTTTCCATTTCCCCGCATGGCCGGTTGCTTGTTCTCGATGCAGCTTCCGAGCCGACGTTGCCGGACCGTCCCTTATGCGAACGAGTCCGGCGGGCATTCTCGGAGTCGCAGGCCGATGGGCTGCTCCAACTGGGCGCGCGCGAACTTGCGTCTCCGTTACCTCCGGAGTTCGGCTGGGCGCGTGACTTCGCCTGTCGTTATCTGACGGCCCTCTGCCATGCGCCGGAGATCTCCGGCGGGTCCGAATTACCTACTTTGCCAGCGCCTGCTGCGGAGGAGTTTGCGGCCACAGCGTTGCAGGCGCCACCCATGCGCGGGTTGGAGTATCTAGGCCCGGACTGTCTTGTCCGGTGGTGGCAAGAGTTGGACAGCCTGGTACGCCAGGAGGCGCGTGCGTCTGGATTGAGCGCCCGGGACTATCTGCACCAGCTCAATCCCGCTTGGCGGACAGTAGGCCGCGTGACCTTTCACCTGGCCGAGAACAAGCGGGATCCCGAGTCGCCGTTTGCTTTTCTTGCCACCTATGCCACGCGGCTCTCTGCACAGGGCAAGGCGCAACACCTGCCGTTGAACCGCGCTCTCCAGGAGTACGCTGGCGCGAGGAACCGCGCGGCGCTGCTGGCTTTACTTCAGCCCATCCAGCAGGCCGCAGAATCCGTTGCCTGGGTGAAAGAGCTGGCTGACTCCGGCGGGATTTACCAGCCTTTGGCCTGGACGCCCAGGGAGGCCTATCAATTCCTGCAGTCCATACCGGCGCTCGAGTCGAGCGGACTCATCGTTCGCGTGCCCGATTGGTGGAAGGCCGCGCATCCTCCACGGCCGGTCGTGAGCGTGAAGATCGGCCAGCAGTTGAAGGGGAGGCTTGGCGTGGATGCGCTGCTCGATTTCTCGGTGGGGGCGGTGCTGGATGGCGACGCGCTTGATGCGCAGGAACTCGAGAAGCTCCTCGGCTCGGAGAGCGGGCTGGTTCTCATGCGCGGCAAATGGGTAGAGGTGGACCGAGAAAAGCTGGCCGAGGCGCTGAAACAGTGGAAGAAGGTGGAGCGCGAGGCGCGGGACGGTGGTCTCACGTTCTTTGAAGGGATGCGCCTGCTTGCCGGCGTCCAACTGGGACCCGATGCGGCGGTCGAACAGGCGGAAGCTGCGCGCGAGTGGGCGGGCATCTCTGCCGGCAGCGATCTGGAGCAGTTGCTCGGCGAGTTGCGCGAGCCGACCGGTGAACGCGACGCCGTCCCGGCTGGTCTTAGCGGCGATCTTCGCCCCTACCAGAAGGCCGGAGTCCATTGGCTCAGATTTCTCACACGGCTGGGCTTGGGCGCATGCCTTGCCGACGATATGGGATTGGGCAAGACCGTGCAGGTGATCGCGCTGCTATTGCATCTGAAGAAGGAAGCGAAAGCCGAGATCAAAGCCAGCATGCTAGTGGTTCCAGCCTCGCTCATCGCGAACTGGAAAGCGGAGCTTGAACGCTTTTCGCCGTCGTTGCGGGTCCTCATCGCGCATCCGTCGGAGGGTATCACCGAGGCCAGCGATGCGGTGAACGATTGCGACCTGGTGATCACCACCTACACGATGCTGACTCGACTGGAGTGGCTGCGCGGGCGCGACTGGCGGCTGGTGGTTCTCGACGAAGCTCAGGCGATCCGCAACTCGGGCACACGGCAGAGCCGGGCGGTGAAGGAACTCCGCGCGGAAGGCCGCATTGCGCTAACGGGCACGCCGGTGGAGAATCGTCTCTCCGACCTGTGGTCGCTTTTCGACTTCCTCAATCCCGGCCTGCTGGGAGGCGCCAAGGCATTTGGCCGCCTTGCAAAGCAGATGACCGAAGGCGCTTCACCCGGCGGCTCCAATTCCTATGGTCCGCTACGCACCCTGGTGCGGCCTTATATTCTGCGCCGCCTCAAAACCGACAAGCGCGTGATCGCCGATCTGCCAGAAAAATCCGAGGTGAACGCCTACTGTGGATTGAGCCGGCGGCAGGCTGCACTCTACGAGCAGGCCGTACGCGAGCTGGCTGCGGCCGTCGACGGGGCGGACGGAATCAAGCGCCGCGGCGTTGTTCTAGCCGCCCTGATGCGGCTGAAGCAGATTTGCAACCACCCTTCGCAATGGACCCGCGATAACGGTTATGCGGCGGACGATAGTGGAAAGTTCGTGCGCCTCCGAGAGATCTGCGAGGAGCTGGCGGAGCGGCAGGAAAAGGCGCTGGTCTTCACGCAGTTCCGCGAGATTACGGCGCCGCTGGCCGATTTTCTTGCCCGCGTCTTCGGGCGGCCGGGGCTGGTTCTGCACGGCGAAACTGCCGTTAGCAAACGGCGCGAACTAGTGGAGGCTTTTCAGCGGGACGACGGGCCGCCGTTCTTTGTGCTTTCGCTCAAGGCTGGCGGCACGGGGCTGAATCTTACCGCGGCGTCGCACGTGATTCACTTCGACCGCTGGTGGAACCCCGCCGTCGAGGACCAGGCTACGGACCGCGCCTTCCGCATCGGCCAGAAGCGCAACGTGCTGGTGCATAAATTCATCTGCCGCGGCACGGTGGAGGAGAAGATTGACGCGTTGATTGCGCAGAAGACGGGTCTGGCGCGCGATCTGCTGGATGGCGGAGGGGAGGCGCTGCTCACTGAAATGAGCAATGCCGAATTGCTGCGCTTTGTGGCGCTCGATATCGGCAAGGCCACGGAACGGTAGGCTTGCCTCAGTGCTTTTTTCGCCGCGTGAATCCCCACGATTCTTTCAGCGTCTCGATCACCTCGTAGACGATCGGGCAGGTGAAGGTTCGGTCAATCATGCCCATCGTGCGCGACGAGAATTCGGGCTCGTAGAGATACGGATATCCTCTGCAGTCGGCGGGACGGTCCTCATAGACGCTGCAGCGGTCGTCCTTTAAGAACGGACACGGGTTGGTCTTTGTTTGCCAAGGATTATCGTCGTCTCCGTTCGGCTCCAGATAGGTATCGATGAACTGCAGGGGCGTCATCTCCAGGCGCGCTGCCAGCCGGTTCACTTCTTCTTCGCTGAACGAGGGCTTGATCTCCCGGCAGCAATTGGCGCAGGTTGTGCAATCGATTTCGGCCCAAACGCGCTTTGTGGTGTCCCATACCTGCCGATCCATTTCTTTCTCGTCGAGTTTACACTCGAATTTGACAAACTGGCGGAATCTCCAATTCTCCTCTTCCTTTCGCTCTGCAAGCGTACGGATTTGAACGAGATCGATGGCCATAAAACCAGCATGAGAGCCTTCGCGTCTGAATGCAAGCCGAGATTTCGGCCACGTTTTCCTCGCATCCATATAGCGCACCCCATGTACAAAGTTTTTAACGAGGTTTTTCGATGGGCTGGGGAGGCTGGGACTATCGTCCTTATGTTCCCGTTGCGCAGCGGCGGGCCAACGCCTTGCGCGAGGTTAAGCGGCTGGCGGCAAAGGGCATGCCGGTGTCTCCGGTCGAAATTGCAGGCCGGGCTATCGCCTCCACCTTCTGGGGCAAGGCCTGGTGCGACAATCTGGAGTCGTACAGCGACTATGAGAATCGCCTGCCGCGCGGCCGCACCTACGTGCGCAACGGTTCAGTGGTCGATCTCCAGATCGAGACGGGCAAGATCACGTCCATGGTCAGCGGGTCGAGCCTCTACCGCATCGTCATCCAGATTCGGCCGCTTGCCGCGCCGCGCTGGAAGAAACTCAAACAACAGTGCGGCGCCGGAATTGGGACGGTGGTGGAACTCTTGCAGGGACGGCTCTCGACAAGTGTTATGTCCGTCGTGACCAGCCGCGACTGCGGCCTGTTCCCGGCGCCCGCGGATATCGAGATGTCCTGCTCCTGCCCGGACTGGGCGGGTATGTGCAAGCATGTCGCCGCCACGCTGTACGGCGTTGGCAACCGTCTCGATCGCGAACCCCAACTTCTGTTCAAGCTGAGGCAGGTGGATCACCTTGACTTGATCGCACAAGTCGGCCAGCCTGCGCCAAAGCTCAAAGACGCGGGCAGGAAGACAATTGCCAAGGATCAGTTGGCCGACGTCTTTGGCATCGAACTGGAGACTGAAAGTGAAATGGCCGTTGCCCAGCCGCGAAAGCCGGCCAAATCGCCGCGCGGCAAAAAGACAGCCGCTCCCGGAAAGAAGAAAGCCGTGCGCGCCGATGCAGGGGGCGCGCCGGAAGCAGTGCCGGTGGTCAGCAGCATGCGCACTGGATCGCGGCGCAAGACGCTTACTGCGGCGGCGAGGAAACGCATCGCGGAGGCACAGCGAAAACGCTGGCAGAATCTGCGCGAAAAAATGTTGGCGCGAGACAGAAACGAAAACTCCCCGGCTCCTGCGAAAAAGGCTGCGAAGACAAGGGCGGCCGAATCCACGCCGAGCAAACCCGCGCGCCGCGTTCGCGCGGTGTGAAGGGTTAAGTTACGATGGTTTGCTGACATCGAAATTGGACAAGTGCAAGCGGTCTAGACGTAGCTCGTATTTTCTCCGCTATTCAGACCATAGGCTGTTCAAAGGCACTCCGTGAAGATCAGCGGCAAACGGAATAACCTCGCTTCCGGAATAGAGCACTACGCCGCGGATCCAGCTTTTTCCAACTGCGTCTGCCAATGCCTTTAGCCCACGCACATCGTTGCTTCCCAGCGTAGCTGCAGCTTTCACTTCAATTCCGACCACTTTGCCGGTGCGATCCTCCAGCACAAAATCCACTTCCTGGCCGGAGACTGTCCGCCAGTAAAATAGATCCGGCCTGATCGCGCTCCAGCTGCACTGTTTTCGCAACTCCATCAGGACGAAGTTTTCGAGTATAGGGCCGGTCAAGTTCCCTTCCGTTTTCACGCGGTCGGCGGAGGCGCCGAGAGTGTATGCAAGCAGGCCGCTGTCATTGAGGTAGACCTTCGGGGTCTGAATCACGCGTTTGCCCAAATTCCGTGCCCAGGGGCGAAGAAGTTGCACCAGAAATGTGTTCTCGAGCAAAGCAAAATAGCGCTTCAGTGTCGTCTGGGGCAACGCCATGGTACGGGACAGATCGGCAAAGTTGAGCAAGCTGCCTGCGCGGGCAGCAACCACCGAGAGGAGACGTGGAATCGCGGTGAAATCGACGATGCTGGCCAGGTCGCGAATATCGCGCTGGAGCATTGTCAAAATATAGGACTGAAACCAGGCATCGCGGCGTGCTGGGGCGTGGCGGGCGACGGCAGGCGGATATCCACCTGCGACCATGATCTCCAGCAGTTCTTCCCAAGACACAGAGAATCTTCTGCCGGACCTATTTGCGTGACCCGCTGAGAATAGATGCTCGACGAAATTCTCTCTCACCCCGCGTAACTCTCCCTGGGAAAATGGCCAGAGGGTAAGAACCTCCATGCGCCCAGCCAACGAGTCGGAGAGCTTCGGCAGCAGCATGACGTTTGCAGATCCTGTCAGCAGAAACTGCCCAGGCTGACGATGCCGATCGATGGCGGCTTTGATCACGGAGAACAACTCTGGAACGTGTTGAACCTCGTCAAGTGTGACCGGCAGGTTCAGGCCGGCGATGAAGCCGTTGGGATCGCGTCTGGCGGCGGCAAGGCTGCCGGGATCATCGAAGGTAAGATATTGTCGATTCTGCGAGGCCAAGTCGGTTGATTGGACCAGAGTGCTCTTCCCCGTCTGGCGAGCACCGTTGATCAGCACGGCAGGCGTATCGGCGAGCGCATCTCGCAAGGGTTCGGCAAGGTGGCGATGGATCATAGGTCAATAATCAGCCATCTTGTGGATGATAATCAACCAAGAAAAGGATGATTATCATTCCGATCGGGGCAGGACCCTTCCTGAAATGGCTGCGACTGCGATTCGCAATGGCAGAGGGTGGGGGGATGGGGCTGATCCCGCCACGTTTCAGCCCACCCAATCAAGCCCAATCTGGTTGAAGGTTTTTGGTGTCAATTTGGTGCCAATTAGCGCCGACTGTGCCGGTTTTACCGGCTATACCGGCTCGTAACTTCTTTGCCGCCTGTGCCGTAAGTCGTTGATTCTCCATGGCATGGAAGAGGTCGTCGGTTCGATCCCGACCAGGTCCACCAAAAACCCTTAAGAGCAAAAAAATTAGGAAGTGCTACCCCTACCGGGGGATCAGTTCGGTTGGGTGTCGGTTTCGTGTTCTTTCGCACGTCCACTGCGCTGCTTTTTCGGTGCGCAGTTTCGCCGCGAGCTTCTTAGTTTCATCCGCCTAGTGCTGGCCGAGAGTCCGGTTCAGCTCCGCCTGGGCAATGGCTTCTTGCATCTTCGCTTCGAAGAGCCGCGCCTTTGCCTCGGCCAACTGCGCTTGCGCATCCTTGAGCTGAGATTCGGTGGAGGTCTTGGCTTCCACCTGGTTGGCGGTGATGCGCAGCAGTTCCGCGCGCGCCGCGACACTTTCCTCGGCAGCCTCAATCGCGGTCACAGTCCGGTGAACCTTTCTCGCTTCCTTCTCGACGTCCATGCGGACCTTGTTCTCGGTGGCGTGAAGGTTCTCCTCCGCCTCGTCCACCTGCGCCCTTCGCTCGCGGACCTGCCCGATGCGCTTGCCAAAGTCCACGATCGTCCAGTCCATACGCAGACCGACGGCCACCGAGCTGTCGGGCAGCAATGGAACGCCGTTCTGGTAGACGTGCGCCGCAAAGAGGGCCACGTTTGGGATGAACTCGGCCCGCGCCGCGTTCAGGCCGGCATGCGCCTTGTTGAGAGTCTGCTGTGCCGAGAGCAGCTCGGGGTTCTGCGCCAGCGCCGCCGTCTCCGCGTTACTCTGCGCAGCTCCTGGAGCCCGTGCCTCTTGGCTCGTCTCTACGGGTTCGGTCAGCTCTGTCTCCGTGTCGATCGGGAATCCGATCAGGTCGTTGAGCGCGTTCCGCATGTCGGCGATGTTGTCTTCGAGCGTGCCGAGCTGGTTTCGCGCGTCGGCAATCTGCGCCCGGCCTTCGAGTACTTTTACCTGGAGCGTGACGCCGGATTCGACAGCCTTGCCGGCCTCATCGAGCCGGGCCTCGCCGGCCTGAATGCGCAGCTCGCCTGCTTGGCGGCGCTGCTCGGCAGCAAGCAGGCCATAGTAGAGCTTCCTGACGTTGAGCGCGACCTCGTTGCGCGAGCGATCCAGGTCGTCCTGGGCCAGGCGCGACTCTGCCCGCGCCACGCTGACACCGGCATGAATCTTGAAGAGCTGGGTCAGGGGCTGGGCGACCGTGGTCGTGCTCATCACAAAGTCCTGCTTGCCGAGTTGTATTTTGACGTCGTTCGCCGGTATCGGTCCGGTTGCGCCGAAAACCCCAAGAACACCCTGGGGAATGGTGAGGGACTCCGATTGGCCGTTATGCACCGCGTTGCTCTGGTTGGTCGCTACCGGCAAGTAGTTGGACCGGGCCTCGAGCAGTCGGGCATCGGCCTCCTTCAACTTCAGCTCGGCCAGCCGGACGGTGGAGTTCTTCTTCATGGCCATCTGCAGCGCCTCATCGAGCGAGAGTTGCGTGGTTTGCGCATGCATGGGCGTCGCACATACGCACAGCGCAACGAGGACCGCGGCTATCGGCGCCTTGCGGTTGCGCACTTTGCCGTGGACCACGACGAACAGAACCGGAATGGCAATAAGAGTGAAGACCATCGACCCCAGGAGGCCGAAAGCAAGCACGCTGGCCAGCGGCGACCAGAGGCTGGAGCCGGAGAGAATCATCGGAATGACTCCAACCGCGGCGGCGGCAGAAGTCAGGAAGATTGGACGCAGCCTGCGTTCTCCGGCCTCCAGCGCCGCCTGCTCCAGAGCTACACCGCTCTTCATTCTGTCGTGGATGTAATCGATCAGGATGATGGAGTTTCTGACCACCAGTCCGCCTACGCTAATGATGCCGATGAATGCGGTGAATCCGAAGGTGTTGTGGGTAATCAGCAGGCCCAGGGCCGCGCCCGGCAGCGCCAGTGGAAACGCCGTCATAACGATCAGCGGGTCAACCAGGGTGCGAAATTGAAAAAGCAGAATCAGGAAGATCAGCGCCAGGCTGGTGATAAGTGCGTTGCGCATTTCACCAAATGTCTCCTGTTGGTTTTGGTGCTCGCCGCCATACTCGATTCGATAACCCGGCGGCAATGCCATGCTGTCAAGTTGCTTGCGCGCATCGCCCAGTATCTCGCTCGCCAGGCTATGATCGCCGGGGAAGGCGCGCACGGTGAGGGTGCGTACGCCGTTTCTGCGCACAATCCTGCCCGGTTCCCACGTTGAAGTGAGGGTCGCCACTGCCGAAAGCGGCACCTTTGCCCCGGTCAGCGGAGACATCACGTAAGTGTCTTCCACGTTCTTGAAGCTTTGTCTATCCGCGGGATCCAGGCGCAGAACCACATTCACGTCGCGATCGCCTTCCCAGAACGTGGTCGCCGGCGCACCCTCAAAACCTGCCGCCAGTTGCTGGGCAATGGCGGCGTTCGTCAATCCCATGCGGTTGGCCACCTCCTCGCGCACGTTCAGACCCGCCTGCCAGGCATCCTCGTGCCAGTCGGTGTGAATATACGTAGCGCCCGGCGTATGCCGAAAGACATCCTCAACCCGGTTGCCGATTGTCTCCAGCGTGGCAATGTCGTCTCCGGAGATGCGCACCTCCACCGGAGCCTCCATGATCTGTCCCTGCTGGAGTTCCTTGACGAAGACTTTGGCCTCCGGGGCGACATCGGGCAGCCGCCGCCGCAACTGCTCGACGAGCCTGGGCGTTTCTTTCGCGTTTTTTGTGTTCACCAGGATCTGCGCGTAGTTGGAAGCCGGCTCCTGCGGGTTCACGTTGTAGTAGAAACGCGGCGCACTCTCGCCCAGAAAGCTGGTATATGCCGTCACCAGCTGCTCCTGTTTCAGAACCGATTCAATCCGGCGCACCGTTTCGTCGGTGGCCTCGATCTTCGCGCCTTCGGGCAGCCACACATCCATCACAAACTGGTTCCGTTCGGCCAGCGGGAAGAGCAACTGCGGCACCAGCTGCAGAATTCCGATGCCTGCCGCAATGGCCAATACGCAAGACGCCAGAACCGTTCGCTTGTGCTGCATGGCCCAGACGATGGCGGTGTTGTAGTGCCGCTGCATGTGGTCCAGCGGCGTAAGTTTGCGGTCCACTCCGGAGTCCGCCTGCTCGTGATCCACCAGGCCCCTGGGGATAAAGAAGCGCGCCATCAATGGCGTCAGCAGCATGGCCACCAGGAACGATGTGCCAAGCGAAATCGCCACGGCAATCGGCAGCGAGCGGATGAACTCGCCCACTGGGCCTGTGAGCAGCATCAACGGCGCGAACGCCGCGATGATGGCCAGCGTCGCCGTGAGCACCGGAACCGCCATCTCTGTCGCGCACCGCTCCGCTGCCTCATTGAGCGGCACCTTGCGGTCGAGCAGCTCCACATAGTTGTCGACGATTACGATGGCGTTGTCCACCACCATGCCCAGGACGACGATCAGCGCGGAAATCGACACCTGCTGCAACTCAACTCCACAAGCATTCAACACGCCGAAGGTCATCGCGACTGACACCGGGATGGCGATGGCCGACACCAGAGCCACGCGCATCGGGAGCAGTAGCATGGTTACCAGGATGACCGCCACGATGGCGATGCCGAATTCACCGAAGAAATCCCGGATGCGTTCGGAAACCACCCTGGGCTGATCGGCTACCAGGTCCAGTTTCACGTCCGGGGGCAGAGTCGCCTGCACACTGTTCAGTGTGGCGTGGAGGGAATTGCCGAAGTCCACAATGTTGTTGCCCTCGTGCATCTCCACGGCCAGCAGAATGGTCTGGTCGCCATCGATTCGGGCATATTCGGCCGGATCCTTGTAGACTCGCTCCACTGTGGCCAGATCTCCGATGTAGACGGGCTGGCCGGTTGGCGAAACATCGACCATCAAGTTTTGAATCTGATCTTCGTTTTGAAAGAGCCCGCGGGAGTCGATGGGCACCTTGTTCTGCCCGGCCGGGACGCGACCGGCAAACTGCACGGTGTTGCGACCCTGGAGGGCCGTCATCACGCGTATTGGGTTCACGGCATATTGCGAGAGCCGCTCCGACGAAGTGTCGATCTCGATCTCTTCCTTCTGATCGCCGATGCGCTTGATCTTCGATACCGCTGGAATCGTGCGCAGCGCCGTTTCCACGGTTTGCGCGTAGCCCTTCAGCTCTCTGGGCCCGTAGTCGCCGCCATGTACAGCAATCAATGCCGCGACGGTGTCGCCGAAGTCGGAATCGACCGTGGGACCGAGAACGCCGGCCGGCAGTTCGGTGGCCTTGAGTTGCGCCATGTCCAGGCGCAGCTTCGACCAGAATTCGTCCGTGTCCTTGACGGACTTGTCCAGCTCGACATTCACGATCACCATGCCGTTTCTGGTGGTGGAGTAGGTCTTGTCGCGACGCACTTCGGCGAAGCGGAAGAGGTGTTCCTCGATCTTGCGCGTCACCTGATCTTCCACTTCCCGGGAGGTCGCGCCCGGATATACGGCGGCGACAATGCCGATATGGATGGTAATCTTCGGGTCTTCGCGGCGGGGCATGTTGAGCATGGCCGCCACCCCGGCAATAAACATCATCGCGGTCAGAACCAAGGTCACCTGGGGATAGCGCAGCGAGGCGCGGACGGGGTTCATCTTCCACCCCCGGCGATGGTCACCAGCGATCCTTCGTTCACGTTCTGCTGGCCGGCGACTACGATCTGGTCGGCAGGCTGGAGTCCGCTCTTGATCTCGACCTCACTGCCGATCAGCGCGCCTGGTTCGACTCTGTGCGCAAAGACCCTCCCTCGCCGCGGATCGTAGACGTAGACCAGCGAAAAGCCGGCCGGATCGCGCACGATGGCGCTGCCGGGCAAGGTCAGCGCGTCGATCGTCGCCGAGCCATAGATCCGCGACTCGCTCACCATGCCGGCGCGGAGGAGGCGGCTCGGATTGGGAAGGGATATCTTGGCCGTATAAGTACGCGAGGCCGGATCGGCCGCGACGCCGAGTGCTTCCACTTTGCCTTCAAAGGCCTGTCCATCGAGCGACGGGATAGTCACCACCGCACGGCCGCCCTCGCGGATCTTGCCGATCTCGGCCTCAGGGACGCCCACGCGCACCTTCACCGGATCCAGATCGAGGACGGAAAAGACGGGGTTGCCCGCGGCCACGGTGTCGCCCACGTTCACGCGGCGCATGCCGATGAATCCGTCGATGGGCGCGCGCAGCCCGCATTCGCTCAGCCGCTTACGGGCTTCGCTCAACTGCGCCGAAGCGGCGTGCGCCTGGCCGGTGGCCGCCTGCTTCTGCTCGGCGCGCGCACCTTCGCGCGCCATCTCATAGCGCTGCTGCGCGGCCAGATAGGCGGCTTCAATCGGATGAAAGTCGTTGGCCGCCAGGCTCTGACGGTCGTAGAGAAACTTCATGCGCTGGTACTGATCCTGGGTTCGCTCGAAATCGATTCGCGCCTGCTCCAGTTCCTCGGGCCGCAAGCCGTTTTGGGCCTGCTGCGCGCCCGCATCGGCAGCCGTGGCCTGGCCGGCCGCGGCTTCGTACGCGTTGCGATAGTCGGCCGGATCCAACTCAGCCAACAGCTGCCCGCGCTTTACCGGCTGGCCTTCTTCGACGAAGACGCGCGTAACCCGGCCGGAAACCTGAAAGGCGGTGAGAGCCGTAATGTTGGCCTCCACCGAGCCGCTGGCGGCGACCGAGACGGGCTCATGAATACGGTTGGGGAGTTGCAGTCTGACAGGAACTGGCTGGTCGGCGGCAGCCGTGGGCTTTTCGCATCCGGGAACAGCGGCGAGCAGAACCGAGATTGCTGCACAGAAGATAAAGAAATGAGATGGGTTAGAGTGGAGAGTGCGGACGTGCTTCATAGCTTCACCTTTCATCGTCCCTGACCGGGCCAAGGCCAAAGAAATAGATTGACAAGAAAAGAATGACGCGTCATTCTTAATTTGTCAAGGGAGGATGCGCATTTTTATGGTCTATCGAAAAACCAAAGGAACCGAGGCCCGAATGGAAGCGCGCCGTCGGCTCATCCTGGACACCGCAACCCATCTCTTTGGCCGCGATGGATACCATGCCACCACCGTGCCGATGATCGTGGCCGAGTCAAATGTCTCGACCGGCAGCTTTTACATGTACTTCCGCAACAAGGAGGACGTGTTTGTCGCGGCTCTGGAAGAGCTGGGAACGACGATCTCAGGCCTGCTCGCGGTGGTGAGGGAGTCCGAGGAGGATGTCCTTATGACGATGGAAAAGAAGATCGAGGCGATCTTCCTCTTCCTGGCCGAGAACCCGGAACGCGCGAGACTGCTCATCGTGGAGTCGTCCGGCGTGAGCCCGCGTCTGGAGCAGATTGGCCGTGCGATTCTGCGCGAGCAGGAAGAGCACGTGAAGACCACGCTGGAGTTGGATTCACGCACGTTCGTCTTCGAGGACACGGCCATCGCCGCGCGCTGTATTGTTGGCGCGGTGCACGAATCGCTCTATTGCTGGCTTGAAGAAGATCCGGCCACCCGTCTGCCGGCAGTCGAAGTTGCGCATGCCGTGGCGCAGTTCAACATTCGAGCGGTGACACGGAACGAGCGGATTTGATGCTGCCTGCAACCGGGCCCCTCCGGTTCCGGCATCCATAGGGCCGATCCATCGCTCCGAGCGTCGTGAGTTCGCCTCGGGCTGGGAGCCGGATTCCATTGTGCAACCTGCGCACCAACCTACGATCTGCGATCGCGGTTCTGCATGATGGCAATCGCAAATGCCAAAGAACGGCGTACACTAAGGAAAAACTCGACTCAAAGCAGCTGGTCTTTATCTCTACGGATGGAAGTGGACTTTATGGGAGGCTTGATCCCATTAGGCGATGCATCCCGGCGCCCATCGCGCAAACCGATCATCACGGCTCTGATCATTGCCGTGAACGGCCTGGTGTTCGCGATGGAGCTAATGGGGGGCGATGCCTTTGTAAACACGTGGTCCGCGATACCCGTTCAAATTCTCTCCGGCCATCAATGGATTACGCTCATCACCTCGATGTTCCTGCACGCCAGCTGGATGCACATCATTGGCAACATGATCTTCCTGTGGGCGTTTGGCCCGGAGATCGAAGACGCGATGGGCCGATGGCGGTATCTCGTCTTCTATTTTGCCGGCGGACTTGTTGCGATGATTGCACAGGTTGCGGCCGACCCTCATTCCACGCTCCCGAACCTGGGCGCCAGTGGAGCGATTGCCGCCGTCATGGGCGCATTTATCGTCACTTATCCACGCGATAGAATTCGTTCGGTTCTGATCGTCTTTGTGTTTGTGCGGATCACGTTCATTCCCGCCGCACTCCTGATCGGCTTCTGGTTCATCACCCAGTTATTCGATGCCGGATCGGTGGCGGATGCGCAGAACGGCGGAGTGGCTTATCTGGCGCACATCGGCGGTTTCATCTTCGGAGCTGCCACGGCGCGCCTCTTTGAAGACCGGCGCCGAATTGCATGGCGACAGGACCTGGAGCCATAACGCAGAACAAACCGCCTGCGGACTCTGAGGATTTGAAGATGTTGCCGCTGGATTCAGCGAAGCATAGGGCGGATGAGATTCGTTGCACAATACGTTCCGAAGCCGATGAGAACAAGGCCCAGGAACGCGTTGGCAAGGCGGAAGAGCGTCGCGCCAGTGCGATGCGGAGCAAAACCCACGAGAGCGATGAGTGCCGAGAACCAGGTCATCAGGCCTAGTCCGACCATCACGATTCCCCATGCGGGGGCACTGTTGCCGAACACGGAAGAGGCAAGAGGCAGCCAACTGGTGGTGACCGCAATCCAGAAGACCATGGTCAAGGGATTGAAGAGGGTCAAGGCGGCAGCCTTGGCAGCTTCCCCGATGAGGCGCACAGGGATCGGTCCTTTGGCCCAGTTCCGGCGAGCACTGCGGAGGGCCTGGTGGGGATGCTTGAAGACGAGTGCAAGGAAGTAGATTCCCACTGGAATCAAAACGACCGCGCCGACCGTCTCAAGAACGGTCCGGAGCCTGGGACTGGACAGGCGCGGCAGGAGATAACTCCCGCCAATGAGGGCCAGTGAAAAGAGAACCAAATCGCCGGCAATGGAGCCTATTGCGCAGGCAAGCGTATGACGCCAACCGCCGGCAACTCCGCGGCGGATTGCCATCATGTTGACAGGACCAATCGGCGCGGCCGCAGCCAAACCCATCATGAAGGCTGCTGCAAGCACGTGAATGTAGGAGTCCACCATGTCTCGGTTAGTGGGCAGGACGAGTACGAAAATCCAGCCGCGTTTCCGGCGGCCGGGATTTCTCCGGATCACCTTCAATGTTGCCTGTCCCACAAATCTCCCCACTCGGGTCCGGGTGCTCCCAACCGTTTGCGGGGACATCAGAATTGTATAAGAGCGAACCGATGAGTTCGGTGAAGGAAGAACATGCGCCGAGCCATTCAATGACCAAGAGCGCTACGGCGGGCTTCGACCTTCAGGCTCGAACGATGGCGATACCCCCGGGAAGTGTCTGTCTCAGGGCATGCCGTTCGCTTCCAGCGCATTCCTTATGTTCGTAAGCACAGCCTGGAGATTGGAAAGCGAGCGGCCCACCGCGACCTTTCGGATAAATTCCCCTTTAAATCCTGCTGGGGCCGAGTCCTCGGCTCCCATGGCCATGATGAGAAAGAAACCCGGATCGCTCGAGTTGTTACGGTCTCGGACGCAAAAGGAGAGGTCCAGTGCGGTGTCAAAGTAATGACTTGAATAGAGCTGCTTTTCCGCGACGGCACAGGCAACCTGGCTTGTGGGGTCTGCGCGCATGATCGCCATATGGATCATGCGCAAAGTCGACTTGAGGCCGAATTTCACCTTGCTCCAATAAAATCGATCTTCCACATTTGCCGGCCTGGCGCCGGGATAGGCGAGAAGATATGTGTAGAAGCCCGGCAGTTGCGCCGGCAACACCCTGGAATAGCTGAGCATGTAGGCAAACTGCTGGGCCACATAGGTCGGGCTGGGTTTATCGTTATAGACGCCAAGCGCTTGATTGCCTTCGCTCCGGTATGCCTGGAGAAGTTGAAGCGCCTTTCCGTGGAGGAATTGGTCGACGCGTTCGGTTGCGTCAGGCGCCGACCAATCGATGGACCGCTGAAGCTCTTCAATCGAGCTGCCCGGCAATTGAATCATGCAATCGCCGGAACGGCATTTCTGCAAGTCGCGGAGATCGTCGCTGTTCAGCGAAAGGCCGTTCAAGTCGGCCAGACGCGGCGGTTCATGGAAGACTCCGAGAGCCTGGTAATTGGGAATCTTTCGAAGGCGGTCGAAGTCCGTTACGAATTTCAGATAGCTCTCCGGTGTGGCGCGAATGTAGACAGCGCCAAACAGAAAGACCTCGGACGGAGTGCGAGCGGGAAAGCTCTTCACAACTGGGATCCCGTGGCGGATGTCGTCGATCTGATCCTGGTTGAGGCCTATGTTCTGCTCGAAGAATGTCTGCAATCGGGGATTCAACTGGGCAGAGCTGCGGGGACAGAACGCAGCAGACGGGATCAGCAGGAAGAGAATTGGCAACAGGTTTCGCATCAACCAAGCCTCCCTCGCGACTGACCGGGATCGACGAGCAATCCTGTCCCCGGACTATTTTCCAGCGCCTGTTTTACGTCGCTCCCGCTCACTGTTTCCTGCTTCAGCAGTTGCCGGGCCAAAGCATCATGAGCCGCGTGATGGTCTTTCAGCAGTGCCTGGGCGCGCATGTACTGCTCGGTAATCAGGCGCTGGACTTCCGCGTCGATGACCTGACGAGTCTCAGGGCTAATCTCGCTATTGTCCTCGACCGATCCACCCAGATATTGGAGCTGTTGGCCGGCGTAGCGCACGGAGCCGAGTTTTTCGCTCATCCCAAACTCCGTAACCATGCGGCGAGCCAGCTCAGTTGCGCGCATGATGTCGTCGCTGGCCCCGGTGGTAATAATGCCGAACTCCACAAGTTCGCCGGCGCGCCCGCCCAGCATGACGGCGATCCTGTCCGTGAGTTCGTCCATGGAGAGAAGATAGCGGTCTTCGGTCGGCATCTGCATGGTGTATCCCAGGGCGCCGCGGCTGTGTGGGACGATGCTGATCTTGCTGACCGGCTCGCCATGCGGGACCAGCTCCGCCACCAGGGCGTGGCCGGCCTCATGGTAGGCAACTGTAGTTCGTTCTTTTTCGTTCATCACCCGGCTCTTTTTCTCTGAGCCGGCAACGACACGCTCGATGGCCGCTTCGAAATCATCCAACGTCACGGAGGCGGCGTTATGCCGGGCGGCGGATAATGCGGCCTCATTCATCGCGTTCTCGAGGTCCGCGCCGCTGAAGCCGGCGGTGATCCGCGCGGCGCGATCCAGGTCGAAGTCCGCGGCCAGTTTCACGTTCTTGCTATGGATCCTGAGGATTTGCGCTCGGCCGATGAGATCCGGGTTGCCGATTGCAATCTGGCGATCAAAGCGTCCCGCGCGCTGAAGCGCAGGGTCCAGCACTTCAGGACGGTTTGTGGCGGCCATGATAATCACCGGCGCGCTGGTGTCTGTCTTGAAGCCGTCGATTTCGGCCAGTAACTGGTTGAGGGTCTGCTCACGCTCGTCGTTGCTGCCCATGCGCGCCACGCCTCCGCGGCTTTGGCCAATAGCATCGATCTCGTCGATGAAGACGATCGCAGGCGCCGCCTTGCGCGCCTGCTCGAACAGATCGCGCACGCGCGCGGCGCCCACGCCAACGAACATCTCCACGAACTCCGAGCCACTGGTCTCAAAGAACGCCACATGGGACTCGCCGGCCGTTGCTTTGGCGAGGAGCGTCTTGCCCGTTCCGGGAGGGCCGACCAGCATCACCCCCTTGGGAATGTGCCCGCCCAGTTGAGCAAACTTGTCCGGGGCCTTCAGAAACTGGATGATCTCCTGGAGTTCGGCAATGGCTTCATCCGCTCCGCCCACATCCTTAAACGTGACAGTGACATCCTCGGGCTTGACCACGATGGCTTTGCTCTTGCCCACTCCGAAGATGCCACCCATTCCTCCGCCGCCCGCTCCCGCTCCCTGGTAAGCGTTGTACCAAAGCGCGCCCAGCAGCAGAAGCGGCAAAATATTCTCAAGCAGGATTCCGCCCAGGGGGTTCGATGGCCGCTCGAAGTGGTACGTTACATTCGCGCTTTGTAACTGTTCAATGAGTTGGGGATCGCCGGCGGGGGCGGGGACTGTGTTGAAAGGCACAGTCGCCGGAGACTTGCCGGCATCGGGATTCTTCATCTCGCCAACGATGCTTCTTCCGCTGACGGTCACATCTGTAATCTGCGCCGTGGCCAGCTTCTTCTTGAACTCGCTGTAAGGGATCTCGGCGCTTCGGGTCGCCTGATTCAGGAACAGCAGAGGAAACAGCCACAGAACGAGCAGGCTGGTGATCAAATAGCTGACAGTGAAGCGGAACCTGCGCCGGCGTTGCTCCTGGCGCTTCTTTTCATCCTCACGGTCGTGTTTTTCCGGCGACGGTCTCGGTTCGTTCATGGTCTACCTCATCTCTAACTTTGTTGACAACGAAAGTTGAATTGTCCGGCGGAAAAGCTCGGCCGCTGCCGTTTCCACCCGGTCTTGCCCGCGTTCTTCATGATTCCGATCTTTGCGGATGCAGCGTAGATTTAAGCTGTCGCCGCAAGCATGCCTGCGTTCCTGGGTGTTTGGTTCCGGTTTAGGCGACGCAGGAGAACTCTCTTGACAGCCTCCACCAGGAGCAAATAAACGACGGTCGCGATAATTACAAAGACGAAAAAGCTGAGCGGAAGTGGAGTGAAGCCCAGCACGTTTGCAAGGGGGCTGAACGGCAGATAGGCTCCGAAAGCAACAACGGCAAGGCATGTGGCAAGCAAGGGACCGCTGGGGCGGCTCCGCAGAGGGTTCTTCGAAGTGCGAATGACGAAGACAACCAGCGTCTGGGTGGCCAGCGACTCGACAAACCAGCCGGTGTGAAACTGCGCCTGGCCGGCATGAAAATAATGCAGTAATACATAGAAAGTTAGAAAGTCGAAGATGGAACTGATAGGCCCGATAAAGACCATGAAGTTGCGAATCAGACTAATATCCCAGCGCTGGGGCTTGATCAGGTAGTTCTCGTCGACATTGTCCGTTGGAATCGTGATTTGGGCCAGATCGTAGAGAAAGTTGTTCAAGAGAATCTGCGTCGGCAGCATAGGAAGGAATGGGAGGAATAGCGATGCCCCCGCCATGCTGAACATGTTTCCAAAGTTCGAGCTGATACCCATGAGCAGGTACTTCATCACATTGCCAAAGGCTTTGCGACCCTCGATGATTCCGTCATGGAGGACGCGCAGGCCGGGCTCGATGAGAATCACGTCGGCGGCATCGCGAGCCACGTCTGCGGCGCTGGAAACGGAGATGCCCACATCGGCCGCGTGCAGCGATGGCGCATCGTTAATGCCATCGCCCATGAAGCCAACCGCGTGCCCGTCGTGCTTGAGCGCCAATAGAATCCGGTTCTTCTGCGCCGGAGAGACGCGAGCAAAGGCCTGCGTTAGCTCGGCGTCGTGGGCCAGCGCCGGATCGGTCATGTTGACGATCTCGTCGCCCGTCACAACGTGACGGGCATTCAGACCGACTTGCGCGCACACGCTGGCGGTAACAAGATCGTTGTCGCCGGAGATGACCTTGACCTCGACTCCATCGCTTTTGAGCGATGCTAGAACCTGGGCAGCATCCGGCAGAGGCGGATCGGAAAAGCTCAGGAAGCCGGCCAGAATCAGATTGCGTTCGTCCTGAATCGAGTAGTCCGCGCGCGGAGGGACATCGACGTAAGCTACCGCCAGCGAGCGGTTGCCCTGTCTGTTCAAATCGCTGCTCGCCTGGCGGATGATCTTGAGTGCGTCTTCGGTAATAGCTTCGACTTTCCCATCCGCCTCGTAAGCGGAGAGGAGCGGAATGATCCCTTCCGGGGCGCCTTTGGTGATGAGGATCCGCTGCGACTGCCGCTCCGCCACGACCGAGAGGCGTTTGCGCTCGAAGTCGAAGGGAATCTCGTCGCACTTGGTGTAGCCCTCCGTGTTCCGCGGACTCTGATGCGAGATGACTTCGTCGAGCGGACTGCGAATGCCGGTCTCAAACTTACTGTTTAGGAAGGCGAGCTCCAGTGCGCGGCTTGCGGGCTTCCCGAAGGCATCGAGGGAGCGGTCGAACGACATGGCGCCGACAGTGAGCGTTCCCGTCTTGTCGCTGCAAAGGACATCCAGGCTGCCCAGATTCTGAATGGAGGAGAGATGCTTGACGATCACCTTCTTGCGCGCCATGGCAATGGCGCCTTTCGAGAGCGTCACCGCGGCGATCATGGGCAAGAACTCCGGGGTCAGGCCGACGGCCAGAGCGACTGCAAAGAGCAGCGATTGAAGCGGGTCGCGGTGGCGGGCCACGCTCACGACGACCAGGAATAGAACAAGGAAGAAAACCGTCGCCGCAAGGAGGCGGCCGACGCCCCGTAAGCCGCGATCGAATGCAGTCTCCTCCGGTCTAGCGGACAAGCGGGCCGCAATGTCACCGAAGGCCGTCAGGGGACCGGTGGCGATGACCTCCGCGGTTGCCGTTCCACTCACCACCGATGTGCCCAGGAAGACCATGTTGGACGCATCGGCCTTTGTTGAGGCCGGCTCCTCGGTTACCGCCTTTGCGGCGGGAAGCGACTCCCCCGTCAACGCTGCCTGCTGCACATAGAGGTCGCGCGCAACCAGCAGTCGAGCGTCAGCCGGGACCATATCTCCAGCGGCAAGCCGGACCAGATCTCCGGGTACGACCTCGCTCCGCCGAATCTCCCGCCAGGCGCCGTCACGCTGGACAGTTGCCGTCGGCGCCACTTCGTTGCGCAGCCGCTCGGCGGCTCGCTGCGAGCGATAGGTCTGGCTGAAGTCCATCGCCGCGCTCATCAGAACAATGGCGAAGATGATGCCTGCATCGACTGCGTCACCTAGAAACGCCGAAGCCCCTGCGGCAAAGAGCAGGATCAGCGTCAAGGGATTCAAGAACATGTGCAGGAGATCGACTACCGGGGAGTAGTGCGTTGTGGCTGCAGGTTCATTTGGCCCAAACTGGGCGAGCCGCGCCTCGGCCCCGCTTGAAGTGAGGCCGGCAGCCGCGATGGAGGGTTCAACAATGTTGGCAGTCATGGACGGTTTTCTCCCCCGAGCGACGCATCGCGATTCTTACCAAACGAATAATGCGGCGCATCTCGCATCACATTCTGCGAAGGTTGAGCGCCAGCGCGATCCACGCGCAACCATCGACGATCAAATCGATGCCGATAAACAAGCCGATCGCCCAGAGCCCTGAAAGGGGCCACTGAAGCAGCAGCACGACCCCCATGACCGATGCCGTGACTCCGCCGAAGACTTCCCAGCCGGAGCCTGGCAACCCGGCTACAAAGGAGGCGCCAATCTGATAGAGTCCGCCGATTAGAAAGAACATCGACATTACTAGAGTCGCGATTTCGGCGCCGATCACCGGTCTGATCAGAACCACCAGACCGGTGACTGCAAAGAGAATCGCGGCCAAAATGTGCAGGAAGAACCCGGTCCAGCGCCCAACCATGAACGCAGAGACAAATTCGATTCCGCCGGCAATGAGGAGCAGCCATCCGAAAAACATCATCGTGACTACGGTCGCTGAAAGAGACCGAGCTACGGCGACGATACCGAGCAAAGCCAGCAGGACGCCGAATACGACAAACCACCCCCAGTTGCGGACCATTTCCGGGGGGACTTGAATGACCGCCAGACTGATGGATTCCAACATTTTGGTCTCTCCCTTCATGGATTCCCGCTTGACTCCCAGGGCCGACCGGGAGTGCAGCTCTGTTTAGCGCCAGAAAGCTGGTTGCGTTTCCGCTAAGGAACGATTGGCGCTCTTCGAACCGGCACGCCCGGTTCCGGAACGGCAAGCGTCGCTTCGCACAGTCCATAGGTGAATGGTGGCGGCGGAAGCTGCCGGTCTGGTGGAGCAACCCGCGTCAACCCATGGCAATATGCGTCCTGAGCCTTGTGCGCGCTCTTCAGGCCGTTGAACGTTGCGGTCATAACCAGGCACAGCTCAAGCTCGATGGTCAGGATCAATGGATCTCCGCTCATCATTCAAAATGCCTCCATGCTCTTGCGTGCCGCGATGGAATACATCAGCACGGTGGAGCCCGTAACGATGAGGTTGACGCCCAGGATGACTCCGATGGCCCAGCTCGAACTGGATGGCCAGGGCAGCCCCACCAGACATGCCAGCAGCAGCGTGGCGATGGCGTCAAACAGGACCCAGCCCGAGCCTGCAAAGGCGCGGAACTGGAAGAAAGTGACAAGCTCCAGAACGCCTTCGATGGCGAAGATCGCGGCGGTCACGATGGTCAAGGACGCCAGGGCGATTTGCGGGTGAAGTCCCAGGTAGCCGCCGCCAAGGACGTAGACAAGCCCGATCAACATGCGCCAGATGAATGCCCCGGCGTTGCGGCCGGCAAAAGCGGAAGCCAGGTAGGCCAGACCGGCAAGTGCGATGATCCAGGAAACAACGACGGAGATGGCAATGCCGGTTGCGAGAGGAAGAATCACTGCAAGAACTCCCAGCAGGATCATGATGATTCCCCATCCGATGGATGCCCCCGTAACTTCTTTGAAGACGTTCTTAAGGTTTCCCATGAGGTTCTCTCCTTTTCATAGTTCTTAACTGCGCGCGACTCGGGAACCATGATTTCGCTCATTCCCGTGAAAATCGCGCTTGAATGGCCCGGTGAGGACGAGGATCGTGCCTCGTTTCTCAGAAGTGAAGAACGCCCTCGCCTTCCTCACCGTATGGCGATGTTTGCTCTGCAAGGCAATGAACGCCGCGGAGGCGATTGCTCTTCAGTGCGCCTTGACCTTGGCTTCGATGCCCTTGATCGACCGCTCGAGCCCCGCAAGCCGCGCCTCGATGTCCTTCTTGGCCTGCCCCCACTTGTCGTCGCCCAACCTCTTCAACTCCTGCAGCTTCTCGTGGATGTCAAGCCTCTGGACGGCCAGCTCGGCAATGGCCCTGATTTCGACGTTTGCCTTCGCGACCTCGGCCCTGGCCTTCAAGGTGTCGAGCTTGGCCTTGGCTGCTTCGATCTCGGACTCCAGCTTGTCGTGGATTGCGTGTTTCGCTGTACTTACTTCCAGGCTCATTTCATATCCCTCACGTTTTCAGACTTGAATGGCAGTTCGATGGTTTCTGAACTCCGCCTGTTCCTGTTGCACGGCAAGGGCCACATCTAAACTGCTGATAATATTCGAGAAGGCGAATCGTGAAGTCGTAATAACGTCGCGAATTCGCGAGATCTCCTGGTTGTTTCTTGGGAGCAGTATCCCGGGTATGCGTTGGCAGCCTTGGAGTTTATGGCAAACGCCCGGTTACTGGCCGAATCCGTCGGCGTGCAAACTATAGTTCTTGAGTCGCGTGTGAATCACACGCGCGCACAACCGCTGCGGGCAGTTGCGAATGCGTTCCTTGTCAGGAGGTGTCGCCCGTTGCCAACCTGAGCCGTTCCGGGGAATTGCCGATAGCTCAGAGTCCCGGCTCTGGTCCTCGTGCCGTGGCAGATAAGCCGATCAATCGTAGTGAACAGTGCATCCGGGGAATGATTGGGAGGCACCCAGTCGTCGTACAACGGATCATCCAGGACCTCGGCATTCGCGCAAATCACCAGGATCTTCGCGCTGGGCCAGGTCCGGCGAATGAATGCACCGGAGTCAACGAACTCTCGCAGGGAGCTCGTCTGTTGAATAATCGCGAGCTCGAAGCCCTCTCTTCTTGGCAGATCGAACAACCCAAGATAGCTGGTCACGACTGTAAGCCGGCAGCGATCCCCTTGAAGAAATCCATTGCGGATGCTGTCGCACCGATCGACTGGCCCGATATAGAGCACGCGCAGGATGTCCGGACTCATTTCTCCCTCCTGGCTCGCTACCATAGATTCGGCTTGCATACCTTGTTCAATGCACTCCTGTGGCCAAACGCTAAACGATTGAAAGCTCTGACCTATGGGCGTCGCCGAATCGCAATTTTTTCGCTAATTCTCGAAGTTCGCGAATTTGTGAGGGAATCGCGAGGTTGAGTCGTGGCATTGCTTTTGTTTCAGCAGTTTAAGAAATGGCACGGACATTGCAATGAACAGGGCAGGCACCCGTGAGCGGCCTGGATGAAGGGACTGTTTCAGGGCTTCGCCGCATGGCGATCAGGATTCCAGCGCCGCAACACGGGAGCCAACAACTCAGGCCTGGTTAGGCTAGAGGCCCTTTGCGGGGCCAGGGAGGAAGAGATGACAGAGTCTGCATTGCTAGTTATGGGCGAGCCGGCGATTTCGATTGAAGAAGAGCCCATTCCGCTGATCGAAGATGGGAACGATCTATACGATCTCATCGCCCGCCGCGCCTTTGAGATCTTCGAAGGCAACGGCCGGCTCATGGGCCGCGATCTGGCCGATTGGCTCCAGGCCGAGAGTGAGGTCCTGCACCCCCTTCACATCAAGATCGACGACTCTCCCGGGACCATTACCGTTCGCGCGGATGTTCCCGGCTTCAAGGAAGCGGACTTGAAGGTCAAGGTGGAACCGGACCGCGTCACCATCCACGGGACACGCAAAGCGAAGAAAGAGCACAGGAACGGGCAAACCGTCTACTCCGAAGCTTGCGCGGATCAGGTCTTCCGGCAGGTGGATCTTCCGGCTACGGTGGATGCAAAGAAGGTGAAGACCACGGTCAGGGACGGCGTGCTGGAGCTGGAACTCGCGAAGGCTGAGCCGGACAAGCATGGCGAGGCTGTGCCGAAGACTGCGTAGCCGATGTGCTCACTGGTGACAGCGCAGGAAGGGCGCTGTCACCGATGAGGGCCTAAACGCTACCAGGTTGCGCCCGCCCCCCCGCGGCGCGCCTCGCCATGGGAATCCTGCCCGCTATAGCTCGCACCGGGAAGGGGCATACGGAAGCACCGAAAGAGAGGGATGAAATGAAGAGCGACGCTGAATTGCAGAGGAATGTTGCGGATGAACTGAAATGGGAGCCGGGTGTTTCGCATGCCTCAAAGATTGGAGTTGGGGTCAGAGACGGTGTGGTGACACTCAGCGGCACCGTGGATAGCTACTTTGAGAAGTGGGCGGCGGAGCGGGCGGCCAAGCGCGTTTACGGTGTGAACGCGCTGGCGGTGGAGCTCGATGTGGAGCTGCCCGATTCCACTGAGCGAACGGACGCGGAGATCGCGCGGGCCGCCGAGACCGCGTTGGAGTGGACCGTAGCGGTGCCGCCAGGCCGCGTCCAGATCCAGGTGGAAGATGGATGGCTGACGCTGCAAGGCGAGGTCATATCGGAGTATCAGCGATCGAGCGCCGAAGGCGCGGTGCGCGGCCTGATCGGAGTGAAGGGAATCTTGAATGAAATTGTGGTCCGGCCGCACGTGACCCCTACCGAAATCAGGTCCAAGATTGAGGCAGCCTTTCAGCGTAGCGCCATCCTCGACGCGAGCCTCATCAAGGTGCAGGTCAACAACGGGCTCGTAACTCTGATAGGGAGCGTGCATTCCTGGGCGGAGCGGGAAGAGGCGGAACGCGCGGCCTGGGCCGCGCCCGGCGTCACCGAAGTGAAGAACCTCATTCAGTTCGACTACGCCTCCAGTCTTATCGACTAGTTGCGGCAGATTGCCGGTAGATGCAGCCGCCAGCCCCTGGCTGAACGCGTCATCTTTGCTCACGCTACCGGGGAGCGGACGCCAAGCATGGGGCCGGTGGGCTCGAACAAATATCCTGTTAATCGCCGGCCGGGCATGCCAGGCTTTTCCCAGAGGAAGAAGCGTGCCCGGCCCTGGTTTGTATTGCCGGGAAGTGAGAATCATCTCCATGGTCGCGGTCTCTTTGTTCTGGATGTCCGACTCGATGTGGAAGTGGATCTACGGCCTGGGCGGTCCCGGTTTGATCTTGCTGGGTCTCTCCGACAACACACCCTTCGTCTCCGCCCCGCCTGGAAGCGTAGACGTCTGCGTAATTCTTCTTGCCGCACACCAACCTCGGTGGTGGGCCTACTTCGCCTTGGTGACTACGGTGGGAGAGGTTCTGGGTGGCTATTTGACTTACCTGCTGGCGGCGAGTGGCGGCCGCCACACTCTGGAGAAAGAAGTAAGCAAGGCTCACGCACAAGCCGTGTACAAGGGGTTTGAGCGATTTGGAATCGCCACTGTGCTTGGCGGCGCTCTTCTGCCGCCTCCGTTTCCCTTTACGACAGTCCTTATGACCGCCGGAGTGATGCAGTATCCGCGCAGGAAGTTTCTGTCCGCGCTAATCGCGGGGCGTGGTTTACGTTTCTTTGCCGTAGCGTACCTGGGAAGGCTCTATGGTCATCAGATGATCGGCTTCTTCTCATCGCATTACCGCGCTTTCATGTATGTGTTGATTGCGATGGCGATCGCCGCCGGTATCGGCGCGCTGATCTATTTCCTTTGGTACCGGCCGGCGATGGCGCGCAAGGGGCGGGAGCACGACATTCCGCTATGAATGTTCTCTCTGCCTTGAGCGGGCAGACTAGAGGGCCACGTCGTCGGCCGTACCCAGCGTGATGCGATGACGGCCATTGCGGTCTTTGGGCAACCTCATCTCTTGCGTGGCCCGCCTGAGATACTCGGCTACCGCCTGTGGGCCATCGCCAACCAGAACTTCGTCCGCTTTCTCTTGCAGCGTTGCACTCCCCCAGCTCACAGCCACACCAACCTCGCAGGCTTCGAGGAGGTCGTGGTCGTTCTCAGCGTCGCCAATCCCAATGGCATTGTGAGGCGAAAGGCGAAGCGCGTCCAGTGCCGCGCGTAGCCCCGTGCCTTTACTGATGCCCTGCGGAAGCACCATGAGCCGGTCGCGATTGAACAGCAGCACCAGCGGCAGTTCCAGTTTCCGGATCAGCTCCAAAATCTTCTGCGCCGAAGCGGCGCCCGTATCCACAATGCACTGGCCCACGGCAAAGTCGATGTCAAGTTGCCGAAGTTGATCGAGAAAGATTTGCGGTGGGGATTGGCCAAGTAGCCTGGAGTGGCCATTTGGAAATGCGATGACCGCTCCGTTCTCCGCCACCAGGGCGTCGACAAACTCAAGCCCGCCCGCCGCACGGTCTATATCGGCGAGGATTCGGCCCGTGACCAGGACAGCTACGATCCCGCGTTCTCGCGCCGCCATCACCGCGGCCCTGACGTCTGGGTCCAGCACGCCGTCGCGCGCGATCGTTCCATCGTAGTCGAGGGCCAATACTTCGAATTTCATTCCTGGCCTCTTGCCAAACTCCTTGAGGATTGGAATTGCAAAGCGCAAGTCAGTATTCCGGCAAACATAGAAGTCACAGACATCAGGAAGTAGACAGCGAACCTGATTCCCTTTAGCAACGCTGTGAACCTGGCCATACCGCCGACAGACACCTCAAAGGCTAGATTGAACGTACCTTTCAAAGTGGCGTTCCCTTCAGGGCGCAGAACCAGAAGCCGCAAGGTTTAGAGCACGTACGTGACCTCGGGGCTGGGTCTGCTCCCCTTGCCGTGCAGCGTTTCGACGGCCTCCAGCATGACGCGAAGATGGTCTTGCCCCCTGTAAACGGGAGGTGGAGTCTTTTCCAATCCGAGCAAGGAATACACCGCTGTTTGCGCGGAACGAATGGAATACTCTACGGTGAACACCACGTCTTCGGGAATCTCGCAGAATTGCCCGACAAAAGCGAGATTCTTCGATCCCGGCGGCACGACCAGCGGACGGTCCCCTTTCGCGCGGCACAGGAACTGGCTGGTGATATACGGCATCATGCAGGGAATGCAGACAGAGGATTCGAGAATCTTGTTAGCGTGCTGTTCAACTCCCAGGTGGCCCATGATTTCCGTCAAGATTTCGCGGCCCGAGCACTGCGACATGGGCTTCTTGACGAAGTTTCCAGGGACATCGACGAACAGACCGTAGCCCCAGAACACGTTGACGTCCGGCGGCTGTCCGATGAAATGCGGCTGATGAGCCAGTACGATGGAAGCCAGCCAGCTTGACTCAGGAAACGTGATGAGCCCGCCCTCGCCCGGGACATTGCCGGTGCGATCGCGGACGAGGCGGAAGAATGTGGGGTCGTGCAGTGTGGTGGTGAAAGAGATCCACTTCGACTGCTGAATGTGGTCGGCAAAGGTGCCCGGGCACCCGAACTGCGGATTGCCGGTGGCGATGTTCTCCCACAGCTTCCAGGCGCCGGCGCCGGACTTTCCCTTCAGCACCGGAGGTGAATCCATCGAACCGAGGCTGGAGCCTTCGACCATGGAACCCAGCGTCACGATGACTTTATCGTTCTTGCGCAACACAAAATCGTGGAGCTTGCCATTACGGCGGCAAAGGATGCAATTCACCGAGTATCCATCCGCGCCGTCGCTGAACTCGAGATCGAACGCGCGGGTGTTGAACTCGAATTTTACGCCCCGCGCCAGCAGCCATTTCCGCAGCGGACGCACCAGCGAGTCGTACTGGTTGTAGGGGGTCCGCATGATCCCTTTCAGCGTGTTGAACCCTGAGATCATGTGCGTGAAGCGGTCCAGGTAGCGTTTGAATTCAACCGCGCTGTGCCACGGTTGAAATGCAAACGTCGTGGACCACATGAGCCAAAAGTCGGTTTCGAAGAACGAGGGGTCGAACTGGTCCGAGATGCTGCTCTGCCCCAGTGTCTCCTCCGGCTCGAGCGATATCCGTTCCAGGGTCAGGATGTGCCGCTCCGACAGGCCGAAGTGTGGAGCGCTTACTCTGTGGCCGTTGCGGAAGAGACGGGACCGGGACTGGGTCTTCATGATCTCGTTGAACTCAAGGAACTCCTGGGTCACCGTCTTGCTCTCATCCAGGACCGGAATCGAGGAAAAGAGATCGAGGGTGCAGAGGTATTTGCTCTCGAACATTCTGCCGCCGCGCATGATGTATCCGGTTCTGGGGTTGCCGGCGGCGTCGAGGCTTCCGCCGATCTTGTCCGACTCCTCGAGGATGGTAATGTTCCGGCCGGGAATGTCCCCATCGCGGATCAGGAAGGCGGCAGCCGCGAGGGAGGCGATTCCGCCCCCAACCAGGTAGAACGCGGTGTTATCGTCAGCGAGTTTGTGAGACATGGTGTTGCGATCCTCTCTTTTACGCCATTTTGAACTGATATTTGAACTGATACTTATTGATGTTCATTGACCGGATTCTGGACTCGAGCGTGGACGGCGGGATGCCGAGCCGGGCCGCCGCGCCCATTGGCCCAGAGACTCTGCCTCGCGCTTCGGCCAGGGCAGCGCCTATCAATTCGCGGTCTCCCGACGACGGACTGCTATAGGAAGAGACCACTGGCGCGCTGGAAGACCATTTGCGGCAGCCCGAGTTCCTCTTTACAACAAGCGGCCCCTTGTCATGCATCACCACAGCGCGCTCGATGACGTTTTGCAACTCGCGGATATTTCCGGGCCACGCGTACTCGGTCAGAGCCTCCATGGTCTCAGGAGAGATGGCATCGATGGTCTTGTTCATTCTCTGGGCGAACTGTTTCGCAAAATGCCGCACCAGCAGCGGAATGTCTTCCGACCGCTCGCGCAACGGAGGAAGAACGATCGGAAAGACATTGAGGCGGTAGTAAAGGTCGCTGCGGAACTGCTTTTGCAGGATCATTTCCTCGAGATTGCAGTGTGTGGCCGCCACCACCCTGACGTTCACTTGCCGGGTCTGCGTGCTGCCCAGCCGTTCATATTCCCGTTCCTGCAAGACGCGAAGGAGTTTCGGTTGCAGTTCCAGGGGAATATCGCCAATCTCATCCAGGAACAATGTTCCCTGGTCGGCGAGCTCAAGCCGGCCAATCTTCTGAGTAATCGCGCCTGTGAAGGCGCCGCGTTCGTGGCCAAAGAGCTCGCTTTCAAGCAGTCCGGTGGGAATCGCGGCGCAGTTTACTTTCACAAACTCACGGCTCCTGCGGCGGCTTCGGTCATGAATGGCGCGGGCGATGAGTTCCTTTCCGGTCCCCGTCTCTCCCAACAGGAGCGCGGTCGAGTCGCTGGCCGCAACCATCTCAACCAGTTCGAGCACTTCGTATAGGGCCCGGCTCTTTCCTACGATGCCCGCAAAGCCCGGATGCGCGGAATCATCGTCCTCAAAGTCTGAAGCAATATTTAACCGGCTCTTTGCGTTCACGAAGAAACACTTGTGTTCGTCGCGAGGTGCATATTCCAGAACGCTATTTGCAATCACAACTAACCTCCGCTCCTTTGGTTTCCCTGCGCCGAGGGAGTGTCGACGTGGGGCTCATCGGCGCGCATCTTTCTTTCTCTTTCAATCCACTCGCGGATATAGGCCCGGCAATTCATGAGCTTGATGTTCTCTGCTTCGCAACGTCCGAGAAAGCGAACCGCATGACGGTCCAACAGGTTCAGGTCGGTCAGATCCAGAACGATCTGACAGTCTCGGCTTTCCGCATCGAATTGCGCTTGCAGAGTCGGTATATCGTCCGCGTCCATTCGCCCGCTCAATCTGAAGGTTGTTTCTCCATTTACCATTCGCTGAATCCGCAGCATGAATTGCCTCTTTGAGCAAATCCTGCCCAGAAGATTTGCAATCTGCGGCCCAAACGCAAATGGTTTGAAAGCAATAGTTTGCGAAGCTCGCGAATGGCGAGAATTCGCCAAATGGCGAAAATCTGTACAACAATTCGTGCGCAGCAGTGGCCGGTGTGCCCTGATGAAGGGGCCTGGAGGAAGGATTGTCCGCGGAGATTGCTAGCTAGTTTTGAGGCGGTTCTTGTCGATCTTCAACGATCTGATCCTGGACTCGAGCGTGGACCTGGGCATGCCCAGCCTCGCTGCCGCGCCGGACGGGCCTGACACGCGCCCGCCGCACTCTCTCAGCGCCGCTTCAATCGTCTCCTTCTCCTGCATGGCGAGCATCTCGGAGAGCGCGACCTTGTTCGCCGGCGCTTGAGCGGAAGTCTCGCTCGACAGCCAGCTCTCATCCACTGAGAAAGTTTCCGAGTCGCACACGATGACGGAGCGTTCAACGATGTTCTGCAACTCGCGAATGTTTCCCGGCCAGGGGTAGGACTGAAGCAGCTCCAGGCTTCTCTTGTTCACTTGCCGAAAGCTCTTGCCGGCCTTCCGCGCGAAACGATCGATGAAGTACTCGACCAGTAACGGGATGTCTTCCCTTCTATCGCGAAGGGGCGGAACCTTGATGGGGAAGACGTTGAGGCGGTAAAAGAGGTCGCTCCGGAAATCTCCGGCGGAAACCGCCGCTACGAGGTCGCGATTGGTGGCCGCGATCACGCGCACGTTCGCGAGTATCCGCCGCTCACCGCCGACGCGTTCGAACTCACGCTCCTGCAAGACGCGCAAGAGCGCTACCTGTGTCTCGGCGGGAAGCTCGGCGACCTCATCGAGGAAGATGGTGCCTCCCTCCGCAAGTTCAAAGCGGCCCAAATGCCGCTGGGTCGCGCCTGTAAATGCTCCCTTCTCATGGCCGAATAGCTCCGATGCAATTAAATCGCGCGGGATAGCGGCGCAGTTGACACTCACAAAGGCCCGCGCGGAGCGTCGCGAATGCTTGTGAATGGCGCGCGCAATCAGTTCCTTGCCGGTGCCGGTCTCTCCTGCGATGAGAGTCGTGGAATCGGTGGGCGCGACCTTGGCCACACGCGTGAGCACGGCGCGCAGGGCGGCGGAGGAACCCACGATCTCCTCGAACATCGATGCCTTGTCGATTTCTTCGCGGAGAGCAACATTCTCGTGCTGTAGTCTCTCTTCGGTCTGCTTTCGCTCCTCGATATCAAACGACACGACGACCCAGCGCGTGATGCGTCCGTGGTCATCATGCAGCGGTCTGTAGCGCAAAAGAAACCAGCGATATACGCCATCGTGCCTCGGCATTCGCGCTTCAAACTCGATTTCGGATCCGGTCGAAAAGCCGCTTTGCACAGCGAGATCGACTTGTTCCCTATCGTCGGGATGAAATAGGCTGGAAGTGTCGCATTTCAGGCCCTCCGCCAGCGTCAACCCCAGATAGTCGAGGACGGCCTGGTTAAGATAAAGACGAGTGCGATCAGGTCCTAACACGGCCACGTGCTGTGGCGATACATCCAGGATTTGTCGAAGATCGGCTTCGCTCTGCCGGAGGCTCTCCTCCGCTTGCTTTGCGGCGGTCATGTCCATGACCGCTCCAACAAACTCGATGCCGCCAGATGCGTCCCGCATTGCCTTCGCCAGGACGTGGAGGTACTTGACCCTTCCGTCGGGCATCAGTAAGCGACGCTCGAGATCGAAATCCTCGGCGCTGGCTGATAACCGCTCTACGTCCTGCATTACGAGAGTTCGATCCTCGGGGTGTGTTCGTTCTATGATTTGCTCTATCGTCGGCTGGACCGCCGAATCGAATTCGAAAATGCAATAGGTCTCCTCCGACCAGATGTGTTCCGCCGTCGATATCTTCCAGCCGAAACTGCCGGTGTGACTTAGCGTCTGCGCCTCCGCCAGATAGGCCTTGCTCCGCTCCAGTTCCTCGGTCATTCGCTCCGACTCGGTAATGTCCCATGTGGTGCCGATAAACCGTACTGCCTTCCCATTTTCGATCACTGCATCGCCAACGCTGCGCATGATGCGGAGGCCGCGCACAGGATGGATCGTCCGGTATTTGACGTCACAGCCCCGGCCTTCCGCAATCATGTTTTCGATGTATCGTGTCATGAATTCGCGATCGTCCGGATGAATGGCGGTGAGATATTCAGGGATGGTTGGGACCCCGTTTGCAGGGTCGAAACCAAGGATGGAGAACTCTTCAGGAGACCAGTAATCGCAGATTCCATCGGGCGTAAAGGACCAGCTTCCCATGTGCGCCAGCCGTTGCCCCTCAGAGAGGTAATATTCGCTTTGCCTGACCCTAGTTTCCATCCGTCTTGCTTCGCTGATATCCATAATCGCCCCGGCAAACTCGAGGCTGCCGGTCGAATCCCGCATCGCCTGCGCCAGGACGTGAAGATGCTTGATTCTTCCATCAGGCATCAACAAACGATGCTCGTAGTTGAAATTCTGGCTGCTGTCCGACGCCCGCTCCAAAGTCAGTCGCACGAATGTTCGATCTTCAGGATGAATGCGCTCGAGTATCTGTTTCAGTGTGGGCTTGACCGCAGGATCGAATTCGAAGATGCGATAGGTCTCCTCCGACCAGATATGTTCTTCCGGCGAGACCTTCCAGCCGAAACTCCCGGTGTGGCTTAACTCTTGCGCTTCCACCAGATAGGTTTGGCTGCGTTTCTCCTCTTGTGACAGCTGCTCCAGCTCCGCGAGGCGCTGCTCCAGGCTCCGGTAATGGGCCTTGTGAACGGAGGTGTCGCCCAGACCCTGGACTTTCTCCTTTAGCTCTTCCCAGTTGTCAGAGGGATTCCTCATAGATGACCTCGATATCGCGCTGGCCTGGCCGCCGCGGGTTGGTGACAACACAGGAAACATGAATTGCAATCCCGGCAAGCTCATGCACTTCAGTGCGATGGATTCCGCACCGCGACAAGGCACCACCGAGACCGGCCGCCTCCTCCAAGCGCGCGATTTCGGCCGCGACCTGTGTATACAGCGTGGGCGCAAGATCCGCACCCCCCACGCTGGCGAGAACTTGATGTGCACAGCCGGCGGCGGCAACGCCGGGATCGGACACGACCAGCGCCTTGCTGCCTCCCAGGTTACGGCCATATTGGCCGGCCAGGTGCAAACTGCCTACCCCAAACACAACTTCAGGCGCTAGGAACTTCCGCAATTCAGGTCCGCGAGTTTCCATCGTGCCTCACAACGCGGGAAAGTGAGCTCATGTGCTTCTTACTGATTAATGTAGCTCCAATCCATGTCGAGCGGAATCACCCTTTTACCCTTTAGCCGAAGATCCGGGCATTGCCCATCCATCAGCCAGGTCGGCCCCACTGCTGCGCAAACGCGCCATTCTGCTCCGGCTCTCCTCTTGACAAACATAGAACGACGCATCAGTCTATGCTTGGCGATGACCGATAGACGGCCTACGGTCTATTGCAAGACACCTTTGGAGGCAGCCCGCAAGAACGCCCGGCGAGGGCTGAGCCTTGAAGGTGCCAGGTTCCGATGCGCCAATTCCGGTTACAGCGCCTCGATGGTGCTAATGCTTATCGCAATAGACCAATCGTCCGATCGGAAGCTCTGAAGCGCACTTCCGGTACAAGGAAGATGGATCGGTTGGGGCAAGGAGGAAGAACATGTTCAACACGCTGACCATTGCCAGAGAGTACGGCAGCGGAGGCTCCGATATTGGGCGCAGGGTAGCTGAACTCCTGGGCTGGGAGTGTCTGGACAAGGAGATCATCGAGCGGGTGGCGGCCATGGGCGAGATGGACGCCGACTGGGCATCTCAGGCCGACGAACATGCCACCGCATGGTGGGAGCGCCTGATGAAGAGCTTCCGGCAGGGAGGTCCTGAGTCTTATGTCGGAGATTGGACCAAGTACGGCGTCGATCACGACACCGTCCAGGCATTCACGGCAAGCATCATTCAGGAGGCCGCCAAGATCGGCAATTGCGTGATCATCGGGCGGAGCGCGCAGTGCATTTTGCAGCACCACCCCAACGTGTTTCGCATGCTGGTCTACGCGCCGTTCAGGGAGAAGCTTGCGCGGATGAAGCTGCGTCATCCGCACGAGCAGGACCTGCCCGCCCTGTTGCGCCGCAAGGACTCCGAACGCCTCCACTATGCAAGGTACTATTACGACTGCAACTCGGCCGACCCCAGGCTCTACCACATCACCGTGAACAGTGCTCTGGGCATCGATACCTGCGCCAGACTGGTTGCGCAGATCATCCAGCCCTGAGGACCGGGGTACCTGTCAATCTTTAGACTTGGTGTGAGCGGCCAGAACCCGAATCTTGCCTGTATTTCCTCGTATGCGGAAATGGGCAAAAGAATCCCCCCGGATTCAGCGCCTAGATCCGGGGGGTGTTTAGGCTTCGATTGCGGCTGCGATTCTGGATTCGAACTACTTGCCGAGTTTCCGGTCGAAGAAGCTCGCCTGGATTTGAAGCGCCTCGGTCGATTCCGGGATTCCCGTCGTGTACCAGAAGGCGTGCGGCATGGCGTCGAAGACAACCAGTTCGGTGTCCGCGCCGGCGCGCCGCAACGCGCGGTTGAAGTTCACTGTGCCAACCAGGGCGGCATCGCGGGTTCCGGTCATGCACAGAGTGGGCGGAAAGCCCTTGAGGTCGGCAAAGATCGGCGAAGCAAGCGGGTCCTTGGGATCGTGATCGCCCAGGTACGCCGTCCGCTGGTTGCCTGGTTCCGGGATCTTGGCTCCGACGAGACCGGCCGTTGCAAACATGGCCGAGGAATCTGTCGGGGTGGTCGAGTCCCCGTTACCGGAGAAGACGCCTAGAGCGCCGGGTTGGGGCAGTCCGTCGTGCCGGATGCGAACCGCGGCCTGCAAGGTCAACGCCGCGCCGGCCGAGGTGCCATAGATGCCGATGTTGCTCGCCTTGTGGGTCTTGAGCAGTTCCTTGTAGACGGCGATCACGTCGTCTACCGCGGCGGGGAACTTGTTCTGCGGCGCGAGACGATAGTCGACGCTGACCACAAGCGTGCGGGTGAGGTTGGCGATGGGGATGCTTTCAACGTAGGAGCCGGAATCTACCGTGAACCCGCCGCCGTGCAGGTTGATCAGCACGCGGTTCTTCTTATCGGCGGGAATGCCGCTGGCCGGAGTGACCCACTTTGTCTTGACGCCGGCGACCATCTTGTTCTCTTCAATGTTCACGGGGTAGAGCTTGCGCGCCCTATCGATGAGCGGCTGAAACTCCGGGCTGCGCGGGCCGGGGCACCAGGAAGCGCCGGTGGCCAGCAACGCCTGAGCCTCGGGAGAAATGGTCTTGGGAACCGGGACAACGCGGGAGATGTGAGCGGTGCCGTCTGGATCGATGACCGTCACGTCAGGGTTTGGTGCCGCGTTCTGCGCCTGCTGGGCAATAAGCAATCGCGAAACGCCGCAGAGGGAAACCACGAGCCAAAGGAATGCGATGCGTTGAGCTTGTCTGGCAGTCATGTTATTTGCCTCCGAGATGGCGGTTAAAGAACTCCGCCATGGTTTCGAGCGCTTCCTTCGATTCCGGGGTGCCGATCTCGAACCAGAAGGCGTGCGCCATGGAGTCGTAGACTACGAGATCGGACTCGACTCCGGCGCGGAGCAGGGCGCGGTGGAAGTTGGATGTGGCGCTGAGGAACAGGTCGCGCGTACCGGTGATGCAGAGGGTTGGCGGCAGGCCTTTCAGGTCGGCAAAGATGGGAGACACCAGCGGATCTTTGATGTCGGGTACGCCCTTCATATAAGGACGGCTGGCTTCACTCTCCGGAGGCCGCGCGCCCATGACACCGGGAACCGCGTAGAAGGCCTGCGAATCCGCCGGCCTGCTGAAGTCGGCGTGTCCGGTGAAGAAGCCGAGCGCGCCGGGCATGGGCAAGCCATCGTGCTTGATGCGGACCGCGACCTGGCCGGTGAGAATTGCGCCAGCGGACGTGCCATAGATGGCGATCTTTGCGGGCTTGTAGGTCTTGAGAACTTCCTTGTACACGGCGATCACGTCATCGACCGCCGCCGGAAACGGCGCCTGGCTGGCGAGCCGGTAATACACCGAGATCACCTTGGTCTGGGTGAGGCTGGCGATGGGAATGCTCTCGAGATACGAGGACGCATCCGACAAGAAGCCGCCGCCGTGCAGGTTGATGAGCACGCGATCACGTTTTGCGGCCGGAATGGTTGGCGGAGTAAAGACTCGGACAGAGATGCCGGCAATGGTCTGCGCGTCTTCCGTCACGGGGTAAAGCTGATGGGCTTTGGCGATGAGCGGTGGAGTCTCCGGGCTGGTGGGTCCGGGAGCCCAGCTTGCGCCTGTAGCCAGGCGTTCCTGAGCCTGAGGGCTGACGGTTTTGGGAAGCGGGAGAACCCGCGTGATGTGAGCAGTTCCGTCGGCGTCGATGGTGGTGGTGTCGGTTGTGGGTGCGGCTTGCGCCGGGACCGGCGCCGTTCGTGCCTGGCCTGCCTGCGCGAGAAGACACGCGGGCGCCGCGGCGCAGACGAGGATGTACAGCGCCGCCCATAAGATCCTGGACGGGGGGTTCACTTCTCTGCTGAACATGTTTGGACTCCGTAGAATTGCCTGATCCGAATCACTATAGACGAGTGGATTGGATGGCGTCGAATCGCATTGGTCGCCGGATCTCACCCGAGCCTGCACTCAATTCGGTTCAACGGGCTTGCGGTAAAGGATCTGCCAGTCGGCAACCTCCTCGACGACCAGTTCCGCGGTCTCGTTGGCGATGCGGCGCAGATCGGCGAATGCCGGGGTGTCGCCCAGGGCCAGAAATCTCGCCTCGATCTTTTCCAGGCTCTCGCACATATCGTTGGAGCGGTTGGCCAGGCGGCGGAACTCACCCTGGGTGGCGATGGCATGGAACGCGGCGGCCACGGCCGGGAAGGCGGCCGCGCACAGCGTAAACCACTTTGCAATCTCATGGTCGGAGACGAAGAAGTGCATGACGCAGCTTGCGGCCGCGATGGCCACGCACAAGCGAACCAGCAGATCGGAGCGCTCCTGCAGGCATTCCATCCGCTGCTGGTTGCGGCGGTGATAGGAGATCTGGCCCAGAATCCAACCCTCCAGCAACTCCGTGCGCGCATTGCGGAGACGCGCGGGATCGACCTTGCCCGCCGGCATTGG
>Ga0326728_10001522_pt1 | contig 81323 bp, 89 predicted proteins | sample MB3enrmetagenome_FD_207602 | JGI IMG/M metagenome (GOLD analysis project Ga0326728, IMG submission 207602) | Lab enriched peat soil microbial communities from McLean, Ithaca, NY, United States - MB31MN | ecosystem: Environmental > Terrestrial > Soil > Wetlands > Peat | place: USA: New York...
ACGAACGGGAACTGGGTGCAGGCCTGGGACCATCTCCCTCCCTCAAGGAACACTTCGGCTATTCCGAACCCCTCCGCCGCTTCATCCAGCGCGAAAGCTTCGAGCCCCAGGCCAACGAGATCCCCAACACCATGCCGTCGTGGCTCCCCGGCGACGACTACATGACCAACTTCAGGGTCGGCGATCCCTACGTCCGCATCGACGACGGCTACGCCCGCCTGCCCGGCGCCGGCTACGAGGCGCTCCACCCCGAACTGAAAGGACTCAGCCCGGAAGACTACCCGGATATCCATAAGCTGAGCATCCTGGCTGATGTGGCGCCGTACTCCAGGGAGTACAACCAGGTTTCTCCGTCCTGCCGTACACAAAAACTCTCGCGCACGCGCGCACGAGCCAGACCCAGCTTCAGATCCCGCCTCGCGTCTGAGCAGAACAGCAATCATACTTTGCCCCTAATCATTGTTGGTCGATGATCGCGGATAAGATGTCCGAGGGAAGGAGGAATCAGAGCGCACGCTGGTGGGGCCGGAAAGAGGAATCTCTTCTTTGCCGGATGAGCTTCAAACGCAACAGTGCCAGCCAGGATTCATCAGCGAAGTCCGGAAGCGCTGATCCATGATCCTGCAGCAAGGCTCGTCCGTAGCTGGTGAGTTCGTCTGCGGAGAGTCTCTTCTTCTTCTCTCCGGCACCGCCGAAGGGAACGTTTCCCATTTTGGTAATCTGGCTCGCTGAGCCTCTCTTCAGTCCCCTAATGAGGGTTTCGAAATCTGCATCGAAAGACCGGGGTCCCGTGTTTTTCATGCCGACCCTTGATGGTTTTAGCACACTTGTCAGGTGTTTCAGGCTGTTCGATCCCCGGCCTAGTATAGGCAAACATTACCCAAACAGGTTCTTTGCCGGGTGGGGATCTGAATTTACTGCTTCTCTGCCTTTTCTACGCCCGCCGCGCCCGCCGCGCGGCTCGTTCGTCCCTCTAATCTACGCAAAACACCCTGTGCAACGCTCCAGATCCCAGCTCAACGTTGCGCACCGGAGCACGAAACATTGCGCAACGGATCAAATCCGCCAAAAGCGTTGCGCACTAAAACATGAACACCCTGCGCAACGGCACAAAGACCCCGAAATCATTGCGCGGCCCTACCCTCTTCCCCTGCGCAACGGCGCCAAACTGCCTCATTGCATTGCGCAATAGTACCTACAAGAGATGCGCAACGGGACGGCGGTACGGGTTCGTGGTGCTGGGCCCTACAATATTGATCAGAGGTCAATTCAATACCCCAACGAAAGCAGATCATTCGATGCCTGACCTCTCTCATGACCCTATAGCCCAACTCCGCTCAAGATGGGTTGACCTTTCCGACGTCGATCGCGCTCGGGAGATTGACACAATCCATCGTTCCGACGTCTCCATTAATCAGATCGGCCGCGATCTCAAGATTAGCGCCTCTCTCCTTCGCCATCTACTCCTGTGCCTTCAGGCATCAGAAGAGGACCAAAACCTTGCCCGGCGCGGCCAAATCTCCACAAACGAACTCGCGCGCCGCGGACAGGCCGCCAAAAAGCGACGCGCCGAGCCGCCGCCTGCGGTCGTTGAAGCGCGGCGTAAGGAATCAGCCAGCGAAGGTGCTGACCTCATCTGCAACTGGATTCTCAAGGAAGACCTTTACGGCCCCGACTGCATACGGATCATCACGGATGTGTGCCGCGAATTCAAAATCAGGGAAGAAAATCACAGCCTTCCTCCACTGACCAAGCATGCTTCGCTCCCACTCAATGTATTGATCCAGCGTTCCAAGCCGAAAAGGCCAATTGATGCCGGAGAAGCTGCCCTCTCCTGGTACGCTGAATGGCTCTGCCGATGGTCTTTCTACGCTTTCGAAGACGCTGCGGTCAGAGATAGCGCTCTTAAACAGGCCCTCGAACGGCTGTCGGGAAAATAGCTTCTCGAGTCATGCCAATGAGACTTCCGATCAAGGGCACCAGCTTAACTCAAGGAGTCACGGGGATCAGCTCTTGCGTAGGTCTTCCGCAATCAACGCGAACTCGTCGAGCGCCGCTTGCAGGTCCTCGACGATCTCGGCTGCGATGACGTCGGGGGCGGGAAGATTGGCAGCGTCTTCCAGACTGTCGTCCTTGAGCCAGAAGATGTCCAGGCTCGCCTTGTCGCGTTTGACAAGGTCGTCGTAGTCGAATGCGTGGAAGCGCTCCGTCTCCTTGCGTTTGTGGCGATTCTCGGCGTGGTAGCAGGCAATGAAATCGTCAAGGTTCTCGCGGCGCAGGGGATTTGTCTTCAGCGTGAAATGTTCGTTGGTACGGAAGTCGTAGATCCAGAGCTTCTTTGTCCAGGGCTTCTCGCTGGCCACGCGACGATCGAGGAACAGCACGTTGGCCTTGACGCCCTGCGCATAGAAAATGCCTGTGGGGAGGCGCAGCAGGGTGTGCACATCGCAATCGTGCAGCAGCCGCCGGCGAATCAGTTCGCCCGCGCCCCCCTCAAACAGCACGTTGTCCGGCACCACCACTGCGGCGCGACCGTCGATCTTCATAATCGAGCGCACGTGCTGCACAAAGTTGAGCTGCTTGTTGCTGGTCGTCGCCCAGAAGTCATCGCGGACAATCGTCAGCGCTTCTCTCTGCTCATCGCCGTCCTCGCCAATGACGGTAATGCTCGACTTTTTGCCGAACGGAGGATTGGTCAGCACCATATCGTATTCAACTGAGCCTTTGCTGCTCAGGGCGTCGCGCACAGCCACCGAATCTTCACCGCCAATGCCGTGCAGGAAGAGGTTCATTGCGCACAGCCGTGCGGCTCCGTCGACAATCTCGACACCAGAGAGCGCCTTTTCTTTCAGAAAGCGCTTGTCATCCTTGTCCAGCGAGTAGTGCGCCGGGTTGCTGATGTAGTCGTGCACGGCCAGCAGGAAGCCGCCCGTCCCGCAGGCGGGATCGTGGATGAGCTGGCCCGGCTCCGGCCGCATCACGTCCACCATTGCCTGAATCAGCGCGCGCGGCGTGAAGTACTGGCCGGCGCCGCCTTTCACGTCGGCGGCGTTCTTTTCGAGCAGCCCCTCGTAGGCGTCGCCTTTGACGTCCACGCCCAGGGTAGTCCATGTCTCGTGTCCAATCAGGTCGCTGATCAGCCGCTTCAGCTTGGCGGGGTCTTGAATTCGATTCTGCGCCTTGCGGAAGATGGTGCCCAACATGCCGGGCTTTTTGCCCAGCTCCGTCAGGATGTGCTTGTAGTGTGTGTCCAGAGCGTCGCCGTCCAGCCGCTCCAGGCTCTGCCAATCCAGGTCGTGCGGAATCAGCGCGGCCCTCTCCGGAAACAGCTTCTGCCGCTCGTCGGCCATCTTCAGGAAGAGCAGAAAAGTCAACTGCTCGATGTAGTCCTGATACGACAGGCCGTCATCGCGCAGGATGTTGCAGTAGTTCCACAGCTTTTGGACGATGGCGTTCGAGGTCATTGCAGTTTCTTCCTCGCGACCGGAGCTCTCTTCAAAGTGGCTTTGCTGGGAATCGCACGCCGGCCATCCGCTCCCTGCTGATCCAGCAGCCAGGACACTGCTTCTTTGTGCTGGGCCCAGGCGCGCCCTACGCCGTCCATGCACAGCATTGCTTCTTCCTCGCTGCCCGGCGAGTACATCTCCGGCATTTCTTTCGGAATCGGCTTTTGCCCGGTCATGTAAAGTTCCACAAAGCGATTCGCCTTGCGCGCCTTGTTGAGCGCGGTGCCGGCGCCCACAAGGTCGCCGGCCAAAAAGCGCTCCAGCACGCGGCCCCACGCAAAGTTCGCCATCGCGTCGTCCTTGTATTTTCTCAGCAGCCGGCCCGCGACACCGAGGTCATTCACGGCCAGATACGCGCCCAGCAGCGGATCGCGCACGCCCTGGTTGTCGTTGGGATTCAGCTCCAGCATCTTCTCATAGATGCGGATCGCGTCGAGATTCAGCCCCTCCGCGAAGAGCACGCCGGCCAGTTGCGCCATGGCGCGCATATACGGCCGCGTTTCGATCAGCATCCAGAAGTGGCCCGTGTTCTCGCGAATGAACTGCGCGCCCAGCGAGCGCTCCCCGGCGGCCACGGCCTTTTGCAACCCCTCGATCGTCTCCCGTGTCGAGCGCGCATCCAGATCGGTCATCACCACCAGCGCATCCACGCAGTCCGGGTCCAGCTTCAGTGCGCGCTTGGCCAGCTTGCGGGCCTCGGCTTCGCTCTCCGCCTCCATGGCGTCGAAGGCCAACTGCTGCGCCTCGTCCCGGGCATCCGCCTCTCGGTCACTCAGCCCCTCCGTCGCGGATGGGCCGTGCAGCGAGGCCAGCAGGGCATTCAGATCGTTCTGCGTAATCAGCTCGCCGCTCGCCATGAGCTTCTCCATCTGGCGCATCGCTGCTGCGATTTGGGAATTTGGCGCCGGCTTCTTCCTGGCTGGTGACTTTTTGGCTGGCTTCTTCGTCATCGCTGTCCTCGCTTCCTGGTCACACTCCGTGCGGCGGTCTTCTTCGATGATTCCACACGCTCGGCGCGGATGCGTTCGAGCAGCGCTGAGGCGGGTTCGTCGGTGGGGTCCTGGGGGACAAGTTGACCGGTGAAGGCGCTTGCCAGAATGGCATTCCGTAAGCCCGACACCTTCGAAAGCTGCAGATCAACAGCAGCACGCTGCCGCTCAACTGTTGGGGACGCTTGTGATACAACGTCAACGATGCGCGTGATTTCGGCTTCCGGGGGGAGTAAAACCGGTGTTGCCTTCAGTTGCTCGAAGCTCAAATGGGGGCGTCCAGCACCGTAGGTGTACCGCTTGTAAATCATCTGGCCATGTTCGTCGGAGCTCATAAAGAACTCCAGATATTGACCCAAGGAAGTTTCAACCGGGCGCATCAATGCGACGCTCTGACACACGTAATGTTCGGGAAAACTGTCTGGAACGCGGCAGACGTCGCCCGTGTTGGCGCCAACTATCGTGACGAGCAAATCATTCTTCTCGATTTGGCTGCGGACGGCACTGGGATCGTTGACGGGCGGGTCTACCTCTTGCCTCATAGACATGTCAAAGAGCCCCGGGCGCACGTTTTGCGCCATAACGAACGTCCCAGTCCCCCGTCCGTAGTATTCAGACCAATCACGGGAGCCGCTCGTGATCCGGGAGGTCAATTGATCCATGCTCGCAATACACCATCCTTCAGGGGGCGTGAAGGCGAAGCTCGGATCAGGTGCAGCAGGTTCACTATATTTCTGCTTCCAGCAGTCGTCTTGGGGGGGCTTGCCGGAGGCTTGCATTTTGGCAAGCGTGTCGATTTCCCAGCGGGCGCGACGCTCGCGGAGGATGCGCTGGAGCAGTTTCTCGGCCGGCTCGTAGTCACGGCCTTCCTTACGCGCGAGTTCGGCTTCCGTGGGAACCAAGCGGCCCTCGCAGGCAGCCTTTAGCACCGAAGCGCGGTACCGCTTGAGATTGGCCTGCACCCGCTTCAGCGCCGCAGTCGCCGCATCCAGTCGCGTGAACTGCTTCTCGATTTCAGCGACGATACGGTCTTGCTCATCTGGTGGGGCCAATGGAAGGATCAGACGATCAAAGAAGGAAGCAGGAATGCGAAGCTGGCCTGCTGCTCCTTGCATCAGCATTCGAGCATTACGCCGGACCTGCCTCTGCAACAGAAAATGGAGTAAATACTTCTCCCGAACTAACCCATACGTCCGCAACACGTGAAACTCAGTGGAACCCGCGCCTACTTGGCCATGAAGCTCCCTTGCAACTGCGAACTTTCCATTTTCCATGCAGGGTGTGATCTTTGCGAAAAGCACATCTCCTTCCTGGAATTTCGTGTAGCCCTTGTTGACTTCCGTCCACGGTCGAAGCTGACTGGCATCCAGAATTCCGCTCTCAGCTTCTACACTTGCCATTCGCACGAACGAGACTTGGCCATCTTCGGGGATCGGAATCGAGGGCTGAGGCGGATTCACTTCGGCAATAGCTGAAACGGGGATCTCCAACCAACCCTTCGGCAGTTCGCTCATGCCGCTAGCACCTCATTGAGTTCGTTGAGCAACGGCAGGAAACGGTCGCCGAAGACCTGCTGCGCGCGGCCGAGGCCACCCCAGCGCGAGAAGGGATCGAGTTCCAGGTCTTCCGGTTCGACGGCAAGGCTGGACGCGATGTGGTCGCGAATGGCCTCAAGCCAGCGAAGCTGATCAGGGCCGAACTCTGTGCCGGCGCTCTGCTGCTCGCGGAGCCACGCGGTAAAGCGCGCATCGACCTCGGCGCGGCGGGGTTCGAGCTGCGGCTTCTGCTTGAGGGCGAAGCGCACCAGGTTGACCAGGTCGGCGGCCACCTCCGTCCGGCTGCCGCGCACGTGCGCCGCGTCCAAACGCTCGTAGGCGCGCCACAACTGGTCGGGGTTCAGGCGCGGGCTGCCGTCGATTGGCTTCTCAATCAGGTTCGCCAGCGCCTTTACTTGTTTCAGAGACAGGCCCACCGCATAGGGCTTGCTATAGAGAATCTGCAGCACTTCAATCTCGTCCTTGTGGTCACGGAGAAACTGCTCGAAGGTTTGCGTCATGCGCAGGGCGCGCTCGCGCACCACTTCCGCGGGGCCAGCTTCGAGCAGCCGGTCCTGGTTGACGGTGTCGATGATCTGCTCGTAACTCTTCTTGATGCCAAGGATGAGATTGCGCAGCGCGGGATTCGAGGCCAGCGGCTTGGCGGCCTGATTGACAAGCTGCTTACGGGCCTGGGCGAGCTCTTCCTCATTTGGCTCGACATCTGGGGGTAGAGAGACAGCGGCGCGGGCAGCCTCCACGTGCCGGTCCGGGTCGAGGGCAGAGATGATGTCGCCGGCGATGGCGGAGAGGGTTTGGCCTTTGGCCGTCTCGGTGAGCGCGGTGCGGTCGTTGGGCGTGAGCTCGCGGTCGAGCCGTGCAAGGCGCGCGGCGATGGAGCTAAGCACGTCTTCATCTCGATTGCCAAAAGTGACCAGTTCGAACAGCTTCTCCAGGCTGACGTTGCGCTTGCGTTCAAGCGGCTGCGTGTCCTGCATCTTCTCCGGCTCAAGACCCACGGCGTCAATGATGACGAAATGGTCCTTGGAGCGGCCGTCCGGGGTGACGTTTTGCAACTCAGTGGGCGTGACGACGCGGGAGCCGCGGCCCTTCATCTGCTCGAACATGGTGCGGCTCTTTACGGCGCGCAGGAAGAAGACGATTTCGAGGGGGCGAATGTCGGTGCCGGTGGCGATCATATCCACGGTAACGGCGATGCGGGGATTGTAGGCGGTGCGGAACTGGCTGAGCAGGTCTTCCGGCTTGATGCCGGAGGAGACCCATTCATCGACCTCGTACTCGTTGCCGTCCTTGTCGGACTTCTTGACGCGGACCTTGGCGGCGCCAGTGCGGTACGTGATCTTCTGGGCGAAATCGTTGCCCTTGCCGAATTCTTCCCGGATGATCTTGACGATGTCGTCGGCGTGACTGTCGTCTTTGGCGAAGATGAGCGTCTTGGGAACTTCAGTCCGGCCAGGAAAGATATCGGTAAAGAGCCGATCGCGGAAGGCGCGGACGATGGTGCGGATCTGATCGGGCGCGACCACGCGGCGATCGAGGTCGTCGGCGTCGTAAGGGATGTCCTGGTCGGCCAGCTCCCAACGAATCTTGCGCGTTTGGCGGTCGCGGTAGTCCACCTGGAAGCCGGCGTTGATGACGCTGCCGTACTCGGAGATGAGGGTGCGGATGGTGTAGAGGTCGAAATCGACGTTGACGCCATCGGCTACCGCCCGTTCGAATGGATACTCCATGATCAGGTTCTGGTTGAAGAAGCCGAGGGTCTGCCTGGAGGGGGTGGCGGTGAGTCCGATGAGCGAGGCATCAAAGTACTCCAGCACCTGGCGCCAGAGGTTGTAGATGGAGCGGTGACACTCGTCGGTGACGATGAGATCGAAGGTCTCGATGGGGATGGCGGGGTTGTAGACGATGGGCTCGGGCGGGCGCTGGAGCATTTCGAGGGACGAGCCGGAGAGTTCATCCAGTTCGGGGTCCAGCTCTACGCCCTTCAGCATGGAGTAGAGGCGCTGGATGGTGGAGATGCAGACCTTGGCCACCGAATCGATGCGGCTGGATTGCAGGTGCTGCACGTTGTAAAGCTCGGTGAACAGGCGGCCATCGTCGGGGGTACGAAAGGCCTGGAACTCCTTGAGGGTCTGGCGGCCGAGGTTGCCGCGGTCCACCAGGAAAAGCACGCGGCGTGCGCCAGCAAATTTGATGAGCCGATAGAGAGCGCTGCAGGCGGTGTAGGTCTTGCCGGCGCCGGTTGCCATCTGGATCAGCGAACGGCGGCGACCATGGGCGAGCGAGTCCTCGAGGGCGTTGATCGCGGTGACCTGGGCCGCGCGGAGGCCGAACGGGCTCAGTTCCGGCATGGAGGTCAGGCGTGCCTTGAACGTAGACCCAGGGTTGGCGAGTTCATCGGCAAGCCATTGGGACAGGGTCTCCGGCCGGTGAAAGCTGAAGACGCCTCGGCTGGAGGCGTTGGGTTCGAGCAGGTTGGTGAAGCGGGTCTCGATGCCGGTGGACTGATAAAGGAATGGAATAGGCCGGCGCGGGGCCGGGAGGGATTCGGGAATGCCTTCACTGTATTTCTGTGTCTGGATCTCTACGCCGATGAGGGTTGTGCCCTCTTTCTTTGCCTCGATGACGCCTGCGGCCTGGCCGTTCACGAAAAGGAGGTAGTCGGCCTCACCGAAGCCGTGTGCCAGGGAGAATTCACGAATGGCAACGCCGGGGCCGGCGTCGATGTTGGCGTCGGCGCGGTTCTGGATGAGCCATCCGGCGGCCTCGAGCATGCCGTCAATGGTCTCGCGGGCTAGTTCTTCAGGCGTCAAAGTGGGCTGAAAGCTCTTGGCCACCAGTGTATGACACCTAGACGCTTAACATCGTGCCATTCATAAATGGCCTCAAATGACGCTCACATCCGCATAATTATCATCTGAAGCAGACGGAAACAGATAGCGAGACCCCGCGGTATGTAGTTACTTGAATAAAGTCTGACCGGCAACTCCAGTCGCTACCGTCTTTAGCTCATCACAGACAGCTCAGCAAGATTGTTTTATTATTTCCCAACACGGTCAATGCGGCATGCAGTAAAACATCCTCGGAGCCTTGCCCTCTCCGCGATCGCTGAGTCTAGCCGTACTCTTAGCAAAGACTTGTCTGATTGACGACCGTGACGGCAATTCTGCTTTTAAGGAATTGCAAGTGCAACAAAACGTGAACGAGGGGCTCATGCTCCTCGCAAAACCGGAGGCGCATCGGCTCCTCCATCCCAGGAAAGAAGCCGCTTGGCTGCTTGGTATAAGCGTCCGGTCGCTAGACTACCTGATTGCAAACAAACTGTTGGCGACGAGAAAGATCGGGGGACGCATCTTGATCCCCCACAGCGAACTGGTCAGATTCTCGAGAGCTGACCATTTCGAATTAATCTCGAAGGCAGCATAGCCACTAGAGGCCGGGAGCGCTCCCGGCCTCAGTGCTTTGCAAGTCGATCCACAGCAGCTCTCAGCGATGTGTCATCCAGGTGAGCGTATCTGGCAGTTATCGCAATCGTTTTGTGGCCGGCGAGCGTCTGGATGATCTTCAAATTCACGCCCTTCATTGCTAGATTCGAACAAAACGTGTGCCGGCAGTCGTGCCATCGAAATCTCTTGATCTTCGCGAGCCGCAATGCTCCCTCAAACCACGCCCGGGGGTTGAGAATCGAGAATACTCGAGCACTGTCTTTGGCCGCTTTCTCGCGTAGCTTCTTGAATGCACTCAGCACATCTGCGTTCATTGGAATTGAGCGGCCTGTGTAATTCTTGGTCGTTGGCAGACGAACTTCTCTTCGCTTGAAGTCCACCGATTCCCAAGTCAAGCCATACTGTTCCGACAACCGCATACCGGTGCCCAAGGCAATCTCCAACTCGGGTAGATGTTCGGGAAACTGCTCCTCGATCACCGCACGCAACCGCTTCTCCTCGTCCTCCTCGAGCCAACGAATTCTGGCATTCTCCTCGTGACGCTGCCTGACGAGTCTCGCTGGGTTGCTGCTGACTTTCCCGTTGCGAAGTGCCTCGCGGAAGACCAGACTGAAAAGCGCACGGTAGCGATTGGCCGTTGCCGCTGTGCGGGTATGCGCGGCTAGCCAAGAGTCGATCTCCTCCGGATTGATGCCCTCGGCAACCCGTTCTCCGAATTCTGGCAGGACCTTCTTAATTCTGCTCTTGATGTTCCTTGTGTCGCGATGATGCGAAGCGCTGAAGGTGAGTATCGCATCGGTCAGCTCTCTGAATCTGACTCCGGCACTCCTCAGATTTGCAGGAAGCTTCTTGCCCGCCCGAGTCTGCGACTTGCGCAGTTGGTAAAGAGCAATGGCGTCGCCCTTTCGACCGACTTTCTCTCGCTTGAGCTTTCCGTCGACGCGATAACGAATCCACCAGACACCGCTGTCGCGGACTTTCTCCCAAACTCCGGTAACCCTTGGCTGCTCTTTTCTAGGCATCTTCCGCACACGTACAAAAAGTCAGGTACAAAGTATCACCAAAAGTATCACCGGCACCAAATTCTTGGTTTCTCTATTCTAGCTAATTCCATGTAACATATTGATTCTATGGTGCCCAGAGGGGGACTTGAACCCCCACGACCTGTTAGGGTCTGCGGATTTTAAGTCCGCTGCGTCTGCCAATTTCGCCATCCGGGCCCGCCTCTATATTATGGGACCAATCGGGTCTGGCGTGGAGTTCCTGCCGCATCCCAATGCCCTGCCCTGCTATTGATCCGGCCCTTCAATCGTGGCATTCTCTCTCACCCTTTCCCGCAAAAAACGCGGAAGAGGATGGGGCACGGTCGCAGTATATTGGGGCCGGATCAGTAAGGCGCAGGTTTCGGGATGTGGACGTTCGCGTTTCCACAACTTGCCCCGAAGCGCCAATCCCTCGTATCATCCGGCAAGAGCAACGATCATGAGCGAATCGGAAAGCAACAGCAACCTGCGTGTGAAGGGGCGGCTCATGTCCGCCTCGGAGATTGAGCGAACCCTGGTGCGCCTGGCCCACGAAATCGTGGAAAAGAGCAACGGGAGCGAGGACCTGGCCCTGGTGGGCATCAAGCGCCGCGGCGTTCCTCTGGCGCAACGGCTGGGCAAGCTGATTTCGACCATTGAGAAGCATCCCGTGGATACCGGGGTGCTCGACATTCAGTTCTACCGCGACGATCTCTCCACGGCAGATATCCGCCCGGTGGTGACGCCAGGCGCCATCGGCTTCGATGTCGAAGGCCGGGACGTCGTGATCTGCGACGACGTGCTCTACACCGGCCGCACCGTTCGCGCCGCGCTCGATGCGCTCTTCGACCACGGCCGTCCGCGCCGCGTGCAACTGGCGGTGCTCATCGACCGCGGCCACCGCGAACTGCCTATCGAGGCCACCTACGTGGGCAAACACGTTCCCACAAGCAGCCGCGAAATCATCGAAGTCAAGTTCCAGGAAGTCGACCAAACGGAGCAGGTACTGCTGGTCGAACGCACTAACTGAGCTTCAAGCTTTCAGCCCCCAGCCTTCAGCTGAAAGCCGGCGAACGCGATCGGAAACCGAGGGCTGAAAGCCGCTTTTCCCATGAAACCGGCCATACCTACGACCCGCCGCCAGCGCAGCACTCCGCCTGCGCCCGTTTCTTCCTTTCCTTACCATCCGGGATCGCTGCTTTCGGTTCTCGATCTTTCAGTGGACGGCGTGAGCCAACTTCTCATCCGCGCCACCGAACTCGAAAATGAGGATCCCATCCACCGCGACCACATCCTGGCCAAGCGGCGCATCGCATTGCTCTTTTACGAGTCGTCGACGCGCACGCGCACCAGCTTTGAGCTCGCCTGCAAGGCGCTGGGCGCCGATACCACGCTGGTTTCGAACCTGAGCTCGAGCATCGAGAAGGGCGAATCGCTGAAGGACACGGGATTGACGCTGCGCGCGCTGGGCGCCGAAGCCATCATCCTGCGCCATAACTCTTCGGGTGCGGCGTGGCTGCTGGAAGAAGCGACGCGCCTGCCGGTCATCAATGCGGGCGACGGCATGCACGAGCATCCCACGCAGGCGCTGCTGGACCTGCGCACGATCCTGACGCATTTGTGGCCGGGAGTCGGCGGGGTTGGACCCGGCACGCTCGCCGGGGTGACGGTGATGATTACAGGCGATATTCTGCACAGCCGTGTGGCGCGGTCGAACATGCTGCTGCTGCCGCGCGTGGGCGCGCGGGTCCTGCTTTGCGGGCCGAAGGAGCTTTTGCCGGAGCAGGCGGCGCGGTCCGGGCCGGGCATCGAGATCGAACGGGACTTTGAGGCTGCGCTCGCGCAGTCGCAGGTGGTGATGATGCTGCGCATCCAGGCCGAGCGGTTGGCCGGGCTGCAGCTGGATCTGGACGAATACAAGGCAAACTACCAGCTCACCGGGCAGCGGTTGGCGGCGTTCGCGCCCACGGCGGTGGTGCTGCATCCGGGGCCGATTATTCGCGGCATGGAGATTACGGCGGGCGTGGCCGATGGCGTGCAGTCGGCGATTCTGGAGCAGGTCACAAACGGACTGGCCATCCGCATGGCGGTGATGGAGCGCGCGCTCACGGCAGACACCGGGGTCCCCGCGGACAGGTCTTCGTCCGTGGGGTGGGAGCAAGGAGGCCGCGCATGACGGCGCTGGCAATTTGCGGTGGGCGGCTGGTCGATCCCGCGGCGGGCGTGGACGCCGCCAAGGACATTCTGCTCAAAGACGGCCGCGTGGCGGAGATTGCGGGGCCGGGAAAACTGAAGGGCAAGAATGGCGCGGAGGTGCTGGACGCGACGGGGCTGGTGGTTGCGCCGGGACTGATCGATATCCACGTGCATCTGCGCGAGCCGGGACAGGCCTACAAGGAGACCATCGCGACGGGAACGGCTGCGGCAGCGGCGGGCGGATTCACGAGTGTTGCCGCCATGCCAAACACGACGCCGGTGAACGACTCGCCGGAGATTACGCGCTGGATGCAGGCGCCGGAGCGCGGTGCACTGGTGCGGGTGTTTCCCATTGCGGCGGCCACGCGCGGATCGAAAGGTGAAACGATCAACGATTATGCTGCCCTGAAAGCGGCGGGCGCGGTAGCCGTCACCGACGATGGGCGGCCCATCCTGAAGGACGGCGTGATGCGCGAGGCCCTCGCGGCGGCGGCGCGCGTAGGACTCACCGTAATCCAGCATGCCGAGGACACGCGCATGACGCAGGGCGCGAGCATGAATCTCGGCCCGGTGTCGTTCAAGCTGGGGCTGCGCGGCATGCCGCCGGAGGCGGAGTCGAGCATTGTGGAGCGCGATATTCGCCTGGTGGCCGATCTGCGCGAGTTGCATCCTCATCTGCATGTGGCGCACACGTCTACGGCTGCAGCGGTGGCGGCAGTGCGGCAGGCGCGGCGCAACGCGCTCCGCGTCACGTGCGAGGTGGCGCCGCATCACTTCCTGCTTACCGAGGAACACGTCGGCCTATACAACACGCACGCCAAGATGAATCCGCCATTGCGCTCGGCTGCCGACCGCGATGCCATGATCGAGGCGATTCTCGACGGCGTGGTGGACGCGATTGCCACCGATCACGCGCCGCACGCCATGCACGAAAAGGAAATTGAATTTGAGCTGGCGCCGAACGGGATCACCGGCCTGGAAACAGCTCTGGGACTGTGCCTGCGCTGGCTGCACAGCGAGTGGAAGATCCCTATGGGCCGCGTGCTGAGCCTGTTGAGCGCGCAGCCGGCGGCGCTGTTGGGCTTGAAGGGCCGCGGCACCCTGGCCGTGGGCAGCTTTGGCGATGTGCTGGTCTTCGATCCCAGGGCCGAGTGGACCTACCGGGCGACGGAGTCGAAATCGAAGGCGAAAAACACGCCCTTCGATGGCTGGTCCATGCTGGGCAAAGTGCACTGGACGGTCAGCGAAGGGCGCGTGGTCTACGCCAGCGCTTGACCCCGCGGGTGGTGTGGGCCGCTCAAGGAGTTTTGCGCGCGATCAACAAATTCCCTTCCCTGCAAGGTTGATTTGATTCCATGAAATAGTGTTTCTGCCAAGCCGCAGTGTGATGCCCGTGTGTCCAGCTCGCTTTGAAGTGCACTCTTCTCAGTGGCTCAGCCTCGTTCGAGCCATGTGATGCCCGCAAAGGCACAACTGCCGGGGCGCCTGAGAAGGCACGCTAACTCATGAAATATCAGCGCAGTATTCCGTTGTAAGCGGTTCCTTGAGACGCTACACTCTGGCTACGAACTAAGGAGAAACCAGAGCGGCTGTTTCCGATTGGGCCCGGTATTCGCCTTGGCGTACAGGCCTTCGGTGCCGGCAGCGTGGCTGCAGGCGCGTCGATGGATGGCTCAGGGCGGCCATAGGCTTGACCGCCGGAATCGAACTGCTCGCGTTCTGCCGCGGGAGGTGGCTCATGAACAATCTGGTTCGGCTGTTTGTGATCGTTGGAATCGTTGCGTGCGGCATTGTCCTTGTTGCACTGGGATTTGCCCGCCACGACGCCGACCTGATGGCGCCGGTCAGCCTGGTGCTGTTTGTGCTTGGGGCGTTAGTGTATCTGCTGCCGACGGGGCTGGCCCTGTATCGGGACTGCCAATCGGCGGCGTGGATCACGTTGGTGAATGTTTTTCTCGGATGGACGATCCTTGGCTGGTTCGCGGCCATGGGATGGGCGGCCGCAGGCAAGGTTCGCGTCGCGGCACATCCGATGAGTGCACCGCCAACGCATCCGGTCCCCGGGCACTGACGAAAAACAGGGAACAAGGGACCAAGGGACCGAGGGAACAGGGCAAGCAAGCCCCCAGAGGCGAAGAAAATCGCGCCGGTCAGCCCTTGCGGCGGTAAAGGACCTGGAACTCGTAACCGGGATTGGCCGGGAAGATCGAGGCGACGTGCCGCAGGCGCTCGGCGAGAGCGGGCGCGGCCAGCAGCGGGTACTCGCGCTCGCGCAGGTCGTGGTAGTCGAAGTCGACCGCAAGCGAAAGCATGTAAACGGCGAGCGCGTCAGAGAAGGCCGACTCGAAGAAGCTCATTCGGGCGCGCTCGTCAATATTCGCGCCGGGAGTCTTCGCGCCAACGTGCGGCTCCTGGGCGCGGCGGCGGGCTTCCCATGCATCCTGGCTGGTTTCGCCACGTACCTGCGCCTCGGCCTGCGACCAGGCCAGGGCAGAGAAGCTGTCGGGAACGCCGGCGGCCTCGACAAAATTGTGCGCCACGTTGATGAAGAACTCGAAGGCGAGACCGAAGCGGTCTTCAACGAGGCGCGTGGAGATGAAGACGGCCTCCGTGGCGCCGAAGGCGGCGTTGCGATGGCAGACGGCGCGATCGCTGAGCTCAACCGAGTAGGCGGGGGCGATGAGGTTCTCGCCGGTGTCGGCAATGGCGAGGGGAACGAAGTAGTAGGCTCGCTGGCGCAGCGCGGGAGCCAGCCCCACAGGTACGGCGCCCACAAGCCGCTCGAGGTCCCCGTCGGAGATGCGGTTATCGCCGAAGGCGGCGAAGCGGATGCCGTTGGGCGCATCCTGCACCGCGACCTGCGTGGCGACTTTCTCGGCATGCCACAACTCGATTTGCGCCCCACTGGCCATGAATCTGTATTCTAGTTGAACGGGGTCGGGCCAGCATGGCGAAGTCGATATCGAAATTAGGGGACGGCGGACAGGGAGCGAAAATTTTCGGGTTCCCGCTGGAAGGTTTCAGTTTGTTCCAGAGTCTGCTGCTGGCGTTTGCGTCGGCGTTTCTTACGTTTTTCTCGACCACCTGCGCCGCCATCTTCGCGCTGCTGGCCTGGAACGTGGTGGGTGGGCACTCGGTGAGCTACGCCGACACCTACCTCTACGTCGGATTTCCCGCGGGTGTGCTGGTGCTGGTGGTGGCGCTGCCGCTGTTTCTGGCGCTGTGGGTAAGGGCGAAGGCACGGAAGTAGTGGCTGCGCGAAGGTCCGCCTCGTCGACCAATTCCATTCGAACTAGCTGCTGATCTCTGGATTGTTGGTCATCTCAGTGAGTGCAGCGGCAATTCGGCGCGGAGCGAGAGCCACTCCTGCTTCCCGTTTCGCTGGACCGGTTGACAAAAGGTATTTCCGGATAGGCGACCATCCACGCTGGACCGAGAAAAATGAACCTACAGTTCAACCGGAAGTAGTATCCTGAGAAGTCCCTGCTGAGCTACGGTATCGGAATGCCCAGTTACTATCGTCGGAAGGGCACGTATGAAACCAACCCTGTTGTACATCCTCTTGCTAGTGTGCTCTGCGATCGGCCAACTCGATGCGCAGTCGTCATGTCGAATAACTGTGCCTGTCATCGGCTTCGATGAGAAGACTGGTGCGACCATTGACCTCTTATCCGCCGGCGACTTTCGAGCCAGATTTAAGGGCGGAGAAATACCGATTCGCGCAATCACGAATCCGCCCGCAACGCGGCGTATTGTCTTTGTCCTCGATCGCAGCGGAAGCATGACAAGCCCTCGGTCGGATAGTGCAGATCACCCAAGAACCCTCGCAAATCAGTCCCTCAGCGAAGCCGTCTCCACGATTCCAAATACAGACGTCGTTGCATTCCTTGCATTCGCTGGCAAATCTTCGTGGCATACGGAATTTATGACCCCAGACTCAGCCAAAGCAAAGCTGCCCGATATCCTCGCGTGGAACCCCGAGAAAAATAGCGGACTCGGAACCCCACTCTGGGACAATATCGACTATACGCTGAAGATGCTCAATATCCACGCGTCCGGCGACACGATCGTAGTAATTTCAGATGGCGGGGATGACATGAGTAAGCTAGGCCGTTCTCAACTTGAAGATAAACTGCTCAGAGCCGATGTGCAGGTATTCGCGGTTGCTGTTACATCGAATTCCTGGCAGACTCCTGAAGAGGCAGCGGGACCGCCAAGTCTCGCAGAACTTGCTGAGACGACCGGCGGCGCGTTCGTCATCGTAGATAAACCATTGAACCGCTCCGACCCGAAAGGTCATTCGCCCATTCGTGCCAGTCAAATGCTTTCTCTGCTGGCGCATCAGCATAATTTGACAATTGAAATCCCCATCCATAGGCCCGAAAAATGGCAGCTCACCATGAATGCTGCAAACGCAGGGAAAGAGATACGGCTCCTGTATCCCCAGTTCTTGTATCCATGCGCAGCAGTCCAATGAATGCTTAGCTCCACCGTACACACAACGGTTAACACCGCACAGCTTCGAGGCTTTTACCGGAGACGTCGACGAAGTACGGCGAATAAAGATACGAAGCAATTGTGTATCCTCCGACTTCGCTTACAACACCCGAAGTGCCCACGTATTCTGAGGTCGTGGCCGGTTAACTGTCTATCCGGAAGTAACCCTCGGTTGATGAGAGCAAGCCGAATCGCTCGTCGAGCGGTGGTTCACTGGCCGCCGGATCCTCGGAGTGCGAGTCGGGGCCGGTTGGCTAGAGTCCCGCGGGCTTGGGGTTTTTCGGGTCGAATTTCGCCACCTGGATTTTGCGCGCGAGACCGAGTTTAGACAGGATCCAGATGCCCCAGAAGTTGGGATCGATCTCGTACCACTTGAGGCCGTGGCGCGCGGAAACCGGATGCGCGTGATGGTTGTTGTGCCAGCCCTCGCCGCCGGTGAGCAGGGCCACCCACCAGTTGTTGCGCGAGTCGTCGCGGGTTTCAAAGCGGCGGCTGCCCCACATGTGGGTTGCTGAATTCACCAGCCAGGTGGCGTGAAGGCCCAGCGTGACGCGCAGCAGAGCTCCCCAAAGGAACATGGCGACGCCGTTCATAAAACCGCCCCAGTACCATCCGAGGGTGAACAGCAGAACGGCGCTGAGGGTGATGGGCAGCCAGTGGTATTTGCTCATCCACACATGGAAGCGGTCGCGGCTGAGGTCGGGCGAGTAGCGCGCGAGCGCCTTGATCTGCGTGTGCAGCGCCTGGCCGAAGAGGATCCATCCCGCATGCGCCCACCAGCCGCCTTCACGCGGCGTGTGCGGATCGCCTTCCTTGTCGCTGAGCTGGTGATGCACGCGATGCGTGGAGACCCAGAAGATAGGCCCGCCCTCAAGCGAGAGCGTAGCGAACACGGTCATCAAATATTCGAGCCACTTGGGCACGCGGTAGCCACGATGGGTGAGCAGGCGGTGATAACACATGCCAATGCCCACATTGATGGCCAGCACGTAAAGCACAGCCATGACGACGAGGCGCTGCCAACTGAAGAGGAAGAGCGCGGCGATGGCGCCCACGTGAAAGAGCACCATCAAGAAGACCATTGGCCAGCTCAAGCCATCGCTGACGGCGGCGGTGCGGCCCATGCGAACGTGCCGCCAATTGGGGACAGCTTGCGACGCACCGGGGGCGGCTGCTTCAGGAACTGCGGGAGTCAGTGGGTTCGGAGTGACAACGACATTTTCATGCGATGGGGAAGCTGTGATTGATGCCATGCGGTGGGGAATCCTTGAAAAGTGGCGATGTGCCCACTTATACGTAATTTTCATTGTATAGGAGATGTGAGCAGAATCACACTGGGAGGATCACACTTTTGAGGGAATTATTTATTTGCTTTTATGTGCATTATTGACCAGTCGGGACGCCGATAGCGTCGGCGTTGCTCACAAAAATGCGCGTGGCGTCGCCGCGCAGCACGCGGTAGAGGACGAACTGGCGCTGGGTCGCGCCGCGCAGTTCGAAGAGAAGGTCGCCGCGATTGTCGGCCAGGGCATCGACCGCGTCCACCAGGCGCATGCGCGGCGTGTCGTCCAGGTGAGCGGCGTCCGTCACGTTTTTAACGAGAACCGCGACGTTGCCATAGAGATCAGGCTGCGCAATAAGGGTGACGAACTTCTCCTGCGCGCCTGTGCCGTCGGTATGCGCTGAGAGCACCATGGTGGCTCCCGAGCCGTAGGCCAGCTCGAAGACGCGGAACTGCTCGTCGACCAGCGGCGCGGGCTGTGGCGGCAGAGTGGGTTGCTTAGGTTTGTGGGCCGTGGAGGTTGTTTTGGGCGCGGGCTTGGGCTGCGCGGGCGGGGGAGGAGGACTGAGTCCCAGCGCGGTGCGCGCAAGGTCCTCCATCGCGGCCTTCATCTTGGCTTCGTCGTCGGGATTGGCCCAGGTGTAATCCCACGCGTGCTCGGGCCGGTCGGTCACGTCGGAGACGGCGACCTCCTGATGCATGTCGGGCGGCAGGCCGAGCAGGCTGGGCGTGACGGGCCCAGCAAAGTCCGCCGATTTACCGCGAAACAGATGCGGCCTGTCAGGATCGCTGAGCTTCTCGACACTGTCGACGTAGCTCTCGTCTTCGCTTTTCTTCTTTTTGAGCTTGGAGTGATCGGCGCTGTTCGTAGATGCGTTGGTCGAAGAGGAACCGGCCGGCGAGGAACTGTCCGTTGAAGTGCTGTCGGGGTTGCGCTTCAGCACGGGGCGGTCGGAATCGGACCCTGAGCTTGAACCCGAGCTGGAGGTGTCGCTGGTGCTCGAGCCCGAGGCATCGCCGGCGCGGTGCAGCGTGGGACCGCCGGAATTCGATGCTTGCGTCGAATTCGTGCTGGAGGTGCTGCTACCGGAATTCGTGTTCGAGCTGTCACCCGAGCTGCCGGCTGAAGCATCGCCGCTCTTGTGGAGCGTGGGGCGGTCGGGATCGGGAGGCGGCGCGTTGGGGTCGGGACCGGAGCTGCCTGATGACCCGCCGGAAGAACCACCGCTCCCCGAGCCCGCGTCACCGGCATGATGCTTGCGGTGCAGGACGGGCGTGTCGCTCTGGGAATCATCCTCTTCGTCGATCCTGGCCACCTGTTTGGGTGCGGGACGCGCTACGGGCATCGGCAGGTGCTTGCCGTAGCCGACCCAGGAGCCCTGCTCGTGCGCGGCGGTCTCAACGTTGAAGCGGCCGATGGGTTTGCCGTCCTCAAAAAGCTGGTATTCAACGTCGCTCTCGAGAGCGATGGGGGCGGGACGGGCGAGATAAAAATCCGCGTCCTGGAGGTCTTTGCCGTCGTAGATGCAGATGGGCACGAGCCGGCTGGTCTTGGGATGGGCCTCGTCGCCGGTCCACTCGAAGACCGCGACGGCGCGCAGCGTGGGGGTGTTCTTCCCGGCGTTGGTGATCTGGCCGGGATATTGCGCGGCTGCGGGGAGCGCGACCGTCAGCAGCGCTGCTGCCGTTATCCACAAGCGACTTGCGCTCCGCGATGACACGTTCCGCACCTCTCGACAATAATCAAATCTGGAATAATCAAGCCTGGAATCATAAAACCGGGCGGCCATCCAGCGGCCCGAAACCTCTATAACGAGGATATTCCCCATGGAGCTCAATAAGAAAGTCGCCAACTTCACGCTGCAGACGGACGAGGACAAAACTGCAAGCCTTTCCGATTATGCCGGCAAGCCGGTGATCCTCTTCTTCTACCCTAAGGCCGACACCCCGGGCTGCACCATTGAGGCCTGCGGTTTTCGCGATACCTTCAAGAAGCTGCAGGCCGCGGGCGCGGTGGTTCTGGGCATCAGCCGCGACACGCCCAAGGCGCAGGCCAAGTTCCGCGCCAAGTACGACCTCCCGTACACACTCCTTGCTGATGTAGACGAGAAAGTCTCGAAACAGTTTGACGTGCTGAAAGAAAAGAACATGTACGGGAAGAAAGTGATGGGCATCGTGCGGACAACGTTCGTCATTGGCCCCGATCAGACGCTGCTGCACGTCTTTCCCCAGGTCAAGCCTGAGGGCCACGCCGAAGAGGTGCTGGCGCTGATCAAGGGGTGGAAGCGGGGTTAGCGGGGTTAGCGGGGTTAGCGGAGTTGGCGGAGTTGGCGGAGTTAGCGGAGCTAGGAGCCGGCGGGCCGGCAAGTCAGCTGACCGGCGCTCCTATTGTCCGTTGGCCAGCGCTTGCGGGTAGGACGGTTCAGCGGAGTGGGCGGCGTGGGACAAAGAGAGAAGAACAAGCTGCGGGGAGAGGTGCTGCAGCGCGCGTTCTTTGAGGCGCCGCCGGAGCGCGTGGCACGGCGGCTGCTGGGCAAGGTGCTCGCGCGGCGCACTCGTTCCGGATGGGTTGCCGGGCGCATCGTCGAAGTCGAGGCCTATCTGGGACCGCACCGGCAGCCGGCCGATCCGGCGGCCCACGTGCATCGCGGCCCCACGCCAAGGAACCAGGTGCTGTTCGGGCCGGCAGGGCACGCTTACGTCTACTCCATTTACGGGCGCTACTTCTGCATGAATGTCTCCTGTGAGCGCGAAGGCCGCGCCGGATGCGTGCTGCTGCGCGCCCTGGAGCCGGTGGCCGGGCTCGAGCAGATGGCGCGGAACCGGGGATTGGCTGCCTTCCCACCCTTTTCGCAAACAACGCGAAAAGGATGGGGCACGGATGAAGGATGGGGCAACCTGAGAGAGCTGACTGGCGGGCCCGGCCGGCTGTGCCAGGCGCTGGGAATTACGCGAATTACGCACAATGGGATGGATTTGCTCGATCCCACATCATCGTTCCAGTTGCTCGACGATGGGATGCGCGCCGGGCGCGTGGTGGTGACGGCTCGCATCGGCATCCGCCACGCCGTGGAGCTTCCCCTGCGCTTTGCGATTGCCGGGAACGGCTGCGTTTCCGGGCCGAAATCGATGCGGACCGGACGCATCGCTTTGCGGGCCGGCGGTTCTGCGAACCGGAATTAGACTGACCGTATGCGGCTGTTCGTGGGAATTGCGCTGTCGGATGCGGTGATGCGAGAGCTGAGGTCGGTGGTGGCGCGGCTGCGGTCAAATGGCGGCGGATTGCGCTGGACCGAGCCGGATTCGTGGCACATTACCCTGCAATTTCTGGGAAACACAACGCCGGAGCAGTACGACTGCCTGATGGAGCAGTTGGGCAAGGTGCGATCCGCGCCAGTTCCTGTGCAACTGGGCGAGCTGGGCTGTTTCGACCGGGCAGGCGTGTTCTTTGCCGATGTCGCGGTGACGCCGGGCCTGGCTGCGCTTGGCCGTAGCGTGGTGGCGGCCACAAGCCGGTGTGGATTCACGGCGGAGATGCGGCCGTTTCATCCGCACATTACGCTGGCGCGAAAGACAGGGAACAAGCCACCCCAGCAGGCACAAATCGCCCGCTGGGGGCCCCGGCAGGGAACGACGGAACAAGGGAACAAGAATTCACGAACCGAATCCCACAACCTGCGAGATCTGGCGGCTAGGGCCGGCGGATGCCGATTCACCCGCTTCACGGCGCGAGAGTTTCTGCTTTACGAGAGCCATTTGGAAGCCGAGGGCGCGCGGTACGAGGTGCGCGGGCGGTTCCCGCTCATCGGCCCAGGAAGCGATGCGTGATGCGTGGCCGGAGTGCGCCGCGCACTGGTATACTGAAGATTCGGCAAGGCGAGGACGCGGGATTCCGTGCTGTGCGCCAGCCGCTCGGGCGGCGCCGAAAGTCCTTGAAAACTCTGGAGTTCAACCATGGCACAAGTTTGCGATATCTGCGGCAAGGGACCGCAATTTGGCAATAACATCTCGCACGCGCACAACGTGACGCGCCGGCGCTGGAACGTGAACCTGCAGGTGGTCAAGGCGCTGGTCAACGGCGCCCCCAAGCGGCTGCGCGTCTGCGCAACCTGCATCAAGAGCGGAAAGGTCGCCAAGGCGTAGGCGCTCCGCGCTTCCAGCCTTTGGTCCGGCATTGCAGAACCCCGCCCCGAAAGGACGGGGTTTTGTTGTGCCTTGAGCGAATCAGAAAATAGTGTGAGGAAAGCGCATAGGTCGGGGGAAGCGTCCCTCATGGGCTAAAGCCCGTACTCATTTTGCAGCTTTTGCGGCCCGACTAAAGTCGGGCCTTGATACAAAACGCGGCTCCGGCATCCAATTTCAGCAAGCTGCGAAGTCGTGCCCTTTCGCAAAACTCTGCACCACTTCCTATATAAGAATTGCGCATCCAGGCGGACTTACCTGTCTGCTTTGGCAAAGGTCAACGACGCGGAGTTGATGCAGTAGCGCAGACCGGTGGGACGCGGGCCGTCGGGGAAGACGTGGCCTAGATGACCGCCGCAACGGGCGCATGTGACTTCGATGCGCCGCATGCCGAAGCTCCGGTCCTCGTGCTCCTCTACGGCTTTTGAGCCGGCGGGAATCATGAAGCTGGGCCAGCCGCAACCGGAGTCAAATTTAGCGCCGCTCAAAAACAGCAATGTGCCGCATCCCGCGCAGTGATAGTTGCCGGTTTCGTGGTTTTCTGTGAGCGCGCCGGTGAAGGGGCGCTCCGTTCCCTTCTCGCGCAGCACGTGATACTGCTCGGGCGTCAGCAGGGCGCGCCACTCGGCGTCGCTATGGACGACTTTTTCCTGTGAGTCGCTCAAGACAGACCTCCCAAGGGGACCGCAATTCGTGGCTCGTTTCGTGGCTCGCGGGCGTCGACTGAAACGAATCACGAACTATGAGTCACGAACCACGAGTCAGACCTCGGCAACGACTTCGATTTCAACCAGCAGGTTGCGCGGCAGCCGCGAGACTTCAACCGTGGTGCGCGCGGGCAGAGTGTCGGAGTCGTTCTCAAAAAACGACGCGTACACCACGTTCATGGCCGCGAAATCGTTGATGTCCTTTAGAAAGACGGTGGATTTAACCACCTGGCCCAGGCTGCTGCCCCCGGCTTCGAGCACGGCTTTGAGGTTCGCGATGGTTCGCTCCGTCTGTTCCTTGATGCCGCCGGGGACAACCTGCCCCGTGACGGGGTCGAGCCCACCCTGGCCAGCGGTGAAGATGAGGTTGCCGACGCGCACACCCTGCGCATAAGGGCCGATGGCGGCCGGCGCACCATCCGTTGTGATGATCGATCGTGTCATAGGAGGATTTTACGGCGGCAGGCGCGGGGAGCCTAAGGCATTTTTTTGACTGGCCCGCCCGCTAGAGAAAAGACTTGCTGCAATGCCCTGAATGCATCCGAGAGGGTGCTGTCTGCTAGAGCCTGTTTTTTCTCTCTCAGGCGAATGGCGTTGTGAACATCCCCGGGCGTGAAGGGGCGATTCCCCGTAGGGGGAAATTGCCCCGTGAGAGTTCCAGATTCCGGGCGCCGCGGAGGCGCAGCGGCCTAGTGGAATGCCGCCAGGATCGCGCCGCCCAGAGCCATTGCTACCAGCCAATAGCTGGCGTTGATGGCGAAGAGGTTGGCGCGCCGTTTCTCTAAGATGTGCTGCACAAAGAGCGGCGGCGCCATAAAGCCAAACCAGCACAATATGGCGATGGAAGCTCCATCGATGGCGGTAATCGACCCCGCCCAACCCAAAATATGCGCCAGCACGAACGAGAGCACGAAGCAGCCGATAAAGGAAGCCACTACTCCGACGACTTGGTATTGCGGCTTTTGGTCTTCGGCGAGCCCGACGAGTTTCATCCAGGATTTCTTGAAGATCACTCCATACCAGAGGGCTCCAAGAAAACACTGCGCTGCGGCCGAAATGACAATCAAGGTCAGTAAATGAGCGGTGATTGGCGCCATGAACAGCATCGCCAAAAGGTTTGCCATGGGCATTCGAGCATCCTCCTTTAACAGGGTTGATGTCCGGCTCCGTCACACTGCATTCCCACAGAGAGAAATCGCCGCTGGCAGTGCTGACGGGAGTCGTAGGGAACACTTTGCGCGTAGCGGCTGCGCGGTGTCAAGGAGATTTGAGCCGGCAGCACATTGCCTGCAACCGGCTCGTCATCCGATCAGTGGAATGCCGCCAGGATCGCGCCGCCCAGAGCCATGGCTACCAGCCAATAGCCGGCGTTGATGGCGAAGAGATTGGCGCGGCGGCCTTCAAAAATGTGCTGCGCGAAGAGCGGCGGGGCCATGAAGCCCAACCAGCAGAGGACGCCTAACTTGAAGCCGTCGGTAAAGAGTTTGGTTCCCGCAATTTCGATGACGTGCGCCAAAACAAACGAGAGAAGCAGATTGGCGAGGAGAGCAGAGGCCATGGCGAAGATCGCGTTCTTCGGCTTTTCGCCCTCGGCAAAACCCACCAGCTTCATCCAGGACTTTTTGAAGACCAGCCCGTACCAAAGAGCTCCCAGTAACCACTGTACAAGCGCCGCAACCACGATCCAAACGTAACTGACATGCATTCTTGATTCCTCCACAACGGAGTTGGCATTCGGCTCCTACGCACAATACCAGGAGATGGGGGCAAGGACAGCTGGCCCCGCCTGAAAGGAGTCGTCGCAACCACTCTGCGGGAGGTAAAGACGCTATGTCAAGGCAAATCAAGGGATATGACGCGGAAGTGTCACCCGAAGGTAATGCGCATCCATCGCGCACCGTCGCGCGCCGATCAGCGGCGCTTGAGGGCTTCGAGTTCGTCGAGGGTGCGAGGCCAGTCGGAGCCGAGCAAACGCGAGAGGCTGCGGTCGGCAAGGAGCTTGCCGCCGGTCTGGCAGGCGGGACAATAGTTGGTTTCGTTATCGGCGTAGCGAATGCGCTGGATGGGCTTGCCGCAACTCGGGCAGGGCTGGCCGAAGCGGCCGTGAACCGCCATTTCCGGACGGAATGCGGTGACGCCTTCGGGGAACTTTTTTCTGGCCTCGGAGGAGAGCCGTGCGGTCCAAAGCTCCAGCGTGAAGCGCGTGGCCGTGAAAAGGCGCTCCCACTCTTCCGGCTTGAGCTTGTGCGTCAGCGCGATGGGCGAAAGCTGAGCGGCGTGAAGAATTTCGTCGGAGTAGGCGTTGCCCACGCCGCTGATGATCCGTGGATCGGTGAGGGCGCGCTTGAGGGTGCGGTTCTCTTGGGTGAGTGCCGCACGAAATGCGTCCAGATCCGACGAAAAAACCTCGATGCCGCCGGGATCGATGTCGCGGAGAGCCTGCTCGCCGCGCAGAACGTACACCGAGGCGCGGCGCTTGGAGCCGGCCTCCGTCAGAACGAGAGTCCCATCCGAAAAATCGAGCGCGAGAAGCGCCTGGCGGCCGGAGAGCTTGGCTTTGGGCGGCCGCCAATGCAGACGGCCGGCAATCATGAGATGGATCACGAGCCAGAGCAGCCCGGGGTCCCCAACGACGGGCTCTTGTCGTTGGGGTGGTAGATCGCCCTCAACGCCGATCGCGATGCGCTTGCCGATGCGGCGCAGCTCGCGGACTTTGCGGCCCTCGACGGCAGCGATGGGAGGGTCCGCAGTGCGTAGGACAAAAACACTCTGCAGGCGCACGTGCTCAAGCGTTGCCCCGAGAATGCGCGGTTCAAGCGCGGTGATGTAGGCGGTAATATCGGGCAGTTCCGGCACTGCATCAAGATTGCGGCTCAAACGCGTATGGACGCAACGGATTTCTTCCGTTGTTCAGCACAGAATCGCATTATCGATGAGCCGCGTGGAACCCAACCATGCCGCGACGGCGAAGAGTATGCCGGGAACGGCCGTTTCGACCGGCTCGAGCGTGGCCCAGTCGACGAGGGCAATGTAGTCGATGCGCAATTCCGGCTCCGCGGCAAACACGTCGTGTGCGGAGGCGAGAAGCATGGACGCGCGGCGCTCGCCCTGCGCGACAAGCGACTCCACGTGGCGAACCGCCCGGCTGAGCGCGAGGGCCTGGGTGCGCTGCGCCGGCGTGAGATACGCATTGCGCGAGCTGAGCGCGAGGCCGTCCGCGTCGCGCACGATGGGGCAGACGACGATTTCGGTGGCGAGCCGCAGATCCGCGGTCATGCGCCGCAGCACGGCCACTTGCGCTGCGTCCTTCTGGCCGAAAAAGGCACGGTTGGGCTCGGCGGCGACGAAGAGCTTTGCGACCACCGTGGCCACACCGCGAAAGTGGCCGGGGCGGGATTGGCCGTCGAGACGATCGCTCAGTGCAGGGACTTCGACGAAGGTCGAATCGGGGCCGTTGGGATAAAGCCCTTCGACCGTGGGCGCGAAAAGCACATCGGCGCCTTCCGTAGCAGCCAGCGCGCAGTCGGCCTCAAAGGCACGGGGGTAGCGCGCGTAGTCCTCGTTGGGACCGAATTGCGTGGGGTTGACGAAGAGGCTAACGGCAACATGCGTGCACGCGACGCGCGCGACGCGGATGAGCGAGGCGTGGCCCGCATGCAACGCACCCATCGTGGGAACCAGGCCGAGGGTGTTGCCGCCGGACGCGTGGAGTGCACGGGACCAGCGGCGCAATTCGGCGACGGTGCGGAGGATCTGCATCAGGCCGGCTTCACATTTTCGCGCGCATCGATGTTCACTATTGCATCGGGGTTCACCACCGCGTCGGCGTTGTCGCGCCCATTCGCAGCATCGGGACCAATCGAAATCAGCCGGCGCGCGGATTTTGGAAGGTGATAGCTTTCCGCGTCGGAGGGGAACGCGTGACGCTCCACGTCCTCGCGGTAGTGCTCGAGGGCGGAGCGGAAGAGCGCGGAAGCGTCGCCGTAGCGGCGCACGAACTTGGCCCCCGGCGCGAAGGTCAGATTCACCAGGTCGTGGAACACCAGAATCTGACCGTCGCAGTCGGGACCGGCGCCAATACCGATGGTAGGAATGGGGAGGGCTGCGGTAATGGCGGCTGCGGCTTCGCGAGGAATGCCTTCGAGAACGATGGCGCCAGCACCGGCTGAGGCGAGCGCGAAGGCATCGGCCTGGAGCTGCAGAACCGCATCGATACTGCGGGCCTGCACGCGATAGCCGCCCATGCGATGCACGCTTTGCGGCGTGAGGCCGAGATGGCCCACCACGGGAATTTCGGCGTCCACCAGGGCGCGTACCAGTTCCACGCGTGCGCCCTCGATCTTCACGGCTTCAGCGCCCGCCTCCTTCACGAAGCGGACAGCGTTGGCTTGCGCCTCGCTGACCGCACCGTGATAGCTGCCGAAGGGCATGTCGGCCACCACCAGGGCGCGACGCACGCCGCGGCGCACGGCACGCGTGTGGTGCAGCATCTCTTCCATGGTGACGGCCAGCGTGTTTTCGTGGCCGAGCACGACCATGGCGAGCGAGTCCCCGACAAGGATGAGGTCGATACCGGCTTCGTCGACGAGACGCGCCGTCGCGTAATCGTAGGCGGTGAGGGCGGAGATGGGCTTGCCCTGGCGCTTCATCTCGCCCAGAGCGGGCATGGTGACTTTTGGAAGAGAAAGGCTGCGCTGCGCGAGAGGTGCGCCGGCGGAAAACTCAGTGAGGCTCATGTTTGGCTCCAGTGCCGCTCCGCAAACTCAGGATGCGACCCGAACACTACAAGTATAAGACGCACCAGCCGGGGGATGGGAGTCAAAAAAAGTGCGCGGCAGTGGCTGGGTTGGTCCGCGCGCCGGCCATCCGGCCTGTGTGGACTCCAACAATGCTATAAGAAATGAGGGATCAGGCGCGCGCAGTGGCCCGGCCGGAGCCCGGCAACTTTTTGAGCGCGGCGGAGGAAAGCATGGCCTACGATCTGGCGATCGTGCTGCCCACATTCAACGAGAGCGGAAACGTGGGCCCGATGGTCGATCGCCTCGAGAATACACTCGCCAAGGCGCTCCCCGACATTCACTTCGAAGTGATTTTTGTGGATGACGACTCGCCCGACGGCACCGCGGACGTGGTGCGGCGGCTGGCCTGCGGCCATGACAATCTGCGCGTACTGCACAGGATCGGACGGCGGGGACTGGCCTCCGCGTGCATCGAGGGGATTCTGGCCGCGTCGGCGCCTTTCGTCGCCGTGATGGACGCGGACCTGCAGCACGACGAGAGCATTTTGCCCGAGATGCTGCGGCGCATGCGCGAAGAAAATCTCGACCTGGTGGTGGGCTCGCGGAACATTGCCGGCGGCAGCATGGGCGAATTCGCCCGCTGGCGGGTAAAGCTGAGCCAGCTTGGCAAGCGGTTGAGCCTGATGGGTGCGGAGCACGAGCTCAGCGACCCCATGAGCGGATTCTTCATGGTGCGCGTGTCCACGTTCGAGCAGTTTGCGCACCGGCTCTCTGGCATCGGCTTCAAGATCCTGCTCGACATCGTGCTTTCTGCGGGGCCGGGCCTTCGCATCGGCGAGGTGCCCTATCGCTTTCGCCAGCGTGAGCACGGCGAAAGCAAGCTCGATGTGCTCGTAGGCCTCGAATACTTCGAACTGCTGGTCGATAAGCACCTGGGCAACCTGGTGAATGTACGGTTTGTGCTCTTCGCCATGGTGGGCGCGCTGGGCGTGGGCGTGCACCTGCTGATCCTGAACGCTCTTCTGCGCGTAGCCGGACTGAGGTTCGCCACCGGCCAGGCCATCACTACGTTCATCGTGATGATCCTGAATTTCGTATTGAATAACTCCTTCACGTATCGCGACCGTCGGCTGCGCGGTTGGAAATTCCTGAGGGGGCTCGTCAGCTTCTGCCTGGCGTGCGGACTGGGGTTCGTCGCGAACGTCGCCATCGCCAATGAGGCGTTTCATCACGGTGTGCCATGGTGGCTGGCGGCGCTGATCGGCTTGATGTTTACGTCGGTGTGGAATTTCGGCGTGACCTCGATGGTTACGTGGCGGCAGGAGCGGCGCTCGAGCGAACAACGCGCGCGGCGGCGCATCGAGGCGGCTGCGGAGCAGGCCGGGACGAACGGCAACGGAAGCGCGCCGGTCAAGACTGCCTGAAAAACAGGGATTAGGGAACAGGGATCAGCCACCCCTGCGAGCAAAGATCGCTCGCCGGGGGCCCCGACAGGGAGCAGGATTCACGCGAACATTCGATTGCGGTGGCTGCGCAGAGCCTTTGTTGCCTGGGCAAGCCGTGCCGCAGCATACTGACAAGCAGAATGATCTCTTCTTGGGCGGCCGGAATCTACGAGGGCCTCGGCGCTGCGGCAGGCGCGGGTTTGGCGGTGGGCGCGTACGCGTATGCGTCGCTGTGGCCGGCTTCGCGCATCTTCGGCACGGCGATCACTGCGCCGGCGCGGCCAGGCGAACTGGCGCTCACCTTCGACGACGGACCGAATGCCACGTGGACCCCTCGGCTGCTCGACATTCTCGCGCAGCACGAAGTGCGGGCCACATTTTTTCTGCTGGGCAGCCGCGCCGCCGCGCAGCCGGAGCTGGTGCGGCGCATTGCGACAGCAGGACACACGATCGGGAACCATTCGTGGTCGCATCCCAACCTGGCGCGCACGCGTGCCGGCCGCGTGCGCGAGGAGCTCCGGCGGACCAGCGAAACGTTGCAGCAAATTACCGGTGCGCCGGTAAAGTTTTTCCGGCCGCCTTTTGGGGCGCGGCGGCCCGTAGTCTTCCGCATGGCGCGTGCCATGGGCATGGAGCCGGTGCTGTGGAATGCGATGACCTCCGACTGGAGCGAACCGTCGGCAGACCGGATCGCAAAGGAATTGATGAAGAAGATTGACGGGCTTGAGCGGAGCGGGCGCGCGGCGAACATCGTGCTCCACGACGGCGGGCATCGCGACGCGGCCGCGAACCGCGCTCCCAGCGTTACGGCTGCGGGGCTGCTGCTGGAGCGCTACGCAAAGACCCACCGGTTTGTGACCGTGGATGAGTGGTGCGAACGCACCAACGCGCAATAGCAGATCAAGAGGCAAACGCTATTCGTGCGGCGGCGATCGTCGCCTCGATGTCGGCATCGCTGTGCGCCGTGGAGAGAAACGCCGCTTCAAACTGCGAAGGCGGCAGCCAGATTCCCTGCTCGAGCATGCCGCGATGGAAGCGGCCGAAGGCAGAGGTATCGGATTTCGCGGCCTGCTCGTAGTTCGTGACGGGCTCACTCGTGAAGAACCACGTCCACATCGCGCCCACCCGGTTGGTGGTGAGGGGAATCCGGGCCCGCGCGGCTTCCTGGGCGACGCCGTCAGCGACCGCGCAGGATGCCGCTTCAAGGCGTGCATAGACTTCCGCGGTATGTTCCTGCAGATAGCCGACGGTGGCGAGGCCAGCAGCCATGGCAAGGGGATTGCCGCTGAGCGTTCCGGCCTGATAAACGGGCCCAAGCGGCGCCAGAAGATCCATGAAGCGGCTTTTTCCGCCAAACACGCCGACCGGCAGTCCTCCGCCCACGATTTTCCCGAGCGTCACCAGGTCGGGATCGAGCGCGTAAAGCTGGCAGGCTCCGCCGAGCGCAACGCGGAAGCCGGTCATCACTTCATCGACGATGAGCAGGCTGCCGTGACGCGCGGTGAGCTTGCGCAAGCCGGCGAGATAACCCTCGGCCGGCGGAATGCAGCCGGCATTGCCGACAATCGGCTCGACGATGATCGCGGCAATCGCATCGGGGTGCGCGGCAAACGCCGCTTCCACCGCGTCGAGATCGTTATACGGCAGCGCCAGCGTCAGGTGCGCGATCTCTTCAGGAACGCCGGCCGAGCCGGGGATGCCGAAGGTGGCCACACCGGAACCGGCTTTGACGAGAAGACCGTCGGCGTGGCCGTGATAGCAGCCCTCGAATTTGACAATGATTTTGCGGCCGGTTGCGGCGCGCGCCAGGCGGATGGCCGACATCGTGGCCTCGGTGCCGGAGCTGACGAAGCGCATTTTTTCGATCGACGGATAGCAGGCCGTGATGCGCTCGGCCAGATCGGCCTCGGCGGCCGTGGAGGCCCCGAAGCTGGCCGAATTGCGGGCCGCGCGCTCAATCGCTTCCACCACGGGCGGAAAGGCGTGGCCCAGAATCATCGGGCCCCAGGAGCCGAAGTAGTCGATAGAACGGTTGCCGTCGGCGTCGAAGAGATACGCGCCCTCGGCGTGGTCGATGAAGGGTGGTGCGCCGCCCACGGCGCGAAACGCGCGCACGGGCGAGTTGACGCCGCCGGGAAAGTAGCGCTCGGCGCGTTGCTGCAAGGCCTGCGAACGGGTGCGGTTCATGCTGGGTTCAGTATAGAAGCCGCATGGGAAGAAGCCACCAGATCACTCCGGCGGCTCGCTTTGGCTCCATCGGCTGAGGAAAGCTGCGGGCGTAAGAATGGCAAGTCCTTCAATGGCGGGCAGGTTCAGCAGATCCCGGTCGCCGGTGACGATGAAATCGGCATGGCCTTCCATCGCGCACTCCAGCACGCGATTGTCGGGTTCGTCGGGACAAAGGTTAAGGCGGCGGCGCGGGTCGATCCACTCCGCCTGCTTCCAGAGCGTATCGGTGTTCAAAGCGAGCTCACGCGGTGTGAAACAGAATTTGTCTCGAAGCACCCGTTGAAGTTCCAGCTTCAAAGGCATTGAGATCAGTAATTGCACTTGCCCCGCCAAGGCAAGTTCAAGGACTTGTTTCGGCTTGCCGCCATAAAGAAATGCCGAGACGTAGACGTTTGTGTCGAACACGATCCGTGGCATTATTCCGTGCCTGTAGCCAGATTCGTATTGCGCTCTTCCTCAGCCATTTCATGACGGACCTGACGCACGAGTGCAACGATATCTTCCTCGTTCTTGATTCCGAGCTTGTCGGCCGCCGGAGCCATTTGGGCGCGCAGCCTTTCAAAGAGACGTTCATGCTGGTAGCGGCGCAAAGCTTCGCGCATCAGCTCGCTCATGGTACGGTTCTCCTCTTTGGCGAGAGCCTGTGCCTGCTCGAAGAGCGGAGGAGGGAGGGTGATGGAGACGACCTTGGTGGTTCTCATGATGACTTAGTATGACATTGTATGACCCAAAATGCAACAGGCCGAAAAGAGAACCACATGCACGGCCGTCGGCGTGCCGGGAGGGCCTCAATTCGAACGGTGCGTTTTGTGGGAAATGTCGGTGCAAATGCTGCTAGAATTTTGCTTTCCGGCTCATCCGCGCCGCGCAGTTTCCACGGAAAGAAGACCTCGACCGTGCCTCAGGAAGCCTCAAGCAAATCCGTAACTTACGCCGATGCCGGCGTGGACATCCACGGCGGCGGCCAGGCCAAGGAACGCATCAAGTACCTGGCGCAGAAGACCTTTAACCGCAACGTGCTGGGCGGGATCGGCAGCTTCGGGGCGCTCTTCCGGCTGGATCTGCAGCGCTGGAAAAACCCCATCCTGGTGAGCTCGGCCGACGGTGTGGGCACCAAGCTGAAGGTGGCCTTCGAGCTGGGGCTGCACCAGACGGTGGGCGTGGACCTGGTGAACCACTGCGTGAACGATATTGCCGTGCAGGGGGCGATACCGCTCTTCTTTCTCGATTACCTGGCGACGGGCAAGCTCGACCCCGACGTGATTGAGAGCGTGGTGAGCGGACTGGCCGATGGCTGCAAGGCCAACGGCTGCGTGCTGATCGGCGGCGAGACTGCGCAGATGCCCGGCTTTTATGCCGACGGCGAATACGATCTGGCGGGATTCATTGTGGGCGCCGTAGATCGCGACAAGATGATTACAGGCGTAGGCATCAAGCCGGGCGACGTGCTGATCGGGCTGCCTTCCACTGGGCTGCACACCAACGGCTACTCGCTGGCGCGCAAGCTGCTGTTCCAGGTGGGCGGCTACAAGACCACGCAATATGTAACGGCGATCAAGGAGAAGGCCGGCGCGGCGCTGATGAAGACGCACCGCAGCTATCTGCACGTGATCCAAAAGCTGGTGACGGCGGGGCTCACTACGGGCATGGCGCACATCACCGGCGGCGGCATTACGGAGAACCTGCCGCGCATTCTGCCCAAGGGCGTGACGGCGCAGGTGGAGATCGGCTCATGGCCGGTGCTGCCCATCTTCGAGCATCTGCGGGAGCTGGGCAACGTGCCGCAGGAAGAGATGATGCGCACTTTCAACATGGGCATCGGGCTCATCGCGGTTATTCCCGCGGCCAAGTTTACGCGCGCCAAGAATCTGCTGGACCGGGCAGAGGAGAAATTTTATGTGGTCGGCCGCGTGGTGAAGGGCGAGCGCCGGGTACAGTACACGTAGTAGCGGAGCTCGCGAGGTTAGCCGAGTTAGCGGAGCTAGTGCAATGCGTTGCAGATGTAGGCGATGGTGTCTTGTAACAGGGCACGAGTTTACTCGTGCCGTAGCTATCGCAAAATGACTGCGGGGCTTTAGCCCCTGAGAGATGTTCTTGCAACCTCCCCGGCCAACCCGCCTCGGCATCCTGCTTTCCGGCCGCGGCTCGAATTTTCTGGCCATCGCCGAGTCCATCCGCACAGGTAAACTCCCTTGCGTCGAGATTGCCATCGTCATCTCGAATGTGGCTGAAGCGCCCGGCATCGCCGCTGCGGCGGAACAGGGTCTGCCGCACGCAACGCTTGTTTCAAAGGGGCGCAAGCGCGCGGACCACGACGCCGACGTCGCGGCATTGCTCGTGGCGCACGGCGTGGATCTGGTTTGTCTGGCCGGCTACATGCGGCTGCTCTCGGCCGAGTTCGTGGCCGCGTTTCCGCATCGCATTCTCAACATCCATCCCTCGCTGCTCCCGGCCTTCCCCGGTCTCGACGCGCAGCAGCAGGCCTTCGATTACGGCGTGAAGGTGACGGGCTGCACCGTGCACTTTGTCGACGACGAGCTGGACCACGGCGCCATCATCCTGCAGCGAGCCATTCCGGTGCTCGAGTCCGATGACGCGCACTCGCTCGCCGCGCGCATTCTCGCGGAGGAGCACATCGCCTACACCGAAGCCATTGCCCGCGTGGTCAGCGGCCAGTACGAGGTGCGTGGGCGGCGGTACGTAAAGGCAGGGAGTAGGGAGTAGCCAGTAGGGAGTAGGTTCCGTTGCTCCCATCACGCAATTCACTTCCTTCACTCATTTCACTTGTCAAGAGCCTGAAGCCCGGACAATCTCCGTAACTCATTGATTTTTAGAGACGTTCCTGCCTTGCGGCCGTTTGCAGAGAATTACCCCCGAATTGCCTAACCTTAAAGACAACCCGAGAAACAGCGGAAGCAAAGCGCCGGGCGATGGAACAAGCCCTCCCCCCTGCGGTTCCTGATTTCGCCTGCATTCTGTCTCTGTCGGCAGGCGATTTGGCAGAAACAGAGTCGAACCGCAGCCATGGATGGCGTCGCGGCGCACGCTCCCTGGGAAGCAGCGACTGCTTCCCAGGGGGGCGCGGGACCGCTGTTGTCTCGATTGGGCGGCCCTCCACCGGATGCCAGGACCGGAACCACGGCAACATCCGGGCTTTGAGAGCCACCCCTGACCATGTGCAGGGCCGGCGACGGGTGCAGCGCCGGCGTGCGCAGGACGAGTCTTTCGGCGCAAACGCACACACAACCATGAAACGTGCTCGCCGCAACAGAGAAACGCGGCGCGAAGGAGTTTTGATCATGAATCTTTTTGCGAATATCTGGAATCACCCCAAGACCTCGGCCGCGGGACTGCTGATTGCGGTAGTGAGCATTGCCGGCGTGCTGTCGCAGCAGGGCATCTCGCTGGGTAAAGCAGGAACTGGCACCGTGGTCTCGCTGGCAAGCGCGCTGGCCACGGCGCTGCTGGGATTGCTGGCAAAGGATCCGGAGGCAGGGAGCGAGAGAGCGAGCCACCCCAGCGAGCAAACAGCGCTCGCCGGGGGCCCCGGCAGAGAGCAAGGGAGCACAGCAAAATTGGGCGTGTGGATGCTGATTGCGCTGCTCGTTCCGCTGCCGTGGATGCAGGGCTGCTCGGCAATCAGCGTGGCGCAGGACATTGTGAACTGGACGCCCGCCTTGCAAAGTGCGGTGGCCACGGTGGACTCGACCGCGGCGCTGCTGGCGCCGGCCGACGCGCCGATCTTTACCGCGGCAACCTCCGGTTTTGAGGCAGCCTCGAACCTGCTGGTGGCGCAGGCCAAGGCCTATCTTGCCAATCCCTCGGCCAGTGCCTTGCAGTTGCTGCAAACCCAGGTGGTGACGTTTCAGCAGCAGGTGAACTCGGCACTTCTGCAGGCAGCCAGAATCGTGGATGCCAATAGCCAGCAGCATGCGCTGACGGTGATTCAGGCCGTGGCGACCATTGTGAACACGATCCTGTCGCTGGTGGCTTCCATTTCCAGCAAGGCGGCCGTGGCCAACATGTCGGCGCAGACCGGCATCAAGCTGGCCATGGTGCGGCCCTATCTGAACGATGCGCGCGCGGCAGAGTTGGTCGCGGCACATTACGGCGAGCCGCTGACCAAGGCGCGGATGCAGGTGGCGCAGGCGGAGCAGGCCGAGATCAACGCTGGGTTCTGAAAGGCAGGGGTCAGGTTTCAGGGGTCAGGTTTCAATGATCTTGATGCAAAACTAAACGGGCCGCTTCGATTCCGAAGCGGCCCACCCTTTCCTCTTCCCAATCGCTTCTGCAGACTCTACGTATTCGTATCCCTCGCTTCGCCCAGGATCAACTTGATCGTCATCCGGCGCTGGCCGCGCACGATCGTCACGCTCACGGTGTCGCCCGCCTGATGCTTTTCCATAATGGCGTTGATGTCCTGAGGATCGGTGACCTCCTGCCCATCGATGGCGATGATGAGGTCGCCGCCCAGCATGATGGGCGTGTTGCCCACGTAGGCCTGCTCGTTGCCGCCGCGCAGGCCGGAGCGCTCGGCGGCTCCGCCGGGAAGCACGCGCTGGATGAGCACACCGGAATCGGCTGCGAGACCCATCTGCGAGGCCAGATCGGGACCGATGGCAAACGAAACGATGCCCAGCGAAGGCCGCTTCACCCGCCCGTAGCGCAGCAGGTCGGCCAGCACGGCCTTGGCGGTGTTGATGGGGATGGCGAAGCCGATGCCCGAGCTCTGGTCGGCGCCGTTCGAAGCAATCATGGTGTTGATGCCGATGACCTCGCCGCTCGAATTCAGCAGCGGCCCGCCGGAGTTGCCGGGATTGATGGCCGCATCCGTCTGAATGGCGTCTTCAATGGGCGCGCCTTCGGAGTTGCGGATAGGCCGGATGGCGCTGATGATGCCGCGCGTCATGGTGCCGGCCAAGCCGAAGGGATTGCCGATCGCGTAGACCTTCTGGCCCACGTTGAGCTGCGACGAGTCAGCCAGCGTCACGGGCTGCAGATTGGGCGCATCGATTTGCAGGAGCGCCAGGTCATGCGTGCGGTCGGTGCCGATGACGCGCGCCGCAAACTTGCGCTTGTCGCTCAGCTGCACTTCAATGCCGCGGTTGGCGCCCGCCACCACGTGAAAATTCGTCAGAATGTGACCGGCCTTGTCGAGAATGAATCCCGATCCCTGCCCCTGCTGCGGAACGGTTCCATAAAAGAAGTCGAAGACCAGCGCCGTCGAGGTGATGTTGACCACCGAGGGCAGCACTCTTTTATAGATCGCGATGTTGTTCTCTTCTTCGGAGTCGTACTTCGGCGCGGCCTGGGCTTCAGTGAGCTCGAGCGGCGCGGTCGACCCGCCGCCAAGCAACGAGATGTGCCCCACGGAGTGCGTGGGCTGGAGATACGAGGTCATCAACCAGAATCCACACAGCAAGAGCACCAGGATGAGGAGAATTCGGCTTAATTTCATGGCTCTATTCCCTGAAAAAAGATTCCCAAAGGTGTTGCGGCGGCTGGTGGGCAAAGTTCCCCAAACAAGTCGCGGCCGCCACTCTTATTGTAGAGACAGCTACTGGCCAACTTTGTTGCTCTCGTCACACAGCCGCGGCCAAAGCGCTGTCACCTGGGCGCGCAACCTCTCAATATCGCCCGAATTATCAAGCACATAATCGGCCTGCGCGATTTTCTCGGCGTCCCGAACCTGGTGCGCCAGCCGATTGCGCGCATCGGCCTCGATCGCTTCCCACCCCAGCGACGAAGACCTGTCGCCACCACCCCAAGAAGCAGAGATCGCTTCTTGGGGGCCCCGGTCGCCGGGGGCCCCGGCTTCAAGGCTGGCCCCCGCGCCGCTCGATGATTGGATGCGCGAAACGTAGCGGCGGATCTTGAGCTCGTCGGGCGCAGTGACGACGATGATGCGATCGATGCGCCGCCGCCAGTCGGCCAGCACGCTGTCTTTGTCGCCGCGGGCGCGGGCGTCGCGCACCACCTCAAAGATGAGCGCCGACTCGATGACGGCAACGGCCGCGGGGTCGCGCGCGAAGACCCCATCCATCCATCGCGCCTGCGCCTCGATCACGGGCGGATGCACGATGGCGTTCAGTTCCTGCAGGCGACCGTGGCGGAAAGCGAGATCGGCGAGGCGGGCGCGGTTCAGCCGGCCGTCGGGGCCGACAACCTCGGGACCAAAACGTTCGACGATCGCGGCAAAGACGGGCTGGCCCGGCTCCATGAGCATGCGGCCCAGGGCATCGGCCTCGATGACCTGCGCGCCGAGCTCGCGCAGCATGGCCGCCACGGTCGATTTGCCGCTGCCCAGCCCGCCCGTGAGTCCGACGCGCAACACGGGCTACAACCCCCGCCGCGGCAATTCTCGTCTCATGCGGGCGGCGCGCACGGTGTTGGACATTAACATCGCAATCGTCAGCAGGCCCACGCCGCCGGGCACTGGCGTATAGGCGCCGGCCATCTCGAAGGCCTTGGGATGAATGTCGCCGACAATGGTTGAGCCGCGCTTTTGAAATGCGGCTTCGCGCTTGGTGTTGCCCTTGAAGAAACGGTCGAACTCCTCACGCGTGCTCACGCGGTTAATTCCAACGTCGATGAGCGTGGCGCCGGGCCGCACCATCTCGGGCGTGATGAAGCCGGGCCGCCCGATGGCGGCAACAAGAATGTCGGCCTGTCTCGTTACCTCTCCGAGGTTTCGGGTTTTGGAGTGACATATCGTGACGGTGGCATTTTCGTGGAGCAGCAGGATCGCTACGGGCTTGCCCACAATGTCGCTGCGGCCTACCACCACCGCGTGCTGGCCGCCGATGGGAATGTTGCTGCGCTTCAGGATCTCGATCACGCCTGCCGGCGTGCAGGGCGCAAGCGCGGGGCGGCCGGCAAGCAATCGTCCCGCATTCACGGGATGAAAGCCGTCCACATCCTTCGCGGGGTGGATTGCATCCAGCAGCCTTTTGGAGTCGACCTGAGGCGGAAGAGGAAGCTGAACGAGAATGCCGTCGATGTCGTCGCGCGCGTTGAGCCTAGCGACCAGATCGAGCATGGCCTCCGTGCTGACATCGGCGGCCGGCGTGATCAGGTCACTGTATAGCCCGAGTTCGGCGCAGGCCTGCACCTTGTTGCGGACGTAAATCTCTGAAGCCGCCACGTGGCCCACCAGCACCGCTGCCAGCCCCGGGCGCACGCCGCGTGCAGCCAGCCGCTCAACCTCCTCGGCCACCTCCTGCTTGATGGCGGCGGCAAGCGCCGCGCCGTCGAGAATTCTTGCCATCCTGCCTCCAGATTCATCGTATCGCTTCGGGGACCGGTGGCCCGAGGAGTGCATTTTGTCACATCGATTTGTGAGCTATCTCACATACAGTCTCGCGCCCAGTGCCTAACGTCAGAGCTGCCGGGGGTGTGCTAGATCACATCGCTGATCACAAAGCCCCTTCCCGGCGCTGGCTGTACGGAGACAGCGTTTGATGAGCGGTCTGAAGGATGCAGGACATCTTTTCCGGTTTGCGGGGCTCTTTGTGGTCGCGTTCCTGGTGTTTCTGGTGGTGCGCGGCTACGTGGTTCCAAAGACCTTTGGGCAATATGGGCACTATCGCGGAGCGGCGATTGGCGACATTGCCAAGCGCCCGGTGAAGTTTGCCGGGCACCAGACGTGCGAAGCCTGCCACACGGACATTGCCGATACCAAGACAAAGGGCTCACACGCGCACGTGAACTGCGAGGCTTGCCACGGTGCGCTGGCCCAGCATGCGCTTGCGGACGATCCGACGTCCATCATTCCGGTCAAACCGGACACTTTGGTGCTGTGTGCGCGCTGCCACACGGCCAGCGCGGCCAAGCCCAAGGGCTTTCCGCAGGTGGATCCGTCGGATCACATGGGCGGAGCTCCCTGCCAAACCTGCCATAACCCACACAGCCCGGCAATGGGATCGGACACAGGTGCAGGTGCGGGCGCTAGCCCGGCCGCGGGAGGTGCGAAATGAACATCAGCCGGCGTCATATGCTCATTCTTTTGCCGGCGGCAGCCGTGGCCTGGAAATACGTGGAGGCCGGCACGCCCGAAGCCTCGCCCAACTACCAGATGAGCGAGCACTGGTGGGGCATGCTCATCAATATTCCCAAGTGCATCGGCTGCGGCAATTGCGTGCGCGCCTGCGCAACGGAGAACGACATTCCCGATGGCTACTTCCGCACCTGGGTGGAGCGTTATCACGTCACGGACACGAACATGACCACGCCCGAGGTGATCTCGCCCGACGGCGGCAAGGAAGGTTTTCCGGTAGCCCAGGAGGACGCAGGCAAATACTTCTTCGTCCCCAAGATGTGCAACCACTGCGCCGACTCGCCCTGCACGCAGGTGTGCCCGGTGGGTGCGACGTTTGTGAGTCCGGATGGCGTGGTGCTGATTGATCCGACCTACTGCCTGGGTTGCGCGTACTGCGTGCAGGCCTGCCCGTATGGCTGCCGCTACCTGCATCCCACGAAGCACGTGGCCGACAAATGTACGCTGTGCTATCACCGCATTACCAAGGGGCTCACCACCGCGTGTTGCGAGGCCTGCCCCACGGGAGCCCGGCAATTGGCCGACTTGAAGAACCCCAACGACCCCATTCACGAGTTCCTGAAGACGCATCCCGTGCAGGTGTTGAAGCCGCAGATGGCCACCGGCGCGAAGGCGTACTACTTCGGGCTCGATGGGTCGGTGCGGTGAAAAACAGCTTCTAGCTCCTAGCCTCTAGCTTCTAGCTGCACGTCGCAGACCGAAGCCGAAGCGGCAAGTACCAGAAAGACGAGCTAGGAGCTAGAAGCTAGCAGCTAGGAGCTGTATTTATGAACGGCGTTGTAGGCTTCATGTATCCGAACGAATATGCTCTGCAGTGGAGCATCTTGATCGTTTTGTACCCGTTCATCACGGGATTGGTGGCGGGCGCATTCATTCTGGCGTCGCTGGAGCGAGTGTTTCGCGTGGAAGCAGTGAAGCCGACCTACAGGCTGGCCTTGCTCACGGCGCTGGCCTTTCTGCTCGACGCGCCGCTGCCCCTGCAGCTCCACCTCGGCCACCCCGAGCGCTCGCCGGAGATGTACTTCACGCCCCACGCCACTTCGGCCATGGCCATGTTCGGCTACGTTTACCTCTGGTATCTGATGGCCGTGCTGGTCTTCGAGATCTGGCTCGACTATCGCCGCGACATCGTGATTCTCTCGCAGCAATCGAAGGGCCTGCTGCGGGTGATCTACAAGATCATGACGCTGGGCTCGAGCAACATCAGCGAACGCTCGCGGCGCATCGACGACAAGGTGGGTTGGATCATTACCTTGATCGGTATTCCCTCGGCGTTCCTGCTACACGGCTATGTGGGCTTCATCTTCGGATCGATCAAGGCCAATCCCTGGTGGTCCTCGCCGCTCATGCCCGTGGTGTTCATCTTCTCGGCCATGGTGTCGGGAGTCGCTGCGGTCATGCTGCTCTACATGGCCACCACCAAGCTGCGCAAGCTGATCATCGACATGCGCTGCGTGGACACGATTGCGATGTACCTGTTCTACATTTTCATCATTGACTTCAGCCTGGAGATGCTCGACCTGATTCACCGCATCTACGAGGCCGACGAGTCGTTCCGCAGCCTCGACTTCATGGTGCACACACGGCTCTACATTCCTCACATCGTGATCCAGATCTGCCTCGGCACAGTAACGCCGCTCGTGCTGCTGTTCCTCACCCAGGTGATTCATCTGCGCGAAGCGGTGCGCAAGCGCTTGTACGTACTGTCAGGATGCCTGGCGCTGATCGGCATCTTTGCCATGCGCTGGAACGTGGTGATCGGCGGGCAGCTCTTCTCCAAGAGCTTTCTTGGCTACACCACCTACAAGGTGGATTTGGTGACGCGCGAAGGTCTGCTGGTAGCTATCGGACTGACCATCCTGCCCATGCTCTTCCTGTGGGCGCTGGTCAAGTTGCTGCCTCCGTGGCCCGAGAAGAGTCTGCACCAGGCTCCTGCAGGTGACTGACAACCGCTCCGCGACACAGGACCGGTGAGGAACCATGAACGATCTCCCGGAAGACCGAGAAGAAATCGCCCGGCTCACCAGACGCCTGAGCTCGCTGGAACAACACATCGAAGCGCTGGAACGGCGTGTCGATGCGCTGGAGCATCCACTCGCCGCGCGCTGGCCGCGTCCCTCCGCGGAGTCTGAATCGGCGTTCGTTGCCGCTGCCGCCGCTGAGCCTCCGCAGACCGGCAGTCTCTTCCCGGTGCTGGGCAAAGCTCTGCTGGGCATTGCCGGCGCGTATGTGTTGCGTGCCGTCGAGGAGACCAGCACTCTCCCGCGCCTGATCGTCGCCGCTGTCGGCATTGTGTACGCATTCTTGTGGTTAGTCTGGGCGGCGCGTGTGCGCGGCGGGCCACGCTTCACCAGTTCCATCTACGCCGGCACCTCGGCGCTCATCCTCGCTCCCATGCTTTGGGAGCTGACCCTGCGCTTCAACGTGCTGCCCGCCTCTGCCGCCGCGGTTGTGGTCTGCCTCTTCGCTCTCGCCGCCTTTGCTCTGGCCGCCTTCACGCCGCGCGACCTCGAGCCGGTGTTGCGCGTGGCGTGCATCGCCGCGGCCGCGTTCGCGCTGGCGCTTGCCATCGCTTCGCACGTTCTTCTGCCCTTCGTCGTGGTGCTGTTGATCCTCGCGGCGGTATGCGAGTTTGTGCCGGGATGCGATCGCGTGCCCGAGGTCGGTGCGCTAGTCGCCCTCGCCGCCGACGCGGCCATCTGGATTCTGATCTACGTCTATTTCGCCGGGCAGACCGCACATGAGGGCTATCCTCCGCTGAGCCGCGGCGCACTGCTCGCTCCCGGCATTGCAGTTTTCGTGCTGTTTGCCGCCAGTGTGGGCGTCAAGACGGTTCTACGCGCGCGGCCCATCACGATCTTCGCGATCTTGCAATTAATCCTTGCGTTTCTGCTGGCCGCGGTGAGCCTGGCGGACTTCGGTCAGCCGGCCGGCTTGGCAATTCTTGGCGTCGTCTGCCTGGTTCTTTCTGCCGCGTGTTATACCGCGATCTTTACGGTCTTCGCGCGCGCATCGGATCGGCGCAACTCGGCCGTTTTTGCCGCGTGGGCCGCGGCGTTGCTCCTCGCCGGGAGCTTCCTGTGTCTGCCGCCGTTGCTCTCGATCCTGCTCTTGGGCGCGGCTGCACTGGCGACAGTGGGCTTGGGCCGGCAAGCGCGCTGGGCGGTTTTTGAGTTGTACGGAATGGCATTTCTGCTGTCCGCTTCGGCGGCATCGGGGCTGCTGAATTTTCTGGTGAATGCGCTCGTCGGAACGCCGAGCGGTGCGCCGGCCGTGGGCGTGTGGCTGATCGCGATATGTGCGGCGTTGTGCTACGCGCTTGCGCAGTCGCGCGAAGCTGAACGATGGATTCCGCAGGCACTGCATCTCGGCTTTGCCGCTCTCGCGGCCGGCGCCGTGGCCGCGCTGTTCGTCGACGGGCTCGTCGCGCTGACTGCGCTGCGCGTGATGCCCGGCGCGCATCACCTGGCGTTAAGCCGTACCGTGACGCTGTGCGCGGCGGCGCTCGTGCTGGTCTCTGGTGGCGCGAGCTGGCGGCGCCGGGAGCTGACGCGCCTGGGTTACGCGGCCATCGCGCTCGTTGCAGTCAAGCTGGTCACCGAAGACCTGCGCCACGGCCACCTGGCCTACATTGCCGCCTCCATCTTTCTGGTTGCATTTACGCTCATCGCCGCGCCGCGCGTAGCGCGTGCGCGGCAAAAAGCGTAGCGCACATTACCGATCCAACTCCGGCTCGTAAACGCCGGGATGATAATCCTGCGGTTGAACCATCGGATGCTGTGGGACCATTGGGTGCGGCTTGCGGACGTGGCGAATCTCCTCGATCAGCTTCATCTTGCTGATGTGCACGTCGTAGCCCGTGCCGGGCAGCAGCGATTCCAGCACGAAGGTCTCAGCGTTTCCGCTCTTCAGCTCGCGATAGCGATAGATGCCCACTTCGCCCTCGCTGTTTTCCGTTCCGCCTGAAGGCATGTCGAGGAAGTGCTGTGCATCGGCCGCGCTGGGCGCGGAATGATTCTCGCCCTCAGTCAGGCTCTCAGCCGCGTAGGAACGAACCAGCTTGGTCCAGTAGCGGGCCAGCAGATCGGTCGAAGCAAAGAGGTCGGCCCACACGATCTCACCGCGCACCGCCACCACCACGCCTACCGCGTGCTCGTCACGCAGCTTGGCCAGCACCTCCTCGCGCGCCTTCATCACCGGAGCGGCAGCCTCATCCACCTTCTCGCGCACGGGCGCACTCTGCATTACTTTTGCGTAGCTCGTGGCGCCAGGCTCCATCGGCGGCGCGGCCTCGTACATTGCTCCGCCGCTCCCACCGGATGAAGCGGAGGCCGACGGAGCCACAGCCACCTCCATCTGCGAAATCGCGCCGTGCACCGAGTCCCACACCTGCTGCTGGTCCTGGTCGACCATGGCGCGCTCGCGCACCGTGGGCTGAACCATAAAACTGTGGGCCAGCGATTTGTCTGACGCGCCGAAGACGGGCGAACTCTCCGTCCAGCGGCCGGGCTCAATGCAAAAGACCGAGAGATCGATGGGGTCCGCGTCGGCTGGCACAATGCGGTCTTTTGCAACAATGCGATCCTGTTTGCCGCCCGTGACCACTTCGCCCGCCAGCAGTAGCAGCGGCCGCTTGGAGTGGTTGACCAGCACCAGCGTATTCACCTCGTCGCCGCGATAGGCGTTCTGCGGTTCCGCGGTGCCTCGCGGCCGCACCAGTCCGCGCGCCCGGCCCGCTTCCGTCACCTCCACTTCGCCGCTTTTCAGGCCCTCGTCGAGGGTAATGAATGGCGTCTCCATCGTGGATTTTCCATCGGCCCGCACCACGGGGAACATAAGCAGGTTCCCGCTTACGATCGGAGCCAGCACGCGGTAGGGGCCGTTTGCGCCTTCCCCCGGCCCGCCGGCGGCTTTCACGCGGCTTCCGTGCTCCCATGCCGCCAGCGCAAGAAGCAGTGCAACCACCAATCCCAATCTGCCCAGATTTTTCATCGCTCTCCTCCACCGGCCCTGATTCCCACAGCCGGCCTTAGAGCCTGTCATTCGTTTTGGCGCGCGCGGCGCTGGGAGCCAATTTTTCCCAGTTCGCGAAGCGAGGAGCGACACGTACCAAATGTACGCGAGCGACGAGCGACAAAGAACCGGGGAAAATTGGCCCCAGCCCTGCGGGTTGCGGCGCAAGTCGCGCCATACTTCGTTGTCGTCCTAGGTAGTGGGATCACCACAACCTTCGTCCTCCGCCTCGTCTGGCGCGATTTTCGCTCGCAACGCCTGCGCGTGCCAAAACGAATGACAGGCTCTAACCGTCGAACGGTCAGCAGACAGCTTCTTGCAAGGTTTTTCTGGGACCTCGTTTTTGGCGTATCGTGAGGGCGTGGGAATGGCGCCAACCGAATCCGTGGCCAGCGCAGCGGAGACTGGGATCCCGAACGGGACCGCCGCACTCGACCGCGCCCTGGCCGACGAGCTTTGGCGCGGCTGCGATGCGGCCGGTTGGGGCCTGACCCGCGACGAGTTCGAGCAAATCCTCCTCGATGCGGGGACGGCGCGGAACTTTGGATTGGCCGAAGTTTCAATTGCAACCCCGGCGACACCAAAGCAGCAGGCCGCCTTCTTCCGCGGCCTGTGTGTGGCCGATCTCGCGCTCGCGCGCGCCTGCGCCCGCGGGAACGAGCGCGCGTGGGAGCACTTTGTCGCCGTCTACCGGCAGCCGCTCACCCGCGCCGCCATCGCCATCACCGGCAGCGAAACGTTGGGCCGCGATCTGGCCGAGCAACTCTACGCCGAGCTCTACGGATTGAACATGCGCGAGGGCCAGCGGCGCTGCCCGCTGCTTTCCTACCGCGGTCGCGGTTCACTGATGGCCTGGCTGCGCACCACGCTCGCCCAGCGCCACGTGGACCACTATCGGCGGACGCGCCGCGAGGAGCCCATCGAAGGATTTGACGCGCCCGCGCCCGACCCTCCGCCGCAAACGCCGTCCCGCGAGCTCTCGCTGCTGGAGCGGTCGATTGAACAGGCTGTAAGTGGCCGCGATGCCGAGGATCGCTATCTTCTTGCGGCGTATTATCTTGACGGGCAGACATTGCTTGGGATCGCGCGCGTGCTCGGCGTTCACGAGGCGACGGTGAGCCGTAAGTTGCGCCGCGCCGCGGACCAGATCCGCAAGCAAATCCTCAGGAATCTCGAATGTAACGGCATGAGCCGGCGCGCCGCGCAGGAGGCGATGGGCGCTGACCCGCGTGATCTGGAGGTGAACCTGAAAAAACTGCTGCAAAATTCGCAATCGGAAGCGTTCCAGGAACAGGCGGCGTCATGACTGCGACAAGCCAACACGGATTTCATCCCGATGCGGAGAGCCTGAGCGCGTTATCCGAGCAGGCGCTTGAGGGACGGGAGCGCGCCGAGGTGCTTGCGCATCTTGCCGTCTGCGGACGTTGCCGCCAGGTGGTGGCGTTGGCGCGCGAAGCGGCTGATGCCGGCGCTGTGACCGCAGCCGCGCCGCCACGCAAGGCTATTGAACCAAATGCATGGTGGAAACAGTGGCGGCTTGTCTGGGTTCCGACTGCGGTCGTGGCCGCCTTTGCTGCGGCATCGATCTCTGTCTACATCGAGCAAGCGGATCGGCATGGACCGAACATCAAGGTCGCAGAGCAGCACACCACACAGGGCGCAGCGCCGGCCTCCGCTCCTGCACCAACGGAGCAGGCGGAAGCCGTACCGCCTGCTTCCCCCGCTCCCGCACCGCCGCCGGCGCACGCCGCCAAGCACGCACATCCCGCCGAGGCAGAACAAATGCCCGCGCCAGCGCCGCCTGCGGTTGCTGCGCAAATGCCGCCAGAGCCCAGCGCCCCAGAGCCCGGAGCCGTGGATCAGGTTGAGGTCGCGCGCGAAAGGCCGCCGCTTTCTGGCGCAGAAGAGCAGCAAGCGCCTCCCGAGTTGACAGCCGGCACCATACGCCCCGCCTACTCGCAGCCGGCCTCGGGCGCGTGGGAGGCCAAACAAAAGCAGGCAGAGCAGCAGCGCCAGGCCGAGGTAGACACGTCACAAATGCGCTTCCGTAAGTTCAAGGCCGCGCCCGCGGCGGTGCACGGTGCCAACGTCGCCCCACCGGCCGGCGCCACAGAAACTGTCACGGTCACTGCCGCGCCGCCGCTCGAGACGCAGCCCGTCGCGCTCGCAGAACCCGCGCCGATGCTGGAAATCAAATCCTCCCGGGGCGTCTCCACCCCCGCGAGGCCGTTGCAACTGCCCAGCGGATTGGCAGCCGTCTCCATCGCGTCCGGCGGGCATTTCCTGCTGGCCATCGACAAAGCGGGCGCATTGTTTTTGAGCGAGGACCAGGGCGCCACGTGGGAGCGCATCGCCACGCAGTGGACGGGGCGCGCCGTCGCCGTGCGGCAGCAAGCTCGAGACCATGGCGCCTTGCGGGCTGCTCCGGCTGCTCAAAACGGAACGACGGGCAGATCCTCTCCCGATGCCGGTTCCGCGCCTTCACTCACCGTATTCTTTGAACTTTCAAATAACAAAAATCAGACGTGGGTGAGTACAGATGGTCGAACCTGGACCTCAAAATAAGTTACTGCGCCCAGCATCCCGCCTCATGCGCGATTCCTGTCTCTAGGAATTCCTTCCCGCTGCCGAAGAACCATTTGTCGGAATGCGTGCGACCAGTGCGCCAGGCGACCTGGCGCTCAGGAAACGGGAGCCGTCTTCGCGAATGCGCAACGATGCGCGAGTTTTGGGGAGGTGCTGTGGTGGGAATGGATGCGGGGCACGGGCAAGCGGCCACAATGCCCTGGGCGCATCTGCGGCTTCCGCCTTTCCCGCAGGTGGCCGTGAGAGTTCTGCAGTTGGCCAGCGATGAGAACGTGCAGCTGCATCAATTATGCGATCTCATCTCGTCCGATCCGGCATTCGCCAGCGAAGTGCTCACCGTGGCCAACTCCCTGCTCTACGCGCCGCGTTATCCCTCCACCAGCATCCTGCAGGCCGTAGCCGTGCTGGGCGCAAACACACTGCAGGGCATGTGCGTTACGGTCGGCGTGCGCGCCTATCTCGGCAAAACCATGAGTCACCCCGCGATGCGCAACCTGTGGCGGCACAATCTGGGGTGCGCCATTGTCGCACAACGGCTGGCGGCGGTGGGATTTATTGACAAGGACACGGCCTTTACCGCCGGCATTCTGCACGACGTGGGCCGAATGGGCCTGGCGCTGATCCAACCCGCGGCTTATGCCGCACTGCTCGAAAAGCATCAGGGAGCCTCGGCGACCCTGCTCGAAGCCGAGCGCGTGCTCTTTGGCTGGGATCACTGCGAAACCGGACGCCAGTTGATCGGCGACTGGAAGCTCCCGGAGGAATTCGAATCCGTAGTCGCCCAGCATCATAAGCCACGGCGCACCGACGGCGCGTGGGATGTAACGGAGCTGGTGAAGGTGAGCTGCGCCATGGCCTCCAGCATCGGCTTCGCCGCGTTTCCGGGTTGCGCAACAACGCCGTTCAGCAACCTGCTGGAGGCGCTACCCGCACGCGAACGCAGGCTCTTCCATGGCGATGAGGAGACACTGAAAAAGGACGTGGCCGAGAGCATTCACGCCATTGAGTCAGTGTAAGTACAAGTATCCTGGGGTGCCCCATCCTAAACGCGCTTCTTGCGTTTAGGGTGGGATAGCACAAACCCCAACTCACCTCTCTCAACTCAGCACAAACAGGGGTGCCCCACGTCTCGATTCTGAGACGTGGGTAGCACGAACCTTAACTCAGCAATCTTCGCTACGGGCGCATCAGCTTGCGCTGCAACTGCTCCAGCGTCTGTCCCTTGGTCTCGGGGAAGAAGAACATGACCACGATTAACTGCACCACCGTAGCAGCCGCAAAGAAGGCGAAGGGCGCTCCCTTGTTGAAGTAGTGGGCCAGAATCGGAAACGTGAAGAGAATCGTGGTGTTGATGGCGGAAAGGCTGGCGTTGCCCACACCCTGCCCCTTGGCGCGCACTGCGTTGGGAAAGACCTCGCCGATGTAGACAAACACCACCAGTCCCTGCGAGAGCGCGAAGAACGCGATGAACCCAACCAGCAGGACGATCAGCGCCGACTGGTGGCTATTCGAATAGAAGATCCATGCCACGCCGGACAGGCAAATTGCGGTTCCGATGGCGCCTACCACCAGCAGGCTCTTGCGGCCGAACTTGTCGATCATCGCCATGCCCACCAGCGTGAAGAGCAGGTTCGTCGCGCCGATGGCGATGGCCTGCGAGTCGCTGGAAAGCTGGCTGAAGCCGGCCGCGGTAAAGATGCTGTGCACGTAGCTGAAAATCGCGTTGATGCCTGTCAGTTGATTGAATGCGCCAATCGCGATGGCCAGAAACAGTGGATAGCGGTACTTCCACTGGAAGACGGGTTCGTGCACCTTGGCGTGTTCCGATTGCAATGCCGCCTGAATGTCGGCCAACTCGGCCTTGGGATCCGGTGCCCCCACCAGCGAAAGCACTTTGAGAGCTTCGTCGATCTGGTTGCGCGAAGCCGACCAGCGTGGTGAGAGCGGAATGCTCAAGAGCAGGATGAGGAAGAGGAGCGTGGGCGCCGCGGCCACACCCAGCATCACGTGCCACTCCAGCGCGCCCAGGTTGCCAAGGCGGACCACGTAGTTGGAGATCAGGCCGATCAAAATGCCTGAGACCACGTTGATTTGGAACAGGCCCACGAGACGCCCGCGCCATTGCGCCGGAGAAAGTTCGGTAATGTAGACCGGTCCCAGCACACTGCATGCGCCAATGGCCATTCCGCCCACGAAGCGGCCCGCGAGCAACATGGGCCAGCCCACGGAAAACGCCGCAACCAGGCAAGCGCACAGGTAGACTGCGGCGGCAATGCGCAGCGCCGACCGTGTGCCGATCCTCTGGCCGATGATGCCGGCGCAGAAACAACCCAGAATGTTGCCTACCGGCGAGGCCGCGACCGTGAGGCCTATGCCAGTCGGGCTTAGGCCATAGAGCTTCGTCACCGAATCGATGATTCCGGAGATGACAACAGTGTCGAATCCATACAGCAGGCCGCCCAGGGCACCGGTAAGCGCGGCTTTCATCAATTTGGCATTGGGTCGCATCGTGAGTCGTCCTTGAAGTTCCAAATCATACTACAGACTCGCCCCGTGCGAGGCAAAGCACCCTCCGCTGCGGCGTTCGCTTCCCGGCAAGGCAAATTCGGAGAACCGGTTGCTCGCAGGGGGGCGATTAGGCCGGTTCGCGTTTCCTCAGGTGGCGGCGTTGGGCAGCACCGCCAGGACCCGGCAGCGATGCTTGTCGGCAGCGCTCCAGGCCAGCGGCATCTCGCTCTCCATGCACGCGCAATCGCCGGTCTCGAGCACCTCGTGCATGGCGCCCGCGTCCAGGCGCAGGCGTCCCTCGAGCACATAAATCACGGCGCCGGTTTCCTCAAAGGCGTTCATGGCCACGGTCGAGCCGCCGGGCGGGAACTCTACCACCTGCGCAACCAGCCGGAATCCCTCACCATCGGCATTCAACGGCGTCACCTTTACCGGCTCCATCCCGCGCCCGTTGCCCTGCAGGTGCGCTTTGCGCGTGATGGAGAGCTTGTGGCGCGAGGGCTCGTTGAAGAAGTAATCCATGCCCACGCCGTAGACGCGGGCGATGGTGGCCAGCGTGGGCAACGTAGGAATCATCCGGTCCGTTTCGAGCTTGGAGAGCAACGCCGTGGAAAGCCCGGTTTCGGCCGCCAGCCGGGAGAGGGTGAGCCGTTTGCTGTTGCGCAGTGAGCGCAGCTTAAGGCCTATGCAATACGGCTCCAGAGACCATTGGGCGTATGAAACAGCCTTGGACATCGCCAGCTCCGGTAGAGTGCTGTGGAATCTGTGAACCAGTCTACGGCAATTCCCGGGCCTATGCATCGCCCGTCATTTTGGCGTCACGGGTTGCAGCCACGCGCCGTTGCCCACCGCGTTCCACACCTCGAAGCAGCGCACCTTAGGGCCTGTCATCCAATTCTCAGGCGTCAGCGACGGGAGCCGATTTTTTCGAGTTCTAGGAGCGAGGAGCGAACTGTAATCAGTTACTGGAGCGACGAGCGACAATGAAATCGGGAAAAACGGCCCCGTCCCTTCGGGTTGCGGCGAAAATCGGGCCATACTTCGTTGTCGTCCTCGCCTTGGAATCACCAAAGCCTTCGTCCTCCGCCCCCGGGGTCCCCATCGACAGGTCTTCGTCGATGGGGTAGGCCTCGTCTGGCCCGATTTTCGCTCGCAACGCTATAGCCTGAGAATTGGATGACAGGCCCTACACCTTCACAAAGATCTTCTTGCGGTAGAGCAGCCACACCGGCAGGAAGCAAACCGCCGTGTAGACAATCACGTAGACGAACGATCTCCATCCCGGATCCGGAATGTGCATGAAAACGTGCTGGAACACATAGCGAATCGGGTTCGTCGGATTCCCGGCGTCGGTGAAGTGAATCTGCACAAGGAGCACGTAGATCTCCTCGCTGATGAGGTACGCCACAATGGCGTTCGAGCCGAAGACCAGCCACGGCCAGGCCAGCGCCTTGCTCCAGCCCTTTTGGCCCCAGTCGCGCTGCTCCATCGCCCAATACACAAGCGCGAGCGCGACGAGCGACCAACCCGCCGCCACCAGCACGTAGGAGCTGGTCCACATCTTCTTGTTGAGCGGGAACCAGATGGCCCAGACATATCCCAGCGCAAGACACGCCGCCGCGCCCCCAACCAGGCCCAGTGTTTTGATCTTCGTGGGCATCCAGCCTCTTAGCCACAGGCCCGTAAGCAGACCCAGCAGTGCGGTCCCGATCGCCGGAATGTCGCTCAGCAATCCCTCGGGATCGCGCGCGTCGTGCTGCGGCGCGTCCTCATAGAGATGGCCGGGCATGAGCTGGCGATCGAGCCAGGCCACAATGTTCTGGTTCTTATCGAGGAAAGGAACGTCGCGGCCGGGCACTCCTGCTCCCGGCACCGGAACCCAGCGCACCAGCACCCAGTAGCCAACCAACAGGCAGACCAGCAGTGCCACCTTCGTCCACACCCGCCGGTCCCACAGATAAAGAAGCGCCACAATCAGGTAGCAGACGGCGATGCGCTGCAAGACGCCGTAAATACGCAGGTGCTCAAGATGGAAGTGGGGAAAGCCGTTGGCAAACACTCCCAGCGCAAACAAAATGGCCGCGCGGCGCACCGCGTGACCTGCGAGTTTGGTGCGCGAGTCGCCGCGCCGCAGCCGCGCCTCGGTCGAAAAGACGATCGACACGCCCACCACGAAGAGAAACGTGGGAAAAACCAGGTCGGTGGCCGTCAATCCGTTCCACGCGGCATGGTGCATTTGCGCCCATGCGCCGGAGCCGGCGTTGTTCACCATAATCATGAAGGCGATGGTCAGTCCGCGCAGCACGTCAAGCGAAACCAGGCGCTTTTGAGGCGTGAGGGCAGAAGGCAGTTTGATCATTCGGTTCTCCGTTTGTACCGATTGCAACAATGCTCAATACCCTATCCGCAGGGGCCCGTCTTCGCCAAGTGGAAAGCCGTTGCTGCGCCGGGCAATTTCGGACACCGCGTTTCCATCACCGATGGACGGTCTGTGCCATCTTTCCGTCGCTCCCTGCCGGGGTCGTGGAATCGCGAGCGCACAGGCTTCCTGTGACGCGCGGCCCCTCCCGCTGTTACACTCCCCTTTCAGGTATTTCTCAAGAACTTTGTTTGCCATCGTCCGGAGGCTATCGTGTCCGAGTTTCAGCCCTTCGTTCCCGCCGACCAACACCCCCGCGAATTCACGCTCCGCGCCGTGTTGCTGGGTGCGCTCTTCGGCCTCATCTTTGGTGCCGTCACCGTCTATGTGGGTCTTCGCGCGGGACTTACCGTCGCCGCCTCCATTCCCATCGCGGTCATCTCCATCAGCTTCCTGCGCGACAAGGGCAAGGTCTCCATTCTGGAGTGCATCATCGTCCAGACCACCGGCAATGCCGGCCAGTCCATTGCCGCGGGCGTCATCTTCACCCTTCCGGCGCTCATCTTCCTCGGCTTCGATCTCGAATACTCGCGCATCTTCATGCTGGCGCTCATCGGCGGCTATCTGGGCGTGCTCTTCATGGTGCCGCTGCGGCGTCCGCTCATTGTCGAGGAGCACGGCAACCTCAAGTTCCCCGAAGGCACCGCCTGCGCCGACGTGCTCATGGCCGGCGCCAAAGGCGGCGCGTTCGCCAGCCGCGTCTTCTTTGGACTCGGCCTGGGCGCGTTCTACACCTTCTTCCAGAACAGGTACCTCTTCGGCGTCTGGCCAAGTACGCCCGAGTATCAGCCCGACCTCGGCATGCAACACGTCTTGAAAGGCGCATCCATCAAGGCTGACGCCACGCCCGAATATCTCGGCGTGGGCTACATCATTGGCGCGCGCACTGCGGGCACCATGTTTGCCGGCGGCGTCTTCTCCTGGCTCGTCCTCATGCCGCTCATTTATTTCTTCGGCAAGGATCTGCCGCATCCCATCTATCCCGGCACCGTGCCCATTGCCCAAATGGGCCCGAGCGATCTCTGGATCACCTACATTCGTCCCATGGGCGCAGGCGCGGTGGCCGCAGCCGGTCTCATCACGCTTTTCAAAACGCTGCCCACCATCGTCGGCGCGCTGCGCTCCGGCTTCGCGCAGATGCGGCACCGTTCCACTGCCGCGGTTGAGCCCATCCGCACCGAGCGCGACCTCGCGATGAGCACCGCGATCATCGGCTCCATCGTGCTCGTCGTCCTCATGTTTTTCTTCCTCTGGTTCAAGCCCGTTCCCGGCGCGCAGGTGGGCCTGTTCGCCAACCTTGCCGCATCGATTCTCGTGGTCGCGTTCGGGTTCCTCTTCGTCACCGTCAGTTCTCGCATCGTCGGCCTCATCGGCAGCTCGGCCAACCCCATCTCCGGCATGACCATCGCCACGCTCATGGCCACGTCGGCCATCTTTCTCGTCAGCGGCTGGACCGCTCCGGCCTTTGGCGCCCTCGCCATCACCATCGGCGGCGTGGTCTGCATCGCATCCGCCGAGGCGGGCGACACTTCACAGGACCTGAAGACCGGCTTCATCGTCGGCGCCACGCCGAAGCTGCAGCGCTTTGCGTTTCTCATCGGTATCGCCGTCTCCACCATCGCCATCGGTTTCACGCTGCAACTCATGAACCAGAGCCTGCAAACCTTCCGCGCCGCCCCGCAGGTATGGGACATCAACGCGTCGCATCCCGGCGTGGAGATTCAGCGCGACGTTCACGGGCTCGTCGACCAGTTCCCCGTCCTCGCCGCCGACAATTCCACGAGCCTCCACCACAAGAGCGAGTATCTTGTGCTCAACGCCATCGGCTCCTCGGAGCTGGCCAACGGCAAGTATCTCTATTCGCCCGCCACGGGCCGTATTGAAGTGCGCTGGATTCCCGGCATCGGCAGTGAAAACGCCGCGGCACCGCAGGCACAGTTGATGGCCACGGTCATCAACGGCATCCTGACCCAAAAACTGCCCTGGGGACTGGTCATGCTCGGCGTCTTTCTCGTCATCGCCGTGGAATTGCTCGGCGTCCGCTCGCTCTCGCTCGCCGTGGGCGCGTATCTTTCCATCGGAACCACGCTCGCCATCTTCACGGGCGGCGTGGTGCGCGCGCTCGTCGATTGGTCCGCCAAGCGCTCCGGCAACTCCGAAGAGTCCGACTCCGATGTCTCGCCGGGTTCGCTCTACGCCTCAGGCCTGATCGCTGCCGGCGGCATCATCGGCCTCCTCGGCGTCGGCCTTCAGGGCTACGAAATAACCTTCCACAAATCCAACCCCATCGGCTGGCCGCACACGTTCCTCTACAACCCATGGGTCTCGGTCGTGGCCTTCGCGCTGCTGGCGTATTCGCTGTTCTACTTCGCGCGCAAGCCGCTGAAGAAGTAGGCGGGAGCGGCGGCGCTTGTATTGGGACTTAAGTGAGAGTCGTCAAGGGTTCAAGTCAACGCGGCCACGGGGCGCGACGATTGCACGAGGAAGAGGCATGGAAGACACGGCTATCGAGATTGGGCGATTGCCCAACGGGCAGGAGACGCCGAAAGGGCTCCTCTACCACTACACGACGCTCGAAGGACTGCTCGGAATCGTAAAGAGCGAAGCAATCAGGGCGACCCACATCCGTTACCTGAATGACGCTTCTGAGCTCGACAACGCGTTTTCTCCAGAGAGCACCTATCCCCTCTTAGAAAGCCTGTTCCCAGACCCCGGCCAGGAGGTTAAAGAACTCGTTAGAGCCCTCATGAAGCCTCCTCAGGATCGCTATGACGCATTCGTGGCGTCTTTCACCGACGACGGAGCGACTAAGCAAGACCCGGGAGATCGCCTCAGTCAGTGGAGAGCGTACTCGGACATCTCGGGTGGATGCAGCTTGGGATTCGACCACGACTTGATCCTGAAGGGGTGGGAAAAAAGCGGGATTAGAGCAGCTGGCGCTGAATGCAACCTACTACGCTGCAAGTACACCGCGTTGGAGAAGGCCCAGGTCGCGAAAAGCATCGGAGAAACTAGATCCAAGGACTTCAACCAGGCGTTGAATCAATACCTGAGTCTATTTGAAGGCGAGAACGGCAGAGCCCCCAACCAGGCGGAAGTTGAGGATCTACAAAAAAGGTCTATTGCTCGCGTCCTAGGCGTTTCGTGCGCCGATTATTACCTGGAGGCAGCCGGGTTCAAAGACAAGTCGTTCTCAGAGGAACTTGAATGGCGAATCTTGATCCATGCCGTCCGGCAAAATCTATTGCTCGAGCATTCCAAGAATCCAGACGTTCCGATCATTAATTTCCGCCGCGGGAAATTCGGGATGACGCCCTATGTTGAGCTCCCCCTAAATCTCAAGGCCCCTGAGTCCCCTCTGCGGAGGATAGTCATAGGGCCAGCGCCGCACAGAGAAGAGTCCGTCATGGCCGTCAGAATGCTCCTTGAGAGCAACGGGATAGGAATCAAAGGCGAAAACGTCCCCAACGGAGTCGAAGTCAAGGGGTCGGAGATCCCGTACCGGAACTGGTAAAGCTCGAAGCCTCGTTGCCTCATCCCTCGCGCCCTTTACCAGGCGTGGGATCGCGTCGCGTGCCCCAGGTCTCAATTTTTGAGACCCGGGAATGCACTCCAGCCTACGCCACCACGCGCAACCGCACGCCCTCCTGTTCCTGCAGGCAGGCGATGATGTTGAACAGATTCGCCGCCGTCGGATTCCCCTTCGGACCGAACATCTGGTGCAGCGTCTTCACATGAATGCCGGTCTTCTCCGCGAGCGTTGGAAAACCCACCGTCGCGTTGATAAAGTCGCGCAGAATCTCACGCCCTAGCGCATTCTCGCCCGCCAGAAGCGCTTCGATCGCGTCGCGCAGCAATCCGCGGCGGAACTTCTCGTCCCGCTGCACACGCGCCTGCACCGTCTGCCGAAAATCCCGAGTCAACGCCATGGTTCGCTCCTCTTTTGCCGCTTGTAGTCGAGCCAGTATTCCTTCGCCATCGCAATATCGTTCTGCTGGCGCAGCTTTGTTCCGCCACAGAGCAGAATCACAATCTGCTCGCCGTCTTTGCCGAAGTACACCCGGTAACCCGGACCGAAGTCGATGCGGTACTCAAAGACTCCGCCAGCGACGCCCTTCACATTCGAGAAGTTTCCCAGCCCCAGACGATATAGAGCCGTAGTCACACGCCGGGCAGCCTCGGAGTTGAGACGGTCGAACCACTCGCCGAACAGATAGCGCCCATCCTGGCTGCGATATTCCCGGAGTTCGAACATCCTAGTTATAGTAACATATATTTTCCCATTGGGCGCTGCCGCATCTTGCGCGTCTCAAACGTGTTCGCACCCCTCCGCTACAATAGTGTGAAGCTCCTGCCAGCCGGGAACCGGGGTCCCCGCGGACAGGTCTTCGTCCGTGGGGTGGAGAACCCAGAGTCCCTGGTTCGCCAGGAGCGTTCACACATGATGCTGCCAGAAAATCTTCCTGAAGCCCTTACCTTCGACGATGTCCTGCTGGTGCCCGCCTACAGCGAGGTGGTGCCCGCGCTTGTGAGCACGCAAACCCAATTGACGCAAGGGATTACGCTCAACACCCCGCTGATTTCGTCGGCCATGGATACGGTCACGGAGTCGCGCATGGCCATCGCCATGGCGCAGCAGGGCGGCATCGGCATCGTGCACCGCAACCTCTCCATTGCCGACCAGGCCGGCGAAATCGACAAGGTGAAGCGCTCCGAGAGCGGCATGATCGTCGATCCCGTGACCATCAGCCCGGAAAAGACCATCGGTGACGCGCTCGATATCATGCGCCGCTATCGCATCTCCGGCGTGCCCGTCACGCAGGGCAAGCGGCTGGTGGGCATTCTCACCAATCGCGATCTGCGCTTTGAAACGCGCACCGATATTCCCGTGGGTGACGTGATGACCAAGGAAGATTTGATCACCGTACCCGTGGGCACCACGCTCGAAGAGGCCGAGCTGATCCTGCACAAGCACCGCGTGGAAAAACTGCTGGTGGTGAGCGAGCAGTACGAATTGAAGGGCCTGATCACGGTCAAGGACATCCAGAAGAAATTGAAGTACCCCAACGCGAGCAAGGACGACCAGGGCCGGCTGCGCGTGGGCGGAGCCATCGGGGCAACGGGCGACTATATGGAGCGCGCGGCGGAGCTGGTGCGCAACCGTGTAGACGCCCTGGCCATCGATTCGGCGCATGGACACTCGTCGCGTGTGCTCGATGCGGTGCGCGAAGTGAAGAAGCGCTTCAGCGATGTAGCCCTGCTGGCCGGCAACGTGGCCACCTACGAGGGAGCAATGGCGCTCATCGACGCCGGCGCCGACGCCATCAAGGTCGGCATCGGGCCCGGATCCATCTGCACTACGCGCATGGTCACCGGCGCAGGCATGCCGCAGATCACCGCCATTGCCGAAGCGTACCGCGCCGCGCACAAGCACGGCATTCCGGTGATTGCCGACGGCGGCATCAAATACTCCGGCGAAATCACCAAGGCCATTGCCGCGGGCGCCAGCTCCGTGATGATCGGCTCGCTCTTTGCCGGCGTGGATGAGAGCCCCGGCGAAACTATTCTCTATCAGGGGCGCAGTTTCAAGACCTATCGCGGCATGGGATCGCTGACCGCCATGAGCCAGGGCTCGGGCGAGCGCTACTTCCAGGGCTCATCCGATTTGGCGGGCGCGGACAGCGGGCCCACAGACGTGGTGCAGCGCGAGCGCGCCAATGAAAACCGCCTCGCCAAATTTGTTCCCGAAGGCATTGAGGGGCGCGTTCCCTATCGTGGGCCGCTCGAAGCCATGGTCTTCCAGCTTGTCGGCGGTCTTCGTTCCGGCATGGGCTACCTGGGGTGCGGCAGTATCGCGGAGCTGCAGGAGAAGGCGAAGTTTGTGCGCATCTCCGGCGCCGGGTTGCGCGAGAGTCACGTGCACGATGTGATCATCACGCGCGAAGCACCCAACTACCATGTCGAGTAAGCAGCGCGGCCTTTGGTTCTGGATCAGCGCATGGTTGCCGGTGGCCGTAGGCATCGCCATGATCGCCATCGAGTCGACCGCGGCTTTCGGCTCCGACCGCACCTCGCATCCCCTGCGCTGGCTTGTGCAACTGTTCTTCGGCCAGCTGAGCGACACGACCTGGGATCTTCTCCATCACTACATACGCAAGTCGGGCCACTTCCTGGGCTACGGAGCGCTGGGATTGGTATGGCTGCGCGCCTGGCGCATGACCTTGCCTGGCGCGCGATTCCTCTCCCAGGCAGGACTGGCGCTGCTGGGAACGGCGCTGGTAGCAAGTTGGGATGAGTGGCACCAGACCTTCCTGCCCAACCGTACCGGTTCACCCTGGGACGTGCTGCTGGATTGTTGCGGCGCCGCGGCGATGACCGGAGTGGTCTGGCTGTGTCTGCGCTGTTTTCGTCGCGCGCAGCCAGCCCGCATAAACTAAAGGCGCTTCACGGCGCTCCGGATCGCAATGTGCGCAGCAAGTCCGGCGCAGACGCGCAGTTTCGCTCTTGCGTTTTACCTTGCGACGTGCGCGCTTACACGGCCGTGGCCTGTTCCACCGCGGGCCCATGGCTCGCCATGCCAGGCATCGGCATCCGCACCACGGCGGAAGACGGGTCCGGCATCATCGCCGGCAGATTCCGGCTTAGGAATTCAAGTTCTGCGGCGGCAATGAAGGTCTTCGCGGCAGTGGAATTCCAGCGGCGCAGTGCAGTCTTGATGAGAAGCCCCAGATCAGAGAAAAACGTGGCTTGCGCCAGATACTCGGCGTCCATTTGCCGCTTTGCCGGCAGCACCACTTCGCGATAGTAGCCGTCCAACCGTTCCCGAGAAATGCGCGCGAGAATGGCCGCCTCCTGCGCGAATGCGATCGTCGCCACTCCCGTCACGCCGGGGCGGCAGGGCAGGTCGCACGGCACGAATTCCGGGATCTTAGGGCGCGGACCCACCAGGCTCATGTGTCCCAGCAGCACATTGGCAAGCTGCGGCAGTTCATCGAGCTTCCAGCGGCGCAGGAATGAGCCGATCGGAGTAAAGCGCTGATTGTGCAGCGTGGTGATGAGGTGATGCGCCTCGCCTGAGACATGCATCATGGTGCGGAACTTGAAGATGGTGAAGGTCCGGCCGTTCATGCCCACGCGCTTTTGCAGGAATAGAACCGGGCCTCGCGACGTCAGGCCCACGGCTGCGCCGATGGCCAGCAAGACCGGTACCAACACAGGCATCGCCAGCAGCACGCATACACAATCGAAGACTCGCTTGGCCGCCGAACGCGTCCACGGGCTGAGTCCCATCCTGTATAGGTCGAACGCCTGGGAGTTTCCACTGAGCATGAATAGCCGGAAACCCCGCGCTACCGAGTCCGTTCTCTGCGGCGCAGCGCGCAACTCGTCACCGGCAAGATATGTATGCGTCCCTTCCTTGCCAGCATCTACGGGTTTATGAGTGAAATGCGGAAGAAAGACTGATGAATCCATGGTGATTTCCTGGCCCAAACACTCGATACGCAAGCTTCCCCTCTGGCATTTGCGAGAGCGATGGATTGTCGAGCAGATCAGAAATGAGACAAACACCAGGTTGCGAAAAGATATTGCGGCAGATACGATCGATTCGCCGTCTTTCTTATAAGTGTCCGGCGATGCTGCGACACATCTTTTATTAACTTTGGACTACCGCCGCGCGCCAACTCATTACGTGCGGGTTGAAACAACGGCAGTCAAGCGGAAAAGAAAAACCATCTAGCAACAAGTTCGACCGTATGGCATAACAGAGTCAATTCTCTCCATGCAAATTGCCGTGCTGCAGATCACATCTGTAACGGGAATCAACTGAGTAACGAAATGCGGATGAGCGCTCGATGAACTTTCCCCTTTCTTCCCCGCCGGACCGGAGCAGGCAATCGTGACAAAGGTCATGCAACAAGTAATTAATAAGTTATCTATCCCCCGTGCCCCTTCATAAGCTGCGTTACACGAACACTCACGCTGGCACATACAATCGGGCAGACCACTTGTGTCCCCGATTCATCCTCCAAAAAACAACGCGGGCACATCCCAGATGGGAGATGCCCGCGTGACTTTTTGCGCGGAACGATGAAGCCGGCCGGACTGCCGCTGTTTACGCAGCCTGCTCGCCGCCCTCGGTTTCTTCCGCTTCTTTCTTCTGCTCTTCGAGCTGCTTTTCGAGCTCGGCCCTCTTCTTGGCTTTCAAGTCGGCGCGCTTCTGGCGCTTCACTTCCAGCTGCTTTTCCGCGCCCAGCAATTCGATGAACGCCTTGGCGGCGCCGTCGCCCTGCTGGAAGCCGGTGCGAACGATCCGCAGATAGCCGCCGTTGCGGTCGCCGTAGCGCGGAGCCACGACGTCAAAGAGCCGCTTGACGGCATCGTCGGTGCGGAGGAAAGCGTGCGCCTGGCGGCGCGAGTGCAGATCGCCCTTTTTGCCCAGGGTGATCATCTTTTCGATGTGCGGACGAACCGCCTTGGCCTTCGCCACGGTGGTCTCCACGCGGTCTTCTTCGATGACGGACGTGACCAGGTTGCGCAGCAGCGCGCGACGATGGCTGGTGTTGCGTCCGAGCTTGAATCCTGCATTGCGATGGCGCATAGCAAACTCTCTCTTCGGTGACAGATGTCGTTAGCAGGTTTCAGGTGTCAGGTTTCAGGTGTCAGTGATGAGCTAAGCGGCTTTTCCCTGATCCCTGAAACCTGATCCCTGATCCCTGTTCTTAGAAATTCTCCGTCTCGGTAGGCAACTGCAGATCCACCGAGTCGAGCGGTTCTTCTTCCTCGTCGTAACGGCCAAAGCCCGCGGCCAGCGCCGTCTGCGGCGGAATGCTGGTGGGCCCAGGCACCGCGTTGCCCTGTTCGTCGATCTTCATGCCCAGCGACAGACCCATCTGCGCCAGGATTTCCTTGATCTCGTTCAGGCTCTTGCGGCCGAAGTTCTTGGTCTTGAGCATCTCGGCTTCGGTCTTCTGCACCAGCTCGCCAATGGTCTGAATGTTGGCGTTCTTCAGGCAGTTGTAGCTGCGGACCGAAAGCTCCAGCTCTTCCACCGAACGGTTGAGATTGTCGTTGCGGAGCAGGATGCGGCCTTCCTCGCCGCGCGCTTCGGCCTCGATCTCTTCCTCGAAGTTGATGAAGATGTTCATGTGGTCCTTGAGCAGCTTGGCGGCCAGGCCGATGGCATCGGCAGGCAGCACGGCTCCGTTGGTCCACACTTCCAGGGTCAGCTTGTCATAGTCGGTGATCTGGCCCAGGCGGGCGGCGTCGACCACGTAGTTCACGCGACGCACCGGCGAGTGCACGGAATCCACCGGGATGAATCCGAGTCCGAGGTCGGCATCGAAGTTCTTGTCGGCCGAAACGTAGCCGCGGCCGCGCTTGAGGCGCATCTCCATGTCGAGCTTGCCGCCCTCAGAGAGAGTGGCAATGTACACATTCTTGTCGAGGATCTCGACGTCGCTGTCGGCCTCGATCATGCCGCTGGTGACCACGCCGGGCTGGTCGGCGCGCAGGTACAGCGCCTTGGGACCTTCGCCCTGCAGCTTGAAGGGAATCTGCTTGAGGTTGAGAATGATGTCGGTCGCGTCTTCAACCACGCCGGTGATGGACTGGAACTCGTGCAGCACGCCCTCGATGCGGACCGCGGTGACGGCAGCGCCTTCAATGGAGCTGAGCAGCGTGCGGCGCAGGGCGTTGCCAATGGTGGTGCCAAAGCCCCGCTCAAAGGGCTGGGCGCTGAACTTTCCGTAAGTGTCGGTAAGCGTCTCGGCATCGACCGCCAGGCGCTTCGGTTTTTGGAATCCTCTCCACAACATATTCGTCTCTCGTTTCCCGCGCGGCGTGTACGTCGCGATGCATTTTGCGGCGGCCGCGCAAGTTCTCCTTCGGTTGAAATGCAGCTTCTAGCCGCTAGCTCCTAGCTTCTAGCTCATTGTGCCCGAATTGAGTTTGTCAACTCCGCACGAAAAAGCTAGAGGCTAGTAGCTAGAAGCTAGTAGCTGTTATTTGCTGTACAACTCCACAATCAACTGCTCATTGATCGGCAGGTTGACGTCCGCGCGCTTGGGCAACTGCAGCACGCGCCCGGACATGTTTTCAAAGTTCGCTTCCAGCCAGGCGGGAACGGGGTTCTGCGCAGCGAACTGCGAGGCCTGCTCCACGATCACCAGCTTCTTGGCGCTGTCGCGGATGGCGATCTCGTCGCCCACGTTCACCTGGTACGAGGGAATGTTCACCTTGCGGCCGTTCACGGTCACGTGCCCGTGACGCACCACCTGCCGCGCCTGACGGCGCGAGATGGCGAAGCCCAGCCGGAAAGCCACGTTGTCGAGGCGCCGTTCGAGCTGCTGGATCAGCAGTTCGCCGGTCACGCCTTGCGCGCGGTTGGCTTTCTCGTAGTATTCGCGGAACTGGCCCTCGAGCGTGAAGTACATGCGCTTGGCCTTCTGCTTTTCATGCAGTTGCAGGCCGTAGCCCACGATCTTGGCCTTGCGGTCCTTGCCGTGCTGTCCCGGCGGGAAGTTGCGCTTCTCCAGCGGGCAGCGGTCCGAGGTACACTTGGTGCCCTTCAAAAATAACTTGGTGCCTTCGCGACGGCAAAGGCGGCAAACTGCTCCGGTATAACGTGCCATTTCTTCTCCTGACTTCGGATGCCGGCCGGTTTACATCCTCGGCGGACTTCGTCCCGGCCCGGTGTTAGCTTCTAGCTCCTAGCTTTTAGCTTCTCCCTGCTCCATCGGAAAGCCGCGGACTCAACCGTCAGCATGATGGAGCTAGCAGCTAGAAGCTAGCGGCTAGTAGCTGTTTCTTACACGCGCCTCCGCTTCGGCGGCCGGCAGCCGTTGTGCGGCACCGGCGTCACGTCGCGGATGGTCTTCACTTCGATGCCCGCGGCAGCCAGCGCGCGGATGGCCGATTCGCGGCCCGAACCCGGACCGGCGACCCGCACATCCACCGTGCGCACGCCGTGATCGCGCGCCATGCCGGCAGCGTTTGAAGCCGCCTGCTGCGCCGCGAAGGGCGTGCCCTTGCGCGAACCGCGGAAGCCCAGCGAGCCCGAGCTCTTCCAGCTCAGCGTGTTGCCCATCTGGTCGGTGATGGTAACGATGGTGTTGTTGAACGAGGCCTGAATGTGCGCAATGCCGTACGGCACATTCTTGCGCTCGCGCTTCTTGAACTTCTTGGTCTTGCCCTTCTTGCCGGAGTCGGCCTTCTGCTCTGGTTTCGCCATTAGGTCTTCGCCGTCGCTTTCTTCTTGCCGGCAATCGTGCCCTTACGCGGGCCCTTGCGAGTGCGGGCATTGGTGTGGGTACGCTGGCCGCGCACCGGCAGGGACTTCCTGTGGCGCAGGCCGCGATAGCTCTGGATGTCAATGAGGCGCTTGATGTGCATCGAGACGTCCTTGCGCAGGTCGCCTTCCACGTCCCCTTCGTCCTCAATGACCTGGCGGATCCGGTTCACCTCGTCCTCGCCCAAATCCTGGACCTTCTTGAAGGCGTCAACGTTCGCCTTATCCAGTATCTTGCGCGCGCGAGGCTGGCCGATGCCGAAGATGTAAGTCAGCGCGATCCGTGCCTGCTTGTTGCGGGGCAGATCGACGCCAGCAATACGTGCCATTCTCAATTCCTCTGTACTTCAGGTTGTGTGCCCCCGGCCTCAACCGGTTCGCACGGGTTTTTGGGAGCGCCTTCCGAGGTTCATCGCAAGCCTTGACTCCGGCTAACTAGCCTCTTGTTGGAAGTCCCCGTTCCTGCCAGGCCTTGCCTATCCCTGGCGCTGCTTGTGCTTCGCGTTCTCGCAGATGACCCGCACTACGCCTTTGCGCGTAATCACCTTGCACTTCACGCAAATCTTCTTTACCGATGCCCGGACTTTCATTGCCTTTGCTACCCCTCTTTGCGCTGTAAAACAGTAGTTAGTGGGTAGTGATTAGTGGGTAGTGGGCGATCTTACTAACCACTAATCATTAACCACTCATCACTTATATCTGTAAACGATCCGGCCGCGATTCAGGTCGTATGGACTCAACTCCACGGCCACACGGTCGCCGGGCAAAATCCGGATGAAATTCTTGCGCATCCTTCCCGAGACGTGAGCCAAGACCTCGTGGTTATTCTCGAGCTTGACCTTGAACATGGCGTTGGGCAACGTCTCCAGGACGGTTGCCATGACCTCAATCGCATCTTCCTTTGACAATCAGTGTCCACTTCTGGCGCTCGCGCGCCTTTGGGTTTTGGACCTGAGTATTGCTACTCGGTCAAAATTCTCGCTCCGGTTGCAGTCACCGCAACCGTGTGCTCAAAATGAGCGCTCATACTGCCATCGGCCGCCACGGCCGTCCAGCCGTCGTCCAGCACTCTCACATCGGGCTTGCCGGCGTTCACCATGGGCTCAATCGCGATCACCATGCCCGTCTTCAGCTTCATGCCCCGACCCGCTTCGCCAAAGTTCGGCACCTGCGGATCTTCGTGCATCTGGACGCCGATACCGTGGCCCACAAAATCGCGCACCACGGAAAATCCCTGGCCTTCGACGACCTTCTGCACTGCCGATCCCACATCGCCCAGGGTCGCCCCGGGACGAACCGCCGCAATGCCCGCCTTGAGCGACTCTTCGGTCGTCTTCAGCAACCGCGCGGCCTTCTCATCAATGGCGCCCACCGGCACCGTGATCGCCGCGTCGCCGTAGTACCCGTCCACCACGACACCAAAGTCCACCGAAACGATGTCCCCTTCCTTCAGGACCCGCTTGGGCGACGGTATGCCGTGCACCACCTCGCTATTGACCGAAGTGCAAAGCACGCAGGGATACCCGTGATATCCCTTGAAGGCTGCCTTCACGCCCAGTTCCTTCAGCCGCGCTGCGGCGGCTTTCTCCAGATCGAACGTGGTGGCGCCCGGCTTCACCTTGCTGCGCACCAACTCTAGCACCTCACGGACAATCTGCCCCGCGCGGCGCATCTTTTCGATCTCCTGGGACGACTTCAGTACAACAGCCACAAAACCAGCTTTCAGGTGTCAGGTTTCCGGTGTCAGCGTTCTTGCCTCGTTAAGGTCTGCGGCCAAATCCAGCACGGTCTTTGCTGACCCTTGATCCCTGAAACCTGAACCCTGCTCTCGCACGCACAAACCCGCCCCGAGAATTACGCCGTATGGCGCAACTGCTCGACGGCGGCGATGATTCCGGCTGCGATCGTAGCGATCGGCCGGTCTCCATCTACTTCCGCAAATCGTCCCAGAGCCCGGTAGTGCTCGACAACAGGCGCGGTGAGGGCCGCATAAGCGCGCATGCGCTCCTTGAAGACCTCTTCCGTGTCATCGGCTCGCTGGATCAGCGCTGCACCTTCTACATCGCAAAATCCATCCCGTTGGGGAGGATGCATATACACGTTGTAGATGGTCTGGCAGACAGGACAATTCCGGCGCCCCGTAATGCGCCGCAATAACTGATTATAGTTCACTTGGATGCTGACAGCAACCACCGGCAGACACTCGGGTTGCGCCAGACGCCCGTCCAGCCAGTTGGCCTGGCCCAACGTCCGGGGGAACCCGTCCAGAATGTAGCCCCGGGCCGTATCCGGCTCCAGCAGCCGCAGCGCCACCATCTCGTTCACCAGGGAATCTGGCACCAGCTCGCCCCGGCCCATGATCTGCTTGGCCACCTTGCCCAGATTTGTCCCCTGGGCCACGTTGGCCCTCAGCAGGTCGCCCGTGGAGATCTGAGGGATGTTCCAGGTCTTGACCAACTCCTTGGCCTGGGTCCCCTTGCCCACGCCGGGAGCTCCCAGCAAAAGAATCGGGCCGGGTACGGTTTTCGTTTCCGTGTCCCGGCCGCTTTCCATTGAAGCCTCAGATGATACAGATGAAGACATTACCAGGTTTTCCTTCCGCGTATGCGACCGGAGCGCGGGGAAAAGCCGTCATAGTGACGCATGATCAGCTGCGATTCGATCTGGTTGACGGTGTCCATGGCCACACCCACCACGATGAGCAGCGAGGTGCCGCCAAAGTAGAAATTCACGTTCATTCCGTGAATCATCCAATTAGGAAGATTTTCGAAAAACCTCCCGATAAGCCAAATCTTGTCGAAGCGGATGCCCGAAATGAGGAAGGTGGGCACCATCTGCACCAGAATCAGGTAGAGCGCGCCCACCAGCGTGATGCGCGTGAGAATGTCGTTGATAAAGTCGCTGGTGCGCTTGCCCGGCCGGATGCCGGGAATGAACGAACCCGACTTGCGGAAGTTATCGGCAATGTCGTCCGGGCGCATCACGATCGACACGTAGAAATACGCGAAGAAGATGATGGCTAGAATGTTCAGCAGCTCGTACCACGGATAGCCCGGCGTGAGCGCCAGCAGGATGGGCTGCAGGAAACGGTTGTTCTGCACCCAATCCACCTGGCCGAAGAGCAAAGGCGCCGAGAGAATGGAGCTGGCGAAGATGATCGGCATCACGCCGCCGGAGTTCACCTTCAAAGGCAGGTGGCTCGACTGGCCGCCCATCATGCGCCGGCCCACAATGCGCCGCGCGCTCTGGATGGGAATGCGCCGTTCGCTGCGCTCCACAAAGACAATGAAGCCCACCACCGCGGCCATGCCGGCCACCAGCAGCAGCACCACCACGAAGGACATCGGCCCCCAGGCCTCGGTCTGCACCTTCTGCACCAGGTCGACCACGCCGCGCGGCAGCCCCGCCACAATGCCGGTAAAGATCAGCAGGCTCATGCCGTTGCCAATGCCGCGATCCGTAATCTGCTCGCCCAGCCACATGATGAACGCGGTGCCCGCCGTGAGCGTGACGACGGTGAGCAGAATGAAGCTCGGCCCCGGATGCAGCACCAATCCCTGCTTGGTGAGAATGGCCGCGATGCCGATCGACTGCAACGCGCCCAGAACCACTGTCATGTAGCGCGTCCACTGCGTGATCTTGCGCCGCCCCAGTTCGCCTTCCTTCTGGATGCGCGCCAGCGGCTCATACACCACGGTCAAAAGCTGGAAAATGATCGACGCGGTGATATAGGGCATAATGCCCAGCGCGAAGATCGTCATGCGGCGCAATGTGCCGCCGCTGAACAGGTCCATCAGGCCGAACATGGAGCCGGTCTGTTGGCTGAACATCAATTCCAGCTGGTTGGTGTTCACGCCGGGCGTGGGTATCCACGCGCCCAGGCGGTAGACAGCCAAAATGCCCAGGGTGAAAAGCACCCGCTTGCGCAGGTCGGGAATCCGGAAGATATTGAGAAACTTCTCAAGCATATGGGGTGATCCGCTTCAGGCGCTTCGTTGCGCCGCTTGTACCGTGCCTCGTATCGTGCTTTGATCCCATCTTACGCGGTGTTCCCTGGCGCTCTCAGACTACCGAACCTGAGGAAACCGCGGACGTGCGTTGCATCACAGAAGCTCTCAGCTTTTAGCTATCAGCTTTCAGCTTCATCCCAATCCTGCGAACGCCAGCTCCCGCACGGCCTGCCTGAAAGTTGATAGCTGACGCCTGACAGCCCGCGCCCCATCCTTTTCGCGCTTTTTGCGAAAAGGGTGGGAAGGCACAAAATCCTACGCTGCCGCAGGAGCCGTCTCGCCGCCCACAACCACGGCCTTGCCGCCGGCCTTCTCGATCTTCTCCGCCGCCGACTTGGAAAACTTGTGCGCGTGGATGGTGACCGCCTTCTCGAGCTCGCCTGAACCCAGGATTTTGATCAGCGCCTTCTTGTTCGAAGCCAGCCCGAGCTTGCGGTAGTCGTCGAGGCCGATCTCAGCCACGCCCAGCTCCGCAATGCGGTCCAGGTTCACCACCGTGTATTCGGTGCGGAAGATGTTGGTAAATCCGCGCTTGGGCAGGCGGCGGTGCAGCGGCATCTGGCCGCCTTCAAATCCCCGCATCAGGCTCGAGCCGGAACGCGACCCCTGGCCCTTGTGGCCGCGCGTCGAGGTCTTGCCCATCCCGGATCCCATGCCCCGGCCCACGCGCTTGCGCCCGGTGTTGGCCTTACGCGGCGCACGCAAATTCGATAAGTTCTTTGCCATATTCTCCTCGCTATAACGCCGAATGGTGTTGATGAGCCATCCGACTCGCGTTCAAAAAAACAGCTTCTAGCGCCTAGCCTCTAGCTCGTCTCGCTTTTGCCAAAATCTTCAACTCAGCACAAAGAGCTAGAAGCTGGTGGCTAGAAGCTTGCGAAGCCTACTTCTCCAAAATCCTCACCAGGTGCGGCACGGCCTTCACCATGCCCCGTATCGACTCGGTGTCCTCGCGCTCCACGATCTGGTTGAGCCGCGTAAAGCCCAGCCCCTTGACCACCAGCTTGTGCTTGGTGGGCGTGGCGATGGCCGAGCGGTAGTACTGAATGCGAATCTTCTTGGTTGCGGCCATCACAGATCCTCCACCTGCTTGCCACGCGCCGTGGCCACTTCGGCCCGGTCGCGCAACTGCGCCAGTGCGTCGAACGTCGCCTTGATCACGTTGTGCGGGTTCGGCGAACCAATGCTCTTGGTCAGCACGTTCTGCACCCCGACCGAGGTCATCACCGCGCGCACCGCACCGCCGGCAATCACGCCCGTGCCTTCCGGCGCCGGCTTTAGCAGCACCTGGCCCGAGCCGTAGCGGCCCAGCACCTGGTGCGGAATCGTGGTCTCAGTCAGGTGAACCTTCACCAGGTTCTTCTTGGCGCTCTCGATTCCCTTGCGTATCGCCTGGGGAACTTCCTTGGCCTTGCCCGATCCGTAGCCCACCACGCCCGAAGCGGCGTCGCCCACCACCACCAGCGCGGCAAACGACATGTTCTTGCCGCCCTTCACCACCTTGGTGACGCGATTGATGGCCACCACCTGATCCTTCAGGTTGTACTGGTTGGCATCGAGTTTCTTCGTCAACATTGTCATTTGCTCTCTCGTCTGTCAGTTATCAGTTGTCTGTTATCAGTTCTCAGAATTCAGGCAAACCCGGCACGAACAAACTGACCACTGATCACTGAGAACTGACAACTGCTTTTAGAATTCCAGTCCAGCTTCGCGCGCCGCATCGGCGAGCGCCTTCACGCGGCCGTGATACAGATAGCCGCCGCGATCGAAAACCACCTGCTTGATGCCCTTGGCCACGGCCTGCTCCGCAATCGCCTTGCCGATCTCTTTGGCCGCCGCCACATTGCCGCCCGTCTTCGACTTCATCTGCAGCGTCGAGGCCGAGATCAGCGTCTCGCCCTTCTGGTCGTCGATCACCTGCGCGTAGATGTGGTTGAGCGAGCGGTACACGTTCAGCCGCGGCCGCTCTCCCGTCCCCGACAGCTTCGCGCGGATACGCGAGTGGATGGTCTTGCGAATCTTGTTTCTCTTGGTCTGCGTAATCATGTCTTCTCTCACCTATCAGCGGAACCGCCTCGCGGCCCCGTTCGGAGTCTTCGTGTACGGTGAACCGTGCACCGTGATCACCGTCTTGCTCTCTACGGCCGCGGTCCACGGTTCACGTCCCACGGTTCACGGTTTTACTTCGCTCCGGTCTTGCCGGCCTTCTTCTTCAGCCGCTCGTTGGAGTAGCGCACACCCTTGTTCTTGTACGGATCCGGCTTGCGCAGCGAGCGCATGTCGGCTGCCACCTGGCCCACCTTCTGCCGGTCCACGCCGCTGACGGTCAAGTGCGTCTGCTTGGGATCGATGGCTACTTCAATGCCCGTCGGCAGCGGAAACTCGATGGGATGCGAGTAGCCCAGCGTAAACACCACCGTGCCCTTGCCCTTCAACTCGGCGCGATAGCCGATGCCCACGATGTCCAGCTCTCGGGTCCATCCCTTGGTCACGCCCTGTACGGCGTTATTTACAAGGGCGCGGGTCAACCCGTGCAGCGCGGCTTTGTCCTCGCTCGCGCGCTCGATCTCCAGGTTTCCGTCCGCCGTCTTCAGCGTGATGCCGTCGGCGATCAGCGCCGTTACCTTACCCTTGGGGCCCTCCACCAGTACGGTGTTGCCCTGCACCGTGTACTTCACGCCCGCCGGCAGCGGGATCGGTTTCTTTCCAATGCGCGACATTCTTCAAAATCCTTCTTGGCTTGCGAGTCCCGCCGGAGCGCTTCCGCTCCCGCGTTCCACTGCAGCCGGAAAAGCAGAGATCAGAGATCAGCGTTCAGAGATCGTAAGCCTCGGTGAGGAGCGATCAGAACCTGATCTCTGATCTCTGTTCTCTGAAAACTGTCTTCACCACACCTCGCACAGCAATTCGCCGCCTACACCCTCGCGGCGCGCCTGGCGGCCCGTCATCACACCCTTGGGCGTGGTCAAAATCGAAATGCCCAGCCCGCCCTGCACGCGCTTGATCTCATCGCGGCCGACGTACACGCGGCAGCCGGGGCGCGAAACGCGCGCCAGGTCGCGAATGGCCGCTTCCGTGCCGCCGTACTTCAGATACACGCGCAGCACCAGCTTGCCTTCCTCATCCTGGACCTTGTAGTTCGAGATGTAGCCCTCTTCCTTGAGAATGCGGGCAATCTCGGTCTTCAGCTTCGAAGCGGGAACATCCAGCTTCTGATGACGCGCCCGGATCGCATTCCGGATACGCGCCAGAAAATCTGCTACTGGATCGGTCAGACTCATTCCTTCTCCTTCATCCCCCGTTCGCCCGCCGCTCGTCCGTCGGGAACCTGCGGGGATGGTTACTACAGTGATCAGTTTTCAGTGATCAGTGGTCAGTCAATCTTGCTCCGATTTGACTCAGCGGCTAGCACCTGCACGAACAAACTGACCACTGACCACTGTCCACTGACAACTGTCTTGCTACCAGCTCGACTTATTGACGCCGGGAATCTCGCCCTTCAGCGCCAGCGACCGGAAACACAAACGGCATACGCCGAACTTGCGCAGGAAACCCCGCGGCCGCCCGCACAGTTGGCAGCGATTGTGCTTGCGGCTCGAAAACTTCGGCTTCCGCGCGTCCTTCACTCTTTTTGCAGTAGTTGCCATAAAACCTCTTGAAAAACAGCTACTAGCTTCTAGCTACTAGCTTCTAGCTCCGTCCGTGGCAAATCGTTACTTATCCCACTGGACCGAATCCAAATTCGTCTTGCCTCAGTCGCCCGTTCCACCTCAATCAAGCTAGAGGCTAGAAGCTAGCAGCTAGAAGCTGTCCTTACGCGCCCTGGCGGAAGGGCATGCCGAAGTGCTTGAGCAGCGCACGCGCCTGGTTGTCGTCCTTCGCCGTGGTCACAATCGTGATGTTCATGCCCTTCAGCTTTTCCACCTTCGCGTAGTCGATCTCCGGAAAGATCAGCTGGTCGCGCAGGCCGAGCGTGTAATTGCCGCGCCCATCGAAACTCTTGGTCGACACGCCGCGGAAGTCCCTCACTCTCGGCAGCGCGATCGAGATCAGGCGGTCGAGAAACTCGTAGGCCTTGTCGGAACGCAGTGTAACCATCGCTCCAATCGCATTGCCGGTGCGCACCTTGAAGGCCGCAATCGACTTCTTCGCCTTCGTGGTCACCGGCTTCTGGCCGGCGATGTGCGCCAGGTCGGCCACCAGCGGATCCAGCAGCTTCGAATTCTGCGTGGCCTCGCCCAGGCCCATGTTGATTACGATCTTTTTGAGCTGTGGTACCGCCATTGGATTCTCAAGCCCGAGCTCCTTCTGGAGCGCCTGCTTGATCTCCTTGTGGTACTTTTCCTTCAACCTTGCCGCCATCTCTCTACTCACTTTCTTCCGGTCTCGGGTTGGGCGTGCGGCCCGTATACCGTTTCGGAAGGGACTCTCAAAATCAGCTGCTAGCTTCTAGCTGCTGGCTTTTAGCTTCATCTCGCTCCCGCCTCAGTCCTTCCTCCAGCACGAAAAGCTAGAAGCCAGGAGCTGGAGGCTGGAAGCTACTTCTTCGTGGGCAACTCCTGCCCGCACTTCTTGCAAATCCGCAGACGCGTGTCGCCCTCAACCCTGTGGCCCACGCGCGCGTCGCCGCAGCTGGGGCACACCAGCACAACATTCGACACGCTGATCGGCGACTCCTGCTCGGCGATGCCGCCCTTGGTCCGCTGGCCGCGCTTGCTCGAGACCGTCTTCTTGACCACGCGCACGTGCTCCACCAGCACCGTGCCCTTGTCGGGGAAGACACGCAGCACACGGCCCGTCTTGCCCCGGTCAGTGCCGGTAAGGACCTTGACCGTATCGTTGCGATGAATCATCAAACTCGGCATTTTCTCTCCAAGTACAGCCGCTAGCCTCTAGCTGCCAGCTTCTAGCTCCATCTCGCTTCTGCTTCCGTCCTTGCTCCAGCACGAAAAGCTAGTAGCTAGAAGCTAGAGGCTAGGAGCTGTCGTTACACCACTTCAGGTGCCAGGGAAACTATCTTCAAAAACTTCTTCTCGCGCAGTTCGCGGGCTACGGGTCCGAAGACGCGCGTGCCCACCGGCTCGTGATCGTCGCTGATCACTACCGCCGCGTTCTCGTCAAAGCGAATGTAGGTGCCGTCGCGGCGCCGGTGCTCCTTGCGCGTGCGCACGATCACCGCCTTCACCACCTTGCCCTTCTTCACCGTGCCGTCGGGGGAAGCTTCCTTCACCGCCGCCGTCACGATGTCGCCCAAACCGGCCTTCACGCCCAGCCCGCCGCCCAGCGGCAGAATCACCTGCAGCTTGCGCGCGCCGGAGTTGTCGGCCACTGCGAGCATGGTTCTCATTTGCACAGCCATGGTTCTTTTCTCCTCTCGGCAGCCTTACTTCTCGGCGGGAATGGCTTCACCCGGAAGCACGGCGTCCTCGATCTGGCCGAGCGTCGACCGCCGCACAATCTCTTCGAGCGACCACCGCTTCAGCTTGCTCAGCGGGCGCGTCTCGCGGATGCGCACCACGTCGCCCAGCCGCGCCGAGCTCTGCTCGTCGTGAGCGTAAAACTTCTTGGTCGAGCGCACGATCCTCTTGTACTTGGCATGGGCCTTGCGCATCTCCACCGCGACCACAATGGTCTTCTGCATCTTGGTGGAAACCACCTGCCCCACCTTTTCATTGCGCCTCGATGTGGACGTTGCCGTGGGCGCTGCCGCCGCGGCCGGTTTCTCAGTCGCCGTCATTTGCGCGTCTCCTTCGCTTTCGCTGTCTTGGTCTTCGCCGCCGCAGCGGTTTTCGGAGCGGCTTTCTTCGCCGCCTTCGGCGCCTTGGTCTCAGCGGCCGGAGCGGGCTCTTCCGCCTTCGCGGCTTTCACCTCGGCGGCCGGAGCGGCCTTCTTCACTTCTTTGACCTCACCGTGAATGCCCAGCTCGCGCTCCCGCGCCACGGTCTTGATCTGCGCAATCTCCTTGCGCAGCTGGCGCAGCTTCTTCACTCCGTCGTTCTGCCCCAGCGAAACCTGGAAGCGGAGCCGGAACAGCTGCTCCGCGGAGGTCTTCTCCTGGTGACTGAGCTCGTCGTCGCTCAAATTCCGAATCTTTGCGAGTTCCATTTCTTTTCCTAAGCTCCTAGCCTCTAGCTACTAGCTTCTAGCTCCATCTCGCTTCTGCTCGCGCCTCTTGTTCCAGCACGAGAAGGCTAGAAGCTAGAGGCTAGTAGCTAGAAGCTGCTTTCCTACTCTTCCGCCTTCACCGCGGTCTTCTCCGCGCCGGGCCGCTGCACGAACTTGGTCCTGAGCGGCAGCTTGTGCGACGCCAGGCGCATGGCCTCGGCCGCTGTCTCCGGCGTCACGCCTTCCATCTCGAACAGGATCTTGCCCGGCCGCACCACCGCCACCCAGTGGTCCAGCGCGCCCTTGCCCGAGCCCATGCGGACTTCGGCCGGCTTCTTGGTAATCGGCTTGTCCGGGAACAGGCGCAGCCAGATCTTGCCGCCGCGCTTGATGAAACGCGTCATCGCAATACGGCTGGCCTCGATCTGCCGGTCGGTGATGTAACCGCACTCCATCACCTTTAAGCCGTACTCGCCGAACGACAGCGTCGAACCGCGCCACGCTTTGCCGCGCCGCTTGCCCTTCTGCTGCTTCCGGTACTTCACTTTCTTCGGCATCAACATAACGAAACCCTCAAAACCTAGGTTTCAGGTGTCAGGTTTCAGGTGTCAGAAAAGATTGAGTGCCACCGCTGTCGCAACTGAACCCTGAACCCTGAAACCTGACCCCTGTTCTTAAAACACCGTCTTCCCAACCGGCGGAGCCTGGCGGCGCTTCTGCTCATAAATGTCGCCGCGATAGATCCACACCTTCACGCCGATCACGCCATAGGTCGTGTTGGCTTCCGTGAAGCCGTAGTCGATATCGGCGCGCAGCGTGTGCAGCGGCAAACGCCCCTGCAGATACCACTCCGAGCGCGCGATTTCGTTGCCGTTCAGCCGCCCCGAAACGCGCACCTTGATTCCCTTGCAGCCGAAGCGCAGCGCCGAATCGACGCTTTTGCGCATGGCGCGGCGGAAGCTCACGCGCTTCTCCAGTTGCAGCGCGATGTTCTCGCTCACCAGTTGCGCGTCCAGCTCCGGCTTGTTCACCTCGATGATGTCGATGAACACGTCGCGGTTGGTGCGCTTGCCGAGCTCGGTCTTCAGCTTCTCGATCTCGGCGCCCTTGCGGCCGATGATGATGCCCGGACGCGCCGTGCGGATCAGGAAGCGCAGCTTGTTGCCCGGGCGCTCGATCTCCACCGAGCTCACGCCAGCCGCCTTCAGCTTCTCGCGTAGCTCCGCCTTCAGCTTCACGTCCTCGACCAGGAGCTTGTCGTACTCGCGCTCTGAAAACCAGCGTGATCGCCACGGCTTGTTGATTCCCAGCCGGAATCCGTAAGGATGGACTTTTTGTCCCATACTTTTCCTCTCAAAAACCCTTCAAAACTTTTCGATCTCGGGAACCCTCTTGGCCCTCCCAAAATCCCTGTCATCCTGAGCGAGGTCGCTCGAGCGGCCGAGTCGAAGGAACTGCATTTTCCCTCGCCCAGTCAGACCTACTCAGCCTTCTTCTTCGCCGTTTTCTTCGGCGCAGCCTTCTTCTCTGCGTCTTTCTTCACCACCGGCTTCTTCTCTGCCGCGGGCGCAGCCTTCTTCGCCTTGGCGGCCTTCGCGGGCTCCGGCGCAGGCGCCGGCTCCTCCACCTTGGTCACCAATCCCGACGCCGCCTGGCGCTCGGCCACCGAAAGCACAATGTGCGTGAGCCGGCGCTGGTAGCGGTACGCCCGCCCCATGGGTGCGGGACGGATGCGTTTCATGCGCGGCCCGTCGTTGGCCAAAGCCTGCTTGACGTAGAGATTGTCCACGTCGAGATCGATGCCTTCCTCGCCGGCCACATACTTGGCGTTGTCGATCGCCGAGGTCAGCAGCTTGTGCACCACCGGAGCGATGCGCTTCTTGGTGAAGGCCGCCGTATCCAGCGCCTCCTGCACCCCGCGCCCTTTGATCAGGTCCAGCACCAGCCGCGCCTTCTGCGGCGACACGCGCTGGAATCTCGCCTCGGCCCGGTATTCCCTTGTTTGAACTGCCATACTCATGCCTTCCTCAAAAACCAGCTTCTAGCTTCTAGCTCTCAGCTTTTAGCTCGTTTCGCTCCAGGAGCCGCTTCATGCCCGCCCCGCTCGGCAAATCCGTTTTCGCCTCGGCCGCTTGTTCTGCCTCGTTCGAGCTAGAGGCTAGAAGCTAGCAGCTAGAAGCTTCGTTTCTCCTACGCCGGCTTGGCCGCGGTCTCTGCAGCCTTCGATCCGCCGGTGTGCCCCTTGAAGGTGCGCGTCGGCGCAAACTCGCCCAGCTTGTGTCCCACCATGTTCTCGGTCACGTACACGGGAACAAACTTCTTGCCGTTGTGCACCGCGATGGTGTGGCCTACGAACTCGGGAAAGATCGTCGAGCGCCGCGTCCACGTCTTGATCACTTTCTTGTCGTTGGCCTTGTTCAGCGCCTCCACCTTCACCATCAGGTGCGCATCTACAAACGGCCCCTTTTTCGTCGAACGTCCCATAAAACTTAGCTCCTAGCTTCTAGCCTCTAGCTCCTAGCTTTGAATCGCTCCCGCCATCGGCCGGCTATTTCCTCGAATTCCTCGCTCTGCAACGATTAGCTAGTAGCTAGAAGCTAGTAGCTAGAAGCTGCCTTTCTACTTCGCCCGGCGGCTGATAATCATCGCGTCGGTCCGCTTGTTGTTGCGCGTCTTGTAGCCGCGCGTCGGCTGGCCCCACGGGGTCACCGGATGGCGTCCGCCCGAGGTTTTGCCTTCGCCGCCTCCGTGCGGATGGTCGACCGGGTTCATGCTCACGCCGCGGTTCGTCGGCCGGATGCCCAGCCAGCGATTGCGGCCCGCCTTGCCGATCGACACGTTCTCGTGATCGGTGTTGCCCACCTGTCCGATGGTCGCCATGCACTCCACCAGAACCCTGCGCGTTTCGCCGGAGGGCAGCTTGAGCAGGGCGTAGTCGCCCTCTTTCGCCACCAGCTGCGCCTGCGCCCCGGCCGAACGCGCCATCTGTGCGCCCTTGCCCGGACGCAGCTCGATGGCATGCACCGTCGTGCCCGCGGGAATGTTCTTGAGCGGCAGCGCGTTGCCCACCAGGATGTCGGCCCCGGGACCGGAGGTCACCGTGGCGCCCACCTTCAGCCCTACCGGCTGCAGGATGTAGCGCTTCTCGCCGTCGGCGTAGTGCACCAGCGCTATACGCGCCGAACGGTTGGGATCGTACTCGATCGTCGCCACCTTGCCCGGCACGCCGAACTTCTCGCGCTTGAAGTCGATCAAGCGCAGCTTCTGCTTGTGCCCCCCGCCGTGATGGCGGATGGTCAGATCGCCCGAGTTGCGGCGTCCGCCGGTGCGCTTGCGCGTCGCCAGCAGCGGCTTGTGCGGCGTCGATGTCGTCAGATCGTCGGTCGTCAGCGAGGTCTGAAACCGCAGCGTCGGTGTGACCGGTCTGTATGTCTTGATTGCCATCGTCTTTGTCCTTGATGAGCTGCTAGCTTCTAGCCTCTAGCTTCTAGCCCATCCTGCTTAACCAACATCTGTCATCGCCCCTCAGAATCTCGCTCTCGCACGAACCAAGCTAGAAGCTAGGAGCTAGCAGCTAGTGGCTACTTTACAAATTGCTCACGTACTCCGGCAGCTTCTCGCCGGCCTTCAGCTTCACGTACGCCTTCTTCCAATCCGGCTTGTAGCCGGCAAACTTGCCGCGGCGGCGCTCCTTGCCGGCAAAATTCGCGGTGCGCACCGCAGCGACCTTCACCTTGAAGAGCGCTTCCACGGCCTGCTTCACTTCGGTCTTGGTGGCATTGGGCGCAACGTCGAACACCAGCGTGCCTTCAGTTTCTTTTACGCCCAGTCCCTTTTCGGTGATCACCGGGCGGCGGATTACGGTATAGAGTGTCGGCATTACGCAGCCTCCTTGTCAGCATCAGCATGGGCGGCCTTGCGCTTCGATGCGGACTTCTGGAGAACCTCGGCCAATTGCTCGATGGCCGCCTTCGAGAAGATCGCCCGCTCGTAGCGCAACAGGTCGTAGGGATGCACTTCGTTGTTCAGCACCAGCTCCACGCCCTTCAGGTTGCGCGCGCCCAGCACCAGCGACTGCGTCAGCGTCTTGCCGTTCTCAACCAGCAACGCCGTGCGCTTGACGTCGAGCTTGTCGAGCGCTTCGCGGTAGAGCTTGGTCTTGCCTTCCTTGATCTCGAGCGAGTCCACCACGATCAGCTTGCCGTCGGCCAGCTTGGAGGCCAGCGCCGCGCGCAGTGCGCCCAACAGCTTCTTGCGCGGGAAGGGATACTCGTAGCTGCGCGGCTGCGGTCCGTGGACCGTGTAGCCATGACGCCACAGAGGCGAGCGCACCGAACCGATACGCGCCCGGCCCGTGCCCTTCTGCTTCCACAACTTCTTGCCGGAACCGGCGACCTCGGTGCGGCTCTTCGTCTTGTGCGTGCCCTGGCGCAACGAGGCGCGATAGTGCTTCACCGCCTCCCACAACAGAGCCTCGTTCACCTGCTCCGGCGCAAACACCGCGTCGGCCAGCTCCACCGAGCCCACCTTCTTGCCGCTTAAATCCACTACATCCACTTTTGCCATCGTGTTCTCTTTCAGCTTCTAGCTCCTAGCCTCTAGCTTCTAGCCCATTTATGCCGAGACCAGGGAATCAACTCATCGCACCTAAAAAACTCTCTTTTGCCGCCTCCGCAAATTCGCCTCAATCGAGCTAGAGGCTAGAAGCTAGCAGCTAGAGGCTTCATCACTTCTTCTTCGCCGCCTTCTTTGCGGCCTTCAGCGGATCCACGGTGCCCGATCCGGCAAAGCCACGGCGCTCGCGCGGCGGAGCCTTGGCCTTCGAAATCAGCACATAGCCCTCACGCGGTCCCGGCACGGCGCCCTCGACCATCAGCAGATTCTCGTCGAGATCGATGCCGCGGATGCGTAGGTTGCGCACCGTCACCTGGTCGGTTCCCATGTGGCCCGGCATGCGCTGCCCCGGGAAAACCCGCGACGGAAAGCTGGACGCGCCGATCGAGCCCTGCACCTGGAACATGTGCCCGTGCGACTTGGGACCGCCGCCGAACTTGTGCCGGCGCACCACGCCCGCAAAGCCGCGGCCCTTCGAGGTGCCGATCACATCCACAAACTTCGCATCCGAGAAAATGTCCACCAGCACGCGGTCACCCGCCCTGCTCTCCGCGGTGCCTTCCGCTGCGGCCTCAAGGTCCACTTCCTTGATCAACTTCACCGGCGGGGCCTCGGTCTTCTTCAGATGCCCGGTCTGCGCCTTGGTCATCCGCGAAGCCTTCACAAACTCCACCAGCCCGATCTGTGCGGCGTCGTATCCATCCCTTGCCGCCGTTTTCAACTGCGTAATCACGCAGGGGCCGGCCTGCAGCACCGTAATGGGGTGCACGTCGCCCTTCTCGTCGAAGACCTGCGTCATGCCGATCTTTTTTCCCAGAATCCCTGTGACTGCCATTTCTTTCCCTCACCTCATCATGCGAGCTTGCTTTCTTCTCGCACTGCCGGAATGTTTCAGGGTTCAGGTTTCAGGTTTCAGTTTGTTCTTGCCGCATCGAACCGTTGTGGCTCAACGCCCGTTTTTCTGATCCCTGACCCCTGACACCTGACCCCTATTTTTCGAACGCCTTGATCTCGACATCCACGCCGGCGGGCAGATCGAGCTTCATCAGCGCGTCCACCGTCTGCTGCGTCGGCTCCAGAATGTCGATCAGCCGCTTGTGCGTGCGAATCTCAAACTCTTCGCGCGACTTTTTGTCGACGTGCGGAGAGCGCAGCACACAATATTTGTTCTTGATCGTCGGCAAAGGAATCGGCCCCGCCACCGTTGCCCCGGTGCGCTTGGCCGTATCCACAATCTCGCCGGTCGAGGTGTCCAGTACGCGGTAGTCGTACGCCTTCAACCGGATGCGAATTCTCTGTCCAACCATTGGCTTCCCTTCAATTCACAGTTCTTAGTTCGCAGTTCACAGCGGCAAATCAGCTGTGAACTACGAACCGTGAACTCGCCTACTTGATAATCTCCGAGATCGCGCCCGCGCCCACCGTCCGCCCGCCTTCGCGAATGGCGAAGCGCAAGCCCTTTTCCATGGCCACCGGCGTGATCAGTTCAATTGTCAGCTCCACGTTGTCGCCCGGCATCACCATCTCCACGCCCGCCGGCAACTCCGCCACGCCCGTTACGTCCGTCGTACGGAAATAAAACTGCGGACGATAGCCCTTGAAGAACGGCGTGTGACGGCCGCCCTCTTCCTTGCTCAACACGTACACCGAGCCCTTGAACGTGGTGTGCGGCGTAATCGAACCGGGCTTGGCCAGCACCATGCCGCGCTCCACGTCTTCCTTCGGCGTGCCGCGCAGCAAGATCCCGGCGTTGTCGCCGGCCATGCCTTCGTCGAGCTGCTTCTTGAACATCTCCACGCCCGTGCACACCGTCTTGCGCGTCTCGCGGAATCCCACAATCTCCACGTCCTCGCCCACCTTCACCTTGCCGCGCTCAATGCGGCCCGTGACCACGGTGCCGCGGCCAGAGATCGAGAAGATGTCTTCAATCGGCATCAGGAACGGCTGGTCGACGGCGCGATCCGGACGCGGCACATAACTGTCCACCGCCGCCATCAGCTCGTCGATCTTCGCCTCCCACTGCGCCTCGCCGTTCAGCGCCCCCAGCGCCGAGCCGCGGATCACCGGCACGTCGTCGCCCGGGAACTGGTACTTCGACAAGAGTTCGCGAACTTCCATCTCCACCAGGTCGATCAGCTCCGTGTCTTCCACCGCGTCGCACTTGTTCAGAAACACCACGATGCAGGGCACGCCCACCTGGCGAGCCAACAGCACGTGCTCCTTGGTCTGCGGCATCGGTCCATCCGTCGCCGCCACCACCAGAATCGCCCCGTCCATCTGCGCCGCGCCCGTGATCATGTTCTTGATGTAGTCGGCGTGGCCCGGGCAGTCCACGTGCGCGTAGTGACGGTTCGCCGTCTCGTACTCCACGTGCGCCGTGGCAATGGTGATGCCGCGCTCCCGCTCCTCCGGCGCGTTGTCAATCGAGTCGAACGAGCGAAACACGATCTTCGGATTGTGCTTCTGCAATACCCTCGTGATCGCCGCCGTCAACGTGGTCTTGCCGTGATCAATGTGGCCAATCGTTCCCACGTTCACGTGCGGCTTGCTGCGATCAAACTTTTCCTTCGCCATAAAAGTCCTAAATCCCTTTCATCGCTTTACTTCTTGTTTCACCATGGGGCGCCGGCGTTCCGGCTCCAGCCCCAAAAAACTTTCAGGTTCCAGGTTTCAGGGGTCAGGGTTCAGTTCGTTCTCGCCTTCTTGAGAACATCGGCTCGTTCACCGCCGCTCTAACTGACACCTGAAACCTGACACCTGATCCCTTGCCTTCACTTCCCCTGCGCACGGCCGATAATCTCGTCGGCAATCATGCGCGGCGCCTCTTCGTAGCGCGCAAACTGCATCGAATACGACGCCCGGCCCTGCGTGGACGAACGAATCTCGTTCACGTAGCCGAACATTTCCTTGAGCGGCACCATGGCCTTGA